>Ga0070741_10012134_pt1 | contig 15670 bp, 11 predicted proteins | sample Coa_R1_4_FD_66440 | JGI IMG/M metagenome (GOLD analysis project Ga0070741, IMG submission 66440) | Surface soil microbial communities from Centralia Pennsylvania, which are recovering from an underground coalmine fire - Coalmine... | ecosystem: Environmental > Terrestrial > Soil > Unclassified ...
ATTCGACAGCAGCGCCTTGTCGATCTCCTTGGTGAAGAACGCGCGGCCGCCGATCTGCCACAGCGGCACATCGACGCGCACGTCGCCTTCGGTCTTGATCCGCACCAGCTCCACCGGTGGCGGATCAGGCTGTGCGCGGATCAGCTCCTCGAGATGGTGTGCCTGCCAGAGCGCGAGCGCCGAGCCGCGGGTGCCGATGCGAAGCGTGCGCTCGCTCATGGCTCGCCTTCACTCAGGAAACGATAACCAACACCCCACACGGTGAGGAAATGGCGCGGATTGGCAGGATCGCGCTCGAACCGCTTGCGCAGGCGCAGAATGAAGTTGTCCACCGTGCGCGTGGAGGGAAACACGTCATAGCCCCACACCCGCTCGAGCAGATCTTCGCGCGAGACGATCTCACCGGGCCGCTCGGCCAGCACCTTGAGGATCATGGCCTCCTTCTCGGTCAGCTCCTGGGCGACACCGTTCCACGAGCGCGCGCGGAACGCACGGAAATCCACTTCGTTGCCGGCGAACTGCAGGACCGCACCGGCGGGCGTCGAGGAGGTGCTTCGATACCAATCCCAGCGCCGCAGGATCGCGCGCACGCGCAGCAGGAACTCCTCGAGGTGAAAGGGCTTGGCGAGATAGTCGTCACCACCGGCTTCGAGCCCGCGAACGCGGTCCGCGGGATCTCCGCGGGCCGTCAGAAACAACACCGGCGTGCTGTTGCCTTGCTCGCGAAGCGTGCGGCACAGCGTGAAGCCGTCCATTTCCGGAAGCATGACGTCCAACACGATGAGACTGCATTGTTGAGCCTGGAGCCATTCGAGCGCCGGCTTGCCATCGCCCAGCGCCACGACATCGTAGCCTTCTGCGCGCAGATTCTCGGCAACCCCGGCGGCCAGATGCGGGTCGTCCTCCACGACCAGAATACGATTCTGCGCCGCAGGCGTGCTCATGCCGGCCCCGCAGGGGCAGTCGGCCACACCAGCACGAATTGCGCGCCCTGACCGACTCCGCCGCTGTGCGCACTGACGCGCCCGCCCGCAAGCTGCATCAGACGCCGCACGATGAAGAGGCCCAGACCGGTGCCGTGGTAATTGTTGCCACCGCCAGGATGCAGCCGGGTGAACTTCTCGAACAGCCGCGCGCCATCCGCTGGCCGGAAGCCGACGCCGCTGTCCTTCACCGACAGCTCCACTTCGCCATCCAGCCGCCGGGCACCGAGTGTGATCGTGCCACCGCCAACGGGCGTGATGGCCGCGATCGCATTCTCGATGAGATTACGGACCACGACATCGAGAGCGAGAGGATCCGCCAGAACGTACAGTCCTCGCTCGATGTCGGTCGAGATGGTGATGCGCTCCTTGCGTGCGCGCTCATCGAGCTGGCCGACGACGCGGGCGATCGCGCCACTCAATTCCAGCGGCTCGCGGCGCAGATCGACTCTTCCGCGTTCCAAGCGCACGCTCTCCAGGATCTGCGTGACCATCGCCGCCATGCGTGCCAGATCCGCCAGCATGCGATCGATCAAGGTGCGCGACTGCTCCGCAGAGAGCGAGCGCATTGCCATCGTCTCGAGCGACAGCTGCAGGCTCGCCAGGGGTGTCTTGAACTGGTGTGAAACGAGAGCCAGAAAGCTCTCCTGCTCCTGCCTCACCAGCGCCTCGGCGCGCAAGGCTCGGGCAATCACGCCGATGCACACCGCGAGCGCCAGCAGGAAGAAGCCGCCTTCCCAGGCGTACTGTCGGATGCGTCGATCCTTCTCCGTGAGGAGCTCTCGATCCACATCGGGCGAGAGCGAGGCGTGCTTCCCCTCGATCACCACATCGGGCAGCTTGGCGCGCACGCTCTCGGGCGAGGCCCCGGAATCCAACAGAGCTTGCGCCGCGCTGAGCTGCTGAAAATAGAGCTCGCGTGTCGTGCGCACTTTCTCGATGGCATAGGAGCGCTGATCGAACAGCCACCAGCCGACCTGGATGACGGCCACGACCACCAGGGCCAGAGCGGTCAGCTGAAAGACCCGGGTGCCTTTCATGCGATCGCGGCCAGGGAATCGCGCAGGGCCTGGGCGAGCTGCAGCACATCTGCGCTGGTGTGCGCAAGCGACAGGAAGCACGCCTCATAGGCTGAGGGGGGTAGATAGATACCGCGGTCGAGCATTGCGTGGAAAAGCGTGCTGAAGTGCGCGCCGGCCTTTTCATCCAACGGTGCCGCCGCACGCGGCGCGCCCCCCTCATGGAGCGACAGCCAGAATAGCGAACCGGATCGCACCAGATGGATGGGAAAAGGCGCCTCCGCCAACACCGGTTTGAGGGCGCGCTCCACTTCCATGCCCAATGACTCGAGGCGCTCCCAACCGGACTCCCGGATGAGGATGTCGAGTGTGGTGATGCCGGCGGCCATGGCGACGGGATTGCCCGAAAGTGTGCCCGCCTGATACGTGTCCCCCAGCGGGGCCAGTCGCTGCATGATCGGGCGCGGGCCGGCAAAAGCCCCCACCGGCATGCCCCCGCCGATCACCTTGCCGAAGGTCGCGAGGTCCGGCGTGATGCCCGTCTGTTGGGCGACGCCGCCCCGCGCGAGGCGAAATCCCGAGATCACCTCATCGAATATGAGCAATGTTCCGTGGCGCTCGGTCAGTGCGCGCAGCTTCTGCAGGAACGCCTTTCGCTGCAACAGCAGCCCGTGATTGGCGGGCACGGGCTCGATGATCACGGCAGCAATGCGTTGCCCTTCGCGCGAAAAGAGCGCTTCGACCGCGTCCTCGTCATCCAGAGGCAGGACGCGGGTGCAGGCGGTGAAGGCCTCGGGCACACCCGCCGAGGAAGGGCGCCCGAAGGTGGCGAGTCCGGAGCCTGCCGCCACGAGCAGATGATCGGCATGGCCGTGATAGCAGCCGGAGAACTTCACGATCAGATCGCGCGCGGTGAAGGCCCGAGCCAGCCGGATCGCGCTCATCACGGCCTCGGTCCCCGAAGAGACGAAGCGCACCTGCTCGATTCCCGGATAGGAGCCGACTACCCGCTCGGCGAGCTCGACTTCCGCCGCACAGGGCGCACCGAACGTCGTGCCCAGCCTGCTGGCCTCGTTGATGGCGGCCACGACCGCCGGATGAGCATGGCCCAGGATCAGCGCCCCCCAGGAACCCACGAGATCCACGTAGGTGCGCCCGTCGGCATCCACAATCTTCTGGCCCGCTCCCCGCTGGATGAACAAAGGCGTGCCGCCGACCGCCCGGAACGCGCGCACGGGTGAGTTGACCCCACCGGGGATGACCCGGCAGGCGCGCTCGTACAGATCGCGGGAATGCGGGTGCTCGGTCATGGATTCCGCCCGTTGTTGCGGCGCCTCAGCCGCGCCTCGCGAAAGAAAGCCTCTACCGTCTCGCTGCTCGCATGCACGGCCGCCGCCCGCAGCCCCGCCAGGGGCAGATGCGCCAGGCGCCGCGCCACAGTCGATGCGAACCGCTGCAGCAGCGCACGCTGATTCTCGTCCAGATCGCTGAATTCTGCCTCGAGTGCGCGCTGAGCCTCTTCGGCGGCAATCTGCTCGAAGGCGCCGCGCAGATCGGCGAGGCGCCGTCCGATGGCGCGCGCGGCCAGCTCGCTCCGCAGATGATTCAGTCGGTCGTCGATGGCCGCCCGGACCGGGGCGAGCCTCATGAGCTGCGCCAGCCGGCGCTCCTGGGCCGCCTGAATGAGATCGTCCATCCCAACACGCAGCAGACCCAGGGCGCGTGAGGCTTCCGGATCGGCATTGGGGGGTAACGCGAGATCGACCAGCAGCGGGGCTCCACCGGACGGCAACCCGGGCGGCGCCTGACCAGCCCGCAAACCAGCCTCTAGCCCGGGCCCCAAAACCGGGCCGATACGGGCCTTCGCAATGTTCGCCAGGGCGGCCGCGTCCAGCACGCGCTCGCCGCCCCCCGCCGCAAGCACCACAGCGCCGACGGCGGGTGGCCGGATTCGAAACTCATCAAGAGTGAGCGCACGCCCGGAGAACAGTTTGGCGAGCTCTTCGGCTGCCTGAAGGGTGCGATTCACGACCAGGAGGGGGATGCCTGCGCGATGCAGCGCGGCTCCGCAGCGCCGGGTCATGGGGGACACACCCACGAGCGCCACGATGGACTTGTCCGCCGGAGGTGGTCTCTGCCCGAGATGCCGCAGCACGCGCTCGGCGGCCATGTCCCCGAGCGATGGCGCGCGAGCTTGCTTCGCCTCGATGCGATGCACTCGGGTCGCCATGCCAAGGGCCTCACTCAGGACCCGGTCCAGAGTCGGCCCGCAGGTTCGGGCTACTCGGGCACTTTCCCAGGCACCTCGAAGTTGGGCGGCGATCTCCTGCTCGCCGGTCTGGGCGGAATCCAGGCCGCAGGCGAGAAGAAACAGATGCTCGACGGCGGCCTCGCCCGTCCAGGCGCGCAGAACACGGTTGGCCTCGCCGGGCTCCGGGTCGCGCCCGATCAGGGCCCGGAAGACCGCAGGCCGGGCATCCCCGGCTGGAACCCCCTCGAGCGTGGCGTACAGCACCTCGACGCGATTGCAGGTGCCGACATAGAACACCTCGGAGACACCCAGGCTGTCCCGCAACGAGGGCAGGCGCGCCGCGACCTCCCCCTTCGGGACCGCGAAACGCGCGACCTCATCGACATTGGCATGACGGTAGGACAGACCCACCACGCCGATCTGGTGCATGGGCCAAGCACACCACGGGGAGTCTCCCCGAGTGTCACCGAACGGTCACCGCGGCCGGATCTGGGTCTTGGTTCGGCCGCGCCGGGGCTTATAGGGGGCCCTTAGAGGCCCGCCCCAGGGGCTGCAGGCTCAGCGCCGGCCGCTTCGCACCAGGCCCATCACCAGGACGCCCGCGATAAAGCCGATGCCGAGAGCAATGCCGCTCGCGGCGAACGGTCTCGCCTCGACCCGGCCCTGCAGCTCATCGAGCTGGGAGCGCGCCCAGTCCTGTGCCTGCGCGGCGCGTGCGCGTGCAGCTTGTGCCGCGGCGTCCTTTGCCGCGCGCAGATGATCTTTCACCTGATCCGTATTCGCCGACCCACCGGTCCCGGATCCCAGATCGCCATTCTTCGCATTCATGCTCTGACCCTCCAACTCGCCGTCAGCTACTCACAATGCGCTACAACGGTCGCTGCATTCAACAGTTCCCGCCCGGCGACAGCGCGAGCGTGGCCCGTGAAGCTGGCGCTTTGTCCCCGCCGGCGCGCCTCCTGCGCTATCGTGCGACCCTGCCATGGAATCTCCTTCGAGGGAGCGGCCACCGATGAGCAGACAGCCTCCGAACCACTCCGACCCGCTGGCCGACGCCCAGCGGCTCGTGGCCCACGATGACGAGACGTATGCCTTCGAGGCCGTCGCGCCTCCGATCGTGCAGAGCTCACTCTTCACGTTTTCGAGCTTCGAGGAGATGCGCGACACGTTTGCGGGCAAGAGAAGCCGCAACGTCTACTCCCGCACCACCAATCCAACGGTCACCCAGTTCGAGGCGAAGATGGCCGAGCTGGAGCAGACCGATGAGGCCATCGGCTTTCCCAGCGGCATGGCCGCCATCTCCGGCACGCTCCTCGCCTTCGTGGAGCCGGGAGACCGGATCGTCTGCGTGCGGCACGTGTACCCGGATGTCTACCGGCTGTTCGAGACGCTGCTCCGGAAACTCAAGGTCTCGGTGGTCTATGTGGACGGGGCCGATCAGGCGGCGGTTGCGGAAGCGTTGCCGGGCGCCAAGGTGTTGTATCTGGAGAGCCCGACCAGCTGGATGATGCAGGCCCTGGATGTCAGGGCGCTGGCGAGTCTCGCCCGCCGTCACGGCGCGCTCTCGATCTTCGACAACTCATGGGCTACGCCGGTCTTCCAGCGCCCCATCCGCCACGGCGTCGATCTCGTCATTCATTCGGCCTCCAAGTATATCGGCGGCCACAGTGACACGGTCGCCGGCGTGGTGGCCGGTCGCTCGGATCTGATCGGCGTTGTCAGGCGGACGGTGTGTCCTTATGTGGGAGCGAAGCTTGCGCCGTTTGAGGCGTGGCTGCTGGTGCGGGGACTGCGGACTTTGCCGGTTCGTATGAAAGCCCATGAGGAGTCGGCGCTCGTCCTGGCGCGACGCCTTGTAGAGCATCCGCATGTCACGGCAGTGCACCATCCGGGCCTCAAAGGCGCGCTGCCCGAGAGTCTCACGGGTACCTCGGGCCTGTTCTCGTTCGAAGTGGACGACTCGGTCTACATCCCGGAGTTCTGCGATGCGCTGCGGCTTTTCCAGCTCGGCGTGAGCTGGGGTGGCTATGAAAGCCTTGCAGTGCCCGCGCTGGTCACACGTGCCCAGGCCACCGGACCCAACTCGGCGATGGACTTCGGGGTGCCCCCCAACACCATCCGCCTGCACGTCGGCCTGGAAGGTACCGAATCACTCTGGGGCGACCTGACCCACGCCTTCGAGATGGCGCAGGGGTGAGAACCAGGAGGGACCGAGTCCGCCGCTGAAGTCGCCCCGTCGGGGATGGGCCAACATTCGACTCGCCGCCGCCTGACATAAACCCGGGCTCGAGGGACTTGCGCACGCTTCGGGAACAAGCTTCGGCTGGAACGCTACCGATGCAGCTACAATAGGCACACGGGCCGGGGGGTTTGGCCCATGTGACGGCGAGGCGCTATGGACTGCCCGACCAGGGGCTTGAAGCTGTACATCGGACTGTGCGTCGCTTTGCTCTTTGCAACGGGCGTACGCGCAGCAAATCTCTCCACAGACGCTCAGAGCGCGGTGCGTGCGGCGACCTTCGAAGTCGTGTTGCACAAGCCCGATGCGGATCCGCTGAGCTACGAGAAGCCGCTCCCGCTGGATCTGATTCCATTTGTGATCCGGAGCGACAAGTACTGGTCCGTCGGGACGGCGTTTGCGATCGCGCCCAACATTTACGTCTCCGCCGCGCACGTGCTGCTTGGTGCAGTCGGCAGCCAGTTCGGTGCACCCGCACTGCGCGACAGTGCCGGGCACGTCTTTCCGGTAGACCGGGTGTTGAAGTTCTCGGCCCACGAGGATTTCGTCACGTTCTCGGTCTCGGGCGCGCCAGCTGCGGTGCCCCTGCAGACGAGCGTCGAGAGAAAGATCGATCAGCCCGTGTTCGCCGTTGGCAACGCGCTCGGCGAGGGCGTCGTGATCCGAGATGGTCTCCTGACCTCGGAAACGCCGGAGGACCAGGACGGCCGCTGGAAATGGCTGCGATTCTCGGCCGCCGCCTCACCCGGGAACAGCGGGGGCCCGCTGCTGGATACCGAAGGTCGTGTCATCGGTGTTGTGCGCGCGAAATCGCCCAATGAGAACCTCAATTACGCCCTGCCGATCGATCGGGTGCTGAACGCTCCCCAGCAAGGCAGCATTGACGTGCGCTACACGATCAAGCTGCCAAACGCGCGTCCGACGCAGGTGGCGACACTGAAAGCACAGTTCGATCTGCCGAAGCCATTTCCGGCCTTCGCCACGGCATACGGGGACATCCTGCTGCACACTGCCCAACGTGATGACCAGCAATTGCTGAGCTCGCTATCCGCGCAGCTTTTTCCCCAAGGCGACTCGGCCAAGCTGCTCGCGACCGTTTATGACGCCTCTCTGCCGTGCTTCGTGCAGCAGAACGACCAGGATGTCTGGGACACTGTCGCGGCGAGCGCCGAAGACAACCAGGATCTGCCGGGGAAAGGCCTCGTCTCCACCGGAAGTTCACTCGGGGTGCGGGTGTTCCGACTGCGCCGTCCCGGAGCCGCCAGCGACGAGAAGTTCTATCATGATCCGACTGCACTGATGGACCTGCTGCTCAAGGGTCTGAAGCTGTCGCGTACGGTCGGCGAGCAGCAGGTGCGGATCACCTCCTTGGGGCGGGCCACGCGTCAACACGCATTCGAGGATCATTTCGCGCGTGAGTGGCAGGTCATCGCCTGGCCTCTCGGATATATAGATAGTTACGTGCTCCTCTACGCGCTGCCGACGCCAGAAGGCTATGTCGGCATGGTCCACCTCGTCCCGTCGGCGCAGCTCGACATTACCGAGCAATACATGAACCCGCTCGCGGATGCCGTGTACGTGAACTATTCCGGCACGCTGGCTCAGTGGCAGGCATTTCTCTCCCGCCGCGATCTGAGGCCGAAGGCTCTCGAGCACGTTCAGCTCACTTTCGACGCACAGCAGGGGCTGCGTTATCGGTCGCCGCGCCTTGCCGTGCAGCTCCCCCGGGATCTGGAGGATCTCTCGGGCGCAAGCGAGCTCGAGTTACACATGGCTTATCTGTTCAGCGGCGGCCACCTCGACTGGGACGTCGGCGGCGTCTACGTGTACAAGGACGACAATCGCCATACGTATGTCGGCCTCGAACGCCACGTGAAGCCTGCGGGCGAGTCAGCGAAGGATCTGCTGGAAACCTGGAATGCCATGCGCTCGCACGGATCCGGGTTCAATGGGGTGGCGGGGCACGATGCCGAGTTCCGCAGCTACTGGATTCACGATGCTCTCGGAGCGCCTCTGGCCAACGGCCCGGGTAACGATCCGCAGGATGCCGTGCTCTACGATGTCTTCTATTCAACGGACGCAAGCTCGTATCCGAGCGATCTGGAGGAAACGGAGCGGCGCCTGATCCAGGCTACCCAGGTTCTGGAGCGCTGAACCGGTGGTGCACTTCGTGCGCCGCCGCTTGCGCGCAGTAGTGCTGGCATGTTGCTGCCTGCCTTTCGCGCTCTATGCACAACCCTCGCCGGCGGAGAAGACCGCCGCTGCTGCCAAGACCAACGAGTCGCAGCAGTCGCCGGCGAGCCGCTCTGCCCCCGGGCGCGCCACAGGAGCTCTGTCGAGTGAAGCAGCCGGTCTGCTGCAGGATTGGGACGACAAGCAAAGCAAGCTGCGTCGAGCCATCTGGAACACATACTCGTGGACAGCCGCTTTCGGCCGGGACGATCGTGGGCGCTCCGTCTCCGACGATCTCAATCAATGGGTGATGACCCCTGCAGTGCGCCAACAATTAGGCGCGTTCCGCAAGAGTGCCGAAAATCAGTTCCGAAAAGGGAACGAGAAAGCCGCGCGGGAAACGCTCGACAGCGGCAACGCCATTCTGCTGGAGCAGACCCTACGGCTCGTGCTTGTAGAGACCTACTGGACGCAGCGCAGGTACCTCGAGCGCCAACGTGCGCTCTGGCTGCAATCGCTGAATGCAGCCCCTTCGGACGTTGCTCTGACCAGCCGGGCTCGCATCACCCCACTGGCAGCGGCTCTGAGTCACGATCTTTCACCGGACCTGAAGCTCGAAAAGCTCAACGAGCAGATTGGCACTCTCGAGGCGGCCTACAACGAAGAGCGGTTGAAGTTGGCTGCCATCGTCAGCGACAAGCAGGTGGCTGCAGGCCAAGTCATTGCGCACCGCAACCGCGACTTCCCCTGCCCTGCCCCGACGCAAAGTCCCGCAGGCGTAGTGACGACCGGCAAGAGTGAGACTTCCCCGCCGCATCTACTCAGCGCGCCGGCATCCGACAAGTTCTATCCAAATGAGGCCCGCAGAGCGGGCATCGCCGGCAAGGTCGTTCTGAAGCTTGCTCTGTCGAAGGAGGGCTGCATGACGGCCGCGCAGGTCATCCGCTCTTCGGGGGCACCGGAAATCGATGATGCGGCCATCAATCTTGCAGAGAGATCGAGTTTCGCACCGGCCCGGAAGCGCGGTTCGCCGGTTGAATCCGATTACAGCGTCACATTCGCTTTTCAACTCAGCGTTCCGGGTTCCGGGTCAGGAGCGTCGCCGCCGGCCGCCGGGACTGCGGCGTGGCACGTACAGCACGGCAACGAGCTTCTCGATAAGGGTGACAATGATGGCGCCATCGCCGAGATGGACAAGGCGCTGCAGCTCGACCCGACTGCGGCACGCGCGCTGGCCTATCGCGGGCTCGCGCACATGTGGAAGCGCGAGACCGAGCTCGCACGCAAGGACTTCGACGGTGCACTGGCGCTCGACCCTCGCAACGTGATCGTCTTCCGGGGGCGAGGCCTGCTCGCCCTGCGCAATGGAGAGCTTGACCAGGCAGCCGCCAGCTTCACTCAGGCGCTCGAGGTCCGGCCCGATGACTATTCCGCTCTGACCTGGCGTGCCGAAACGTACCTCCGCACCGGCGATCCGGGCCGGGCACGTACCGACATTTCAGAGTTGGTTGTCAAGCACCCCGATCGGCCGGAGCCGTATCAGCGGTTGGCATTCGTTCTGCGAGTGCTGCACAAGCCAGAGGAAGCGCTCGAGCTGGCTCACGCTGTGATCGCTGCCAATCCAGACAAATCCAGCGCATACCGCGTAGCAGGCGCGATCTACTCAGGGGGCGGGAAGCGGGATGAAGCCGCGCTCGCTTTCGACAAGGCCATTGAGCTCGAGGCCAATGAGCTTAACTATGTCGCACGTATGCAGCATCGAGCCCCTGCCGACCTCGTCGGCAAACGCTCCGATCTGCAGGCGGCACTGAAGCTGGACGCACATGCACTCATTGCGGCACCGCTACTCATACAGATGCAGACGGAAGCCGGTGACTATTCAGCGGCCATTGCTACAGCCACGGAGGTGCTCGCCGCGAACGCTGGCAATTCGCTGCTGCTTCTTAGAAGGGGCATCGCTTACCTGAAAAGCCATGAGCCGGCCAAGGCCGAACAGGACTTCGCCGCAGCACGTGACAAGGCGACCACCGCAAGTGCGCTCAACACCGTGTGTTGGACACTGGCAACGGCAGGAGTGGAGCTCGATGCTGCACTCGCTGCTTGCGACAAGGCGTTGGCGCTAGCGCCCCTGGAGCCCATGTTTCTGGACAGCCGCGGTTTTGTCCTGGCCCGACTGGGCCGATATGCCGAAGCCCTCGAATCATACGACGCCGCCGTCAAGTACCGGCCGTTTGAGCCCGACACGCTCTATTGTCGGGGGTTGGTCCGCAGGCACCTGGGCGATGGTCTCGGGGCCGATGCGGATATCGAGGCAGCTCTCGCACTGCAGAGTCGGGTTGATGAGGTCGTGGCGGGTTACGGTCTCAGCTCATCCTGACCGGGCGCGGTCCGCCGCGTCCACGAGCGCCACCATCCGCGGTGACACTCGTGGACTGTCGAAGCGCGGGTAACGGATTACTTGTACGCGGCGTTGGTTCTCATGAGCTCATCCCGATGAGCCGAGAAGTCCACCATCGAAAACAGTGCCGGACCTGCGAACGCGTTCGCCTTGAAGGTCGCCCCCAACGCAGCATTCACCTTGTCGAGCCCATCCGCATTGACACAGATGAAATCCAGCCAGAAGGTCCCCGGTGCCTCGGTGTGGATCGTTTCCTCGTCAATCTCGTATTCGAGCAGCGTGCCATCGGCCAGCAGCTTCTCCATCAGCGGCACGATGAAGTTCTTGCTCATGACGTCCACGGCATCATCCGGCGCGTCGGCCTTCAGTTTGTACGAAGCGATATGGGTGAACGCGCCGCGCTTTGCGCCGGGGTGCCAGTTGTAATACCGGCTCACATAGATGCCGTCCCAGTGCTTGGTGGCAGCGCCGAGGACGGAGGTGGTCGCGTTACCGGACTTGTAGATCTCATCCAGAACGTTCATGAGGCCCGCCATCGACATCGACGACCACCAGGCGTCCTGCGTCGCCCCATCTGCGGTGTGGACCAGGGTCTCATCACGGCCATAGCCGACCAGTGTGCCGCCGGCCATCGCCTGCTCCATGACCTTGTTGGTGGCTGCACTCCCCTTCTCCAGGTCAGCCCAGCGCGCACGCGGCAGTACCCAGTTGGAAACGTAGGTATACATGGGCGGCTTCTCTTTGACCTCAGCCGTCTGCGAGACCGCCGGCGGGGCATACACACCCGCCAGAACGAGCGCGCAGGCAAAAATCGACACTCGGTGTTGTCTGCTCTTCACTTGATTTCCCCAGGAAATCCGCGACCGGATTCCAGTTGTGTTTTTTGGCGGCGTGAGTATAGGCGCGGCGGCGTTCCCGCGCAGTTTTTCCGCGGCCCAGGTCATGCCTTCCGGCCCATGGGATGGCCTCACGCCCCGCAGTGTCGCATTCCTCCATCTGGCGTCGGGTTCATTCAACGTGGCGCCCTGATCAGGCGCCGGCTCCGACCCGCAGACCGCGGTCAATGTCTGCGCGTCAGCTGACCGCCGCTCGCTGGCGGCGTCGAAAGTACCGGACGATCCAGAAAACGATTGCTATCAGCACCACCAGCACAGCTGCGCCCATCACAAACAGCTCGCGTGTGGGGTTCAGCATCGTGTACCCGGCTTCCGTCGAGTAGAGGCCGTTGAACGTGCTGAGGATCGCCGGCAGGGCGAGCAGATCCTCCTTGCTGAGCTGCAGGGCGCGCTCCTGCGGGTGATACCGGGATTCCCACGGGAAGGTCTCGCCTGCGCGGTTCTGCTCGATGTGACCCCCGAGCACATAGCTGACAGGCCGCTCTCTCACGAAACTGGCCACCCGCCTCGCGCTCGCCACATCGGCGTCGGTGTCCTCGATGAGCAACCGGCCCGGCAGTAGAAAATCGCCGGACAGGAACAGTCCCGTGTCGCGGTCATAGAAGGACAGGTCCGTTGGATTGTGGCCGGGGGTGGGCAGCACATCGACGGTCCGGCTGCCCAGATCGATCTGCGCGATGCCATCCGGCCAGTCCTTGAATCCGAAGTACTTCTGCACGCTCTCCAGGTCATAACCAACAACTGTGACGTCGGGTAAGCCCACAAACTGGGGGTCGCCCGCCCGATGGTCCAGGTGCCGATGAGTGTGGACGACGAGCAGCGGCAGCTTCAGCGAGCCTTCTCCGGGCAACAGACCCAACACCGTCCTCGCGAGCGGCACGCGCTTCGGATCCGCAACGTCACCCGTATCGACGAGCAGCGCTTTCGTGGACCCGATCAACAGGTACATGAAGGGCGCCTCGAAGGTGGTGCACAGACCCTCGCGCAGGATGAACGTACTGGGGTTGTACTGATGGACCTGGAGCGGTGGCTGCGGGCTCGCGGCACAGTTGGCCGCGCCCGGATTCCACTGAACGCTCATCGAACCTGGGGCGAGCTCGGCCCGCGCCACAGAGCAGACCATGAGAAGCGAGAACGCCAGCAACCCCGCGCGCCGGAGTTTCCCCCCACCCTGACTTACAGCCCGAGGATCGATCATCGCCGGATGTCCGCACTCACTGCCCAAGGCCATTGCCCCAATGCCACATTGTAGCCTCGGAAGAGCCTCCGCTTCCGCTTCGGTCGCAAGCAACGTGAAGTCGCATGAAGAGCGCTTGAGATTAGTAAAGTTCCGGGAAGCAGCGGTAAAGTTCCAAGACCCCTGGAGTCGGGCTTCATCGCGTCCAGGGGCCTTGCAAACTGCCCGCCGTTCCACGGTGCTAACATGGTGGGCTATGCATAACTCAAAGGCCCTCGCCGCTCTGGCGGCGTCTCTGTGCCTCCTTGCCTGGAGCTCGCTCAGCGCCAAGACGCTCACCCTGCCCGAGCGTGTCGCTGCGCAAAACGCGCTCTTCGAGGAGGAGTATCAATACGACCTGAAGACGCATCCGGAGATGGCCACAGCCTACGGCGACTATCGTTACAACGACCAGCTCAACGATTACTCCCTGGCAGCGATCAGGAGCCGTCACGATGCCGATGAAGGCTTTCTTGCTCGGCTGAACGCGATATCGGTCGAAGAAATGCCGGAGCAGGACGCGCTCTCGCATCAGGTGATGCTGCGCCTGCTCCAGCAGCGCATCGAGGACTACAAGTTCAAGGAATACGAGATGCCCGTGAGCCAGGTGCAGGGACCGCACATTCACCTGGCTGATCTGGCGCTGGCGGTTCCCTTCGATACCGTCAAGCAATATGAGGACTACATTTCGCGCCTGCATCAGATCCCGCGCGTGTTCAAGCAGACCGAGGAAGTGCTGCGTGCCGGCATGAAAGACCAGCTCATGCCCGTGAATTTCCTTCTGCAGAAGGTTCCGGCGCAATGTCAGGGCGTCGTCACGACCGACCCCTTCCTGCGGCCCACCAAAAAGTTTCCGGCGAGCATCTCCGCGGCCGATCAGGAGCGGCTGAGCAAGGCCATCAACGATACGGTCGAGAAGGAAGTGCTGCCCGCCTATGCCTCCTTCGAAAAGTTCATTGCGGAGGAATATGCGCCCCATGGCCGTACGAGCATTGCCATCACGACTCTGGCCGGCGGCAAGGAGCGCTATGCGAACGATATCCGCAGCCGCACGACCGTCACCAACCTGACTCCTGAACAGATCCACGAGATCGGCCTGCACGAGATCGATCGGATTCAGACCGAGATGCTGGCGATCGCCCACAAGGAGGGCTTCAAAGACCTCGCCTCCTTCCGCGCGTCCCTGAAAACGAATCCGAAATACAAGCCGACCTCTGCCGAGCAGATCGTCGACACGTTCCGCCACTACATCGCGCAGATGCAACCGAAGCTGCCGGAGTTGTTCGGCTTCATTCCCGGCTCGCCGGTCACGGTCGAGCCGATTCCGCCCTTCAACTCGGCTGCGGCGACGCACTACCAGACCGGCACGCCGGACGGCAAGCGTCCGGGCCGCGTGGTGGTCGCGACATCCAACTTCGCAGAGCGTTCGCTGATCGACGATGAGGCGACCGCCTACCACGAGGGCATCCCCGGTCACCACATGCAGCTTTCGGTAGCGCAGCAGCTGACCAGCCTGCCGAATTTCCGTCGCCACGGCGGCAACTCGGGCTTCATCGAGGGCTGGGCGCTCTATGCGGAGCAACTCGGCAAGGAGGTCGGTTTCTACCAGGATCCGGTGAGTGACTATGGCCGGCTCGCGAGCGAGATGTTCCGCGCCGAGCGTCTCGTGGTGGACACGGGCATCCATGCGGAAGGCTGGAGCCGTGACCAGGTGGTGCAGTTCTTCCACGAGCACCCGGTCGTGGATGAGCCCAGCATCCAGTCCGAGACCGATCGGTACATCTCCTGGCCGGGCCAGGCACTCGCCTACAAGCTCGGGCAGCTGAGGTTCCGGGAGCTGCGCGCCCGCGCACAGAAGGAGCTCGGATCGAAGTTCGACATCCGAGCCTTCCACGATGAGATGCTGAATGGCGGCGTCCTGCCCCTCGATCTGCTGGATGCGCGCACCAATCTCTGGATCAAGGCCCAGAAGCTTCAGACGAAGACCGCGAAGGCCGGCTAGGAAGGTTCAGCGCGCCGCTCGCCACGCAGGGCCCGGGGCTGCGCTTGTTCGACCCGGGCCGCGAGGCTCACCCTGAGTCGCGGTTGCTCGACCAGGCCGCGCTTGTTCAACCCGGCCCCGGTTGCTCGACCAGGCCTAGTTTCGCCTGGGCGGCGGATTCCCGGTGGAAGGGTTTTCGGCTCGATATCCCGCGGATAGGGTGCCGTGGCTGCGGGCGATGGGCAGCAGGGTGGGATAAAACTGCACGAAGGTCGTATCGACGGCCGCGTGCGCTGCATGGCAGGCATAACATTCCGCTGACTGGGGCAGCAGCGTGCCTTGGGATGATCCCCCGAAGGAGAAGAAGGCCCACTTGCCCGGGAATCGGCTCTCGTCCTTGACGTGCATCTCCAGTTCCAGGATCCCGGCTCCCTGATAATTCCCACTCGTATTGATCGAGCCGTTGCCTTGCGCCGCGCGCACCTCCAGCACGAACGAGGTCCCGTCCGGCCAGC
>Ga0070741_10012135_pt1 | contig 15670 bp, 14 predicted proteins | sample Coa_R1_4_FD_66440 | JGI IMG/M metagenome (GOLD analysis project Ga0070741, IMG submission 66440) | Surface soil microbial communities from Centralia Pennsylvania, which are recovering from an underground coalmine fire - Coalmine... | ecosystem: Environmental > Terrestrial > Soil > Unclassified ...
CCATGAACGCCGGCCGGAACGCCTGGACCGGCCGCCAGCCGAGCGGCTCGCGCGTGAGCACCGCGGGCAGCAGCAGCGACAGCAGGAACAAGATGTGGTCGAAGCCGATCCAGATGTGCCAGACGCCTTCGCGGCCGTAGTCGATGAACTGCGTCCACGCGGAGATGGTCGCGACGTCGATCGTCTGCGTCGGGCGGTCGGGGCCGAAGATCGCGGTGCGCGTCGCCGCGCCCTGCTCGATCCGCAGCAGCCCGCGGTGCTGCGGGTCGAGGTCGGCGAACAGGCTGTAGGAGATCTCGAGCTTGCCGATCTTTCCCGGGCAGGTCGCCGAGAAGCGCATGACGTCGTAGGCGCCGTCGCTGTGGTCGTCGACCTGGTGCTCGCCCGCCTGCAAAGGGCAATCGGCGCCGTTCGAGCGCAGCTTGAGCCGCGCCAGGGCGTACGCCGCGACGTCGGCGTGGCGCGCGCGCAGCTCGCCCCAGGTGATGTCGCCGTCGCCGTTCGCGTCCAGGCCGATCGCGAAGTCGAGGTCGCGCAGGGCGATGTCCCATTGACCGGCGACGCGCGCGTCCTCGATGCGCAGCGCGAGGTAGCTGTCGCTCGGCTTGTGGGCGTGCGCGGGCGCGGACACCGCCGCGGCGAGGAGAAGGGCCGAAACCGTCCAGCGCCTCACGGCTTCACCGCCTTCAGCTTCGCCGCCTCGTCGCGCAGCAGCGGATCCTCGTGGCCCGAGCGCTCGAGCCAGTCGAGCGCTTCGCGGCCGCCTTGCGGGTCCTTCATCGCGAGCGCCGCCTCGAGCAGGATGCGCGCGTCGCGCGGCTCGCGCTGCAGCTTCCAGTTCTCCTGCGCGAGCGCAAGCGCCTTCGCCTTGTCTCCGAGGAGATAGAGGTTGAAGCGCGCCTCCTCCTGTTGATGCAGCTTGTCGCCTCGGAGAGCCGCCGCGTCGAAGCGCGCCTTGAGCGCGGCGATGTGCTCCTTGGCCTCGGGCAGCTTCAGGGCCTGCTCGGCGAGCGCCAGCCGCAGCAGCAGGATGTCCGAGCGCGTCCAGTCGCGCAGCAGCGGCGCCACCTCGGCCGCGCGGCCGTGGTCGAGCAGGAAGTCGGCCCAGGCGGCGAGCAGGAACTGGTCGGTGACCTTCTGCCCGAGCGCCGCCTTGAAATGGCGCTCGGCGAGCGCGTCGTCGCCGATCCGCTGCCCGAGCTCGGCGAGCCGCGTCTGCACCCAGGTCTTCTCCTCGGGCGACGCGTTGCGCGCGCGCGCGAGCGCCTGAGACAGCGCCTGGTACGCCGCCGCCGCGTGGCCGGTCACGCCGTCGAGGTAGGCGATGCAGCCGACGTAACCGAGCTCGCTCTCGATGCGGCGCTGGGCCTCGCAGTCGGCGCGCGCCGCCGCGTAGTCGGCCTGCACCATGTGGATGGCCCCGCGCCACGACCAGGCTCGCGCATCCTCGGGATCGGCGCGCGTCGCCGCCTCGAGGTCGGTCATCGCTCCGGCGAAGTCGTGGCTGTACTGCTTGAGCATCGCTCGCATCACGCGCAGCTCCTGGGGCGGGTCGGGCACGTCCCACCAGGGCGCGAGCGCGGCCTGCGCGTAGCCGACGTAGCGCGGATCGCCCTCGGCGTTCGCGAGCTCGAAGTAGCGCTCGGCGAGCGCGAGGGCGTTGCCTTCGTCGCGAGGGTCCTCGGCCAGCTTCGTGCGCAGCGTGCGCAGCTCGCGCGCGACCGGGTCGCCCGGGCGCACCGGCAGGCGCTCGAGCACCACCGAGTCGTCTTTCGGGACGTAGGGCGCAGCGGCGAGGGCCGGCGCGAGCGAGGCGAGGACGAGGAGCGCGAGCGCGCGTCTTTTTGTTTTTCTAGTGAGAGTGGCGATGATGGATGTCCGGGAAGTGGGGATGGCTGTGCGCGAGCGGCGCGTGCTCGTGCTCGTGCGTGTGCGGCTCCTGTCCGTCCCAACCGGCGGCGTGCTCGTGCCGGTGGTGCTCGTCGTGCACGTGCGGGTGCTCGTGGCGCAGGCGCTGATGCCTGTGGCGGTGCGCGTGGCGCTCGGCGAGGTGCAGCGCGACGCCGGCGGCAATGAGCAGCGCCGCGATCCAGAAGAGCGCCGTCTGCGACTCGCCGAGGAACGCGAACGCGAGCGCCGCGCCGATGAAGGGCGCGGTCGAGAAATACGCCGCGGTGCGCGCCGCGCCGAGCTGGCGCAGCGCGACGACGAACAGCGCGAGGCTCACGCCGTAGCCCGCGAATCCGACCGCGCCGGCGGCGAACGCCAGCGCGGCCGAGGGCGCCGCCGCGCCGAGCGTGGCGGCGAGCGCGAGGTTCACGCCGCCCGCGACCACGCCCTTCACCGCGGCGATGACGACCGCGTCGCTCGCGGAGACCTTGCGCGTGAGGTTGTTGTCCACCGCCCACAGCAGGCACGCGGCCGCGATGGCGATCGCGGGCCATGCGAGCCCGGTCTCGCCGGGACGCCACGCGAGCACCGCGCCACCGGCGACGATCAGGACCATGCCCGCCAGCACGCGGCGGTCGAAGTTCTCGCGGAACGCGAACCACGCGATCAGCGCGGTGAAGACGCCCTCCAGGTTGAGGAGCAGCGCGGCCGTCGACGCTTCGGTCGAGGCGAGGCCGATCATGAGCAGCACGGGCGCCGCGATGCCGCCGGCGACCACGGCGCCCGCGAGCCAGGGAACGTCGTCGCGCGGGAACGCGATGCGCGGCGCGCCCGGACGCGCCCGGCGCGCGAGCAGCCAGAGCGTCAGCCCGATCCCGGAGCCGGCGTAGAGCAGTCCCGCGAGCACCAGCGGCTCGACGCCGCCGACCAGCAGCTTGGCGACGGGCGTGCTGGCCCCGAACAGAAAAGCGCCGAGGAGCGCCGAGCCTACGCCGGCGCGGTCCGCCATCACACGCCGGCGGCGGCGAGCCGCTCGCGGATCGTCTCGACGCGCTCCCGGTTCACGCCGAAGTCGCGGATCCCGAGGCGCGAGGCCGAGCGCACGTGGATCACCCGTGCCGGCGCGTCGAGCAGGAACTCGACGTCGTCGACGTACCCCATCAGCCGGCTGGTGAACTCCGCGTACAGGTAGTCGCTCTCCCGCCCCACGATGCGGGCGCGCTCCATGCCGGAGACGACCACCTGCAGGGCGGCCCAGGCGTGCGCGGGCTCGCCGGCGAAGCGCAGCGGCTCGATGTAGTGCGTGCGGTCGCCGAGGTCGGCCTGGCTGCTGACGCAGTTGGGCGTCGACCGGCACGGCGCCAGCCTGCCCCGGATGGCGCCGAGATTTTCCGGCCGCTTTCCGCTGAAGAGTCCCATCGGCCGAGCATTGTACAGCGCGCTAGCGCAGGTCCTTCAGGAAGCCTCCGATCGCCTCCCAGTACTCCGGCTCGCCCGAGATCGAATCGTGGCCGGCGCCCGCAAGCTCTCGCCACGTCTTGGGCCCGCGCCACGCGTCGTAGAGGCGCCGCGCGTGCTTCGGCGGCACGACGAGGTCTTCGCCCGCGGCGAGGCACAGGAGCGGCGCGTCGATCTTGTCCACGCGCGAGATCGAGTCGAACGGATGGCGGATCAGCATCCCGACCGGGAGGTAGGGATATTGGCGCTTCGCGATCTCGGTGATGCTGTCGTACGGCGTCACGAGGATCACGCCTCTGAGGCTCCGGTCGGACGCGAGGTGCACCGCGACGCCGCTGCCGAGGCTGCGCCCCATCGCGATGACGCGCTCGGGGATGACGTCCGAGCGCCGGATCGCCCAGTCGTGGATCGTGAGGGCATCGGCGAACAGCTCGCGCTCGCCGGGCCTGCCCTCGCTGCCGCCGTAGCCGCGGTAGTTGACGAGCAGCAGCGACCAGCCGCCGAACTGGTCGGCGACCGAGGCCAGCCACGACACTTCCTCGGCGTTGCCGCCGAAGTAGATCACGAGCGGCGCGGGCTGCGCATGGTGGCCCTTCACCAGCCAGCCGTGCAGCGTGACGCCGTCGGGCGTGGTGATCTTGACGTCCTCGACGTTCGGGACGTTGATCGGCTTGCCGAGCGGCTGCGGGAAGAACAGCAGCTTCTCCTGCAGCAGGTAGACGAACAGCGGCACGCCGACCACGACGGCGACCCCGATGCGGGCGAGGGACCAGAACATTTTCATCCGTTCTTCAGTGCAGCTTGACCTGCGGCTCGGTACTGCGCTTGAGCGCCCGCGAGAGCGTGTCGAGCGCGACGCCGACGAACCCGTGCAGGGCGAGCAGGTGCATCTTGTAGAGCGAAATGTACATCAGCCGGGCGAACCAGCCCTCGACGCGCATGCTCTTCCCGGAAACGAAGCCCATCAGCGTGCCGACGGTCGAATACTCGCCGAGCGACACGAGCGAGCCGAAGTCGCGGTACCGGAACGGCGAGAGCGCCTCCCCGCGCAGCCGCCGCTCCATCGTGCGCACGAGGTGCGAGGCCTGCTGGTGGGCGGCCTGGGCGCGCGGGGGCACGGGCGTCGCGTGGCCGGGCCACGGGCAGGCGGCGCAATCGCCGATCGCGAACACGTCCGGATCGCGCGTGGTCTGCAGCGTCCCGGTCACGAGCAGCTGGTTCAGGCGGTTGGTCTCGAGGTCCGCGAGGTTGCGCAGCACCTCGGCGCAGCGGATGCCCGCGGCCCAGACCGTGATCGCCGCGGGGAAGGTGTCGCCGGCCTTGGTGCGCACCGCGCCCGGCGTCACCTCGACCACGTGGGCGGAATTGCGCACGTCGACGCCGAGGGAGCGCAGCACGTCCATCGTCGCCTCGGAGATGCGCTCGGGCAGCGCGGCCAGGATGCGCGCGTCGGCGTTCAGCAAGGTCAGGCGCACGTACCGGTCGGGGTCGATGTTCTGGAGCCCGTAGCCGGCGAGGACGCGCGTGGTGTTGTGCAGCTCCGCCGCGAGCTCCACGCCCGTCGCGCCGCCGCCCACGATCACGACGTCGAGGCGCCCGTCGTGGCCGTCGCCCGCTCGGTAGTTCGCGCGCAGGCACGCGCTGACCACGCGCCGGTGCAGCCGGTCGGCCTGGTCGGGGGAATCGAGCAGGAAGGCGTGCTCCGTGACGCCGGGGACGTTGAACGAGTTCGACTCGCTGCCGATCGCGATCACGAGCGTGTCGTAGCGGATCCCGCGCCGCGGGATGACCTCGGCGCCGGCCTCGTCGAGCACCGGGGCGAGCGCGACCTCGCGCTTCCAGCGGTCGAGCCCCTCGAGCGCCCCTTGCGCGAAGGTGAAGTGATGCCAGCGCGCCTGGGCGAGGTAGTCGAGCTCGTTGGCGTGCCGGTCGAGGCTGCCCGCCGCGACCTCGTGCAGGAGCGGTTTCCACAGGTGCGTGGGCGAGCGGTCGACCAGGGTCACGGCCGCGCGCCCGTGGCGCCCCAGCCGGTCGCCGAGGCGGGTGGCGAGCTCCAGGCCTCCCGCCCCTCCGCCGAGGATCACGATATGATGCGCGCTCGACATATTCGTATTCTTCGAGTTCTTTTTGCCGCTCCGATCTTAGCCCAGGCGGGCACCAAAGGACGCCGGGGACTGTCCCAGCAATATCCGCTCCAACGAGGCCCGCAGAACGATGGACGACTACCGCGGACGCTTCGCCCCATCTCCGACAGGACCGCTGCACTTCGGTTCGCTGGTCGCCGCGGTCGGCAGCTACCTCGAGGCGCGCACGCGCGGCGGCGACTGGCTCGTGCGCATGGAAGACCTCGACCGCCCGCGCGAGGTCGCCGGCGCGGCCGACGAGATCCTACGCGTGCTCGAGGCGCTCGGCTTCGAGTGGGACGAGCCCGTGCTCTACCAGAGCCGGCGCGACTTCGCCTACGGCGAGGCGCTCTCGAGGCTCAAGCGCTCGGGCACCGTGTTCGCGTGCGCGTGCACGCGCAAGGAGATCGAGGACTCGGTCGGCGCGTTCGGCGGCGCCAAGGGCGATTCGGGCGAGCTCGTCTATCCCGGCACCTGCCGCGAGGGCCTGCCCCCCGGGCGGGAGGGCCGCGCGATCCGCGTGCGGGTCGACGACGTCGCGATCGCCTTCGACGACGCGATCCAGGGGCGCGTCGAGCGGCACCTCGCGCGCGACTGCGGCGACTTCGTCGTGCGCCGCGCCGACGGGCTGTACGCGTACCAGCTCGCGGTGGTGGTCGACGACGCCGAGCAGCAGATCACCGATGTCGTGCGCGGCGCCGACCTGCTCGACTCGACGCCGCGCCAGATCCACCTGCAGCGGCTGCTCGGCCTGCCGACGCCGAGCTACATGCACCTGCCGGTCGCGGTCGACGCGCAAGGCCGCAAGCTCTCGAAGCAGACGCTCGCCGCCGCGGTCGACCCCGCCAAAGGCGCCGCCGCGCTCGCCGACGCGCTCGCGTTCCTCGACAATCCGCCGCCGCCGAAGCTGCGCAACGCGCGCGCCGCCGACGTGTGGAGCTGGGCGCTGCAGAACTGGAAGGCGGAGCGGATCCCGCGCAGGCGGGCCGTGCCGGCGCCGGGCGCTTGAGCGCCTCTCCGGCCGATCAGAGGGAGTGTCGTCCCTCATCCTTCTTTTTTACGCAGTGCCGCCGGCGCGCCGCGGGATCAGCACGGTCGCGACCGCCCCGGTGATGAGTGCGAGCGCGGCGAAGTCGGTCCACGCGGGGCGCTCGCCGAGCACGAGCATGCCGCTGAAGACGCCGATCAGCGGCACGAGCAGCGACGACAGCGACGAGACGACGACCGGCAACGCCGTGACGGCGCGGTTCCACGCCCAGTACGAGAACACGAACGCGATCGCGACGCTGTAGATGAGCGCGAGCAGCGCGCCGGTGTCGAGCGCGAGCAGCGAGAAGCTGCCGTGCTCGAACGGCACGGCGAGCACGATCGGAAGCCCACCCAGCAGCAGCTGCCAGGCGGTGAACACGGTCGCCGGCATCCCGAGGTATCCCCAGCGCTTCATGAGCACGACGCCGACGGCCCAGAGGGCCGCGGCGCCGAGCATGAGGCCGGTGCCGAGGGGCGAGCGCCCGGCGACGCCGAGCTCGCCCCCGAGGAGGAACACGAGTCCCGCGATCCCGAGCGAAAGCGCCGCGACGTGGCGCGCGGCGAGCCGCTCGCCGAAGAACCAGCGCCCGAGCAGCACGCCCCAGATGGGCATCGTGAATCCCAGGATCGCGGCGCGCCCCGACTCCATCAGCGTCACGCCGTAGGCGACCAGGACGTTCCACGCGGTCACGTTGAAGAGCGTGAGCGCGAGCAGCCGCCCCCACTGGGCGCGCGGCACGGCCAGCGGCCGGCGGCCGGCCGCCGCGATCGCGAACAGCCCCGCGGCTCCTCCGAGCACGCACCAGGTGCGGAAATGCAGCGGCGCCATTTCCGACAGCGCGATCTTCAGCATCGGCCAGTTGAAGCCCCAGGCGAGGGCCACGAGCAGCACGAGCGCCAGCGCGGAACGCGGGACGTCCGCGGGGGTCGAAGGGGTTCTCACGATTCGCCGCCCGTTCGTACAGTTTCCGACCGCGGCACTACACTAGCCGCCTTCGGCATTCGACAGGAGATCCGCAAATGTCCGGCCGCGTCGCCGCCCGCCTGAAGGAGCTCAACCTCGCGCTGCCCGACGCGCCCGCGCCGGTCGCGAACTATGTCCCGGCGGTCCGCGCCGGCAACGTGCTGTACGTCTCCGGCCAGATCCCGCTCGAGGGCGGCAAGCCGCAGTTCGTCGGCAAGCTGGGCCGCGAGCTGAGCGTCGAGCAGGGTCAGCAGGCGGCGCGCCTGTGCGCGCTCAACGTGCTCGCGCAGGCGCGGACCGCGCTCGGCGGCGATCTCGACCGCGTCGTGCGCTGCGTGCGCGTGGGCGGCTTCGTCAATTGCATGCCCGAGTTCACCGACCAGCCGCAGGTCGTCAACGGGGCGTCGGATCTCTTCGTCGCGGTCCTCGGCGACGCCGGCCGCCATGCGCGCGCCGCGGTCGGGGTCGCTTCGCTGCCGCGCGGCGTCGCGGTGGAAGTCGAGGCCGTCTTCGAGGTGTCCTGAGCGCGGCCTCACGCGCGCTCGCCCGTGCGCCGGCCCGGAAGGAGCACGGCCGCGAGCGCCGCGAACACGAACACGAGCGCGCCGATATCGTGCCATTGCGGCCGCTCGCCGAGCAGCACCATGCCCGACAGCACGCCGACGACGGGAATCATGAGCGTCGACAGTGACGAGACCGCCACGGGCGCCTCGGTCGCGATGCGGTTGAACGCCCAGAGGCAGAACACGGACGTGACGCAAAGGTTGAACGTCAAGGCGGTCCAGGTCGCCGCCGCCATGGGCAGCCATGGGCCCTGGTCGTGCAGCAGCGATGCCAGCCAGATCGGTATGCCGCCGATGACGATCTGCCATCCCGTGAACGCGGCGCCGGGCAGCGAGACCGGCCAGTAGCGCATCATTACCGTCGCGATGGCCCAGGAAACCGCGGCCGCGATCAGGTAAGCGACGCCGAGCGGCGCGGTCTGCATACGGTGGAGCTCTCCCCACACGAGCAGCAGCATTCCCGTCATCCCGAGCACCAGCCCCGCTGCGCGCCGACCCGTAATCGGCTCGCGCGCGAACAGGGACCCGATCGCGATCGCCCACAGCGGCATCGTGTACGTCACGATCACCGCGCGCCCGGAGGGCATGAGCTGCAGCCCGTACATGGCGCAGATTCCCCAGCCCGTGATGTTGAACAGCGAGATCAGGACGAGCCGCGGCCACTGACCGGGCGGCACGCGCAACGGCTGGCGCTGAAGCGCCGCGATCACGAACAGCGTGAGCCCCGAGGCGACGGTGAGCGCCCGGAAGCGCAGCGGCTCGAGCTCCGAGAGCACGATCTTCATGATGGGCCAGGAGAGGCCCCAGCCCAGCGTCATCCCGGCGAGCAGCCACAGCAGCCGTGGCGGCAGCGAATAGCCGGCCGCCTCGGCGCGACGACCGGCGCCCGCGGATACTGCCGGCCGCGGCGCGCTCACGCGACGCGCAGCGGCTCGAGCGCCGAGCGCAGCCTGTCCGGGAGGGGCGCGGGTCGCCCGGTCGCGCGGGCGACGTAGACGTGGACGAAGTGCCCTTGCGCCGCGGCGCGCGGCTCGTCGTTGCGGAAGACGCCGATCTCGTAGCGGACGCTGCTCCTCCCGATGCGCGCCACGCGCAGGCCGGCGTGCGCGACGTCGGGGAAGGCGATCGGAGAGAAATACTGGCAGTGCGTCTCCACCACCAGGCCAATCACCGGGCTGGTCTCGATCTCGAGCGCGCCGGCCGCGACGAGGTAACCGTTCACGACGGTGTCGAACCAGGAGTAGTAGACGACGTTGTTGACGTGACGATAGGCGTCGTTGTCCATCCAGCGGGTCGGGATGGAGAGGAAATGCCGGTAGCGGTCTCGGGTTTCGGGGTCCGGGCGTTGCACGGCGTCGGTGGGGCGCGGGCGCGAGCGAGGCATCATACCGGGTTCGCCGCATCGCCGCATCCCGGCGCCGGACCAAGGTCCAGCCGAGTGACCTTGGCCACGCTTCCGCACCGCTGATTGTATGCGACCACTAACGTACATATAGTTGATTATACTAATTATATGTGTCAACATCTCCAATGATGATGCAATGCAAAAAACTTCTTGACATGCCTGTCGTCGCGGGTAGAATAGCCCTTGCTGCAGTGCAATAAAAAGCACCGCAAACCCCTAACGAAGACTTGGAGACGCTCATGTACGTGACACCCGAACAGATCGCCGCGACCAACAAGGCCGGCGCCGAGGCGCTCCTTGGCCTCGCGAATTCCCAGTTTGCCGCTTTCGAGCGCTGGTCGAACCTGAACCTCAATGCGACCAAGGCCGTGTTCGAGGATGGCCTCAACCACGCCAAGGCGCTCCTCGGGGCCAAGGACGTGCAGGAATTCATCAACCTGAACGCCGCGGCCGCGCAACCCGCGCTGGAGAAGGCGATCGCCTATTCGCGCAGCGTGTACGAGGTCGCCGCTCAATCCCAGGCCGAGCTGACGAAGGCCATCGAGGCGCAGTCGGCCGAACTGAACCGGAACGTCGTGGGCTTCCTCGACAAGGTGTCGAAGAACGCCCCGGCAGGCTCGGACGTCGCCGTCGCGGCCGTCAAGTCGGCGCTCGCCGCGGCCAACTCGGCGTACGACAGCTTCACCAAGGTCGCCAAGCAGGCGACCGAGATCGCGGAAGCGAACTTCACCGCCGTGACGACCGCCGCGAAGGAAACGCGCAGGAAGGTCGGCGCTTCGGCGTAAAGCAGCGCAGTTTCGCGCCTCAGTCCTCCTCCTCCTCTCTGTAGGCGCAAAAAAGCCCCGGCTTCGGCCGGGGCTTTTTCTTTCGGGCTCACCCCTTTTCCATCGGCCGCCACGTGCCGCCGAGCGACGCCACGCCGGACTTCATCTCCTCGATGGCGCGCGAGACCTCGTCCGGCGCGCCGCGCACGCCGAGCTCGATGTGCCGGCGCACGCCCGCCTCGCCCATACTGGGCAGGCTGAACGACTTCAGCCCGCGGTAGCGCGCCTCGACATCCTGCATGAGCGGCGTCAGCGTCGACTCCGGCACCTCGTACACGACGATGGAGGCCTCGGCCTCGGGGGTGCGGTGAAACAGGCGCTCGTAGCGGTGGTCCAGCACCCATTCCACCATCGGCCAGGCCATGATCGGGAAGCCGGGGACGAAATGGTGCTCGCCGAGCGAGAACCCCGGGATGCGGTTGTACGGGTTCGGGATGATGCTCGAGCCCCTGGGGAACTCGCCCATCTTCAGCCGCTGCGGGGTCGTCTCGCCCTCGAAGCGCGCGCGGATCTCCCGCTCCGCGTCGGGATGCAGCTCGAGCGGCACGCCGGCCGCCGCGGCCGCGCACTGCCGCGTATGGTCGTCCGGGGTCGCGCCGATGCCGCCGAAGCTGAACACGACATCGGCGCCCGCCATGGTGCGGCGGAGGGTCGAGGTGATGAGCGCGGGATCGTCGCCCAGGTACTCGCACCACGCGAGGCGCAGCCCGCGCGCCGCGAGGATCTCGACGCTCTTCGCGAAATGCTTGTCCTGCCGCTTCCCGCGGATGATCTCGTCGCCGATGATAATCAGCCCGAAGCCCATGTCAGCTTGCCCGAGTCGGCGCGGCGCGCAGCTGCGCCAGGCGTCCGAGGCAATAGTGGATGTATGCGAGGCCGGCGTATACCGGCATGAGGAGCCCGACGACCGGTATGTGCCCCGCCAGTGCGAGCACGATCCCGAGCAGGAACAGGTCGCCGCGCCAGCGGCGCACGACCTCCGCGATCTCGGCCGCGCTCGCGTGCTCCGCGAGAGCGTCGTAGCGGAACACGCGCTGGTTGAGGTAGCCGAGGAGCAGCAGCGGCAGGAACGGCCAAAGCGGCGGCGCGAGCCATAGCGGCAGCGTCACGAGCGCGAGCGCCAGGAACACGACCAGCGCGGCGGCCGCGTTCGCCAAGCTTCCCGCGAACGTTCCGCCGCGCCTGCGCTCGAGGCCCGGATAGTCGCGGTCCGCGACGTGCCTCACCATGACGGGCATCGAGAAGATCCCGATGATGAGCACGGCCGTGACCAGGACGAGCGGGACGAACACGAGGAGCCCGAGTACCCAGCCGAGCACGGCGGCGAGCAGCGTGAACGGCCAGGTCGAGGCCGTCCAGTCGTAGACGCCGTAGCGCTGCAGCTCGGCCTGCGCCCACGCCGCGACCTGGCTCCAGTAGAGCAGGGCCAGGGTGATCCATACCGCGAGCGCCACGAGCAGCGGCCACGCCATCAGCCACAGCATCCGCGGATGCACGAGGCTCGCGAATGCGCGGAGCAGCGCCTTGAGGATCTCGCCCACGTGGAAGGAAACGCCCGGTGTAAGTCTCGCCCTATCGCTCGATAGTCTGCCACATCTTCGCGAGCCGCTTGGACGACACCGGCACCGGCGTCTTGAGCTCCTGCGCGAACAGCTGCACGCGCAGCTCCTCGAGCAGCCACCTGAACTGCTCGAGCGCCGCATCGCGCTGTCCGGCGCGCCTCGACTGCTCGCGCTGCCATTGCTGCTGCAGCGGCGCAATCTCGGCCGCGAGACGCGCGTCGCGCTCGGGACTCTCCCGGAGCTTGTCGAGCCGCAAGCTCGCGGCCCTGAGATACCGCGGGAAGTGCTGCAGGCGCTCGAACGGCGTTTCGGCGACGAAACGCTTGGGCAGCAGCCGTGCGAGGCTCTCCTCGACGTCGCGCGCCGCGGCCGGGAACGCCTTCGCGGCCTGCTGCAGCTTCTTGCGCAGCGCCGCGTGCTCGGAAAGTATGGCCGCGGCCAGACGCGCGATCTCCTGCGCGATCAGCGTGACGCGCGAGCGCGCCTCGTCGCGCCGTCGCTCGAACTGCGCGGCGTCGCGGGGCCACGGCTCGCCGAGGCACGCGCGGTCGAAGGCTGCCGACAGGAGATCGCGCCTGAGGTCGTCGGCGTCTCCGAACGGGAGGAACTGCAGCGCGAGGGCCTGCATCCCGGGGAGGCTCTTCTCGAGGTAGCGCGCCTGCTCCTTCAGTCCCAGCATGAACAGCCGTCGCAGGCCGCCGCGATGCTGCTCGCGCGCCTTCTCCGCCGAGTCGAGAACCTCCAGCGACACGGCGTCGCCGCGATCGACCAGCGCCGGGTAGCCGATCAGCGTCTGCGGTCCGCGCCGGACCTCCATCACCTCCTCGAGCTCGCCGAAGTCCCAGGCCGTGTGCCGCTCGCCGTCCGCCGCCGGCTTGGCGAGCTGCGAGAAGCGCTCGCCCGCGCGCTCGCCGAGCTCGGCGCGCAGCTGCGCCAGGCTCCGGCCCATCGCGAGCTGCCGCCCGTGCTCGTCGACGACGCGAAAATTCATCGACAGATGCGCGGGCAGCGTCTCGGGCCGGAAGGCATCGGCCGGGATGACGAGATTCGTCTCCCGCCGGGCCCAGCGGGCGATCGCTTCCGCGACCGGAACGTCGCGGGGCGCCCCGCCCGCCACCAGCGCTTCCGCGAGCTCGGGCAGAGGCCCGAGCCGGTGCCTGAGCTTCTGCGGCAGCGACTTCGCGAGACGCGTCACCTTATCGCGCGCGAGCCCCGGCACGAGCCAGTCGCAGCGCGCGGCGTCGACCTGGTTGAGCGCAACGAGGGGCACCGTGAGCGTCACGCCGTCGCGCGGCGAGCCGGGCTCGTGATGGTATTCGAGCGGGAAGCTGCGTCCCGCCATCTCGAGCTGGTGCGGGAACTGCGCCGTGGTAATGCCGGCGGCCTCGTGCCGCATCAGGTCCTCGCGCCGCAGGAACAGCAGCCTCGGGTCCGCGGCCTCGGCGTCGCGCCGCCAGGCGTCGAACGCCGCGCCGTTGTGGATGCCTTCCGGGATCCGGGCGTCGTAGAAGGCGAAGATGAGCGTCTCGTCCACCAGCACGTCGGGCCGCCTGGACTTGTGCTCGAGGCGCTCGATGTCCCGGATCAGCCCGCGGTTGTGCTGGAAGAACGGCGCGCGCGAATCCCAGTCGCCCTCGACCAGCGCCTGGCGGATGAAGATCCGGCGCGACCCGGCCGGGTCCATGGGACCGTAGTGCACGCGCCGATTCGTGTACAGCGGCAGGCCGTACAGCGTGCCGCGCTCGAAGGCCGCGACCCGCGCCGGCGTCTTCTCCCAGTGCGGGTCGGCCTGGTGGCGCTTCACGAGGTGGGCGCCGATCGATTCCAGCCAGTCCGGGTCGATGGTGGCGATGCAGCGCGCGTAGAGGCGAGTCGTCTCGGCGAGCTCGGCGGCCATGATCCAGCGTCCCGCCTTGCGGCCGACGCCGGACCCCGGGTGGATCCAGAATTTGATCCCGCGAGCGCCGAGGTAATTGCCCTCCTCGGTTTTCATGCCGACGTTTCCGAGAAGGCCGGCGAGGAGCGCGCGATGGATCTGCGCGTAAGTCGCCGGTTTCTCAGAGAAGCGCCAGCCGCTCTCGGCGACGAGCTCCTTGAGCTGGCCGTGGATATCGCGCCATTCGCGCATGCGGCTGAACGACAGGAAGTGATCGCGGCAGGCCTGGTGCAGCTTGCGCCCGGACTTGCGGTGTACGAGCGCGTCCTCGAAGAACTTCCAGAGCTTGAGATAGGACAGGAAATCCGACTTCTCGTCCTCGAAGCGCTTGTGCGCCTCGTCCGCCGCCGGCGCGCGCTCGAGCGGCCGCTCGCGCGGGTCCGGCAGCGACAGCGCCGAGGCGATCACCAGAACCTCCTCGAGGGCGTTCTCCGATCGGGCCGCGAGGATCATGCGCCCGATCCTGGGATCGACCGGAATCCGCGCGAGCTGATGTCCCGTCTCCGTAAGCTCGCGGTCGTCGCCGACGGCGCCCAGCTCGGCGAGCAGCGCGTAGCCGTCCTGGATCGCTTTCGGCGCGGGCGGATCGATGAAGGGGAACGCCTCGACGTCTCCGAGGCCGAGCGCTTTCATCCGCAGGATCACGCCGGCGAGCGAGGAGCGCAGCACCTCGGGATCGGTGAAGGCGGGTCGCGCCTCGTGGTCGTCCTCGGCGTAGAGACGGATGCAGATGCCGTTCGCGACACGGCCGCAGCGTCCCGCGCGCTGCTTCGCGGACGCCTGCGATACCGGCTCGACGCGCAGCTCCTCGACCTTGTTGCGATAGCTGTAGCGCTTCACGCGCGCGAGCCCCGCGTCGACGACGTAGCGCACGCCCGGCACGGTGAGCGAGGTCTCGGCGACGTTCGTCGCGAGGATGATGCGGCGTCCCGGGTGCTGCTTGAAGACGCGTTCCTGCTCCGCGGCGGAAAGGCGTGCGTAGAGCGGCAGGATCTCGGTGTGCGGAGGATGGTGCTTGCGCAGCGTCTCGGCGGCCTCGCGGATCTCGCGTTCGCCCGGGAGAAAGACGAGCACGTCGCCGGGACCGGCCAGGGCGAGCTCGTCCACCGCGTCGGCGATCGCCTGCTCGAGGTCGCGCTCGTCGTCGTCCTCGCCGACCGGGCGATAGCGGATCTCGACGGGGTACAGGCGCCCGGACACCTCGATCACCGGCGCCGCCTTGCCGTCCAGCGCGAAATGCCGCGAGAAGCGCTCGGCGTCGAGCGTCGCCGAAGTGACGATCAGCTTGAGCTCGGGCCGCCGCGGCAGCAGCCGGCGCAGGTACCCGAGCAGGAAATCGATGTTGAGGCTGCGCTCGTGCGCCTCGTCGATGATGAGCGTGTCGTACTGGCGCAGGTCGCGGTCACCCTGCGTCTCGGCGAGCAGGATGCCGTCGGTCATGAGCTTCACGTAGGTCCGCGGACCGACCTTGTCGGTGAACCGGATCTTGTAGCCGACCGCGCCGCCCGGCTCGGTCCCGAGCTCCTGCGCGATGCGCGCGGCCGTGGCCCGCGCGGCGATGCGCCGCGGCTGGGTGTGCCCGATGATGCCCGCGATGCCCCGGCCCGCCTCCAGGCAGATCTTGGGAAGCTGTGTCGTCTTGCCCGACCCGGTCTCGCCGCTGACGATCACCGCCGGGTGCGCGCGCAAGGCAGCGGCGATCTCCGCGCGCTTGGCGCAAATCGGCAGCTCGGAGGGGAACTCGGGACGTGGAGCGTTCGCGCGTCGGCGCTCGAGCTCTTCCGCGGAGAATCGTGTCATTCAGCCCAAAAAAAAAGGTACCCCGAAGGGTACCTTTTTTTGCAGCGAGGCTGGTGATCAGCCGCGGCAGGAGCCGGGCAGATACTTGCCGATGACGGTCGTGCCGTCCACGCTGG
>Ga0070741_10012136_pt1 | contig 15670 bp, 28 predicted proteins | sample Coa_R1_4_FD_66440 | JGI IMG/M metagenome (GOLD analysis project Ga0070741, IMG submission 66440) | Surface soil microbial communities from Centralia Pennsylvania, which are recovering from an underground coalmine fire - Coalmine... | ecosystem: Environmental > Terrestrial > Soil > Unclassified ...
CTTCTTCAACGGCTACCGGCCGCAGTTCTACTTTCGAACCACCGACGTCACCGGCAGTGTCGAGCTCCCCAAAGGCACCGAGATGGTGATGCCGGGCGACAACATCAAAGTCGTCGTCTCGCTCATCGCCCCGATCGCGATGGAACAAGGGCTACGCTTTGCGATCCGCGAGGGCGGCCGTACCGTCGGGGCGGGGGTGGTGGCGAAGGTGGTGGAGTAACGGCGTGAGAGGGTGAGAGCGTGAGTCGGAAAGATAATCTTCCCCTCACGAACTTCCGATCTCGCGAATTCACGGGTTGTAAGAGAGACAATGGCTAATCAAAAGATCCGCATCCGGCTGAAAGCCTTCGATCATCGTTTGATCGATCGCTCCGCCGCGGAGATCGTCGATACGGCGAAGCGCACCGGCGCCCTGGTGAAGGGGCCGATTCCGCTGCCGACCAAGATCGAGCGCTACACGCTCAATCGTTCGCCGCACGCGGACAAGAAGTCGCGCGATCAATTCGAGATCCGCACGCATAAGCGGATCATGGATATCATCGAACCGACGGATAAGACCGTCGATGCGCTGATGAAGCTCGATCTTGCGGCCGGCGTGGATGTGGAAATCAAATTGAGCTGACGACATGGCACTCGGACTTATCGGAAAAAAAATCGGCATGACGCGCGTGTTCGCGAAAGACGGCGCGGTCGTGCCCGTAACGGTGCTCGAAGTCGGCGGCAATCGGGTCGTGCGCGTGAAACGGGCCGACGCCGATGGCTATGCCGCCGTGCAGTTGACCGCGGGTGAACGCCGCGCCGACCGGTTGAGCAAGCCGGTGGTCGGATCGTATGCCAAAGCGGGCGTCGCACCCGGCCGCTTGTTGCGCGAGTTCCTGCTGAAACAAGGTGAAGGCGCCGATCTGAAAGCCGGTAGTGAACTCAAGGCGGACGTATTCAGCGTCGGTAATTTCGTCGACGTGCAGGGCACCTCGATCGGTAAAGGTTTCGCCGGCGTCATCAAGCGCCATCATTTCGGCGGCGGGCGCGCCTCGCACGGTAACTCGCTGTCGCATCGGGCGCCGGGCTCCATCGGTCAGCGCCAGACGCCGGGGCGCGTGTTCCCCGGCAAGCGCATGGCGGGCCATCTCGGCCATCGCACGCGCACGCAGCAGAACCTCGAAGTCGTCGAGGTCGACGTCGAGCGTAGTCTCTTGCTCGTCAAGGGTGCGGTGCCGGGACCGAAAGGCGCGGATGTGCTGATCCGGCCGAGCGTGAAAATGAAGCCGGGCGGAGACGCTAAAGGCAAAGAGGCCAAAGGTAAGTGACGGTCATGAAAGTCGCGGTTATGAACGAAGCGGGCAAGACAGCCGGTTCCGAGCTTGAAGTATCGGACGCCGTCTTCGGCGCGCGCTTCAACGAGCCGTTGGTGCATCAAGTCGTCGTCGCCTACCAGGCGAACGGGCGCCAGGGCACGCGCAAGCAAAAGACGCGCTCGGAAGTGCGCGGCGGCGGCAGAAAGCCGTGGCGGCAGAAGGGCACCGGCCAGGCGCGCGCGGGCACGATTCGAAGCCCGTTGTGGCGCGGCGGCGGCAAGATCTTTCCGTCGACGCCGGACGAAAACTTCACCCACAAGGTGAATCGCAAGCAGTACCGCTCGGCGTTGCGCTCGATTTTGTCGGAGCTGCTGCGTCAGGGCCGGTTGCTGACGGTCGCCGATTTCAAAGTCGCGCAGCCGAAGACCAAGGAAGTCATCGCCCGCTTGAAAGGCTTGGGCGCGCAAGACGCGCTGATCGTGACCGAAGCGATGGACGACGGTTTAATGCTGGCGGCGCGCAATCTGCCGCTGGTCGACGTGCGTCCGGTGAGCGCGGCCGATCCGGTCAGTCTTCTTCGCCACGAGCGCGTCGTCATGACGGCGGCGGCGCTGAAACGTTTCGAGGCTTGGCTCGCATGAGCGAACAGAAAAAAGTAGTGGACGAGAAACTGTTTCACGTCATCGTGGCGCCGCACGTATCGGAGAAGAGCGCGCGCCTCGCCGACAAGCATCAACAAATCGTGTTGCAGGTTCGACGCGATGCGACGAAGCCCGCGATCAAACAGGCGGTGGAGCAGTTGTTCAATGTCCAAGTCGAGTCGGTCACCGTCACGAACGTGAAGGGCAAGCGCAAGCAAACCGGACGCATGGCCGGACGGCGGCAGGACTGGAAAAAGGCATACGTTCGCTTGAAGCCCGGTCAGGACATCAATTTCCTCGGGCAGCAGGCGTAAGGATTCGTTATGGCGCTTATCAAAGTCAGACCGACATCGGCGGGGCGACGCACTTTAGTGAAGGTCGTCAATCCCGATTTGCACAAGGGCGATCCGTACGAGCCCCTGCTCGCGCGCAAGCTCCGGGGTAGCGGGCGTAACAGCTATGGCCGCATCACCGTGCGCCACCAAGGCGGCGGACACAAGCGCCATTACCGTATCGTCGATTTCAAGCGCGATAAAGACGGCGTTCCCGGGCGCGTCGAGCGGCTCGAGTACGATCCGAACCGGAGCGCCAATCTCGCGCTCGTGCTTTACGCCGACGGCGAGCGGCGCTACATCATCGCGCCGAACGGCGTGAAAGCCGGGAGCGAGGTGATGTCGGGCGCGGGCGCGGCGATCAAGCCGGGCAACACGTTGCCGCTCAAGAACGTTCCCGTCGGCTCGACGGTGCATTGCGTGGAGTTGAAGCCCGGGCGCGGCGCGCAGATCGGCCGAGCCGCGGGTGCGGGCATGCAGCTGGTGGCGCGCGAGGGCGATTACGCGCAGTTGCGTTTGCGCTCCGGCGAGGTGCGTAAAGTGCACATCGACTGCCGCGCCACGATCGGCGAGGTCGGCAACGCCGAACATAATCTGCGCAGCTTGGGTAAGGCCGGTGCGACCCGTTGGCGCGGGGTGCGGCCGACCGTGCGCGGCACGGCGATGAACCCGGTCGATCACCCGCACGGCGGCGGCGAAGGTCGTACCAAGGGTGGCCGTCATCCGGTCAGCCCGTGGGGCACGCCGACCAAGGGCTACAAGACGCGCCACAACAAGCGCACCGATCGCATGATCGTGAATCGGCGCAAGAAGTAAGGAGGCGCAAACCGTGCCACGTTCCGTTAGAAAAGGCCCATTTGTCGACTTGCATCTCGCCAAGAAGGTCGAGAAGGCGCAGTCGGACCGCAGCAAGAAGCCGATCAAGACCTGGTCGCGGCGCTCTACGATTACGCCGGATTTCGTCGGCTTGACGATCGCGGTGCACAACGGCCGCCAGCACGTTCCGGTAATCGTGACCGAGAACATGGTGGGTCATAAGCTCGGCGAATTCGCCGCGACGCGCACGTTCAAGGCGCACTCGGGCGATCGCAAGGTCAGCACCGAGACGACGACCACGGAGTCGAAGTAATGGAAGCGACGGCGATACTGAAACACGTGCGGCTCTCCGCCCAAAAGGGGCGGCTCGTGGCCGACCAGATTCGCGGCCTGCCGGTGGCGCGCGCGCTCGAGCTGTTGCAATTCTCGAACAAGAAGGCGGCGAAACCGGTGCGCAAGGTGCTCGAGTCGGCGATCGCCAACGCGGAGCACAACGAGGGCGCCGACGTGGACGAGCTCAAGGTGCGCACGATCTACGTCGATGGCGGACCGTCGTTGAAACGATTTCACGCGCGCGCCAAAGGGCGCGGCGTACGCATACTAAAGCGTACCTGTCATATCACCGTCATTGTGGCGGACCAGGCCAAAGCTAAAGCGGCCCGAACTAAAGGGGCCGGAGGTAAGAAGTAATGGGCCAGAAAGTAAATCCGATCGGCTTCCGGCTCGGTGTGATCCGGGACTGGAGCGCGCGCTGGTACGCGAACAACAACGCGTACACCGACAATTTGATCGCCGACCTGAAGATCCGCCGCTTCCTGAAAGAGAAGCTGGCGCACGCGGCGGTGAGCTCGATTATCATCGAGCGGCCGACCCAGAGCATCAATATCACGGTGCACACGGCCCGGCCGGGCATCGTCATCGGCAAGAAGGGCGAGGACATCGAGAAGCTGCGCCAGGAGTTGATGCGCCTCGCCGGCGTGCCGGTGACGCTCGCGGTGCAAGAGGTGCGGCAGCCCGAGCTCGACGCGCAGCTGGTCGCGGAGAACATCGCGCAGCAGCTCGAGAAGCGCATCATGTTCCGCCGCGCGATGAAACGTGCCGTGACGAACGCCATGCGCCTGCGCGCGCTCGGCATCAAGATCATGGTCGCGGGCCGCTTGAACGGCGCGGAAATCGCGCGCACCGAATGGTACCGCGAAGGGCGAGTACCGCTGCATACGCTGCGCGCCGACATTGATTACGGTTTTGCCGAGGCCTCGACGACCTACGGCCAGATCGGCGTGAAGATATGGATCTTCAAGGGCGAAGTGTTCGACAAGGACGAGCCCAAGTTAGAGGAAACCGAGGCGGCGAAAGGCGCCGCGTCGTAAATTTTGACAACCCCCCTTCCCTTGCCTTCCCCCTCAAGGGGGGAAGGGGAGTAGGAAAAGAGCCTGTAATATGCTGCAACCTAAACGTACTAAGTACCGCAAGCAGATGAAGGGCCGCAACCGCGGCCTCGCGACGCGCGGGAACAACGTGAGCTTCGGCGAGTTCGGGCTGAAGGCGACGACGCGCGGCCGCTTGACGGCGCGCCAGATCGAGGCCGCGCGGCGCGCGTTAACGCACTACATCAAGCGCGGCGGGCGCGTGTGGATACGCGTGTTTCCCGACAAGCCGGTGACCAAGAAGCCGCTCGAAGTGCGCATGGGCAGCGGCAAGGGCAACGTGGAATTCTGGGTGGCCGTGATTCAGCCGGGCAAGGTGTTGTACGAGATGGAAGGCATCAACGAGGCGCAGGCGCGCGAGGCGTTCGCGCTCGCCGCGGCCAAACTGCCGGTCAGAACCACCTTCGTGACACGGGTGTAGCAATGAAGACGAAGGCAAATGACTTACGGGCGATGGACGATGCCAAGCGGCGCGAGGAGCTGACAAGCCTGCTGCGCGAGCAGTTCAATCTGCGTATGCAGCACGCGACGGGTCAGCTCGCCAATACGGGAAATTTGAAGAAGGTGCGGCGCAACATTGCGCGCCTGCGCACCGTGATGAACGAGAAACAGGCCAAAGCATGACCGAACCAGCGAAAACCGAAGGTGCAGCGGCAAAGGTGGCGCGAGCCGTCACCGGTCGCGTCGTGAGCAGCAAACGGCACAAGACGATTACTGTTCAAGTTGAACGTCGGTTGCAGCACCCGATGTACGGCAAGTACCTCACGCGTCGCAGCAAATTGCACGCGCACGACGAGAACAACGAATCCAAGGAAGGCGATCTCGTGATGATCGAGCAGTGCCGGCCGCTGTCGAAGACCAAGAACTGGCGCTTGGTCAAAGTCATCGAACGCGCGCGCGAAATCTAACCGGAGCGAGCGGCCATGATTCAAATGCAGACCGTATTAACCGTCGCCGACAACAGCGGCGCGAAGAGCGTGCAGTGCATCAAGGTGCTCGGCGGGTCGAAGCGGCGCTACGCGAATATCGGCGACGTGATCAAGGTGAGCGTGAAGGAGGCGATTCCGCGCGGCAAGGTGAAGAAGGGCGACGTCTACGACGCCGTGATCGTGCGCACGCGCAAGGGCGTGCGCCGCCCGGACGGCTCGGCGATCCGCTTTGATGACAACGCGGCGGTGCTGCTCGACAGCAAGCGCGAGCTGCTCGGGACGCGCGTTTTCGGTCCGGTCACGCGCGAGCTCAGGAGCGAGCAGTTCATGAAGATCATTTCGCTCGCGCCGGAGGTTTTGTAGGGCGAAGGGTTGAATATTCATTCCCTCTCCCGAGGAGAGGGCAGAGGGAAGGGGCTTCGAGAACACTGATACCCCCCCTTGTTCCCGCCCGGGGCGCACGAGAATCATGTGCGCCCGTTCGGCGGCGCGGATGCACGTTAAGTGCATCCGCGAAATCTCCGCCTCACCCCCCTCAAGGGGGTAGGGGGAGTATGTGAGAGGCGATTGTATGAGCAAGATACGCAAAGGCGACCAAGTTATCGTGCGTACCGGCCGCGACAAAGGTAAGCGCGGCACGGTATTGCGGGTGCTGACCGACGATCGCGTGTTGGTCGAGGGTGTAAACGTGGTCAAGCGCCACACCCGGCCGAATCCGCAAAAGAACGTCACCGGCGGCATCATCGATAAAGAGGCGCCGATTCATCGGTCGAACGTGGCGTTGTATAACGCGACGAGCAGCAAGGGCGAGCGCGTCGGTTACCGTAACCTTGAGGACGGCCGCAAGGTACGTTTCTTCAAGAAGAGTGGCGAAGTAGTGGACGCCAAGTAGGCAGACTATGGCAACGGCAAGATTGCAGGAACATTATCGGAAGGCGGTGATCCCGACGCTCATGCAGAAGTTCGGGTACAAGAACGTCATGCAGGTGCCGCGCATCACCAAGATCACGCTCAACATGGGCGTGGGCGAGGCGATGACGGACAAGAAGGTGATGGACAACGCGGTGTCGGATCTGTCGCTGATCAGCGGGCAGAGGCCGGAAGTCCGGCGCGCGCGCAAGTCGGTGGCGGTGTTCAAGGTGCGCCAAGGCTGGCCTATCGGTTGCCGGGTGACGCTGCGCGGTGCGCGTATGTATGAGTTTCTCGACCGCTTGATCAACGTCGCGATCCCGCGCATCCGTGACTTTCGCGGCCTGCCTTCGCGCTCCTTCGACGGACAGGGCAATTACTCGCTCGGCATCAAGGAGCAGATTATTTTTCCCGAGATCGACTTCGATAAAGTCGATGCGATCCGCGGGCTCGACGTAACGATTGTTACCAGTGCGAAAACCGACGACGAGGCCAAGGCTCTGCTCGAAGGCTTTCACTTTCCGATCCGGAGTTAAACCATGGCAAAGAAGTCCATGATCGAACGTGACAAGCGGCGCAAGGCGTTGGCGGTGAAGTACGCCACCCAGCGCGCCGAGCTGCGCGAGGCGGTGAAGAACACCAAACTGTCGCCGGAGGAGCGCGACGCCGCGCTCATCAAGCTGCAGAAACTGCCGCGCGATTCCGCCGCCACACGCGTGCGCAACCGCTGCCGGTTGACCGGCCGCCCGCGCGGGTATTACCGCAAGTTCGGCATGAGCCGGATGAAATTGCGCGAAACCATCATGCGCGGCGACGTGCCGGGCGTGGTCAAGGCGAGCTGGTAGGCGAGCCGGATACTTCGCGAACAGACGTAACGTCTGTTCGCGCCGGCGATGCCACACAGGATGTGCCAATTTCGCGGGAGCACAGGGATGTTGCGGAAGCGATCGCCCGTGCACGGACGTGCGGGCCGTGGATCAGCGAAGCCGCAACGTTGCGCCAGGGACGGCGTGAATGAATATTTTGGAGAAGCAGTGAGATGATGACCGATCCTATCGCCGATATGTTCACGCGTATCCGTAACGGCCAGGTGGCCGAGAAGGTGTCGGTGCGCATTCCGGCTTCGCGCGTGAAGCGCGCCATCGCCCAGGTGCTGAAGGACGAAGGCTACATCGAGGATTTCAGCGAAAGCGGCGATGTCAAACGGGTTCTCGAGGTGAAGCTCAAGTATTACGAAGGGCGTCCGGTGATCGAGCGCCTGGAACGCAGCAGCACGTCGGGCCGGCGTTATTACGCGGGCAAAGACGAATTGCCCCGTGTCGAGCAGGGGCTCGGCATCGCCATCGTTTCGACGTCGAAAGGCATCATGACCGATCGCGCCGCGCGCGCAGCGGGCCTCGGCGGCGAAGTGATTTGCGTGGTGTCATGATTTATATGGTCGCTGCGGCGAACCAACTCCCCATGAGCGGGGTCGCGCGTAACGCGGGGATTGGGTATTACCGGAGCCGAAGCGCGCTTGGCGCGCGCATTTCTTAGGATTGGCGTATGTCGAGAATTGCAAAATATCCGGTCGTCGTGCCGAAAGGCGTGGAGGTGAAGCTCGCGGGCCGCAACCTCAGCGTCAAGGGACCGAAGGGACAGCTCAGCTATGAGATCCATCCGCTCGTCAACGTGACGCAGGCGGACGGGCAGTTGCGCTTTGCGCGCACGGGCGACACGCCCATGGCGCGCGCGATTTCGGGAACGACGCGCGCGTTGGTGAACAATATGGTTGCCGGCGTCACCAAGGGGTTCGAGAAGAAGCTCACCATCATCGGCGTCGGTTTCCGCGCCGCCGTGCAAGGCAAGAAGCTGAATCTCACGCTCGGCTATTCGCACCCGATCGTCTACGCGATTCCCGACGGCATCACGATCGAAGCGCCGGATCAGACGAATCTCGTGGTGAAGGGCGCCAACAAGCAGCTGGTCGGCCAGGTAGCCGCGGAGATTCGCGCGTTCCGTCCGCCCGAACCCTACAAGGGCAAAGGCGTGCGCTACACCGACGAGCAGATAGTCCGTAAAGAAGCGAAGAAGAAGTAACCATGACCATGAACGCCAAGACCGACAAACGCGAGCGCCGTTCCCAGCGCATTCGCCGCCGCATCCGCGGTTTGGACGCGAACCGCCTGTGCGTGCATCGCACGGGGCAGCATATTTACGCCCAAATCATCGACCCGAGCGGTTCCCGGGTGCTCGCCTCGGCGTCGACGCTCGAAGCCGAGATGCGCCAATCGCTCAAGTCCGGCGGCAATGTCGAAGCCGCCAAGGCGATCGGCAAGCGCATCGCGGAACGCGCCGTCAAGGCGGGGATCAAACAGGTGGCGTTCGATCGTTCGGGTTTCAAATATCACGGCCGCGTAAAAGCGCTGGCGGATGCCGCGCGCGAGAACGGGCTCGAGTTCTGAGGACATATCTGTGAGCGCACAATTCGAATCGGAAGCCCGCGATAATCTCCAGGAGAAACTGGTCAATATCCGGCGCGTGGCGAAGGTGGTGAAGGGCGGCCGGCAGTTCGGCTTCTCGGCGCTGACCGTCGTCGGCGACGGCGCCGGACGCGTCGGCATCGGCTCGGGCAAGGCGCGCGAGGTTCCCGCCGCCGTCGCCAAAGCGATGGAAAACGCGCGCCGCAACTTGGTCAAGGTCGAGCTCAAGGGCCCGACGTTGTTTCACACCGTGGTTGCGAACCACGGCGCTTCCAAAGTCGTGATGAAGCCCGCTTCGGTCGGCACCGGCATCATCGCGGGCGGCGCCATGCGCGCGGTGTTCGAGGTCGCCGGCGTGCAGGACGTGCTCGCCAAGTGCATCGGCTCGCGCAATCCGGTCAACGTGGTGCGAGCGACGTTGAAAGGCTTGAGCGCCATGAAAAGCCCGGCGGCGATCGCCGCCAAGCGCGGCAAGCGCGTCGAGGATATCGTCGGATGAGCGCGACCGGCAAAAAGAAGATCCGGGTGGTGCTCATTAAGAGTCCGTTCGGGACCGGCAAGCGTCATATGGCGTGCGTCCGCGGGCTCGGCTTGCGGCGCCTGCACGACAGCCGCGAGATCGAGGACAGCCCCGCGGTTCGCGGAATGATCCGCGAGGTGCACTACATGGTGAGGTGCGAAGATGTCTGACATGCGTCTGAACACGTTGAAGCCGGCCGCCGGCAGCAAGCCGACGGGAAAGCGCCTCGGTCGCGGCGTCGGTTCGGGGCTCGGCAAAACCAGCGGGCGCGGACACAAAGGCCAGTACGCGCGCGCGGGCGGTTACCATAAGGTCGGGTTTGAAGGCGGCCAGATGCCGATTCAGCGCCGACTGCCGAAGCGCGGCTTTCACTCGATGGCGAGCGGCACCACGGCCGAAGTGCGGTTGGGCGATCTCGCGCGCGTCGAGGCGGCCGTTATCGACCTCGCCGCGCTCAAAGCGGCGAACGTGGTGCCGCCGCAGGCGTTGCGCGCGAAGGTCTATCTGGCCGGCAGTCTCGCGAAAGCGGTGACGCTGAAGGGCGTGGGCGCGACGAAAGGCGCGCGTGCCGCCATCGAGCGGTCCGGCGGCAAGGTCGAGGAGTGATGGCGACTCCTGCCGCACGTGTCGGAGGTCTCGGCGGTCTGGGCAAGCTGACCGATCTGAAGCAACGCATCTTGTTCCTGCTCGGGGCGCTGGTGGTCTATCGCATCGGTACCTATATCCCGGTGCCGGGCATCAATCCGGTCGCGCTGCAACAGCTTTTCGAGGGCACGCAGAGCTCGATCATCGGCCTCTTTAATATGTTCTCGGGCGGCGCGCTCGGGCGCTTCTCCGTCTTCGCGCTCGGCATCATGCCGTACATTTCCTCGTCGATCATCATTCAGTTGATGTCGTCGGCGATCCCTCAGCTCGAGCAGCTGAAGAAGGAAGGCGAATCGGGCCGGCGCAAGCTCACGCAGTACACGCGCTACGGCACGGTGGTACTCGCGCTGGTGCAGTCGTTCGGCATCGCGATCGCGCTCGAGAGCCAGCACGCCGGCGGTATGCCGGTGGTAATGGTCCCCGGCGTCGGCTTCAAGATCATGACGGTTATTACGTTGGTGACGGGCACCATGTTCCTGATGTGGTTGGGTGAACAAGTGACGGAACGCGGCATCGGTAACGGCATCTCGATGATCATCTTTGCCGGCATCGTCGCGGGTCTACCGGGCGCCATCGCGCATACGCTCGACCTCGTCGGCCGCGGAACGTTCCAGCCGCTGTTTGCGCTGGTGATCTTCGCCATCGTCATTGTCGTGACGTGGTTCGTGGTTTTGATGGAGCGCGCGCAGCGGCGCATCACCGTGAACTACGCGAAACGCCAACAGGGCCGGCGCATGCTCGCCGGCGCGAGCAGCCATCTGCCGCTCAAGATCAATATGTCGGGCGTGATTCCGCCGATCTTCGCCTCGAGCATCATTTTGCTCCCGACCACGGTCGCGAGCTGGTTCGGACAGAATCAGAGCGTCGGCTGGCTGAGCGATATTGCCACCGCGCTGCAACTCGGGACGCCGCTCTATACGCTGCTGTACGCGTCGGCGATCGTCTTCTTCTGCTTCTTCTATACGGCGTTGGTATTCAATCCGAAGGAGACGGCGGAGAACTTGAAGAAGTCCGGGGCGTTTATTCCGGGCATCCGGCCGGGCGACCAGACCGCGAGCTACATTGACGGCGTCATGACGCGGCTGACGTTGGTCGGGGCGATTTACGTGACGCTGGTGTGCTTGCTGCCCGAGTTCCTGATCGTGAAGTGGAACGTGCCTTTCTATTTCGGCGGCACCTCGCTCCTGATCGTGGTGGTCGTCTGTATGGATTTCATGGCGCAGGTGCAGGCGCACCTGATGTCGCGTCAATACGAGAGTCTGCTGCGCAAGGCGAACCTGACCGGCGGCGGCATGGGTCTCACGCGCTGATTGGAGATTGCAATGAAAGTACGAGCATCGGTGAAGAAAATGTGCCGCAACTGCAAGATTGTACGGCGCAAACGGGTCGTTCGGGTTATTTGCTCCGATCCTACTCATAAGCAGAGACAGGGGTGAGCCGGTAAAGCAGTAAAAGGTTGATTTTACCGAGGTAAAACCGTAAATTTGCGCGCCTTCGCGCGCGATCGGGCAAAAAGGTAAAGGGCAGTCATGGCGCGTATAGCCAACATCAATATACCGAATCAGAAGCACATCGAGGTCGGTCTGACCGCGATCTATGGCATCGGCCGGCCGATGGCGCGGCGCATCTGCGCGGCGGCGGGTGTCGCCGGATCGACGAAGGTCAAAGATCTGACGGATGCGCAAGTGGATCAGCTTCGCACCGAGGTGGCGAAAGTCACGGTCGAAGGCGACCTGCGCCGCCAAGTGTCGATGAACATCAAGCGCCTGATGGACCTCGGCACCTATCGCGGCATGCGCCATCGGCGCGGGCTGCCGGTTCGCGGTCAGCGCACCCGCACCAACGCCCGTACTCGCAAGGGCCCGCGCAAGGGCGTGATCCGCAAAGCGGCACCGGCGGCGACCTAAGGAAACGTTATGGCAGATACACCGGAAACAGCGGCCGCCCCCAAGGCCAAAAAGAAGGTTAAGAAGAGCGTGTCGGAAGGCGTGGTGCATATCCACGCGTCCTTCAACAACACGATCGTGTCGATCAGCGACCGCCAGGGCAACGTGTTGTCCTGGGCGACCTGCGGCGGCGCGGGCTTCAAGGGTTCGCGCAAGAGCACGCCGTTCGCGGCGCAGGTTGCGGCCGACAAAGCCGGGCGCGCCGCGCAGGAGTACGGCGTGCGCAGCCTGGAAGTGCGCATCAAGGGTCCCGGTCCGGGCCGTGAATCGGCCGTGCGCGCGCTGCACGCGCTCGGGTACGAGATCAGTAACATCATTGACGTGACGCCGGTCCCGCACAACGGGTGCCGTCCGGCGAAACGGCGTCGGGTTTAACTGGAGAGTATCGAGTGGCGCGTTATATCGAAGCGAAGTGTCGTCTCTGTCGGCGCGAGGGTGGCAAGCTTTTCCTTAAGGGCGAAAAATGCTTCACCGACCGTTGCCCGGTGGAGAAGCGCACCTATGCGCCCGGCCAGCACGGGCAGCGGCGCTCGCGTCCGTCAGACTACGGGTTGCAGCTGCGCGAGAAGCAGAAGCTGCGCCGCATCTATGGCGTGCTCGAGCGCCAATTCGAGAACTATTACAAAGAGGCGGCGCGCCACAAGGGCTCGACCGGTGTCGATCTGCTGAAGCTGCTCGAAAGCCGGCTCGACAACGTCGTGTATCGGATGGGCTTCGGCATTTCACGCACCGAAGCGCGCCAGCTGGTGCGGCATAACGCCGTCACCGTGAACGGCAAGCGCGTGAACATCCCGGCGTATCAAGTGCGCGCGAATGATGTGATCGAAATCGCGCAATCCGCACGCGAGCAGTTGCGCGTTAAGGCCGCGCTCGAAGCGGCCGAGCAGCGCGGTTTCCCCGACTGGGTCGATGTCGACACCAAGGCGATGAAGGGAACGTTCAAGGCGGCGCCCGAACGCTCCGATCTGCCGGCCGACATCAACGAAAGCCTGGTCGTCGCCCTGTATTCGAAGTAGCCCTTCTTTATTGCAGTATCACGAGGACGGATCATGCAGAGTTCTGCAACCGATTTTTTAAGACCGCGTAACGTCAACGTCGAAACCCTTTCGCCGACGCACGCGAAGATCACGCTCGAGCCGCTCGAACGCGGTTTCGGCTACACGCTCGGCAACGCGCTGCGGCGCATTCTGTTGTCCTCGATGCCCGGGGCGGCGATCACCGAAGTGAAGATCGACGGCGTGCTGCACGAGTACTCGACGATCGAAGGCGTGCAGGAAGACGTGATCGAGATCCTGCTCAACCTGAAGTCGGTCGCCCTGCGCATGCACGGGCGCGACGAGGCCGTGCTCAAGCTTTCGAAGAAAGGCCCGGGCGTCGTCACCGCCGGCGATATTCAAGTGGAGCACGATGTCGAAATCGTCGATCCGCGCCATGTCATCGCGACGCTGACCAAGGGCGTGATGCTGAACGCCGAACTCAAAGTCGCGCGCGGTCGCGGCTACCAGCCGGTGGCGGCCCGCGTGCAGGGCGAGAGCCGGTCGATCGGCGTCATGCAGGTGGACGCTTCGTTCAGCCCGATCCGCCGCGTTTCGTATTCCGTCGAAAACGCCCGCGTCGAGCAGCGCACGGACCTCGACAAGCTCGTGCTCGACATCGAAACCAACGGCTCGATCGATCCGGAGGAGGCGGTACGCCGCGCGGCGAACATCCTGCAGGATCAGATCTCGATCTTCGTGGATCTCAAGAGCCCCGATCAGCGCCAGGAGCTGAAGAAGGAGCCGGAGATGGATCCGCTCCTGCTGCGCTCGGTCGACGATCTCGAGCTGACCGTGCGTTCGGCGAATTGTCTCAAGGCCGAGAACATTTTCTACATCGGCGATCTGATTCAGCGCAGCGAGTTCGAGCTGCTGAAAACGCCGAACCTCGGCAAGAAGTCGCTGACCGAAATCAAAGACGTGCTGGCGCAGCATGGACTTTCGCTCGGCATGAAGCTCGAAAACTGGCCGCCGCCGCAGCTGAAAGACAAGCTCCAGCGGCCGCCGCAAGTCTGACGGGATAAGCCATGCGCCACAGAAACAGCGGTCGCGCCCTGAGCCGCACCGGCAGCCATCGCGAAGCGATGCTGCGCAACCTGACCGTCTCGTTGTTCCGCCACGAGCAGATATTCACCACGGTCCCGAAAGCGAAGGAATTGCGCCGCGTCGCCGAGCCGCTCATCACGCTCGGCAAGAGCCCGAGCCTCGCCAATCGCCGGCTCGCGTTTTCGCGCCTGCGCGACCGCGACATCGTCGGCAAGCTGTTCGACGATCTCGGGCAGCGCTTCAAGACCCGCCCCGGCGGTTATCTGCGCATCCTGAAGTCGGGTTACCGCCCGGGCGACGCCGCGCCCATGGCGCTCGTGCAATTGGTTGAGCGGACGCCGGCGAAACAAGCCGAGCAGCCGGTAGCGGAAAAGGGAGCCGAAGCGAAGTCGGCCGAGAAGAAAACCAAGAAGACGGCTGGTACCAAAGCTAAGAAGGCCGCGAGTACCAAGAAGAAAAAGGCGGCCGCCGCGTAAGCGGACTAAGCCAAGTTACAATGAAGCCGGGCATGCCCGGCTTTTTTGTTACGGGCCGTCCCTGGCCCGTACCCTACGGGCGCGCTAGTAAACCGCGCGACCAATTCCGCTCCCGGCGGAATTGTGTTCGCTGTTAAGATGGGGCTCACCCTCGCTGCGAAGCGCTCGGGCCAGCGTCGTTTCACTCCGCGGTCCAAAATCGCTCCCGGCGATTGTGCACCGTCGGAGGATTCGATGATCGTCCTCTTTACTGATTTCGGCGTCGCCGATCCGTACGTGGGACAGATGCACGCGGTTCTTGCCCGCGAGGCGCCGAACGTCCCCATCGTCGATCTGCTGCACACCGTGCCCGACTTCGACATCCGCGCCGGCGCGTATCTGCTGGCGGCGCTCGCGCCGCAATTCCCGCCCGGCGCGGTCTTCATCGGCGTCGTCGACCCCGGCGTCGGCGGGGAGCGCCGCGCGGTCGCGGTCCACGCCGATCAACGCTGGTTCGTCGGTCCCGACAACGGCCTGTTCCACGTCCTCGCCCGGCGCGCGCCGCGCCGCGAAACGTATATCATCGAGTGGCGGCCCGAACACCTGTCGATGAGCTTTCACGGGCGCGACCTGTTCGCGCCGGTCGCGGCGAAGCTTGCGCGCGGCGACTGGCCGATGTCGCGGGCGGGCGAGCTCACGCCGCCGTCGGGCGATTGGCCGGACGACTGGCCCGCGGTGATTTACATCGACCATTACGGCAACGCGATGACGGGGCTGCGCGCGGCGCGGATCGACCGCAGCGCGGTATTGGCGGTGGCCGGCAGGCGGCTCCAGCATGCGACGGTGTTCTCCGCCGTGACGCCCGGTATGCCGTTCTGGTACGAGAACTCGGCCGGCTTGGTGGAAATCGCGCTCAACAAAGGCAGCGCCGGTCAGGCACTGGATCTGCGCGTCGGCGCGGAAGTCGGTATTCTTCCATCATCGAAATAATCAGGCAGAAACCACCGTGGACAAGAATCGTTACCCGATCGCGCTCGCGGCGCTCGCCGCGCCGCCGCGAACCAAGTCGACGAATTACCCCGAGCCGTTTGCTTCGCGCATGAAGGGACGCGAGAAGCGGCCGTTGGGCGATCTGTTCGGTCTCACCCATTTTGGCGTCAATCTGACGCGCCTCGGCCCTGGCGCCGTTTCGGCGCTGCGGCACGCGCATTC
>Ga0070741_10012137_pt1 | contig 15668 bp, 9 predicted proteins | sample Coa_R1_4_FD_66440 | JGI IMG/M metagenome (GOLD analysis project Ga0070741, IMG submission 66440) | Surface soil microbial communities from Centralia Pennsylvania, which are recovering from an underground coalmine fire - Coalmine... | ecosystem: Environmental > Terrestrial > Soil > Unclassified ...
GATGCGGTCGTGATCTCGACGCAGCACGCGGAACACGTTGGCAACGAGCAGCTCCGCAAGGAGATTCTCGAGCAGGTGATCAAGGCAGTCATTCCCGCGGAACTGCTCGACGGCAAAACGAAATACCACATCAACCCGACAGGCCGTTTCGTTATCGGCGGACCGATGGGCGACACGGGGCTGACTGGACGCAAGATCATCGTGGATACGTACGGCGGGATGGGCCGGCACGGCGGTGGCGCGTTCTCGGGCAAGGACCCTACAAAGGTCGACCGCTCGGCGGCGTACATGGCGCGCTATGTGGCGAAGAACATCGTGGCTGCTGGACTGGCGGATCGCTGCGAGGTGCAGCTTGCTTACGCCATCGGTGTGGCCGAGCCGGTGAGTGTGCGCATCGATACGTTCGGCACTGCAACTGTGAGTGAGCAGCGGCTGATCGACCTGATCCGCGAAAACTTCTCACTCACTCCCAAGGGCATCATCGAGAGCCTGAACCTGCGCCGCCCAATCTTCAAGAAGACGGCGGCGTACGGACACTTCGGCCGCTCGGGCGAGACCTTCACGTGGGAGGCGACCGACAAGGCCGAGGCGCTGAAGGCGGGCGCGCAGGCGGAGCTGGCCGCGAAATAAGAGATCTCAACCAAGAACGCGAAGGGGAGCCATTGGGCTCCCCTTCCTGCTTTGTCTTGGGACCGTTGCTAAAACGTGAACGTCGAATGCAGCAGAATCGTCCGGTTGGCAGCCGTGAGCGGGCTGAAGTCCGGTGCAAGCGAAAGCGAACGCCCGAACAGCGGCGATGAAAGCACGCCGACAGGGAGAGAAGGGTTCACGTGGTTGAAGAGGTTCTGCGCTTCCACGGAAAAGCTCAACGTCCACGGGCGCTCCGGATGAGGCGCTTGCTTTGGGGCCGCTCCTGCGGCAGGTTGCGGAGCAGCCTTCATGGCTCGCCGAGGACCAATGTGAAGCGCTTCGCTCACCTGCAGATCCACCCAGACAAGCGCCGGTCCGTGGCCGTAGTTGTAGGGGATGATTGTTTGCGTGGGTAGCGGATTCGTATCGAAGTTGCCATACGCTGTGCGGACGACCGACGCGCGTGAGAGATTCGTCGCGAAGGCGGGCCGGTCGTTATAAATCGTGTCGCCGTTCAGGTCGGTGCCGGTCGTGATGTTGAATGGCCGGCCACTGCGTGCCGAGACGAACGGCTGAACAGCGAGGCCGTGCGGCAGATTTACGCCCGCACCCATGAAAAAGTCCTGAGCAAGCTCCGAGTCATCCCGGCCGTAATCCTGCCGGATGTTGTACGGGTTGGAAGCAAACGAGGATGGTCCGTTGGCGTCGCTGTTATCACGCTCTGCAACGTACAACCCGAAGAGGAAGAATCGCCGGCTCGGGTTGAAATTGAAATTGCTGAAGAACATCTGCTCGTGGCCAGTTCCCTCAGCCGTGTACTGGTAGACGTTTTGATTGCCTCCTAGCGGCCTGACCCCGCTGCCCGGCAATGGAGCGTTGGCATTAAGCAGAAGATACTGATGCCTTCCTTCAGCCTCGACGTAGTTTGCGGTGATCGTGCCGATATGGCCGATCATACGTTCCACACCAATGTTGCCGAGGAGCGTGTGGGACGTCGCGAAGTGTGGATCAAAGCGGTAGACTGTCGGCTCGGTTGCCGCGAGCGATGACACGGGCGGCGCCAGGTTGGGATCGTAGAAGCCCGGATTCTGGACGAAGTACGCGGTCTGGTTAATGCCGTTCTGCCGGACGGTGGGCATGAGGTCGGCGGCGGCGAGGCGCTGATAGAAGAGCCCGACTCCTCCTCGCAACGTAAGGAACGGGGTCTTCGCGGTCTTGCTGCCGATCGCCCACGAGAAGCCTGCGCGCGGAGCAGGATCATTGTGGTCGGGAACCGCTGACTGCGTCTCGTAACGCAGCCCGTAGTCCAACGTGAAGGTGCGTGTGAGTTTCCACTCGTCTTCGGCGTAGAGGCTTAAATCAGCCGTGCTGACGGCACCGCTCGACCGGCCTGCAGTGAGATTGAATTGTGTGGGCATGCCGGCCTCGTAAGAGGGTACGTCCGGAAAGATGTACTGGCCGTTATAGCCCGCGGTTGAGTCGTTGCTGTCGCGAAGCAGTCGATACCGCAGACCGGCGCGGATGAAATGCCGCCCGCGATCCATGGAGAGATTCTCCTGCAACTCATATTGGTCCTGGTTATCGCGCAACTGCTGCGTCGGCGCTCCACCGCCGGCGAACGAGCCTTCGACGATGATCGTTGGCTTCGTGCTGTTGGGGTCCTGCATTATCCGCGTGCGGATGTATTGGAATCGAAGATCATTGACGATCTTCGGATTGAAGATCTCGTTGTCGGCGAGTTGCAGCGTCTGGGTGAGCGAGTTGCTCGTGTAGCCTTCCGTAGGCAGAACCAGCAAACCGACACCGGCATTCGCCTGATGCAGGCGGTGAATTTCGTAGCGGCCGTTGATCTGGTTCGCTTGCGAGAAGCGGTGATCGAGCCGGAAGCTGTAGTCGTCGTCGCGCAGCGGATCGGCGATCGCCTCGGACACTGTGGCCCGAGGCGCCAGTGGATCGACGGCATTCACGATTGCGTTGTTCTGGAGGTCGCTGCTGGTCCCCGCGACGAAGTACGAAGTAACCTTGCCGATCGGACCACTGAGATTACCGCGAAAAATAAATTGATGGTACGGCGGCTCTGCGTTGGCAGTGAAAGGATTCTGCGAGTTGAAAGCGCTGTCGGTTCCCCCGAGGTCGACCATGCCGTGAAGCTGGTTGCCGCCCGCCTGCGTCTCAATCTCTACCCTGCCAAATCCCGGATGATCATAAAGAACTGAGTAGGGATCGCTGTTGATATGGATTGCGCGGATGGCGGACTTCGGCGGAATCTGGCCGTTGCTGAAGCCATCAACGAGGAATTCCGGCGCGGAGGGGCCGACACCACCGCCGGCCATCGCGGTGAGTTGTTCGCGCAGCGTCTCGGGATCCTCCGAGAGGATGTCAAGCTGATTGCCGGAGAGGTTGAGCGCGCCCTGCGAGCCGCCCGCGCCAGATGCAGGATCAACGCTGATCATCTCCTCGGCGGCGTCGATTGAGAGTTTGAAGTTCAGGTGGCGATAATCACCGGGTTGGACGCTCGCGTCGCGGCTGAGCGCGCGAAAACCCGATGACCGTACCGTGAGCATATAGCTTCCGCTGGGAAGCGTAACCGTGAATACGCCGGCAGCATTCGTGATCGTATCGCGATCCAGATTGTCGCCGTGTACATGGACGGAAGCGCGTTGGATTCGAGCGCCGGAAGGATCGCTGACGGTACCCGTGAGCGTAGCGGGCGCATCGCGGCTCTGCGCGTCCAATGACATGCCGCCAAAACACGATCCCAAAACCAGAAGTAGACTAAGACACCAACGCAGAAGCGGCATTCAGTGGACCGTAACGAGCTAGCTAAACGGGGGACATCTCTACTTGGCCGCACCGCTGCGGTAAGACTACTGCAATCAATGTCAAACGAGTACACAAAAGTAGCGGGTCACTCCAAAATAGGAAGGGTCGCTCAAGCGACAGATGTGCGACCGGCTCAGCCTTGTCAAAATCGATTTGCGTGCACGGAACGGAGTGCGTCGTAAAACCCGATTGAGCGACCCTCATGGCATGGGATTTATGACTGCAATATCGGAAACACGCATGCAGAGACCAGCCGAGTTCGACAACGAAACCGCGTGGCAGCAGGTACTTGCGCGCGATGCGAACGCCGAAGGCCAGTTTGTCTACGGCGTACAATCTACTGGAATCTATTGCCGGCCCGGGTGCCCCAGCCGTCATCCCGCTCGGCAGAATGTGCACTTTTTTGCAAGCTGCGAGGAAGCAGAGGCTGCCGGGTTTCGCGCGTGTCTGCGTTGTCAGCCCACGCGCCGGAACGGCCGCACAGGACCGCACTCAGACGCAATCATCCGCGCCACGCAGATTCTGCGCGAAGCTGATGGATCCGTATCTCTGGATTCAGTGGCGCGGTCGGTGGGTCTCAGCCGGTTCGCGCTGCTCCGCGGATTTCAACGCGTGCTCGGCGTCACGCCGGCGCAGTTCGCGAGGGCACAGCGCCGCGAGCGTTTTCGCCAGCGGGTGCGCGAGCCTGCCGGCTCGGTGACTGAGGCGTTGTATGCTGCTGGTTTCGGCTCGTCGAGCCGCCTGTACCAGGATTCGGAGAGCATATTCGGCATGCGACCTTCGGCAATGAAAGCACATGGCGCGGGCGAGACGATTCGCTGGTCAACGGCAGCCTCGCCGCTTGGACGCGTCCTTGTTGCGGCAACTGATCGCGGGCTGTGCGCTGTGCTCTTCGCCGACTCCGATAAACAAGCGGAGCGCGAGCTGCAGTCGCGGTTCGCAAAGGCGACGCTGCAGCGGGATGACTCTGGCCTGGGCGAGGCACTGCGATTTGTGCTCGCCCATTTGACCGAAAGCGCGAGGGCCGCTTCCCTGCCCTACGATGTGCGCGCGACGTCGTTTCAGCATCGCGTGTGGGAGGCGCTCCGAGCGATCCCGCGCGGCGAAACGCGAACCTACTCCCAGATTGCGCAGATGATTGGTGCACCGAAAGCAGTGCGTGCCGTCGGCGCAGCATGCGGCGCCAACCCGCTGGCAGTTGTCGTTCCATGCCACCGGGCAGTGGGTGCGGACGGCCGGCTGACGGGATATCGCTGGGGTGTGGACCGCAAGCGGCGGTTGCTGGCCATGGAGCGCGGCGAGCCAACGGAAGAGACGAACTGATTCCATTGCACTTGTGCAGTTCAGACTTCTACTGAAAAGCGGAACAGAGGCCGCCCGGAATCCGTAAAATCATGGAAGGGCGCTGTGTGCGTCCAAGAAGGTTATCCATGAAGCTGCGTTCCGTCTTGCTTGTTCTCTGCATCCTCTGTGGTTTTTATCTGCTGACCACACACTTCTTCCCCATCGGCACGATCGCCAACCTGGTGCATGGCGCGCAGGCTCCGGACGTAACCACCTCCACCCTGAATGGGCCGATGGGAACATTCAAGCTGACCGAGACCCAGGCTGCGCCAACGCTTGACGCTGAAGAGCAGGAGAACATCTCCGTCTACAAGCGCGGCTTGCCGTCGGTCGTGAACATCACCTCGACCCAGGTGGCGTATGACTTCTTTTACCAGCCCGTTCCGGAACAGGGCCAAGGCTCCGGGTTCATTATCGACAAGCAGGGTCACATCCTGACGAACAACCATGTTGTCGAGGGCGCGCAGTCGGTCGAAGTCGCACTTGCTAACAAGAAGAGGTACAAGGCCACGGTGCTCGGAACCGATAAGGCGCACGACCTGGCCTTGCTGCAAATCAATAACGCCCCCGATCTGCAGCCGGCAGTGCTTGCCGACTCGTCTCATCTCGCCGTCGGCCAGCGCGTTTATGCGATCGGGAATCCGTTCGGCTTCCAGGGCACGATGACACGCGGCATCATCTCGGCGCTTCGGTCGATCGAATTGCCGTCGGGAGTGAAGATCGACAATGCAATTCAGACGGACGCCGCGGTCAACCCGGGCAACTCGGGTGGCCCTCTGCTCAATTCACACGGCGAGGTCATCGGCATCACAACGATGATTGCGGGCAATCCGAATGGCGGCGCTGCGCAGTCGGCCGGCATCGGCTTCGCCATTCCGATCTCGACCGCAAAGGCCGTGCTCGATGACTTCGCGCGTTATGGGCGCGTGCGCCGGCCCTCGATGGACATGGTCACGCTGGAGATCAGCCCCGATCTCGCCCAGCAGATTGGCCTGCCTGCAGACTACGGCATGCTGATCGAGCGCGTCCTGCCGGGCGGTGCCGCCGAACGTGCAGGGCTGCGCGGCGGATCACAGCGCGCCTACCTCGGCTTCACCCCGATCGTGCTCGGAGGCGATCTCATCACCAAGATCGATGGCGAGGACATCACGAACAAGCAGGATCTCTCCAATGTACTCAATGAGCATCATGCCGGAGACACTGTCACCGTGACGGTATTCCGCGGCCAGCGCCAGTTCAACGTGAAAGTCACGCTCTCCGATGCGACGCAGCAGCCGACCAATGGACAGGACACTTAAGAGCACTGCACTCGCACTCGCACTCACACAAAAAGAATGATGGCCCGGATCTTTCCGGGCCATCACTGTTTGTGTCGCGTGAGCGGTTAGAAGATAAATCGTCCGAGAAGCTGGATCTGACGCGGACCGTAGATGACGTTCGACGTGCTCGACGGCGTCATGAACTGCGCAGCCGAGCTCGGCAGTGGACCCAGCGTTCCGTTGCAGCCACCAGTCGCTGCCGTGCCCAGCACGCACGGGCCTGTGCCGGAGGTCGCTGCCGCCGTGTACTGCACCAGGTTCGTGTTCACAGCAAGGATATTGCGGTGATTGGCCAGGTTGAATGCTTCGGCCGCAAGCTCGAAGCTGAACCTCTCCTTGATGGGGAAGCTACGCGAGAGCCGTGCGTCAAGATTGTGAACACCGGGGCCTGCGAACGCGTTGCGCTTCGCGATGAAATCCGGAACGCGTGCAGACGGGCCGGAGGTGAACGAGGCGTTCGCCGGGCCGGCGTCCGTCGTGATCGCGAGCCCTGGAGTGCCAAGCGCGCCGCCCGAGATCGACGTGTAGCTTCCGCTGACGGTCGCCGTAACCGGCTCGCCCGATTGCGCGGTGTAGGTGCCGGACAGCAGCCAGCCATTCGTCGCGTACTCGGCGAACTTATTGCCGAGCGTGAAGTTCGACTTGCCGACCAGCGTCACAACCACACGGCTGCGGATGTCGAGATCCGAACGAGCATACTCGTCACCGACACCGGTGCGGCCGCCCGTGAAGAACGGAATCAGCGGAGCGTCGGTACCGTTGAAGGTTCCATTGGTGCCGTAGGTTTGTCCGCCATCCATCGCCTTTGCCCACGTATAGTTGGCGAGCAACTCGACGCCGTGCGCCATCGGCTTGCGGACGGTTGCCACCATGGAGTGATACCAGGAGTTGACCGCCGAAAAACCAGTAGCCACAGTGCCTGTGGTCGAGTAGAGCTTGTTCACGTACGTCGGCTGGATAGCCGTGCCCGTCGCTCCTGTGATCGGGTTGGTGTAGGCGTAGAAGCGATTGTTGAGAACCGACGCCGGATCAATATTTGTATCGATGTAGACAGGCAGGTGGTTGGCCCGATTACCTACGTAGCCCAGCGTGAAGGACGAGTGCAGCGGCAGAGCCTGCTCCACCGTGAGGTCCCATGATTGCGAGACCGGATTGGTGAAGCTGGGGTCCATGCCGCGGATTGTAATGCCCGTCCCCAGCGCGGGGTTGATGCTTGACGGAATCGTGATCGGCTGCCCTATCACGTAGTTAAACGGTGCCGGTCCCGGCGGAGTATAGATCGGAACGCCACCTTGAGGACCGTACGAGTGGTACTGGCCGTTGTTGTTGTAGCACACGGTAGCTGGAGCGACCGGTACGCACTTCGTCTGACTGGCGGCTGGCTGTCCACTGTACGTTGGGCCTATAGCCACGCCGCTCGCCACGTACGGAAGATTCGCGACCGGGGCGCTATCGGCGTATTGCTTCTGGTAGACGCCGTTCTCACGCCGCAAGGTGTAATAGGAGGAGTTCCCAATCTGGCCGTAGAACATGCCGTAGCCGCCACGAACAACCGTACCGGTCTGGGGGTTCCAGTTGAAGCCGATGCGCGGCTGGATCATGTGCAGGTTGGGATTGATCTGCGAGGTCGCGTTGAACGCAACCGGGTTCAGCGTGTTTGGCAGGTCCGGACCGGGCACAAGCTGCACGTCATAACGAAGGCCCAGCGATAGAAGGAACTTCGGCGTAGCCTTCCACTGGTCCTCGGCGAAGAAGTCGAGATTTTGATTCCAGAAGTCGTCGGCGCCGACGCCGGTGAGCTGGTCGACTGTCTGTGAGAAGCTGACGAAATGCCGGCCGGTTCCTGCCGTCGGGGCAGTACTGGCGCTAGTGTACGTGTACGTCGGGTTCACTCCGAGCTGGTCCTGAATCCAGTTAGCAAAGTTGATCTCAACCGTGCCGTTCGAGTAGTTGAAGGCACCGTCGCCGCCGAACAGATTCGCAATCTGCTCGTGCACGAAGAAGGCGTCGAAGCCAGCCTTCACCGTGTGGTGTCCCATCGTGCGCGAGTAGACATCAGAGACCTGCCACTTATGCTCGTCCGGGAATGCCCCGCGCGGGAGAGCGGAGGTTTCGCCATAGCTGAACAGGTTCGTCAGGTTATTCGCCGGGCCGCCCTGATTGGTTGATGCCGTCTCGAGATCGCGCCCCCACTGAAAGTGCACCACGTTGGCCGAGTTGGAGCTCAGTGCAGTCTCAGCATTCGCAATAATGATGCGCTCATGGAAGCTCGCCGTACCGTTCTGCGACTGGCCGCCGTTGTTGATGGTCGTGGAAGTGTTGTAGCCGTTCGGCTGGTTATAGTTCTGCCACAGGAACTCGGCGGAAAGATGGGTCTTGGAACCGAGTTGATAGTCGAGGCGCGGGAAGAAGATATCCTGCTTTGTGTTGCGCGGGAACGCGCCGAGGTTCGACTGAACAACAGCGACCGCCGCAGCACACTGGGTCGGGGTCACATTCGGAATCGACGTGGGATAGGTAGTGCCGCCATCGACCAGGTGGACAGTGCCGCCGTCGCAGAGGTGCACCAGGCTGCTGACGTTGGTTGAGGTCGAGTTATAGGTCGACAAATAGGTGATCGGATTAGCCCTGCGATACCCGTCGTAGCTGAAGTGGAAGAAAAGCTTGTCCCGAATAATCGGACCACCGAGCGACAAGCCGAACTGGTGCTGCACCTTTACTGGCTGGGTCAGCAGGAAGTGGTTGTTGGTGAGGCGACCCTGGTACTTGTTCAGCGGGTCAAGCGCATTCCAGCCGGGCGTGCGGTAGTACTCGTACGCGTCACCGTGCCACTGGTTTGTTCCAGACTTCGTGATCGCGTTGATAATGCCGCCGGCAGCTCCGCCAAGCTCAGCCGAATAGCCGGTCGCCGAAGACTCAAACTCACGAATGGCATCGACGGGCCAGACATACGGCGAACCAATCGAACGCCCGCGCGCTTCCGAGAAGAACTGCTGGTTGTTGTTCGCGCCGTCAATGATGTTCTGGTTGTAGACGCCGGATACGCCGCGATAGCCGATGAGACCCGTATTGCCGTCGGGCACAACGTTGGGTGTAAGCAGCACGAAGCTTTCAAAGCGGCGGCTGTTCACCGGCACGTTCGATACAACAGCCTGGTCGACAACCTGTGACTCCTCGACCTTCTCCGTGTCGATCAACGGAGCCTCGGAGCTGACCGTCACCTCCGTGCTCACGTTGGCAGTTGGAAGCTCTGCGTCCACCGTGATCGGCGCGCCTACTGTTACAGCCACGCCTTTCCTGTCCACCTTGCCGAAGTTGCCGTTGCCGCCGAGCACAACCTCGTACGTTCCGGGCTGGAGGAACTGCAGCTCGTAATGGCCCTCGCCGTCGGTTGTCAGTGTGCGGCTGAACCCGGTCGCCGGGTTGCTCACGACCACCGTCGCTCCCGCAACCACCGCGCCCGTGCTATCCCGAACGACACCGCCAATTCCACCAAGAGCGGCGGACTGGGCGTGCAGCCGAACTGTAGCGAATGGCGTACTGAGAAGAAGGACCGCGAGCAGTCGGATGTGTGTCCGAAGCGTGTGTTTCATATGCGTCGTGTCTCCAATCGAAGCGTAAAACGTCCGGCACGGCGGGCCCGGTTCATATAAGGCGGATCCGTGAAAATATCGCGCTCACCCAATTCGGGTACTTGCTCAATTCCGCACGGAAGCGTCTTTTAATTGTTTGGACTAGATTCGCCCTTTGAGCAAGGCAATGTCAAGATAAACAGACGGCGCCTATAGCCACGATCGTAAGCTTCGGCAAAAAAACCACACGATAAAAGAACAGAAGCCCGATTCCGAAATACCCGCCGTCATTCCGTTGAGCCGGCGGAAGCATTCATCAATGCAGCGTTTCAGGAATCACTGCATACTGCAGCAGCAGATCGAAGGGGACAATCTCCAGGGTTGCCTCGTGGGTCGCCTCAAGAACCACGGGACACGCCGCTCCGGCCCGCTGCACCTGCAACCATCTCGCCGCGCACACGCACCAGCGGTCGCCGGGCTTCAGTCCCGGAAATCCAAACTGCGGCATCGGCGTTGAAAGATCGTTCCCCAGCTGCTTCGAAACACTCAGAAACTCCTCTGTCACGACACAGCAGACGGTGTGCATTCCCAGGTCCTCTGGTCCGGTCTTGCAGCAGCCGTCCCGGAAGAAACCCGTCGTCGGCTCAGAGCCACACATCTCCAGCGGCTGACCCAATACATTCTTCTGCACAGAACCGTAGCGCGTTTCCATGGCAGGATTCTAAATCCCGCCCCCGAAGCTGTCTTGTCGCAACCGATTCAATTGACCAGCGCCGCCGATTTCAACGACGCGCTGGACTGATGCACGACCGGAAGCTCAATTCGCACCGTCGTTCCACGGTGCCGGCCGCTCGTGCAACTGCGAAGCCGCAGGCGCCCGCCCTGCTCTTCCACGATGCCCCGCGTGACCCAAAGGCCAAGACCGGTTCCGCGCTCACCCTTCGTCGTAAAGAACGGCTCAAAGACGGAGCGCATATTCGCACGATCGATTCCATGTCCCGTGTCGGAAATCAAAATCATCGCATGCGATCCCTCGATTCGCGCGCGGATATTGAGACGCCCGCCGATGCTCTCCATGGACTCGAGCGCATTCGCCACAAGGTTGGCAATCACCTGGCGCAGTGCCGGATCGTAGCTCGCCTCGCGCACCTCGTCGCTGAATCGCGTCTGAATGTCGATGTGATGTTGTGTCGCACGCGACGTAAAGAGCTGCACCACCTCATCCAGCATCGTGTACAGATCGAGCGTGCGCCCCGGCGCCTTGCGGTAGAAGCTCAGTGTCGATCGTGTGATGTGACCCACTCGTTCCAGCTCGCGCGACGCCACCGCGGCCAACTCCCGCGCCGAGGGCGGAAGATCATGCGTCTGCAGCAGGTAGACGACATTCGTCAGCGCCTCGAGCGGATTGTTAATCTCATGCGCCAGCGTGTTCGCCATGCGCCCCGCGGCGGCAAGCCGCTCGGAATTGATCAGGCGCGTCATCAGTTCCGACGTCTCGCGCTCCGCGGCCTTGCGCGCAGAGATGTCCTCCACCACCCAAAGAATGCTTGGCGCTGTCGAGTTATCGTGCCGCAGCACCGATACAGTAAGTTGCGCCGGAAACGTCGTTCCGTTGTAGCGCAGCAGCTCGCGCTCGACGCGGTGCCCCGCCTGTCGCCCGGCGAGCAGCTCCAGCAACTCCGCCGACTCCATCTCGCGCTCCGACGGCAACATGAAATCCGTGATCGACAGCGAAACAAGCCGTTCTACGGATACGCCCAGCATCTCCGCGAGGCGTTGATTCACCAGCTGAAAGTGGCCGCTAGTCGTCGTGTGCGCCATACCGACCGCAGCCTGGTTGAACGTAGCGGAGAACCGTTGCTGCGCCAGCCGCAGCTCGGCCTCGGTGCGCAGCCGCGCCCGTCTCCTTTCCGCGTCCGCAAGCTCGCGCTCGATCGCGGGCAGCAGGCGGTCCAGATGTCCCTTCAGCACATAATCATGCGCTCCGGCCCGCATCGCGCTGACAGCCGACACCTCGTCGATCGTCCCCGAGACGATGATGAACGGGATCTCGACGCCGCTGTCCTGAATGATGGCCAGCGCATCGCGTGCGCCGAAACTCGGCAGCGTGTAGTCCGCCAGCACGAGATCAATCGAGCTCGGCTCCGTCAGCGCATCGCGAAGCTCGTCTGCCGTCTGCACACGGCGCGCGTCTACCGGATATCCGGCTCGGGATAGAAAGCGCTCGAGCAGCAGAGCGTCTTCCTCATAGTCTTCGATGAGGAGCACTCGGAGCGGCTTCTGCGGCGCGTTTATTGGGGCGGTGGACATTGGTTAAGCAACAGCCAATACATGCCGAGTTGACGTGTCGCCTCGGCAAAATCCGTAAAGTTGACCGGCTTGCGGATATAGCTGTTCACACCCAGCCGGTAGCTGGACACGATGTCTCTCTCTTCATCAGACGAGGTAAGCACTACGACAGGTAGCAGCGCCGTCTTCTCTGCCCCGCGAATGTTCCGCAACACCTCCAGACCATCCACCTTCGGCAGTTTCAGATCAAGCAGGACCAGCTGCGGCATCGGCTTCGCTCCGCTGGCTGCGGCATTCACATACTCCACCGCCTCGGCGCCATCACGCGCCACCTCAATCTCGTTCGCTACATTGGCCTTACGCAACGCGCGGATCGCCAGCGCTTCGTGGTCCGGATCGTCTTCAACAAGAAGAATCATCTCACTCTCGAAATTCGTTCGATTTCTCCGCGCTCGAATGCAAGGTCAGGGCGCAAGCGTGAAAAAAAATGTGGCTCCCTTGCCGGGCTCTCCTTCCGCCCATATGGAACCGTGATGACGGCGAATGATGCGTGACACAGTCGCAAGGCCGATACCCGACCCTTTGAACTCACGCTCTCCATGGAGACGCTGAAACGCAGTGAACAGGCGGTCGACATACTGCATGTCAAACCCTGCACCATTGTCCCGAAGGAAGTATACGGTCTCGCCATTTTGCGGGCTACTCCCGAACATGATCGTCGCATCGTCTGTTCGTGCGGTGAACTTCAATGCATTTCCAATCAAATTCTCAAAGGCAACGCGCATCAGACGAGGATCAGCGTCGGCAGTCAGTCCGGGCTCGGCAGTCCACCGCACCTTTCGCTGCGGATCCAGACCGTGAAGATCTCCAAAGACCGTTGTCGCGAGCTCCGACAGGTCCACTCGTTCGCGTTGCGCCTCATACCGCGTCACGCGCGAGAGCTGCAGCAGTGAGTCGATCAGCGTGCCCATGCGCTGCACGCCATTGCGCACCCGGTTGATGTAATCCCTTCCCTGCTCATCCAGCTTGCCAGCGAAGTCCTCCTGCAGCGCAAGCGAGAATCCATCGATGGTGCGCAAGGGCGCGCGAAGGTCATGCGACACCGAATAACTGAAAGCCTCCAGTTCCTCATTGGATTGCGCGAGCTCGCTGGTCCTCTGCGCAACTCTGTCTTCCAAATCCGCATTCGCCTCGGTCAACTGGCGATTCAGCGCGCCAATCTCTTCCGAGATTGCAGTAATCCGCTCGCGGTCGCGCCCCACGCGAACGAGCAGTTCAAACGCGGCTACAAGCAAAACAAAGTCGAGCACAAAGGCCAGTGTGAAGCTTCCCCATACGTGTCGCCGCGCCGAAGCCGCATCTGCGGTCCGCTCTGCAAGCAGCCGCTGTTCCTCTGCCTCAATATCGCGAACCGCCGCCTGTACCCTGTCCATGCGGTCCGGGGTTCCCTGAACGATCGGGGCCAGCAGCGCCGGATCAATCGCGCCCTGCGGCTGCACTCGGCGCACATCGAGCAGCGCCTCCAGCTTCGCCATCTTCGCTGAAATCCCATCATTCAGAGCCGCGATGCGCACCTGCTCGGAGCTGTTGTCGATCGTCAGCCGCTGCAGCTGGTCCGTGGTCTCGTGAATCTCTTGGGTAGACCTCGCATACTGATCCTCAAGCGCAGGCAGTCCGGTCATGACAAAGCCGCGCGCCGAGCTCTCCGCCGTGCGCACTTCCGCAAGCAAAGTCTCGGTCTGCGAGATCACTTCCAGCGTGTGCGAGTACCAAAACTGTGCCGCTATCAGCGTGTGCAGCGCGCGCGCTGCATACCAGGTGTTGAACAACACAATGGCAACAGCGCCCACCAGCGCAGCACGATACCAGGCTGTGTTTCTCATACGTTCAGAGAAGGCCGATGCCGGAGCGCCGGTCGAGGTTGTGCCTATGCTCGCGCAACGGGGGTCACCAGCGGAGCTGGCCGCGGGGCATCCAGCAGCTTTTCGCCCGGCCGATCTTCAAAAATCGCCGGCTTCTTCAGCTTCATTCGTTTCAACCGCAGATCCAGCGCGGTGCCCAGAACACCGAAACCATACTTCACGCTGCGCCGGAAATTAATCGACGAGGCCTCTTCAAAATACTTTGTCGGGCACGAAATCTCGCCCACGCGGAAGCCGAAATAGAACGCCTGCGCAAGCATCTCGTTGTCGAACACGAAATCGTCCGAGCAACTCAGCAGCGGCAGCCGCTCCAGCACCTCACGGCTCCACGCACGATAGCCGGAGTGATATTCCGATAACTTCTCGTGAATCAGAATGTTCTCGATCAGAGTGAGCACGCGATTCGACACATACTTGTACTTCGGCATGCCGCCCTTCAGCGCGCCGCGGCCAAGAATGCGTGATGCCTGCACACCGTCGTACTCGCCATACGCGATCATCGAAACCATCGCCGTAATCAGCAGCGGCGTGTACTGGTAATCCGGGTGAACCATCACCACAATGTCCGCGCCCTCATAGAGAGCCGCGGCGTAACAGGTCTTCTGATTGCCGCCGTAACCGCGGTTATTGTCGTGCCGCAGCGTAACCAGCCCCAGCTGCTGTGCGATCCGGACCGTATCATCCTTGCTGCAGTCATCTGTGAGAATCACCGTGTCGACAATGTCGCGCGGAATCTCGCTAACCGTTTTTTCCAGCGTCTTGGCAGCGTTGTAAGCCGGCAGAACGACTGCAACTTTTTTCCCATTCAGCATGATCAATTCCTTTGGATGCGCTTAGCCGGTGCGGAACTGCTGCACCCCCTGCTCAACCGGCGCTGGATGTATTCTCTCCAGTCTATAAACTTCAGGACTTTCTGCAATCAGCGGGCGTTTGCCACCATATCGCCGCTTAGTGCCCGACCGCATTTGCCATCTGCTGCCCTAACCGTACGCTTTCCGCAATTCCACGGTCCTCTGGGTAATAGAAGCAGGTGTCCGCAATTTGCAGGCCGGCAATCGGCGTCTGCACAGGCGGTATCTTCGCTGCAAATCCGGGCTCGCAGATCGGCTGCCCAAAGCGCAGACGCGCAACCTTTGTCGCAACAATATCTTCGCGCGTCAGCGCAGGGTTGATCTGCTGCAGACATGCAAAGGCCTCATCCAGCAGCCGCTCATCAGGCCACGAGAACTTCGGATGCGTTACCGGCATGTAGTACGGCACATAGACGATGTGGTCACCGCCAACATCACGCAAATTCGTGAACTCGATCACGCCCGGAATCTCAATACCCGGCTGCGATACATTTACCCAGAAATGCGGGCTGACGCGCTGCCGCAGTTTGAAGATGACGCAGATCACGCCGATGTTGTGAATGGACGCGTACCTCTGCTTCCAGTCCTCGGGCAGCGACGGAACGAGTGGGGCAATCAGCGGGGTTGGAGACGTGCAGATAACCGCGTCGGCGGGATAAAAGCCCTTCGACGTTCGCACGCCGGTGACCCGTCCGTTCTCTGAAGCTATCTCCGTAGCCGGCTCGCCGAGATGAACACGTCCGCCGTTCTTCTGGATCCCATCCATCAGCGCATTCACCAGCGTGATCGATCCACCGTCGATGTATCCAAGCTCCTCCTGCATCATGCTCTTGCGCGAGCGGCCGATGCGGCGGATCCGCGTCCATATCCATAGCGCCGATATGTTGTCCGCGTACTCGTAGAACTTGTAGTCGAACA
>Ga0070741_10012138_pt1 | contig 15668 bp, 8 predicted proteins | sample Coa_R1_4_FD_66440 | JGI IMG/M metagenome (GOLD analysis project Ga0070741, IMG submission 66440) | Surface soil microbial communities from Centralia Pennsylvania, which are recovering from an underground coalmine fire - Coalmine... | ecosystem: Environmental > Terrestrial > Soil > Unclassified ...
GTGAGGTGAAGTGATTGTTAGTGACTGGTGGGCAAGCAGGATGTGGCCCCTGTCACCCCACATTGTGACGTGGATCACATGGTGGATTTTGGGGGGCAAGCCCGGGAAGCGGAAAGTTTCGCTCGGCAAGGCTCACATGGGCAGCCGGCGTTCGCTTGGCAGGCGGGCTCCGGGGGGGGCAGCAAGCGAAGTTATTGCTGATTGTTGCCGGAGACGTCCTGCAGTTGTTGCGCGAGTTTGCGTTCGCGCTCGGCGTCGGCGGTCCGGCCCATGTCCTGGTAAGCCTGCCCGAGCAAATGATGGGCGACAGTGTTGTTGGGGTCCATGGCGAGCGCATGCTGGAGGGCGCGCACTGCCAGCTCGGCTTCTCCCTTCTTCTCCAGCACCTTCCCCATCAGGATGTAGGGGCCGGTAGAAGTGGCGTCAAGCCAGATAGAGCGCTGGAGCAGGCGTTCGGCGTCGTCGAATCTCTGGATGCGCGAGTAGGCATCGGCCAGCTTGTAGTAGGTGGCGGCGTGCCCGGGATTCAGCTCCAACTCGGCTTGAAAGTCAGCGACGGCCTCGGGGATTCTCGACTTGTACAGGTGCAACTCGCCGAGAAAGAAGTGCGCCAGGGGGAGCTTGGGATCGAGCGTGGTGGCCTTCCTGGCATACTCCTCGGCGATGGGATCAAACTCCTGGCGCAGCAGGACTCGCGCCGTGAACAGGTAGGCGGCGGCGGAATCGGGAGGAACCTCAAACATGCGCGCAAAAGCCTTGCGCGCCTGATCGTAGTTTTTGGTCTGGATATGGCAAACGCCCAGGATGTAGGAGGCGTCGACGTTAGCGCGCGGATACCATCCCTGAACTTTCTCTAGAAGCGGGATCGCGTCAGCAGGGCGGCCCGCCAGGTAGTTGGACAGGCCGAGCAACTGGATGGCTTCCTTGTCGTCCGGAGCCTCTGCAACGGCTTTTTGCAGTGAATCGATGGCCTTCAGATAGTCGCCGGTTTTGTAGTAGGCGACGCCGAATTCCCGGGAGAGACCCTTCAGGTTCGGATTCTCGGCAGCGATCTGGTTCAACTGGGCGAGAGCCTCGTCGTTCTTGCCCTGCTGCAACAGGCGGCGGGGTGTTTCGAACGCGGAACCAGAGGGAGCCGACGGCAGAGACTGTTCGCCTTGAGGTGCTACTGGGGATGCGAAACCCGTTGCACAGAGCACTCCGAACACGAACGAAGCGGCGAGAAGGAAACGTTTCATCGCGGTTCTTGGTCCCTCTTTGGATTAGAGTACAACGGGGCGCCTTGGAAGGGGTGCGCGGGGTTCTGAGTCACAAAATAATCAGGGAGCCCCGAAGGACTCCCTTAGAAGCGATACGAAGAAAAGGATCAAAATTCGAACCGGAGAGCAAACTGCAGCTGCCGCATATTCGTGCCGCCTTCCAGGCCGGTAATCTTGCCATTGGTCTGATTCGCGCTCGAGTTGGGGCAATCCACGCAAGTATTGGCTCCATTGTTGGCGCTGAACGCAAAGACGGGATGATTGAAGACGTTGAAGGCATCCATGATGAACTTCGCACGAACCCGCTCGGTGATCGTGAAAGCCTTGGACACGGAAAGGTCCGAGTAGAAGCCGCGCGGCCCGTGATACACATTCTTGCCGATATCGCCGATGGTACCGCATGCGGGCAGAGCGAACGGTCCGGACTTGGTTCCTGCCAGACCGCAGACGTCGGTTCCCACTGCGTAGGAATCGGGATTGATGATCGGCGACACCGGGATGAAGTAGGTGCGGCTGTGATTGACAGTATCGAGGGGTCCGACTCCGAAATGCAGCGATCCGGAGCCCTTGTCCGGACGGCAGGGGCCGCTGCCATCGAAGAAGGCGCCACACTCCTGGATACTGGGGGTCCAAGGTAGCCCGCTGCTCCAGTTCGTGGTATTGCTCAGCTGCCAGCCGCCGATCACGTAATCCATCGCCCTGCTGGCACTGCCGCCGAACTCCTTCCCTTTACCGAACGGCAGTTCGTACACGGTGTTGATCACGAACACATGATTGCGATTGAAGTCCACCGGCCCCCATGCGACCTTGTGACTGACCGCATAATACTGGTCGGTGTAGTTGTCTGCGTGTGAGTAGGTGTAGTGGGCCAGGAACTGCAGGCCTTTCGAGAAGCGCTTATCCGCCTTCACCTGGAATGCGTTGTAGGTGCTTCCGGCATCGTTGCCGTAGTAGTTCCCGAGGTCAAACCCGATTCGCGTGCAAGTCGTGTCCGTGGGGTCCGGAATGCAGAGAGGGCGGCGGAGGTTGGATGCGGTAGTGGCGCTGAATCCACCCAGCTTGTTGTGTCCCGGGTTTGAGGGATCTGCCACGATGAAGCTTGTGCCGGGACCGGCGGCAACGGGGTTGATGTCGTAGTTCGGGCCGTTGCCCGCAAATCCGTGGGTTCCTTTGCTGCCAACATAAGCCACCTCCAGCGACATGGTATTGGTGAGCTGTCGCTGTATCGTCGCATTCCAGGCGTCCACCGTAGGCAAGACCTGTCGAGTCGGGCGAATGTGCGTCCCTGATAGACCGGAAGTGAGCGGGATGAAACCGGAGGCGGGGATCGCGGGGAATGCGTTCGCCGGGTCGATGTTGGGATTCGAGTTTGGACCAGCATCCAGGTTGAACAACTGGATCAGGTTCCCCGAAGCCCCCGGGATGAAGTTACTGGCATCGTAGTTCTGTTTCAGGAGCACAGGCAAGTTCTGGGTGACGGTGTGTCCGAAGTTGGAGCCGAAGACGCCGATATCGTAGCTGCGCCCGTAGCCCATGCGAACGACGGTCTTCGGGGTCAGTTGATAGGCGATACCGAGCCGCGGGGCAAACGCTTTGTAATCGTTGTTAATGCTTCCACTGAGGCTGTATTTGCCGTAGCCGGCCACCCGGATCCCGCCGAGTCCGCCGTTATCCACAATATTCGCGAAGCCGCCGTTGCCCTTGCCGTTCACGCTCTCGGGGAAGTAAATCTCCCAGCGAAGTCCGTAGTTTACGGTCAGCTTGGAGGTCGCACGCCAGGTGTCCTGACCGTAGAAGAACCAGCGCTTCTGGCGCTCGGCAGCGGTAAGAGCTCCAGGCAACGCGGGATTGGTCACATAGCGGGCAAAGGAAGTTACGTCCCCCAGCAAAAAGGTGGCGATGTCCAGACCGCCGATGCCGCCGTTGGAGGTACCTTCCGGACTGAAGTTGTATTCACCGGTTCGGTTGTTGTCGCTGGGGACGCGCAGGTTCATGGCGTAACGAATGTCCGCGCCGAACTTGATCTGGTGATTGCCCCGCACGTGCGTCCAGTTATTGACAAACTGGAACTGCTGTTCACTCTCGGTCAGCGGGCAGTTGCAACGGGCCACACCCAGGCCGTCACCGAAGCTGGAGATCACGAGTCCGTTTCCGGAACCTCCCTGCGTATTGGTGCCGTTGTAGCCGCTGATCGGGTCCTTGCCCAACTGGAATGATCCCAAACCCGCAGTTCTTGGGTCGCGCGCAAGGTCGTTGGCGCCGCCTCCAATTCCAAGGGCCGTCATAGGTGTTCCGCCGTCTGGCTTCTGTGTTTGCGGGTTGTACTTGAAGTACCCGAAGCGGAAGTCAGTCAGCCACGACGTACTGAGAGTTTTATTAAACCCCGCAGCCAAGCTGTAATTGTGCGTAATAGAGCTGCCCGCCAAACCGAGCAGGCCGTTTCCGGGACCGCCCATGGCTCCCAGCAACCCTTTGCCCGACAGTGAGTAGTACGAGAGGCTAAAGCGCCCGAAAACATTCAAGCTCTGGCTTGCCGTATAGTCGATTCTCGTGTCGAAACTATTTTGCGAGAAGGGCCCCGAACCGGACCCGGTGAAGTTGTTTTGCACGTTGGCATTCTGGGGCGGCGGGAGCTTGGCCAGGATGTTCTGAGCAGCCGGCGAAATTCTGGCAATTGGGATGCAATTGCCCGGACAACCGGGCTGAGGCCCAAACGGCGTGCGCCCGGTGCCGTCGAGGTTGGGGCTGCTGGCCGGATCGTAAATCTGGCCGTTGCCCGTACCACCGATGTTGAGGTATTCGCTCAAATCGCAGAACCCCGTAGTGTTCGTCGCCTGAATGCAAGTTTGACGAACCGTTGCGGTCGGCACGGTAAACAGGCCGCTGACGCCATTGCTTTGGCGGGTTCCCTGATAGTCTCCGAAGAAAAACAGCTTGTCCTTGACGATTGGGCCGCCGAAGGTCCCACCAAACTGCTGCCACCGAGAACTTGGTATGAAGCGCCCTGTCAGTGGATCCTTCGTGCTCTGGGCAAACGGGTCTCGTGCCTCGGTGGCGTCGGTGCGGCGGTAGTAAAAGCCGGTCCCGTGAAAATCGTTGCTGCCGGATTTCGTTTGAGCTGTGACCACACTGGATACGGCTTTGCCGAACTCAGCGTCATAGTTTTGCAGTGAAACCTTCGCTTCCGTTACAGCGTCCAGGTTCGGGTTCACGACAATGATGCCGAGGATCGGATCCTGGTTGTCGGTACCATCCAGTTCAAAAGCCGTACCGCTGAAGTGCTGGCCTTGCGTGAAAATCTGCTGGCCTCCCTGAGGGTTCTCGGTGGCGGCGTGGCTCCACCCGACGATTTTCTGCGAGCCCGGTGACAGCAGTTGCAATTGTGTGAAGTTGCGATTAAGGATGGGCACGTCCTCGACGTATTTCTCGTTGAAGGACACGGCCACGTCGGCGCGGTCGGTCTTCAACTGGGGGGCTTCGGCGGTCACTTCCACCGTTTCACTGGTTCCGCCGACCTGGAACTGCATGTCCACACGCGAGCCCGCGTCGGCGTTCACGATGACGTCCTTCTGCTCGCTAATCTTGAAACCGGCGCCCTCGGCGCGGACGGTGTACAGGTCCGGGATCAGGTGGGTCACCGAATAGTTCCCGTCAGCGTTGGTCGTGGCCGTGTCTTGCGTGCCCTTGCGCTGGTTGATGACCGTAATCTTGGCGCCGGCTACGGCGGCGCCTTGGGGGTCGGTAACCGTGCCCAGAATACTGCCGTAAACAGCCTGACCGACGGCCATTGGGGCTGCGATCGTACAGGCCATTGCCAGAACTGCCACTGCTATCAACAGGACCGCGCACTTCGTTGTCATCGAATTCCTCCGGAATGATCACGCCACATCGACACGTTGGCCCCCTGTGAACCGTGGAAGGCTCCAGAAAACCTGAAAACGCACCCCGAGCCATCCTCCCGACCGGCCAAGCCGGCTAGTACAAAACCACTACCGTCATTTCCAAGCTGCAGTTCAATCTCCTAAATCGATCTTCTTCATCCTGCTGAATTAGTCGGAGATTGCGAACGCGATTCGAATAGCGTCGCTATGATATTTGGTAATGCCTTCCGCGATCGGTATGAAAACTGGTAGCCGCCAGCTGCCCTCTGCGGAAGGAACCTGGATTCCGCCCGAAATTTCCGGTCTCGTACAAATCAACTCCCTAATAGGACTGCCACACCTAGCGAAAGCGTGAGAAACATCCAGCCGACAACAGGCGACGTTCGCCTACACTCCGGCCCTCCCCATCTCGTGCGGAATTAAGGTGGGGGCAATCTGCATCCGGCATAACAAGGATTAGAAGTTTCAATGGGTTTGATACCGTTACACTCGAAAAAAATCTATTGCTTGCAGTGGGATTGCGACGATTGTTACGCTCTGTTACATGGACTCGGCCGCGGTCACGGTCCAGCAGCGTCAGCAGTTCCTGGAAGCAATCGAACGCCTGACAAAAAGTCGTGTGCTCAACGGATCGGAGTCGCTGTGCAAGCTGCTTCGGTATCTGGCAGACCACAGTATCCAGAATCCTGGAGTTCCGGTGAAGGAGTATCAGATTGCCACGGAGGTGCTGGGACGCTCGGCGGACTTCGATCCTCACTCGGACTCCGCCATTCGCGTTCAGGCTGGCAGGCTGCGAGTAAAACTCGCGGAGTACTACTCCACGGAGGGCGAGGGTGATCCCATCCTGGTCGAGCTGCCCAGAGGCAGCTACACACTCTCCTTTCGACCGCGAGCGGTCAAATCGCAAGGTCACGCGAACGCCGGGGACTTGATTCGAGCCGGACGCAACCAGGGCAGCGTGTGGACTTGGGCGGGTAGTGTGCTGGCGTTGTCGGTGCTCCTGGCGGCCGGAGTGGCGGCGCTAGTGGCACGCTGGGGAGAGAGCAGCCGGAAGAGCACCCCAAGCCTCCCTCCGACAGACTCTCCCAAGCTGCGGTTGTTCTGGAAAGGATTCATGTCGTCGGAGTCGGATCCCTGGGTGGTGTTCAGCAACGCGGCCTTTGTTGGCCGGCCCGAGACCGGGATGCGCTATCGCGGCGCCAGCGAAGCTCCGGGAACGTTTGTCCTGGATCACTACACCGGCGTCGGTGAAGTGCTGGCGGTCCACGAATTGGATCGCGTCTTTCACCACTTCAACCGGGAGATCCGCGTGAAGCGGGGAAGCCTGCTGTCGCTGGATGACGCCAAGAACAACAATTTGATCTTCGTTGGATCGCCCGCAGAGAATCTCTCCTTGCGGGACATTCCGGTCAGCCAGCAGTTCGTCTTTCAGAGGCTCGCCACAGGTCCCCACAGGGGCGAACTGGCGGTGATGAACCTGCATTCGCGCCAGGGAGAACCGCCCTACTTTCTGGGGAGCCCGCCGAACGTTCCGATGAGCGAAGACTATGCGGTGGTGGCGCTCAAGCATGGAATGAATCCCGCGGAATGGGTCTTGATTCTGGCGGGCACGACGACCATCGGCACGCAGGCGGCGGCAGAGTACGTGTGCCACGAGGATTCCCTGGAGGGATTGCTGTCGCGCCTGGAGATTCGCGCGCCCGCAGAGGAACTCAAACCGTTCGAGGTGGTCCTGCGGGTCAAGGTAGTGCGAGGGGTTCCCGTGGAATCGGAGATCGTCGCCCTGCGCAAAGACGAAGCGCAGTAGATCAGGGGGGTGGCGGCTGCAGCCTGGGGTCGAGTTCGGAGGCCCTGCGAAACTCCTGGGCAGATTCTTCTTCCATTCCTCTTCTTCGCAGGGCGAGGGCAAGCTGGTAGTGGGCCGGAGCGAAGTTCGGGCTGGAGTTGATGGCCAAGCGAAACTGAGAGATGGCGCTATCCACATCGCCGGCGTCAAGCAATCGGCGCCCGGAGTTGGTGGCGAGCACGGCGGCCTGCACGCCGGTCTTCTGCTTTCCGATTTCCTGGCCCGAGCGGGCTTCGGCCGCCGCACCCTCGTTGTCGCCGAGTGCCCGTAAGACCGAGGCCAGGGTGGTGTGCGCGCCGGCGAAGTCCGGTTGCAGTTGAATAGCCTGGCGCAGGGCGGCGGCGGCATCCTGCAGTTTTCCCTGCTGCTTGAGGACTGTACCGAGCGTGTAGTGAGCCTCGGCATAATCGGGACGCGCTGCGATGGCGGCCCGAAGCTCTTTCACCGACTCATCGAAGTCTCCTTTTTGCCAAAGCGTCACGCCCAGCGTGTAGTGGACGTCCGGCTGCGCAGGGTCGAGGTCCTCTGCCTTGCGAAATTCAACCATGGCATCGGCGAGCTGGTCTTTGAGTTTGAGCGCCAGGCCCAGGTCGTAGTGCAGGGTCGCATCGTTAGGCGCGCGCTTGAGAGCCGCCTGGAAGTGCGTCATCGCGCTCTCGAAGTCGGCTTGCTGCAGATAAGCCGTCCCGAGATTGGTCTGGTAGCCGGGATCGTCGGGGTGCAGGCGCAGGGCAGCCTCAAATTCGGTCACCGAGCTTGCGGCCTGTCCCGCCTGGACGAGAGCAAGTCCAAGATTGTTGTGCGCGTCGGGATTGTTGGGGTCGAGTTCAGCAGCCCGCCGCAAGGCGGGGATGGCCTGTTCCACAGCGCCCTCGCGTTGCAGTAGAAGTCCGAGCCGAGTCTGCGCCTCGGCCCATTCCGGGTTGAGCCGCAGAGCGGACTCGAATTCCCTGACCGCTTCATCCCGCTTCCCCTGCTCTTCCAGGACTCGGCCCAGGTAGTAGTGCGCCTGCGGGGCGTCTGGGGACGTCTTGGCGAAGCTGGCGAGCCAGTCATGAGCCTCGCCCAGTTGGCCTAGCTGCCATAGAAGTATGCCAAGGTGGAATTGGGCCGGAGAATATTGGGGCGAGAGGCGCAGCGCTTCGGAGAACTGTTCGCGCGCCTTCTGAGTCTGTGAGTTTTGAACCAACAGCGAACCATACTCATCGCGCAAGTCCGGGCGATTGGGTTCGAGGTCGACCGCGCGGGCCATTTCCGGCAGAGCAGAGTTCGCGTCCCCTCGAAAACTGAGAACCCTGGCCAGGGTACGGTGGGCCTCCGCGCTACCCGGATCAAGGCGCGTCGCCGCTTGGGCTTGGTCCTGCGCCGCGTCAAAATTGTGGTTGCCGGCCAGCGCGTTCGCCAGATTGATACGTGCCGGCAGCAGCGTGGGCTTCAACCGCACCGAGGTCTTTAACTGCTCAATCGCGTCGTCGGAATGTCCGAGGGACAGCAAGGTCCATCCTAGCGAGTTGTGCGCTTCGGCGCTGTTGGGGGCAAGCCTCACGGCCTGCTCAAAGGCGGCGCGGGCCGCCTCGAGATCTCCGCGCTGAAGAGCTTTCATACCGCGCTGATAGCTGGCATCTGCGTTGGACGGAGCTGGCTTCGGTTGAGCGGCAGAGACCGTGCTGACGAGGAGGGTGGCTGCCAGCACGAGTCCGGGAATTCCGAAGCCGACTCGGGGTGCGTGCTCCACTACAGTCCAGGTCCCAATTCGCGTTGATGGTACGGCATGCCAAAAGGGTAGCATCGGCACGAATTCCGCCGGCATCGCGCCTTGACGCGTATGCCGACATCCTAGTATTTCATGGGGATCATGGGTTTGTCGGGTGGGGGTCCGTACGGGTGCCGACTTTTCTGGAGGTTCGCGCTGCTGGCGACGGTACTCGCAGCAGATCTTGCTGCGTTTGGGACAGCAGCACAAAGCGCGCAGAAGAACGCTCCGCAGGGAAAGTCGGCGCCGCGACTGGCCGATTTCCTCGACGTGGCCGAAAAGTCCGGTCTCACCATGGCGAACATCTTCGGCGGGAGAGACACGAAGAAATACATCATCGAGACGACGGGAACCGGAGTAGCTGTGCTCGATTATGACAATGATGGCTGGCCCGACATCTTCCTCGTGAACGGCACGACCCTGGAGGGCTTTCCCGCGGGCAAGGGCCCGACCAATCATCTCTATCGCAACAACCACGACGGCACGTTCACCGACGTGACCCGGCAGGCGGGCCTTGCCGACGCCTCGGGCTGGGGCCAGGGCGTATGCGCGGGCGATTACGATAACGACGGCTGGGAGGACCTGTACGTCACCTATTACGGCAGGAACCGCCTCTACCACAACGAACACGGAATTTTCCGCGAGGTCGGAGAGCGTTCCGGCACCGCGGGGTCCGGCAAGACCTGGGGCACGGGGTGTGCGTTCGTCGACTATGACCGGGACGGATACCTCGATCTTATCGTGGCGAACTACGTGGATTTCGATTTGGCCACGGCTCCCTCCCCCGGCGAGCGGGCTTCTTGCGTGTGGAAGGGAGTGCCCGTGATGTGTGGCCCGCGCGGACTGCCCTGGGCTGCGAACACGCTGTATCACAACCTGGGGAGTGGAAAATTCGCTGACGTCACGAAGCAGGCGCACATCGACAAGACCTCAGGACATTACTCCCTGGGCGTCACCAGCTTCGATTACGACAACGACGGCTGGCCCGACATCTACATCGCCTGCGACAGCACGGCCAGCATTTTATTCCGCAACAATCATGACGGCACATTCACCGACGTTGCTGTCACCGCGGGCGCAGCCTACAACGAAGACGGGCGCGAGCAGGCGGGCATGGGCGTGAGCGTGGGCGATTACAACGGCGACGGGCGGCTGGACATCTTTAAGACGAATTTCTCTGACGACACCTCGACCCTCTACCGCAACAATGGCGACGGGACGTTCGACGATACCACTTTCGCGGCGGGACTCGGGCTGCACACGCAATTCCTCGGCTGGGGCGCCGCCTTCTTCGATTTTGACAATGACGGCTGGCCCGATCTGCTGGTCGTGAACGGGCACGTCTATCCGGAAGTGGATCAGCAGCACCTCGGCAGCACCTATCCGGAGCCGCGCATCCTGTACCACAACAACGCCAACGGCACGTTCACCGACATTTCTTCCGAAGCCGGGTCTGGCATCACCGAGATGCATGCGGGACGAGGACTGGCGATCGGAGATTTCTGGAATGATGGGCGGCTTTCGGCGGTGGTCAGCAACATGAATGACCGCCCCAGCCTGCTGGTGAACCAGGTACGCTCTCCGAATCATTGGATCGGCATCCGCACCGTGGGCACGCAATCCAACCGGGACGGCATTGGCGCACGCATCTCTCTCAAAGCGGGCGCTCGGGTCCTGGTGGACGAGGTTCGCAGCGGCGGCAGTTACGCCTCCAACAGCGACCCTCGGGTCCACTTCGGGTTGGGAGCGGTTCCGAAGATCGATTGGGCCGAGATCCGGTGGCCCAGCGGGTTGACGGAGCGATTTGAAAATCTTGCGGCCGATCGCATTCATACCCTCCAAGAAGGGAGCGGAACGCCAGAGCGAACGGGCCCTTCCCGCTCCGTGCCAGACAAGTGAGCGGGCCCTCCCGCGCGTTTTCCATCTCTAGCAAGGGTGCTTGGGGCGATGCCCGGTTAGGCGATCGCGCCGCCGAACCGGAAAGCACCTGGCTTCCGCAAGACGCATGGCGGGCCAGCGTGTGGCTATTAGGGAATTTCTGATCAGCGCGAATCCGCGCGCTTCGTTTTTTCGAACTTCTCTGTCTGTACGATGCCGGCGCCTTCTTTCACGTAAATCAGTTGATTGGCCTTGACGTCTTTGAGCGTGTCGACTTGCCCGCTGGGCCAGCGGATTTCGAGGATTTCGATCTTCTCAGCCTTTCCCAGCCCGAAGTGGACCCGAAGGTCATTCTGCGAGAAGTAGCCGCCGCCGCTGCGGACTTCATCGATCTGCTGGTGTGGCTTGCTTTCGCCGGGGACCATGGTCACGCACTTGAGCCGCGCGCCGATCCCGCTGCGGTTTGATTTCACCCCGATGGTGCGTACCTTGACCCAGTTGTTTCCGGTTCGCAGATCGCAGCGCAGGAGTTGCGGATAGTCATTCACGGTGTTGACGACCACGTCCAGATCGCCGTCATTGTCGAAGTCGCCGAAAGCCGCGCCCCGCGACGCGACCGGATCGGTTATGGCCGTGCCGCGTTCAGCGAGACATCCTCGAAGCGCCCGTTGCGCAGGTTGCGATAGAGCAGCTTGCGCTGCGCATATCCGGCTTCGGTCTTAAGCTGCTCGACTTCCGGGTAGACGTGGCCGTTGCAGATCAGGATGTCGGGCCATCCATCGTTGTCCATGTCGAAAAAGCCGCATCCCCATCCCAGATACTGCGTGTGCAGGCCAAGGCCCCCGGAGAAGGTGGCGTCCTCGAAGTTAGCGCCGCCAAGGTTGTGATAGAGCGAAGGCGTGTCGCCGGCGAAGTTGGTCTTGACGATATCGAGATTGCCGTCGAGGTCGTAATCCGCGGCTGAGACACCCATGCCGGCTTGAGGTTTCCCGTCGGGACTGAGCGCGCAGCCGGATTCGAGCGCGATGTCGACAAACTTTCCGTCTTTCCTGTTCTGGTAGAGTGCGCTGGCGGTGGAGTCGTTGGCGACGTAGATGTCGGGCCATCCGTCATTGTCGAAATCGGCAGTCAGCACGCCCAGGCCATAAGTACCGTTGGCGGCCAGGATCCCCGAGGCCGCAGACACATCGGTGAAGGTTCCGTCGCCGTTGTTGCGATACAGGATGTTCTTTCCGCCCTTCAGACCCGGCGGGCCGCATGCCACCATCACCCCTTTGTAGAGGCACGGGCCTGATTCAGGGAGGGGAGCGGTGGCCAGGTCGAGATCGATGTAATTCGCGATGAACAAGTCCAGTTTGCCGTCGCGATCGTAGTCGACAAAGGCGCACCCCGTATTCCAGCGCTTGGCATCGCCGGCCACCCCGGCCTTCTCGCTGACGTCCGTGAACGTGCCGTCGCCGTTGTTGTGATAGAGCGCATTCTTGCCGAAATAGCTGACAAACAGGTCCTCAAAACCGTCGTTGTCATAGTCGCCAATGCAAACGCCTTGCCCCCAGCCCGAGCGCGCCAATCCGGCTTTCAGTGTCACGTCGGTGAAGGTTCCATCGCGATTGTTCTTGAAAAGGTGAGAGACCGGTTCCTGGCCCTTGGGGAAGCCCTCGAGGCGGGAACCGTTCACCAGAAAAACGTCGAGCCAGCCATCGTTATCGTAGTCATAGAAGGCGACTCCGCAGCCCGTGGTTTCGAGTAGGAACTTGTTCTTGTGCTCGCCGCCGAAAATCGTCTTGGCATTGAGTCCGGCTTCCTTGGCCACGTTCACGAAGTTCAAGCCCAGGTCAGCGGGGGGGTCCTTTTCCCGTTGCGAGGCTTGAGATTGCATTGCGCACAGGCCTGTCGGCCAGGCAAGCGAGAGCACCCCTTCGAGGGAAAGCACAGTAGCAGAACGACTCAGAGAGCGGAGAAACGAACGTCGGGAGTGAAGCAAAAGGCAGCTACCTTCCGGAAAGGCCCGTGCTAGAATTCGTCCTTACTTTAGTGAGAACCAGCGTCCTTGGCAAGTTGGCGCCGGTCTGCGCCACAAGTCTCCGGAAGCTGACTTCGCGAAATGCCCCGAACTCCTGCTCATCCCTCTCATCGGAGATCGCGCGGCCCAGGGGCGATCCTGCTGAGCGCGGTTGTTCTTGGGTCCTGGCTGTGCGCCGCGCAGACTCCGCAGCTGGAACTGTCGCGCACCGTCCGGCCGTGGGAGTTTCTCTCTGCGGTAGGCCTGCGCGCCGGCTTGTTCGGTGACGAAGGCGGGCGCATGGAAGCCTGGGTATATCCGCTCAAAATCTTTCGCAATTTTGATCTTCAGTTCGAGGTCGGGGGCCGGGTACTGCCAGCACGGCCTCTGGCACGGACCCTGATCACGCGCCCCGGCTCCAGCACGATCGTTTTTGCCGGCGACACGTTCACGGTCCGGGAGACATTCTTTGTTCCGGTCCAGGAGCCCGGAGCATTGGTGGAGCTTGCGATTGACAGCGCAACGCCGCTGAACGTGAGGGTTGTGCTCGAGCGGGACTTCCAGTTGGAGTGGCCTGCCGCATTGGGCGGAACCTTTGCGGATTGGAACCCCACGCTGCACGCCTTTTACTTCGGAGAAGAACAGAAGAGATTTGCCGCTTTGATCGGCTCTCCCACGGCCGCGAACGAGCACCTCGAATACCAGAACAATTACTCCGCCTCCTACGAGAGTTCCTTCGAACTGGGGCCCACTACGGCAAAACACGAACGCCGCATGATCGTCGTAGCGGCATCGGTGCACGGGTTCGATGAGGCGAAGGCTACCTACGCCCAGATCGCCTCCAACCCCGCGAAGCTACAAAGTGAGAGCGCCGCGTACTATGGGAGCCTGCTTACGCGAACAGTCAGCGTTGAGCTTCCGGATGCGCAACTTCAGCAAGCCTACGACTGGTCGCGCATCAGCATGATGCAGGGGCTGGTGAGCAACCCGTATCTCGGAACGGGACTGGTTGCAGGATATCGCGCCTCAGGAAACAGCCAGCGGCCCGGGTTCGCCTGGTTTTTCGGGCGCGACTCGCTGTGGACCGCCCTTGCGCTCGACGCCGAAGGGGATTTCCAGACAACGCGAACGGCGCTGGAGTTCCTGGCCAGGTACCAACGCGAGGACGGCAAAATTCCTCACGAGGTCGCCCAGGGCGCCAGCTTTGTCAACTGGTTCAGCAGCTATCCGTATCCCTACGCCTCGGCCGATGCGACGCCGCTTTATCTGACTGCCGCGAACGATTACGTCACCGAGAGCGGAGACTTGGCCTTCGCACAAGAAAAATGGGAGAGCCTGTGGCGGGCCTGCCAGTTTCTGCGCTCGACCTTCGACTCAGAGGGCCTGCCGCAGAACTCCGGGATTGGGCACGGCTGGGTGGAAGGCGGGCCTCTGGTCCCGGTAAAGACTGAGCTCTACCAGGCCGCGGTGACGGCCGCAGGACTCCGCGACCTTGCCAACCTGGCTCGGCTGCTGATGAAAAATGACGTCAGCCGGCAGTTGACACAAGAAGCCGGCCAACTGGAAGAAAAGCTGAATCGAGATTTTTGGCTTGCCGACAGAGGGCGGTACGCATTCGCAATCGACCAGTCAGGGAAGCCGGTTGACGAGCCGAGCGTCTTGGCCACCGTGCCCATGTGGTTCGGGTTGCTGCGCGACGCGCAGTCCCAATTGATGATCAATCAACTGGCGGCACCGGAACATCAGGCGGACTGGGGCATGCGCATCCTTTCATCGCAATCGAAGCTCTACAGCGGCGGAGGTTATCACTTCGGTTCAGTGTGGCCGCTCTTCACCGGCTGGGCGTCTGTAGGCGAGTACCGCTACCATCGCGCGCTGCCAGCTTTCATGAATCTGCACGCGAATGCGGAATTGGCGCTCGACGGCTCGCTGGGGCATGTGACCGAGGTGCTTTCGGGCGACGAGTATCAAGGGCTGTCGACCAGTTCTCCGCACCAGATCTGGTCGGCGGCCATGGTAGTGAACCCGTTGCTGCGGGGCCTCTTCGGATTGGCTACCGACGCTGCCCATCACCTGATTACTCTTTCTCCTCATGTGCCGGCGGATTGGAAGAACTTTGTCCTCCGCAATGTGCGCGCGGGAGATTGCCGCGTCGACCTGCAGTACGCTCGCACCGACGAAGGCATCCTGCTGACTGTGGACCGCTCCAGCGCCGGAGACTGCACTCTGGAGTTTTCTCCGGCGATCAGCCCCGTGGCCGACGTCATGTCGGTGGAGAGCAACGGACACCTGATTTCGCACCGGGTGACCAGGAGTGCAACCGATCAGCACGTCGAGATTCGCCTGCCGCTTTCCCGTGGCGTGAACAAGCTGCATCTTTCCCTGCGCAATGATTTCGGCCTGAATGTGAAGACCACGCTGCCACCGCTGGGCGCCAGAAGCACCGGGATGCGGGTACTGACTGAGACCTGGAGCGCCGCCAAAGACCGGCTCGACCTGGAGGTGGCCGGCATCGCCGGCTCCACCTACGACCTGGACGCGATGAACACTGGCTCGTTGACCCAGGTGGAAGGTGCTAGGTGGATAAAGGACGGTCCGGCGCGTGGACGCGTTCGGATCGTGATCCCCGGCGAGAATCCGGAGACGTATGCCCGCACCAAGATCGTGTTTCATTTTGGGGGAAAGTAACCGGAAAATTCCGCAGCATGGTGCAGCCTTGCCTTAGAGTTTCAGGTAATTTGGTAAAGCTTGGTCAACGGAGGTATTTCATGCGGAGTCAAGCGATCATCGTCAGCGTCCTGCTGGCTCTGGGAATTGCGGCCGGTCCGAAAGTGTTTGCGCAACAATCGGTCGACGCCGAAGGCCATCAATGGTGGCAGCACGCGGTGTTCTACGAAATTTATCCGCGCAGCTTTGCCGACAGCAACAACGACGGGATCGGCGATCTGAAGGGCATTACGTCCAAGCTCGACTATCTGCATGACTTGGGTGTTGACGCCATCTGGATTACGCCATGCTACCCATCGCCGCAGGTGGATTTCGGCTACGA
>Ga0070741_10012139_pt1 | contig 15666 bp, 5 predicted proteins | sample Coa_R1_4_FD_66440 | JGI IMG/M metagenome (GOLD analysis project Ga0070741, IMG submission 66440) | Surface soil microbial communities from Centralia Pennsylvania, which are recovering from an underground coalmine fire - Coalmine... | ecosystem: Environmental > Terrestrial > Soil > Unclassified ...
AGTCTCTTGATGGCCGGAATCGCGCTGTTTGGCGTGGTCGCCTATCGCGGTCTTCCGGTGAGCGACCTGCCCAGCGTCGATTTCCCCACCATCCAGGTGAACGCGGGATTGCCCGGAGCCGATCCGACAACCATGGCATCGGCCGTCGCCACACCGCTGGAGCGCCAATTCACTTCCATCGCCGGCCTGGATACGATGAGCTCCACGAGCTCTACCGGAAACACCCAGATCAGTCTGACATTCGATCTGGATCGCGATATCGACGGCGCCGCCGTAGACGTTCAAACTGCCATCGCGGAGGCCACGCCGCTGCTTCCTCCCGGTTTGCCCGCCCCTCCCTCCTTCAAGAAAAGCAATCCGGCCGATCAACCCGTGATGTTTCTCGCGCTCACCAGCGCGACATTGCCGCTATGGCAGATCGACGAATATGCCGAGACGCTGGTCGCGCAGCGGCTCTCCATGGTTTCGGGAGTGGCGCAAGTCCAGGTGTGGGGCAGCGCGAAATACGCAGTTCACGTGCAAGTGGATCCCGATAAGCTCAACGCCAAACACCTCGGCTTGAACGAAATTGACAGCGCACTGAACGCCTGGAACGTCAATACACCAGTCGGTACGCTCTATGGACCCCACACGGCCTACAACATCAAGGCCAATGGGCAGCTCATGCACGCCGCGGACTACCGTCCGCTCGTGGTCGCCTGGCGCAACGGCGCTCCGGTTCGACTGGATGAAGTCGCGAACGTCATCGACAGCGTCGAAAACGACAAAGCGGCGTCCTGGGCCGTTACGGCCAAGAAAATGGAACGCGCCGTCAACCTCGGCATCATGCGCCAGGCCGGCAGCAACACCGTCAAAATCATCGACGAAATTCGCCGTGTGATTCCTACGCTGCAGACCCATCTTCCGCCATCAGTCACGCTCACCATCCGCGGCGACCGCGCCACCGGGATTCGCCAGGCCTTTCAGGATATCCAGTTCACCATGGCTATCACGCTGGGACTGGTAATCGCCGTAATCTTCCTGTTTCTGCGTAACGTATCCGCCACACTAATCCCTGCCATGGCGCTGCCCTTCTCTATCCTGGGCACTTTCGCAGTGATGTACGTGCTCAATTACAGCCTGGACAACATTTCGATGATGGCGCTGATCCTGTGCATCGGCTTCGTGGTGGACGACGCCATCGTGATGCTCGAGAACATCGTGCGGCACATGGAAAAGGGAGAAACGGCGTTCCAAGCCGCGCTGCGTGGATCGAAAGAGATCGGGTTCACCATCGTATCCATGACCGTCTCGCTCGGCGCCGTCTTCATCCCGGTGCTGTTCCTGGGCGGCATTCTGGGGCGGCTGTTCAAAGAGTTCGCTGTCACGCTCTGCACCGCGATCTTCATCTCCGGTTTGGTCTCCATCACCCTCACGCCCATGCTGTGCAGCCGCTTTTTAAAAGATCCGCGCCAGCAGCGGCAATCCGCATTTAGCCGCGGAATGGAACGTTTTTTTAACTTCCTGTTCGAGCGTTATAAGCGCAGCCTGCGCGTGGTCCTGAGGCACCATTACGCGATGGCCGCCGTCTTCTTCATCCTGATCGGCGCCACGATCTATCTGTTCGGCGCAGTCTCCAAAGGCTTCATCCCGGACGAAGACAACGATTCGATGATGGTGACGCTCGAGGCGCTGCAAGGGACGTCCTTCTACAAGATGGTCGACTACGTCAAAAACGTGTCGAATATCCTGCGGCGCGACCCCAATATCGATTCCTTCATGTCGAACGCCGACACCGGCAACACACCGCGCTTCTGGGTCCAGTTGAAGCCCCGCAAAAAGCGGCCATTGGCGCTGGCGCAGGTGATCGCCGAGTTACGCCCCAAAGTTTCAAGTTTCCCTGGCGTCAAGGTTTTTCTGGTGGCCCCGCCCAGCCTCCGTTTCGGCGGCCATCAGACCAAATCCGCCTTCGATTTCACTTTACAAGGTCCCGATACCCAAGAGCTGTATAAACAAGCCCAACGCCTGGAGCGCGAAATCGCGAAACTGCCCGGATTGATCGACGTCACTACGGATCTCCAGGTCAAAAATCCGCAGGTCAATCTCGAAATCGACCGCGACCGCACGGCCGCACTTGGTTTGGACGCCAATCGGATTGAATCGGCGCTCTACAGCGCCTTCGGCCCGCGCTGGTCTTCCACCATCTATGCGCCCACCAATCAGTACAAGGTACTGCTTGAGGTCTCGCCGAAATACCAGGAATTCTCCGACTATCTGTCGAAGCTGTTTTTCAAGTCCTCCACCGGACAGCTGGTACCGCTCAGCAATTTCGCCAAGCTGAAAGAGAGCGCCACGGCGCAAAGCATCAACCACTCGGGTGAATTCCCGTCCGTCACCGTTTCTTTCAATACGCGGCCCGGTGTCGCGCTCGGAAATGCCGTGAATATGGTGCAGGAGACCGCGCGGCGCGTTCTGCCTGGCAACATAAATGCGAATTTCGAAGGGACGGCGCAGGCCTTCCAAAGCTCACTCAAGAACCTTACGCTGCTCCTGATTATCGCGGTGCTGGTGGTCTACATTGTTCTCGGCGTGCTGTATGAAAGCTACATCCATCCGCTGACCATTCTCTCGGGGCTTCCCTCGGCCGGCGTGGGCGCGCTGCTCACGCTGATGATCTTCCATGTCGATCTCAACATCTACTCCTTCGTCGGCCTGATGATGCTCATCGGCATTGTAAAAAAGAACGCCATTATGCAAATCGACTTCGCTCTCGAAGCCGAACGCAAAGAAGGCATGGCGCCGCTCGAAGCCATTTACCAGGGCTGCCTCATCCGATTCCGCCCTATCATGATGACCACCATGGCCGCGTTGTTGGGTGCAGTTCCTGTGGCGCTCGGCTACGGCGCAGGCGGCGAATCGCGCCGTCCGCTTGGCCTGGCGGTCTGCGGCGGTCTTATTTTTTCGCAGTTGATCACCCTGTATCTGACGCCCGTGGTCTACACCTACATGGCCGCAGTGCTCAACTGGTGGCGGCACCGCAAACACCAGCCGGCGCAAGTGCCGGCCTTCGATCGTCCGCATGGTTCCCCCGTTGGCGCAGATTAAGTAGGATTCGCGCATTTCAATGAACTTCTCAGAAGCATTTATCCGGCGCCCCATCGCCACCAGCCTAATGATGGCCGCCATCGCACTATTCGGCCTGGTGGCCTATCGCTCGCTTCCGGTGAGCGATCTGCCGAACGTCGATTTCCCCACCCTGCTTGTGACCGCCAGCCTACCCGGCGCGAGTCCTGAGACCATGGCGTCGGCCGTCGCCACGCCGCTCGAGAATCAGTTCTCGAATATCTCCGGCCTGGACTCGATGACCTCCACCAACTCGCTGGGATCCACGCAAGTCACGCTCGAGTTCGTGTTAACCAAAAGCCTCGACGGCGCCGCCGTCGACGTCCAATCGGCCATCACGCAAGCCGCGCGTCTTTTGCCCGCCGGCATGCCGACGCCACCCACCTTCACCAAAGTGAACCCGGCCGATCAGCCCATCTTGTATCTCGCCATAACCTCGCCAACCCTGCCCCTCTGGACGTTGGATGAATACGCCGAAACCCGCATCGCGCAGCGCATCTCCATGGTGTCGGGTGTCGCGCAGGTGCAGGTGCTCGGCGCGCAAAAGTACGCGGTGCACGCGCAAGTGGATCCGCATCTGCTCGCTTCGCGCCAGATCGGCATCAACGAGGTGCAAACCGCGCTGTCGGGATGGAATGTGAATCTTCCCACCGGCAGCATCATAGGACCGCAGCGCGCATTCACGCTGCAAGCCACCGGCCAGCTCATGAGCGCCGCGCAGTACCGGCCCTTGATCGTTGCTTACCGCAACGGATCGCCCGTTCGCCTGGAAGAGCTCGGCAACGTTATCGACAGCGTCGAAGACGATAAGACTGCGTCTTGGTTTTACACGAAAACCGGCACGCAGCGCGCCATCGTCTTGGGCGTGCAGCGCCAGCCGGGCACCAACACCATCGCGGTCACCAACGCCGTCAAGAACCTGCTGCCCACCTTCCGCGCCGAAATTCCCGCTTCCGTCAAGATGGACATCCTTTACGACCGTTCGGATACCATTCGCGAGTCCTACAAAGACGTCCAGTTCACCATGCTGCTGACGCTCGGCCTGGTCGTCATGGTGATTTTCCTTTTCCTGCGCAACGTCTCGGCCACCGTAATCCCCGCGCTCGCGTTGCCTTTCTCGATCATAGGCACGTTCGCCATCATGTACCTGCTGCACTACAGCCTGGACAACCTGTCCATGATGGCGCTGATCCTCTCCGTTGGTTTCGTCGTTGACGACGCGATCGTGATGCTGGAAAACATTTTCCGCCACATGGAAATGGGCGAAAAGCCGCTGTACGCCGCGCTCACCGGATCGAAAGAAATCGGCTTCACCATCGTCTCCATGACGCTATCGCTGGCCGCGGTCTTTATCCCGGTGCTGTTCCTGGGCGGGATTTTGGGCCGGTTGTTCCGCGAATTCTCCGTGACCATCTGCGTCGCGATTCTGATCTCGGGCATCGTTTCCGTGACACTCACGCCCATGCTGTGTTCGCGCTTCCTGCGCTCGCCTGAAGAGCAAAAGCGCTCCTGGTTCTACCGCATCACCGAACGGTTCTTCGACGCTCTTTTGCGCGTATACGATTCCACGCTTCAGATCGTCCTCCGCCACCGCGCCGCCACGATGTTCGCCTCACTCCTGGTACTCGCGGGCACTGTCGTGATGTTCATCCAAATCCCCAAGGGCTTCATTCCCGATCAGGACACGGACCAGATTTATGCCGTCACCGAAGCCGCGCAAGGAACCTCGTATTACCAGATGGTCGATTACCAGAAGCGCGTTGCCGAGGTGTTTCGCACCAACCCCGATGTTCAGGCCCTCATGTCGACCGTCGGCGGCACGTCCGCGTCGACCCTTGGCGGCCCGAATTACGGCGAGCTCGTCGTACATCTCAAGCCCCGCTCGGAGCGTACACGGCTGGTGAACGATATCATCTCGGATCTGCGGCCGCAGCTCTCTAATTTCCCCGGAATGCGCGTCTATCTCCAGAACCCGCCGACCATCCGGATCGGCGGCCAGGTCACGAAGAGCTTGTATCAATTCTCAATGCAGTCACCCGACAAGCAGGAGCTCTACGCCGGCGCGGTGAAGCTGCAGCGCGAAATCGAGAAGCTCCCCGAGGTGCAAGACGTCACAACCGACCTGGCCATCCAGGCGCCTCAGGTCAGCGTAGATATCGACCGCGACAAGGCCGCAGCCTTGCAGGTTAACGCCGACGCGATCGAGAACGCCTTCTATGACGCCTTTGGCCCGCGTTGGGTCTCCACCATCTACGCCGCCATCAACGAATACAAGGTCCTGCTGGAACTCAAGCCGCAATATCAGGCCGACCCGCACGCGCTATCACTGCTCTACTTCAAATCATCCAATGGGCCGCTGATTCCGCTCGATACCCTGGCCAAGCTACACCAGGATATCGGCCCGCAAACCATCAATCACTACGGCCAACTCAATGCCGTGACGATCTCCTTCAATCTTCGCCCCGGCGCGTCGCTCGGAAGCGTCGTCTCGAAAGTGCAGGATCTTTCAGAGCAGGTCTTGCCGTCCGGCATCACCACCGACTTTGAAGGCGCGGCCAAAGCCTTCAAAAGTTCTCTGGGAAATCTGTGGGTGCTGCTGATCGTCGCCATCATGGTGGTGTACATTGTCCTGGGCATTCTCTACGAGAGCTACATTCACCCGCTCACGATTCTTTCCGGCCTCCCGTCGGCCGGCTTCGGCGCTCTGTTGACGCTCTACCTGTTCCACATGGACTTGAACATCTACGCGTTCGTCGGTCTCATTATGCTGATTGGGATCGTAGAGAAGAACGCGATCATGCAGATCGATTTCGCGCTGGAAGCCGAGCGCAACCACGGTCTCAGCCCTCTGAAAGCGATCTACGAAGGCTGCCTGATCCGTTTCCGTCCTATCATGATGACCACCATGGCGGCGCTGCTCGGCGCGGTTCCGATCGCCCTCGGGTACGGCGCGGGCGGCGAAGCGCGGCAGCCCCTCGGCCTGGTAGTCGTTGGCGGACTGCTGTTCTCCCAATTGGTCACGCTCTACTTAACGCCGGTCTTTTACACCTACATGTCTGCGTTGGTCGAAAGGATTCAACGCCGTAAACGGGCGGTCAAAACGCCCGTACCCGAGCCGACCGTCGCCTAACGCGGTCATCGCGAAACCACCCGGTGGATCGCTTATTGAGCCGCCGCGGCGGCAGCTGCTTTTTCAAAACCTCCACCGGCAATCACGGTTTTCGGATCGACGGTCCGTTCTACGATTACAGCCATCGGGGCGGTCAGCATCTCCTGCCAACTCTGATCGCCCCAGTGAACCGTGGCCGTCGGATCGGGATTCCACCTGTTATTGGCGGAATTATCCCAATGGGCGGTAATGTGAAGCTCGGTTCCCTTGGGAAACTGCAGCGGCGTCTTCTCGTAGTACACGATCTGCCAGTTGAAGTCATAGTGGGGCACATTCAAGATCGTTTCCTGCTCGCCCGTCGGATATTTCGCTTCAATCCGCATATCCTTACCGCGCAGATGCATATGCGGTTGCATATAGACGAACTCTACCGGCTGGCCGAACTTGAGCATGGCTTTCGCTTCGGCATTTGGGTCACCCGCCGCGATGTTCAGATTGGTCTGGGCCGCGCCGACGGACATAAATACTTTTTCGGGCGGCGCCGGAGCCAACTCCAACCCCAGTTTCGTTTGGTCCTCCGATTCGTGGCCGTTGGTTGTATAGTGCACTTCAAACACGATATCCGCACCAGCTGGGATCAGCTTTGCCGAATGGTCGATATCGAATCGTTGAGCTTCCATCCCGGGAACGTATCCCACGAGGAATTCATTCTTCAAAACCGACACATCGCCTTTGTTGGCCTTGATCATCTCCGCTTGCCTGTTGGGTCCTGGGGCATAAGGCTCCGCGCCGAGCTGTGCCTGCTCCATCCATTTAGATCCTTTTGGGCGCACCATCGCGATCACGTGATGCACATGCGAGCGATCGGTGGGACGGATCTCCCCCGCTGCAACCCAGGTATCTTCCTTAAACGGAGCCGATACTGCGACGTAGGTGTATTCAATGGTGCCCTTAGCGGGTATCTTCATTGGTCTCGGCAATTGAAAAACCAAATCGGGACGAATATTCCATCCTTCGCGGAATTCAGCGGGAGCAGGCTTGTCTTTGGGATCACCCTCTGGTGCGCCATTGTCGGCCCATGACACCAGAGTTGCAATCTCGCCCGCTGTGAGTTTCTTCTCGTTGGCGAAATGCCCGTAATTCGGATCCGCGAACCAGGGCGGCATCTTCTTTGTCGCGACCGCTTCCTTGATTGCCTTGGCCCACGGTCGTGTCGATTCATAGGTCAAAAATGCCATGGGCCCGATTTCCCCTGGGCGATGGCAGACCTGGCAATTCTTTTGCAGAATCGGGAGTACATCTTTGTAATAGGTAACGTCGCGGTGACCGGAGGTGGGGCCGCCAGCCAGGACGGCAGCCGTGGTGAGTAGTGCTGTGAGCAGCAGGCGCATCATCAGTGTGTCCCTTAAAAATTGTATTTTAGAGCGAATTGAATAAGCCTCGGATTCACGGATGTGCTGGTGATCCACCCAAAGTTGGGCTGCGATACGTCCAAAACACCGGGATTCGAGAATTGAGGATGGTTGAAGATATTGAAAAACTCCGCGCGGAACTGCACAGTGGCATCTTCGCGAATACCACCCACGCGCGTGGTTTTTACCAAAGCAGTGTCAAAGTTAAACTGGTGCGGCCCATATAGAATGCCCAGCCCCGAATTGCCAAATCCGGTACCGTTGCCGTAGATCCCGCCGGTGGGAGTTGTTGTGAACGCGAGCCGGTTGATATAGCCGGGGCCGCCGCTGCCGCCGCCTAGCCGCGCTTCAACACCTCCGGGAGTTGGAACATCAGCATAAGTTGCACCCGGAGCCATCTGAGCTCGGACCGTTACATTGGAGAAAGCAGCCGAACAGCTGCTGCCGCAATAGGCCGTGCCTCCGCGGCCGTCGGTTACGGTTAAGGGTTGGCCGGTTTGAAATTGCGTAACGCCGGAGAGGTTCCAGCCGCCCAGCAGTTTGCCGGAAAAACCTGATTTGTTATAAGGAATATCCCAGCTATAGTTGATTACAAGCCGGTTCGGATAGTAGAACGGAGAGATGCCAAACTGCTGCTTGGGATCGAGTGGGTTATTGCTGTCCAGATTTTCGTAGAAGGCGCCATTGGCCTGCTCGTTCGTGAACGCCCGAGCGTAAGTATACGCTGCCTGAAGCTGCAGTCCATGGGAAAACTGCTTGCGCAGGGTAGCCTGGAAACTGTTATAGCGAAGGTCGCCGTCCGTACCATTCTGTTGCAATCCGTTCGGCGCGAATCCCAGGTAATGAACGCGCAACGAGGCGTTTTGGACCGTGTTCGTAACAATCCCGTTGATGGGATTAGCTGGTGTTGCGAGCTGCGCGATGTTGATCTCTCGCCCCGAGTCAACCAGGTGAATGCCATGCGAGCCGACGTAGCCTGCTTCCAGTACCCAATTCCGGAGGAATTCATATTGAACGTTCAGGTTGTAAGACTGAACCAGAGGTGTCGTGAAACTCTCCGGCATGAGGGGATAGTTCAGGTTTGAAGAAGCGCCCGTTTGGAAGTTCACCCAACGGGGAGATCCCCAGCCGAGCGGCTGATTCACGTAAGGCACGGCAAGCGTGGCGGCGCTGCCCAGTTCGCCATCGAGCGTCAGCGAATACGGCGGGCTCTGCTCCACGGCATGTATCAGCGAGTTCCCGTTCACCCGGTCGTAAAAGTAGCCGTAACCGCCCCGCACGACGAAGCGATTGGTTCCCAGAGGCTGCCACGCAAATCCGAAGCGTGGAGCGAAATTGTCCCAGGGAGCGCCGTTCGGAGTAGGGCCGTTTGTCGAGCTCTTCAGGACACCAGCCGGAAGCGGAACGCCCTTGTAGTTCGACGGGGCGACGAAGCCTGCATAAGTACCAGTGGCCGGAGAGTCACCCGGGACCGTGACACTGGCGAGTTGCTTGAGCCAGATGTTCGTCAAGTTGCCATAAATGTCGCTCGGATAGCCGTCATATTCCCATCGCACCCCGATGTTGACGGTGAGGCGCTGGCTGATCTTGATGTCGTCCTGAACAAACGCATTAGCATCGTTGAAGCGATATCCATGAACGATTCCGCTGGTAGGCGTTCGCACGGCAAGAATGGTCGTGAGGATGTCGCTCACGGGACTGCCGTTCGTCCCGCCAGGGTTGCCGCCATTGCAAGTGGCGGGAAACGTTCCCGGCGCGCACCCCGCCAGACCCAACAGGAAGTCCGGGAAGGTATCAAAGAGTAGTTGTCCCTTCGATATCCCCGGAAACACCCACGGCCACTGAATGTGCTCATACTCGCCACCAAATCGAATGTTGTGCCGCCCGCGCGACCAGGAAATCTGGTCGGACCACTGATACTGATTGCTCACATTGAAATCAGGCTCAGTGGCGCCGCCCGATCCAAATGCCCCCAGAACGTTAATGGGGGCCAGGTAATCAATTCCCGGAGTCACCGACGTAATCCCCACCTGAGAGTCGGTGAACTTCTGCCGGGTCCCCTGCAGGGCCAGATTCCGCTGGAAGGAAATGCGGGCTTCGTTCACGATGACATTCGTCAGAGTGCTGGTCAGCTTCAAAACGGCGGCCGTGTTCTGGAAGTTGTTGTTGCCGCCTGACCCAGGCAGGCACCCAGGGAAGATGCAGATGAATCCTTGGTTTTCGTTTTCACCCGAGTAGAAATACCGCATGCCGAGGGTGTTCTGGTGCAGGTAGTAGTCTGCATTCACCACATATTGGTTTTCGGTATAGATCACGGGATCGACAAACGTTACCGTACTGTACTGCCCGTTCGGAGAGCTTGGGATGTAATAGCTTCCATTGGGATTCTTAAGCCGCAGGATATTCATCGCAACGGGATTGATATTGGAACCATCGCAGGCCACTCCAACAGCGGTAGTGAAGCCGATGAGCTGCGGGAAAGTGGGCTGATGACAAAAGGCTGCACCGAGAGCCGCCTGGAAACCAGGTGCATTGCGATCCCCCCCGGGGATTGGAGGCAGAGTCGGATTGGAGTGCCCGCTAGGATCGACGCCGTCTTTTTGCCCCGTGCGCTGAAAAGAGCCAAAGATCAATAATTTATCCTTCTTGATCGGGCCGCCGAGGACGCCGCCAAACTGGTTTTGACTGAGCGGCTCCTTCCCCGCGCCATTTCGATTGGCGAAAAAATCGTTGGCGTTCAGATGAGTGTTGCGGAAAAATTCGAACGCGGTTCCATGCCAGGTATTTGTTCCTGACTTTGTCACCACGTTGACGTTCGCGCCGGGGTTACGGCCGTAGCCGGCATCATACAGCGAAGTTTGAATTTTGAACTCGGCAATCGCATCGGGGCTCGGGATACCAATACCTGCATAGAAGCCTTGACTCGAACCGCCGCCGCCAATGGGTGTGACAGAAACGCCGTCCATCTGATAATTGTTGTGGTTTGCGTTCATGCCGTTTACGCTCACGTCCTGCGAACCGTTGCCCGCCGCCGATGCGTTGTTTACGGCGGTGTTGACGCCGGCCGATAACCCAATAATCTGAGTGTAGTTTCTGGTGGTCAGGGGTAATCCAGCCACCGAACGCTCTCCAACCACCGTGCCCAGGGTCGAAGTGGACGTTTGTACGGCTTCCACATTCGCCTCAACGGTAACTTGCTCGGTCTGCGCGCCTACTTCAAGAATCTTGTCGAGCACCGGCGTCTCAGTGACATTAATCTTTACGCCAGCGATGTCTGCCACTTTGAAACCAGCGGCGCTGAATGACACGTTATACGTTCCCGGGGGCAGCAGGCTTATTGTGTACACACCGTTTGTATTCGTCTGCACAACGCGAGCCTGACCGTTGTCGGCGTTTGTGGCTCTGACCGTTACATTCGGGACCGAACTGCCTGACGGGTCCGTGACCGTTCCCGTTAGAGCTCCTGTCCCCGCCGTCTGAGCCAGTCCAATTGACGCTAGGAGAAGCATCATCAAGCCCACTCGGCAGCTCAGGCCCGTACCGCGCGTCCTTCTATATTTCATCGCTACCCCTCTCGTGAAGAATCTTTTGACAAGTCTGGCCAAATCGCGGCTGGTAAACAAGATGGCGAACCGCTACCAGTAACCGTCAGCGTTTGTGTAGTTCATGGGGGAGTGTTATAGTCTCTGCAACAAACTTTCGAAGGAGTCGCTGTGGTATTCAGAACCTTGTCGTGCTTGTTCCTAGCGAGTGCGTGTCTTCTGGCGCAGGCAAACGTAAATCCCGAGAAGGAAGCCGCCCTGAAGGCCGATTTAACTGGTGAAATCGACGGGATGAAAAAGCAGGCTCAGGTGATGGTCGACAGCGTCTTTAGCTTTGGGGAACTCGGATTTCAGGAGTTCGAGACATCGAAATACTTGACTGGAATCCTCGAAAAGGAAGGTTTTAAGGTGGAACGCGGTATAGCAGGCATGCCCACCGCCTTTGTCGCGACGTGGGGAAACGGCAAGCCTGTCGTGGCCCTCGGCTCCGATATCGATGATATCCCTCAGGCCTCGCAAAAACCTGGCGTGGCCTATCACGCTCCCATGATTGAAGGAGCGCCGGGGCACGGAGAAGGTCACAATTCCGGCATGCCGCTCAATATTCTGGCGGCGATAGCCATCAAGAAGGTCATGGAGCGGGAGCACCTGCACGGCACCATTAAGCTGTGGCCGGGAGTTGCCGAGGAGTTGCTGGGTGGCAAGGCATTCCTTGTTAGAGCCGGTGTGTTCAAAGACGTTGACGTGGTGCTGTTCTGCCACGTATCGGATAACTTCGGAGTAAGCGCGGGACCAACACCTCAAAATGGTTTAGTATCGGTTGAATATACGTTCCACGGCGAATCGGCGCATGCCGCGCAGGCGCCCTGGCGGGGACGCAGCGCGTTGGACGCCGTAGAACTGATGGACACCGGATGGAACTTCCGTCGCGAGCATCTGCGTCTGGCCACCCGCGTCCATTACGTCATCACGAACGGAGGCGACCAGCCGAACGTAGTGCCCCCGCTGGCGACCGTTTGGTATTACTACCGCGAGGCCGACTACGACCACATCATGAACTTGTGGCACATCGGTGACGACATGGCAAAGGCCGCTACTTTGATGACAAACACAACGTATGAGTCTCGCCTGTTGGGCAGCGCATGGCCCGGGCACTTTAATGTGCCAATTGCGGAAGACGTTTACCGGAACATTACTAAAGTCGGTCTGCCCGAATGGTCGCAAGCGGATCAGCAGCTCGCCAAAGCGCTCCAGCACGAACTGCATGTGCCCGAAAATGGACTCGCGACGAAGATCCCTCCGCCGCGTCCGCAGCGCGCCGGTGAACAGCCGGCGCCAGAACCGACCGGTGGCGGTTCCGATGATATTGGAGATGTCTCGTGGGTAGTTCCCACGGTTACGCTAACCTACCCCTCCAATATTCCAGGCGGGCCCGGACACAATTGGGCCAATGGCGTCGCGATGGCCACTCCGATAGCACACAAAGGCGTGGTCGCGGGCGCGAAAGTGCAGGCCATGACCGTACTCGATATCCTCTTGCATCCCGAGCTGGTGCAGAAGGCCTGGGATTATTTCAATAATGTGCAGACGAAGGACATGAAGTACAAAAGCTTTCTGCGGCCCGATGACAAGCCGGCGCTCTGGATTAACCAAAAGAAGATGGACGAGTTTCGTCCCGAAATGAAGACCTTGTACTACGACCCGTCGAAGTACGACACATACCTTGAGCAGCTGGGCATCAAGTATCCTACTGTCAGGGACGGTTCGCCACAGTGAACGGGGAGAATGGCATTTGCCGCGAACAGGCCGGAATTCGACAAGCGAAGCAAAACGTAGCACGTCAGCCTCGTGCGGTCCAGCTCCGTCTGCTGATTTAATCCAGGCAGAGACGGAAAAGGTTCTCGCGAGCCGCACCTTTCGCACCGCTGCGGCCCAGCGCAATTTCCTTCGTTACGTGGTGACCGAGGCGATAAGCGGCCGCGCCGAGTTACTGAAAGAATATTCCATCGGGATCGCGGTCTTTCACAAGCGGGAGGGTTTTGATCCGCGTCTCGACTCAATCGTCAGGACGGAAGCCCATAAACTACGCGCGCGACTGGCAAAGTACTACAGGATTGAGGGCAAGGAAGACGCCTTGCGGATTGAGATTCCCGTTGGGAAATATGCGCCCGTATTTGTCAGAGCTACTAACAAAGAAGAATACTCCACTCAGACACTCACGGCCCCGCCAGCCAGGCCGATGGATCTGACCCAGGTCACGTTTCCTATCCGGCGCGTGGAACGAACGATCGAGCGTTCTGACGATGCTGGTTTGTTGTTTTCGGCCGGCTTTCAACCCCTTGAGGCGTTCACGGACAGAATTTTCGAGTCACGTGCAAGTGGCATTCGACCACTGCGAATAGCGGTCATGCCCTTCATGAATCGTAGCGAGTCCTTGGATGACGAATTCTTCAGTGATGGACTGACGGATGAACTTACTCATGCGTTTACCCGCGTGCCGGGCTTGGAAGTGATTGCCCGCACATCCGCTTTTCAATTTAAGGGGCAAATGATCGATGTGCGTGACATCGGACGAAGGCTGAACGTGGACGCCTTAGTAGAAGGCAGCGTGAGGCGATCGCAAAATCGATTGCGCATTTTGGTCCAGCTCGACGATACACGGAAGGGTCAAACGCTGTGGTCTCAAAGCTACGATAGGGCGCTAAAGGAAATGTTCGCCGTTCATCGCGAGATTGCCACCACCATCACCCATGAGCTTGGGAGCCATTTCCACTGGGGGCCAGATCAAATACTGGGGGCGCACACGCTCGGTCCTGCCCCGGCCATGAACCCCAGTGCTTATGAAGAATACCTGCGAGGGCAGGAATTTTGGAACAGGCACACAATTCAAGACTTTGAGTCGGCCATTCTCTGCTTTCAGCGGGCGATAAAAAGTGAAGCGAATTACACCCAAGCGTATTCCAGTCTCGCCTGCTGTTACGTAATGCTGCCTGTCATTAAGGCGGTTTTACCGACGGAGTTCATCTCAAAGGTGGAGGCCGCGGCATCTCAGGCACTTCGCTTCGATTCCTGCAATGGGGAAGCTCATATCGCGATGGCGCTGCCACGCATTTATGAATGCGATTGGGAGACAGCGGGCGCCGAGTTTCGCAGGGGGCTCGAACTATGCCCGTCTAGCGTCATCGGTCATGCCTGGAACGGCACGTATTTGGTGAGTATTGGGCGAAGCGAGGAAGGCCTGGAGGAGCAACGCAAGGTCCTGGATTTAGATCCGATTTCGGTACCGGGCCTGTTTTCGTATGCTCAAGCCCTTTATCGGTTGAGGCGCTATGACGAGGCGATTGACCATTTTCGTAAAGCGCTCAGCCTCAACCCGAGCTTCCCGCGAGAGCGCGCGGGCCTGGGTCTCGCCTGTATTCGCAGGGGTAGTTTCACGCGTGGGATCGCCGAGCTTGAGTTAGCGCAGGCGTTCACTCAGGGGCTCGGGCGCGTGAAGGCGAACCTGGCCTACGCTTATGGTGTTGCCGGATATCGCGGGAAGGCGGCGGACATTTTGAATGAGTTTCTTGCCGCTTTCGATCCAAAACGTTTTCCGGCCGCCATGATCGCCGAGGTGTACGTCGGCCTTGGCGATAAGGACAAGGCGTTTGAATGGTTACACAAGGCCATCGATCAGAAGGATATGACCGTGTTCTTAAAGGCTGATCCGCTCTATGACCCGCTGCGAACGGATCCTCGATTCGGCAGCTTGCTGAAGCGAATGAACCTGGGATAGGGCGGAGTATATTTGGCAGTCTGAGAAGTCGTGAGGTAATCGCAATGGATTCGGATTCGTCCAATTCCCGCCGGAGTTTCGTGGCTACAGCAATTGGCGCTACGTTGGCTGTGGGAGCATCCTTCGGAGATTCTCAGGACCTGACTCGATTAACGGTTAAGAAAGCCTCGGAGCTTCTTCGAAGGAAGGCCACCTCTCCGGTAGAACTTACCCAAGCTTGTCTACAGCGCATCCAACAGTACAATCCTTCGTTGAATGCCTTCATAACTGTCACGCGAGAATCAGCGCTGGCGGCCGCTCGCCAAATGGAAGACGAAGCCCATCGAGGCAAATGGCGCGGTCCGCTGCACGGCATTCCTATTGCTCTCAAAGACAATATCGGTACGGCGGGTATCAGAACAACCGGCGCGAGCGAACTGTTCAAGAACCGGGTACCCACCGAGGACGCTGTTGTCGCGCGGAAATTGAAAGATGCCGGCGCGATTCTGTTGGGCAAACTGAATCTCCACGAATTCGCCTACGGGCCGACTGCCACGATCAGCTACTTTGGGCCGGTTCACAATCCCTGGGCTTTGGATCGCATTTCCGGCGGATCTTCCGGCGGGTCAGCTGCTGCGATTGCGGCTGATCTATGCTTTGCGACCCTCGGCACGGATACCGGTGGATCCATACGGATTCCGAGCTCCCACTGCGGCGTCGTCGGCCTGATGCCGACTTATGGCCGTG
>Ga0070741_10012140_pt1 | contig 15665 bp, 13 predicted proteins | sample Coa_R1_4_FD_66440 | JGI IMG/M metagenome (GOLD analysis project Ga0070741, IMG submission 66440) | Surface soil microbial communities from Centralia Pennsylvania, which are recovering from an underground coalmine fire - Coalmine... | ecosystem: Environmental > Terrestrial > Soil > Unclassified ...
TCGGCGATTACACCTATACGTTCAAGACCAAAGCCCCGGCCGGATTCGACGCGACCGCGACTCATTCGATTGGCGTAAGCGCGCAGCGCGATCTCAGTGAATTCATGAAGATGGATGAATGGGCCGACACCTCAAACGATGTCTTCAACTTCGTGCCCAACGGCTCCAAAGTGACCGTGATCCGGTCGGTGGTGAGCACGCAGGCCTGCAACCAGTGCCACGATCCCCTGTTCGGGCATGGCGGTTCTCGGTTGACCGTCGAAATGTGCATCCTCTGCCATACTCCGCAGACCATCAATCCGGATACCGGCCTTACTCAGGACATGCCGGTTCTGATCCACAAGATCCATATGGGCAAGAATCTGCCGAGCGTCAAGGCTGGCACGCCCTACCGAATCTGGCATCGCGGCCAGTGGTCGGATTTCTCCGATGTCGGTTTTCCCTCGGGCACCGACGAGCTGATGACCTGCACCGTCTGCCACCAGAACGCGCCGCAAGCGAACAATTACCTGACCGCCCCCTCGCGGTCCGCCTGTGGGTCCTGCCATGACGATGTCGATTTCGCCACCGGCAAGAACCACGGCGCCAGCGCCCTCCCGGAAATTAGCGACTCGCAGTGCGCGAGTTGTCATAATCCGCAGGGCGAGCTGGAGTTCGACCCCTCGATCAAGGGCGCCCATACCGTCGCCACCCGGTCGACGCAGTTGCCGGGTCTCGTTTTCTCGATCGTCGGCGTCACCAACACGAACCCCGGCCAGCAGCCGGCCGTGACATTCACGGTAAAGGACAAGTCCAACAACCCGGTGGACATCTCGAAGATGAACTTCCTTAACCTGGTGATGACGGGCCCGACCACCGACTATAACGGCTACACCTCCGAAGATGTCCGCAAGGCGCCTATCGTCGGGGGCCAATACGTGTATACCTTCAGCGCCGTGCTGCCCTCGACTGCTTCGGGAAGTTATGCGGTCGGCATTGAGGGCTACAACAACGTCACCATTAACGCGGGAAAAGTGAACGCGATGGTGGTCCGTGATATTGGCTTCAACCAGGTGTTTTACTTCGCAATAGGCAACGCCAAGTTGGCGCCGCGGCGCAAGATCGTCAGCCAGAATACCTGCAACGATTGCCATAACAAACTGATGCTGCACGGGGGAATCCGCCAGAACGTGGAGTATTGCGTGGTGTGCCACAATCCCGCCGTTACCGATTCCGCGGTACGGCCGGCCGCCAACAAGCCGGATGAATCCATCAACTTCAAGACGATGATTCACAAGATCCACACCGGGTCGAACCTCACGACCGATTTCACGGTCTACGGTCATGGCGGCAGCGTCAATAACTACAATGACGTCGGCTATCCGGGTGACCGGCGCGATTGCGAGCAATGCCATCTGCCCGGCACCTACGAACTCCCGCTACCCGCTACCCTGGCCAGCCAGGTCGCGCCGCGCGACTATCTGAACCCGTTGCAGCCGGTCTCCGGCGCTTGCTTATCATGCCACACGACCAAGTCCGCCGCCGCCCACGCGTCGATTATGACTTCGCCCACACTTGGCGAGTCCTGCGATGCGTGCCACAGCACTGCTTCCTCGTCCTCGGTAGACCAGGTACACGCTCGCTAATCATCACAATGCCACGCGCCAGGCTCCGGCAACGGAGCCCGGCCGCGGCTCGCTTCAGCGGAATGAGCATCCGCCATGCTAAAATTGCAGATAAGCAATGCATTCTGACTTGAAGTTGGTGATCCGCCTTCAAGAAATTGACCATCGCTTGGCGGATCTCATGCGCGAAATTACCGCGCTCCCCAAACACATCGCCGAAATCGAAAAAAAGCTCGTGTCCCATGAGCGTAAACTCGAAGCCGACCGCGCCGCCCTCGCCGCCAACCAAAAAGAGCGTAAAAAGTGCGAAGGCGAGATCCAGATGCAGGAGCAGAAGATCACGAAACTGAAGGATCAGATGCTCCAGGCCAAGACCAACGAGCAATATCGCGCTTTCCAACACGAAATCGAATTCTGCGAGAAAGAGATCCGCGGCTTCGAAGACCGGATTCTCGAGTTAATGAGCGAATCCGAGCCGCTCGATCAGAATGTAAAAGCGGCCGAAGCTGCGTTGAAAGCCGAGCGGACGGAGGTTGAGGCCGAGAAGCAGCAGGCGCGCGAGCGTACTGCGGTGGATGAGAAGGCCGCCAAGGAATTAAATCAGGAGCGCGCCTCCATTGCCTCCCAGGTCACGGCTCCCACGTTTCAGTTATATGAACGAGTCCGCAAATCGCGGCGCGGTATTGGCGTGGCCGAAGCGATCGACGGCCGCTGCAGCGCATGCCAGATGGCCTTGCGGCCGCAATTCGCTCAGGAACTTAAGCGCGGCGACAAAGTCATGGCCTGTGAGAGCTGCCAGCGCATTTTGTATTACAACCCTCCCGCTAGTTTCGAAGAGCTGACCGGAGAACCCGCCCCAGCCGTTCGGCAGTAATCCCTCGGAAGACAGCATGCGATTGGATGGCAGGCAGGTCGTAGTGACCGCGGCCGCCCAAGGAATTGGCCGCGCTACCGCTGAAGCGTTTGCTCAGGCCGGCGCACGGGTTTGGGCCACCGATATCAACGCCGCCAAACTTGCCGACCTCCATCCGATCGAGGGCATTTCGACGCGCCTCCTGGATGTCCGGGACGTAGGCGCCATCCAGCAATTCGCGGCCGAGATCGGCGCCGTGGACGTGCTGTTCAACTGCGCCGGCTATGTCCACAACGGGACAGTGCTCGACTGCGCCGAATCCGATCTGGACTTCGCCTTCGACCTGAACGTCAAGTCGATGTACCGCACCATCGCTGCCTTTCTCCCCGCCATGCTGGCCAACGGAGGCGGCGCGATCATCAACCTGTCTTCGGTTGCCAGCAGCATCAAAGGCGTGCCTTCCCGGTTCGTATACAGCCTCACGAAAGCAGCGGTCATCGGGCTCACCAAATCCGTCGCCGCCGATTACGTTGCCAGAGGCATCCGCTGCAATGCGATTTGCCCGGGAACGGTGGAGTCGCCATCACTCCAAGACCGCTTACGCGCGCAAGGCGACTACGAGCAGGCGCGGACGGCCTTCATTGCCCGGCAGCCGATCGGGCGCATCGGCCGACCCGAGGAGATCGCCGCTCTCGCCGTGTATCTGGCAACCGCCACCTACAGCACCGGTCAGGTGCATATCATTGACGGTGGATGGAGCATGTGAAGTCCCGGCCTGCGGACCGATAATTTCTTACGCGACCCTCCCCATAACAAGATAATAAGGCCTTCAATATGATAAAATCTATCTTCGTCGTCGATACGGCGAAAACGTGAGTGATTTAACGTTACTTGGGGGTGAAAAGCTAACCTTAGCTTCCCCGGCTGTCGATAGACTTCTGAAGTGTGAGTTTCTCATGATTTGGATGGGACCTATAGAACCGTCGTGGTACCGAAGCTCACGAAGTCGGGTACGGCTTTGATGAGTTAAACGGTAAACTCCAGAGTGGCCCAATTGTTGCTGCGGTTGGCTCATTCTCGAACGGATAACGTGGAGGTTGGTCTTGATCGTATTGCTCTTTGGCCCACCGGGATGCGGTAAGGGGACGCAAGCCGGGTTTATCGCCGACCGTTTTCAGATTCCGGCGATTTCGACGGGGGAGATGTTCCGCGCCGAATGCGACGCGGGCACGGATTTAGGTCGCAAAGCGGCAGCCATCCTGGCGACCGGAGGCTTGGTGGGCGATGACCTCGTGAACGGCATGGTCGCCCGCCGGATTGCCAGCGAAGATTGCGCGCGCGGGTTCCTGCTGGACGGGTATCCGCGGACGGTTCCGCAGGCGAAGTTCTTCACACGCCTGCTCATCGATCGAGGCCTGCCCGCGCCCGCCGTCATTCACCTCGACGTCCCGAACTCGGCTCTTCTGACGCGGCTTACGGCGCGGCGCCAATGCCCGCGGTGCCGGCGGATTTACAATCTGCTGTCGCGGCCGCCGCGGCAGCTCGGCCTCTGCGATCACGATGGAGTGGGCCTCGTAACCCGCGCGGACGATCACGACGCGGTCATCCGGCAGCGCCTCGAAGCGTACCAAGAGCAGACCGGACCCGTTCTCGAATGGTACGGCACCTCCGTAGTTCATCGGATCGATGCCGCACGGGGCCCGGCTCAGGTCGCCGAAGCGATTGAGCGCGTGCTGGTTGTCAAAGCCCGGCCGGGGCGTTGGCGTCCGGCAGTCGGGGCGCAACGCGTTGCTTCGGCCCTTCGTCCCTAATAGTAGGCGCTCCCGGTTGCCGCTGGTGTCTGAAGAATAAACGCAAGGTGCTGCTTCGCCAGCCGCCCGCAAAGGCAATCGGGGCGCCGCGGAAAGCGCCAGACCGCTCACTTTTTCGAGGTCTGCCGGCAGTCGACGGACGGGTCGACCTTGCGCCGAGCGAATGGCGCGGAAGTCGCGTTCGTCAGCGGTGAGAATAGGTCGCTCACGAGGCCACTTCGCAGTCGCGGCTAACAGCCGCGTCACACAGTCCTTACCACCGCGACCTTTCGGATCATGGGCACTCAACCCGCCCCCGAAAAGACCGGGAAGTAGATGAAAGGCTCACTTTGCGAACAGCGCTCGCGGGAGCGGACCGGAATCACCCGAGAGAATTACGGGAGCCCACTGCAGGAAACTGGCCGTCTGTGGATTCTTGAGTAGTTGCAGTTGCGCTTCGCGTAGCGCCTCCGCCCGGCCCTTTCCGGCGCTGAGCTCGCGATAGAAACGATCCATCAGCTTCTCCTGCGCAGCATCCTCCACTTTCCACAGCGGCGCGACCGACGTCTTCACGCCGGCGATCGCGACTGCTCGCCGCATTCCGAAAACGCCTTCGCCCGATGACGGAACCCCATCCGCCATACGGCACTGCGAAAGCACCAGCATTTCCGTGCCCTGTAAATCGAGCGACTGCAACTCCAGGGCGGTTAGCAGTCCGTCCTGTGATGATGCCGCGCCGCGCCCGTACGCTTCTTCGAGCACGATCGCGGAAAGACTCATGACTCGCGCCGCCGGATCGAGCGCGGCCAGCTGGCATCCGGGGCTTCCTGGAGTCGAGCGGCAATCTTCGTTGCCGCGCACGATCCCGTGACCGACGATGTGTAGGAGCGCGGGCCGGTGAAGTTGCTTGATGCGCTGCTCGGTGGCCTCCCCTTCGCCCAACAACTGCGCATTGGGAAACCATCGCTGAACGTCGCTTGCTTCGAGTTCGGCATTTGCTAGCCGTTCGAGACGATCCGTTCGAAAGACGCTCGCCGTCAGAGTGCCTGACGATACGTTTGTGTCCGGCAGAGGCTTCGCTCCCGCTCCCGGACTCAGGGCGATGATGACCGAATTAGCAGTACGGTTTGCCGGACTCTCCGGTGCCGCAAGATCGCGTCCGGCCGAGACATAGCTGATTGCAACGAGTTCTACCAGAAAATGCCCGTTGCCATTGGAGAGCGCGCTGAACGGAACAAGATTGAGCATTCCATCTGGTGCGATGCGCAACCGATGGATCCCCGGATCTCGCCAAATGGCCGAAAGAGCGGGAGCCAGTTTCGCCGAAAGCGTTTCCATCGCGTCGTGTGCGGTCTGTGCAGCCGAATCGGAACTTCGCTTCTCGCTGCGCGCACGCGCAACGCTCCAGTCATTCGTCGCCCCGAACAGATCCTGGACCGCGAGATCGATCGGACCCGCAGGACCCAGATCCGCCCATCTCAAATCGGCGCGACTGAGCACAAATGCACCATAGCGATTCTGATAGTTGACGAACTCGACAAAGCGCTCATCGGGTTCGAGGCGCGACCGAATGCCCTCCAAGCCTGCGGGCCGCAGCACGGACGCGAGTTGCGGAATCTCACGGCTCAAGACAGCCTGGAGCGTGTCTATGTGTTGACGCAGAACGCCAATCGCTTGGAGAGCCTGCTTTCCGCGCGCGTCAGTCCAATTGGTGCGAAGCTCGTGTAACAGCCGCTCGTATCGTCCTTCGAGTTCCGTTCCCGGGAGCGCGCAGGTTCCGACCACGGCCGGTTTCAGATCGCGATAACCCAGCGCGATCGTGAGCGATGCTTCGCACTCGACCATCGTTTCGCGTTGATTCAATTGCTGGCGGATACCCGCATCAGCGCTGTCGCGCAGGGTCTGACCCCAATCGTGGACGGCATCGAGGATCCGTCCCTTGCGCCGTGCCACCGCCTCAAACGCCAGCGCCCGCGACGTCGACGAACGAGCCTTCATCTGAAAGGCGACTAACCGTGGGATCGGATCTTCGAGATTTGCGAGAACTGCTTCCTTGTTACGCTCGGACCCGATTGTCAGCATGTCCGCGAGGGCGCCGTCGGAAACATCCAGACTGCGACGATACAGCGGCTCGGCATTCGCGTAGTCGCCGGCTTCGTCATAAACTGCGGCGAGGCGTTCCAAGTATTGCGCCAGGTCGGGATGGTTTGCGCCCTGCGTCTCTTCGACGATCGCGATCGCCTGCCTCAGGCTTTGCTCGGCTTGCGGATATTCGTGCGCCGATTGTTGAACCAACCCGAGATCGCGTAAAACCGCCGCATACAGCGGATGCTTCGTGCCCAATCCCGTCGCGAGGATGCCGGACGCGTGTTGGAGAGTCGCGCGCGCCCCGGCCAGATCGCCGCGATTGCGTTGCGCCTCGGCCAAGCCAACCAGCGCACTCGAGTAATCGAACGCCGGCGGCTTAGCATTTCGCGCATACAGATCCACGTCTTCCTGGAACAACTTCTCGCCCTCTTCGCGATTGCGCGCGTACACCAAACGGGCGAGATTTCGGAGCGACGCACCGGTGGTCAAGGCATACGGTCCGTTCTGTCTGAGTTTGAGCTCAAGCGATTTGCGATAATCTGCCTCAGCCATCGCGACGTTGCCGATTTGCGCATAGAGCGCGGCGCGATTATTCAAAAACGCCGCGTAAGCCGGATGCTGGTCGCCCACTTGTTCGCGCAGCAGTTTCCCGGCCTCGTCATACAGCTTTTCGGCGGCCGAATAGTGGCCAAGATCCGCTTGCAAATACGCGTAGCCCACGAGGCTCGCCGAATAAGCCGGATGATTCACTCCTGGCTTCACCCGCAGGACGTCCAGCCCTTTTTCGAACATCGCTTCGGCTCTTGCGTACCTTCCCACGCGCTGATAGGTGCCCGCGAGATTGATGCATAGCGTGCCGAATTCTTCGTTGAACTCCGGCGGCGATCGCGACTGGTGAATCGCGAGCGCTTCTTCCATGCGGGCGATCGCCTGGTCGTACTCGCCGAGGAAGACGAGAACTCCGCCGAGCGTGTTCAGGCTTTCCGCGACGAGTGGATCGCGCGCGCCCAAAAGCTTCGACCGAATTGCTACTGCCTGTTCGGCGAGCTTTCGGCCTTCCGCGTATTGATCGGAATCGCGGCACAGCAGCGCGAGATCATTCGCGCTCTCCGCGTAATCGAGTGTGTCTTCGCCAATTTCGGCCTTTCGAATTGCAATCGCCTGCCGCAACGATGCTTCACCGGTTTTCAGGTCACCCGCCGTGTATTGGAAGAATCCGAGACGATCCAGACTATGCGCAGACTGTCGCGAATCGGCCGCCGACGCAACGGCCAATTTCGCGATTCGAATCGCTCCCGCGAGGTCGCCCTTGTTATAGGAACTCTCTGCTTGTGCGTCGAGCGAGGGTCCACTCTGTGCGCACGCGAGCGTGGCGAAAAACAGCGCGAAACCGGACCGCGCCAACACAGTTTATTTTGTGCCTTTCAATCTCGCGAGGTTTTTCTCAATCACCTGACGATCCTGTCCGGATGGATTAGCTTCCAGCGCACGCCGATAGAGTTCGCCGGCCTTGGTCTGGTTGCCATGTAACTCCGCGATGATACCCGCATTGTTCAAATCCTCTTCGCTCGAAAGCTCCGCATCGAAGCTCTCGATGGATGCCTGTTGCGCAATGCTCACCGCCTTTTCAGGCTCGCCGCTCGCGAGCGTCGCGTCGATCTGATCGAGAATAGCACGCAAGCGCGCGGAAGGCGGCACGCGGACCTGGTCGTTCACTCCAATCGATGCCCCGCTCAAGATTTCGCCGCGCGAATGATCACGAAAAATCGTGGTCAGCCTGATATGGCCGATGGCTTGACCACCTCGAATCACATCCACCTGGGTGTCCTTCGCCAATCCATCAAGGGATCCAAGATTGATCGTCGCGATGCCATCGGCAACCGACCCAATCGATCCTATGGCGCGAGACTCGCGGGTGTCGGTGTCCGCTCCGCGAAACCTAGCGGGGTCCGAGTCGCCATTGCGTGCGAGCAGGGTCGGCGCCGCCGATATTGCGATATCCGGTCTCACCGGCTCCGAATTCCGCTGCCGAGGGTACAGCACGGCGCCCACGATAACTGCGGCGGCTGCTGCGAAAATCGCGATTCGCGGCCAAGTGATTTTTTTTGTCCCGCGAGTCGCCAGTCCGCGCCTCGCGACCGCGATCGAGGTCAATTCGTCGAACAAATCGTTATCGCCGAGCGCCTCTTGCGCGAGGTCTCGCGATTCCGCGGGCGGCAATTCTCCGCGCGCGAAGCGATCGAGTCGATTTTCACTCATGGCTACCACTCATGCGTTTGTGGATGCGCCGGCTCAATTCACGAATTCCGCGGCTCACCCGCGTCGCCACAGTATTCTCGTTGACCCCCATGCGCCGCGCGATCTCGCCATACTTCAGTCCGTCCATGCGCAACCTCAGAACGTCGCGGTGGTCGTGATCGAGAGCCGCAAAGCAATCGGCCACGATTGCTCGCGTCTCCTGCTGGATCATGCCATCGAGTGCATCGGGCGAGGCGTCCGCCGGTTCGGAAATCGAAATCGCGGATATTTCGCGACGAAATCCTACGCGGCTTTGCTCTTCGCGCACCACGTATTGCAGGACTCCATGCAGCCAGGCGAGCAATTGATCGAGCGGCCACTCCGGGGCAGGGGCGGCGGACGATTCTTCGCCGAAGTAATATGCAACCGCTGGTTGCGACTTGCTGTTTTCGAGCGAGCGCCGGAGCGCTTCCTGTGCCGCACTTTCCGGATCGCGCGAGCCAAGACGTGCGGCTCTGGATGCGAGCGCGGAGGCCAGGCGGCGGTAATCGTTCACCGGATCGCGCGCGATCGGAGGTCCAGCCTGGGGCGTCATGCGATCCGATCATTATCCTCTAATCCATCGCCTCATGCAGAAACCTCGCTGCTTTGTCATCAGAATGACGCCGCATATACCGCGATTCCGCAGCGGACTTTGAGGATAGCCGTTCGCCCTGACCGACGATCACCAGTTGATGGGAGAAGGGCTATTGTTCTGAAATGCGCGCACATCAACCCTCTTCGAGTGGTCCCGGTGATTCTCTCGGACGATCCCGGTCCTTTGGCGTGGCGCTGTTTGCTCGGTGAGAAAAGGTCATTCGACCTGAATCCACCGCCCACTTGTGGAGACAAAGCGCCCGTGTTGGATTGCGGGTGTAGTCATCAACTGCCGCATTGAGGGAGACATACTGAGGCCGCTAACATCCGCTTGGAGAACGTAGTCGCAATTCCAACCGGCCTCTCCCCGGGCTCGGCTGCACGCGATTTTGCGGAAGCCGGTGATCTTCTTACCCAGGCCGCCGCGGCCTCCCGTGGCTAACCCTGTTCCCAGACACTCCATAGCCAGCAGTGGGTCATTCTTGTAACCCCCTCCCTTGCACTCGCCTTCCTTGTCCTTCAGAGCCGCATTGGTGGAAGCAAACTGTGCCTGGAATACTCCCAACAGTTCCGCTTCGGTTGGCTCGCGATCGCCCGGGGATCCCGAGGTATCGGCCGTCGCAGCCGCTCGGTTCCCAGCTACGGAGGACGAGACCGCCGGTCCGGGCGAAGCGTCCATCATCGCTTCAATCACCGGGTTGCCGACACCACCTTTCCGTAGGCGCAGCACGTCAGCCGGCGCCAAGGTATATTTCTTTCCGCTCTTTTGGATGGTCTTCACGACCAAAGCTTCGGGCATCCCGCTTTTGACCAGTTGGATAACGGCATCCACGTCGTTCGTTGCGTCGGCTTTTGGCGCCCCCGTTTGGGCCGCGGTCCAGAAAGAAAGAATAGTGAACAAACTCAAAGCGCGTACGATCATGGCGTTCTCCTCTCTCTATCTTGCTGGGCTCTGACTGGCAGGCACGGACCTTTGTACGGCTGCGGTCGTCGCCTCTAAATCCTGCAAGCTTCGCTCGGCCTGAGCGGTGTCGTTTTGGTTCATAGCGACAAGCGTTGCCTTGAGCTGATTGTTCAGGCGATCAAGCGCTGTGCCCAGGTCTGGAGGGAGTTGGAGGCCCTGAGCGGTCAGTCTCCTCTCGTACTGAGTGGCGGTGTTTCGCGCCGTAGCCGCCTGACGTAAATCCAAAGCGTATCGCTGCCGAAATTGGACCGCCGGGTTTGATGCCGCCGCGGCTTGCGGTGGCGCGGCGCTCCCACCGCCGGAGTTCGCCTGAGGCGTTGCGGTGCGTGCCAGCGCCGGTGCCGCGGCAGGCGCCGGATTGTTCGCAGGGGCCGGAGCAACCGCGGGCCCGGTTCCTTTTCCGGCCGGTGTCGTGGCGCCCTGGGCAGAACCGGGAGCCCCTTGCTTGGACGCTGTGTTGGTGGGCTCGGCACAGCCGGTCTGCGGGATCTGATTATTGGCCGCAGGAGTCGTGGAATCTTTGCCGCCCGTCTTCTGTCCGGCTGTTCTCGATGCTTTTCCGGCCGTACAGTCAACATTCACTTCCGCCTTGGCTACCGAATCCTGCACCCGCTTGTTTGCGTTGGTGGAGGTGTCCTCCACGGTTTTATCCACCGTCTTCTTGGTGGAATCCGCGGTATCTTTAGCGGCTTTGCCGAAGCTGTCGCCTATCGAGGAAAAGAATCCCTTCTTTTTGGCGGGGGCGCTGGATGGCGGCGCCGCCTGAGACGCCGAAGCCGCGGCGGGAGGCCCGGGCGCGGCGGGAGGAGGAGCCGCCGCCGGCTTTGCCGCAGGCTCCGCATCCGCAGCCGGCAGCGCCGCCGAATTGCCTCCCGAGGACGGGTCCAGCATCGTTTCAATGATCTTTTCGGACACCCCCGCCTTCTGGAGCTTTACCATGTCGGCAGGCCCGAGGTTGTAAGCCTGACCCTGCCGTTGAATCGTCTTTATGAGCAGCGCCTCGGACATTCCGCTCTTCACAAGCTCGATGATGTTGTCCACGTCCGTGCTCGGAGTGGCCGCCGGGGTGTTGCCAGGCGCCCGCGCTGGCGCGGGCTTCGGCGCTTGGGCGGGAACCAGCAGAGCCAAACCGGTAAAGAGAACCCATAATCGAGCGAATCGCGTGAACTTTACTCGCATACAGAGGATATGGGGGGCGCCAGCCATCTCTTTCAAAATTCTTGCGGCTCCCCAAAAAAAGGCAAACGGACCCAAACGGTTGTGGGACAGGCGTCCTCGCCTGTCGTTCCCTGCGGCGAGCGTTTTTCCGCAGCCTCATGGGCGCCCCGGAATGTCCAATAGCCCTTTGGGGTCAGAGTGTTCCCGCTTCTATGCTTGGATCTGTTTTCCACGGCGGAAAAGGGAATGTATACAGCTTGTGGTATGGCGGCGCCAGATCGAAGGCTTCAATCGCAAGGTGTCCTTTCGGTAAGGTTGCGCCAGATGCGGTTCATCCCGCTCGTATAGGGCGAGTCGCAACGCTATGTCTCCGGAAGTCGCTGCTTCTCGGTACCACCCTTCGTCGCCGACCTCCCATGGCGGCGCCGGTAACGATGAGGCACTTGGCCAGTTGCCGCTTGGCCCATTCGTGCCCATTCACCGCTTGGGGCTAGAACAACAAGAACATCTAGACCTCGGTCGTTCAGCATCCAGGAATTGCACCTGGAATACGCGAAAAGGGCCGATTCACTCGGCAGCGTCGGCGCCCAAGCCGGTCGTACAAGCGGTATATGCCGCCGGAATCGGCGACTATCGCCATTTCCGGCCCGCTGGCTGTTTTGAGCAGCTCTTTTCGTTGAGTCGTGGTGTCTGCGTGCCTGCTATCGGACCTGCTATCGACGTGCCCGCTCCTGCGCCAAATTGCACAACGGGGAGTCAGTTGCCCCAGATACTCCCGCAAATTGACTGTTGAAATTTCCATCATTGTGGTGCAGGCGCAGGCCTTAGCTGTCCCGCTGCCTCTACCCAGCTTTGGGATTCCGCGTGCATTTCCATCCGCAAACCCGCATCGGGAGGATGCTATGGAAAGCATATCGACTCAAATGCCGACTCTGATCAAAGGCCTCGGAGCCATTGTTGGCGAGATCGTTTTGGGCGTCAACGGGCCGTTCTTCTTTGAGCGCTTCGGCCTGAATGTTCCGGAGGCCATCCTAGGCGGCGTTTTGCTGGGAGCCGTTTTGGGCGTGTGTATCGCGTCCGTCGGTTTGGCAATCCGCCACCGCAAACCCGCGACCGCCACTAGCCGCGGCGTGGCCGTCGCCGCGCACCCGCACCGCGCGTAGGTTCTCGACGTGTCAAGTGCGTATCGAAGAAGGCAACCGCCATCGCGGCGGTCCTCCGGTGAACCGCATCGCGATTCACGCCCGGTTTGCCGGTGCAGAGTTGCGGAAGCGTTTGCCGCCCCGCTGCCGTGCATGACGCCAGAAATTCGTAGTGCCGCACGCCGCCCTCGAGCAGCACCAGTTTGGAGCCGGGGATGTGCGCCGCGAAATACCGGGCGCTGCTCGCGATCGGCACCTGGTCATCATCTCGCCCGGCCACAATTTCGACCGGGGTCGCAATCTTCTTGAGTCCCTCCGGCGGGAACGCCGGTCCGAGCGCGGGCGCAATCGCGAAAACCGCCCGCACTCTCGCATCCAGATGCGACTCTTTCTCTCGGCGCAGTGATGCCGCGATTTCCGGATCGTGCTTGGCCGTCTCATCCAGCCGGTTGACGTAGTCCACCAGATGCGGAAACTCCGGCGGAGCTTTGCAGCTGCCATCCGCCGCCGCCGACTTGCAGAACTCCTGCAATGCGGCACGATCGCTAATGCCGCCTGCGATCTCGATCATGGTATAGCCCCCCAGCGAGAATCCGGCGGCCGCGATCCGCTGCGAGTCGATCCGGGCGCCGAAATCCGGATCCGCCAGCATGTGATCGATCACCTCGCTCAGGTCTTTCGCGCGCTCCCACCACAGCGTAAAACCCGCCGGTGTGTAATCTTCCAGCGCGTTATTCCCGGGGTGATTCACCGCGGCCGCAATGTATCCTCGCTGCGCCAGCGCAATCCCGAGCCATCCCATCATCAGCGCCGAGCCGCCCGTACCGTGTGAGAGCACGATTAGCGGAAACCGGCCTGCCGCCGCTTTCGCGCCCGGCGCCGCCGTCCCCACCGTGAACTGCGGCGCGTTCGCAGGCCCTACGACTTCCGGTCTTTCGATGGCCGCCGAATCGGCCGGATACCAGACCGTCGTCAGCAGCGCATGCGTCTTGGCGCCGCGCCAGCAATACGGCTCGGCGGGCACAAACGCCCTCTGCGCGCTTCCCACTTTGAACGGTGCGCGGGCCCAAAGCTGCGGGATGCTGAAGACAAAAATCGCGATCAGTGCCGGCTTCGCGATTTGCATAAGATCCTGCTCCCTTTACAGTGTAGCCCCGCCGGCGGGGGCTGAAGCTCACCGCCCGGCCGCGCCTCTGGGCTCGAACTCACCGACCGCCACCGCGCCCGCTGCATAGAGTAGTAGCAGGAGGACAATATGGCAGAAGTACCCGTTCGGAGAGAACGTCCTTCCGAACGAAGTCTCTTGCGGCGCAGAGAGTATCCCAGGTCTGGATACTCCGATCCGTGGGAGTTTTCATCGAGCCCCTGGTCCATGATGCGGCGGTTCAGCGATGAGATGGACCGCTTATTCGGTGGCGAGCGCGAAGGCGGCGAAACCTCTATGTGGTCGCCCAGCATTGACGTCCGCGAACGCGACAACAACCTCATCATCAGCGCCGATCTCCCCGGCATCAACAAGGACGACGTGAAAGTGGAGCTCACCGAGGAAGGACTCGCCATCCAGGGCGAGCGCAAACGTGAACACGAAGAGAAACGCGAGGGGTATTACCGCAGCGAGCGCACCTACGGAAACTTCTATCGCGTGATTCCCTTGCCTGAAGGCGCCAATGCCGAACAGGCCAGGGCTCAATTCAAGGATGGCGTTTTGGAAGTCACGGTGCCGATCCCGGAAAGCGCGCGACGGCGGCGCGAAATTCCGATCGAGGCCGCTCCCAAGACGCGCACCTCCGGCGGCGGCACATAGCAACCAGGCCCGCGAGGCCCTAACTTCGGGCGCAGCGGGCCAGTTTCTCCCAGAATTCCGGGAATGAAACGGACGCCGCCTCGGCGCCTTCGATAGCTGATTCGCCATCCGCTCGCAGCGCCGCTACCGCGAACGCCATCGCGATTCGGTGGTCGCCAAATGAATCGAACTGCGCCGCGCGAAATTTCTGCCGTCCGGGAATTACCATCCCGTCGGCGGTTTCTTCGGCCGCGACTCCCATGCGCCGCAGGTTGTCGACGACGGTTTTGATGCGGTCGGTTTCTTTGATACGCAGTTCCGACGCATTCTTCACTGTGAGCCCCTGTTCGGTCGCCGCACCCAGCACCGCCAGCACTGGGATTTCATCGATCAGCGCCGCCGTGAGACTGCCTTCAATCACGCCGCCGCGCAACTCCGAATACTGCACGTCGATCTCGCCCACCAGTTCCCCATTCTGGCTCTCGAGTTTCGGAATCGCGATCTTCGCGCCCATCCCAACCAAGAAATCGAGCAGCGCCGACCGCGTCGGATTCAAGCCTACACCCTCGATCGTCAGTTGCGACCCCGGCACCAGCAGCGCCGCTACCAGGAAAAATGCTGCCGACGACAAATCCGAAGGCACCACCACCTCGCGCCCCATTAGCCGCGGCCGCCCAACCACCGTGATCTTCTGCCGCTCCGTCTTCAGCTCGGCGCCGAACTCGCGCAGCGCGATTTCCGTATGATCGCGCGAGCGCACCGGCTCAATCACCGATGTCTCGCCCTCCGCGAACAGCCCCGCGAACAAAACGCATGTCTTTACCTGCGCGCTCGCCACGGGCAGCTTGTACTCGATCGGCCGCAATTTCGCGCCGTCGATCTCTAGCGGCGGAAACTTGTCTTCCACCGCGCGGATTCGTGCCCCCATCTCCGCGAGCGGTTTCATGATGCGCTGCATCGGACGGCGGGAGAGCGATTCGTCCCCCCCGATCCGGCTGCGAAACGGCTGTGCCGCCAGAATCCCGGAGAGCATCCGGATGGTCGACCCCGAATTCCCCGCATCCAGGTCCTGAGCCGGCCCGCGTAGGCCATCCAGCCCTTTCCCATGGATCACGAACTCGGTACCGCTGCCCGCAACCTCAATCCCCAGCGCCCGCACGCACCCCAACGTGGAGTGGCAATCCGCCCCCGTCGAATAATTCTGGATGCGCGTCGCCCCCTCCGCGATCGCCGCGATCATCGCGGACCGGTGCGAGATGGATTTATCGCCAGGGAGAGTGATGCTACCGCAAACGGATGTCGCAGGAGTAATTTTTCGCTTCAGGAATGCCTCCGGTAACTTCAGCTTCAGTCAATATTCACTGCTAAGTGGTGGGGCAGGCAATCTTGCCTGCGGACCCGCTTTCCAG
>Ga0070741_10012141_pt1 | contig 15664 bp, 15 predicted proteins | sample Coa_R1_4_FD_66440 | JGI IMG/M metagenome (GOLD analysis project Ga0070741, IMG submission 66440) | Surface soil microbial communities from Centralia Pennsylvania, which are recovering from an underground coalmine fire - Coalmine... | ecosystem: Environmental > Terrestrial > Soil > Unclassified ...
GGCTGTCGTCGCGCAGCAGCCCGTGTACCGCCGACGTGACCGTACGCGACCCGGTCGCCCGCACGCCTCGCAACGACATGCACAGGTGCTCCGCCTCGACGACAACACCGACGCCGCGAGGACGCACGTGGTCGTGCAGCCAGTCGGCCACCTGCTTCGTCATCCGTTCCTGCACCTGCAACCCGCGCGCGAACAACTCCACGACGCGCGCCAGCTTCGACAACCCGAGGATGCGATCGGCGGGGATGTACCCGACGTGCGCGATGCCGTGGAACGGCAGCAGGTGGTGCTCGCACAACGATCGGAACGGGATGTCCCGTGCCAGCACGAGCTCGTCGTAGTGCTCGTCGTTGGGGAACGTCGTGAGGTCGAACTCGGGCGGGGTGAGCAGCTCGGCGTACGCCTTCGCCACCCGCTTCGGTGTGTCGGCGAGGTGCGCCGCCTCGGGATCGTGCCCGAGCGCCTCGAGCAACTGCCGGACGGCCGTGGCGGCGGCGTCGAGGTCGATCCCCGGACCCGTCCCCGCCACCGCCCGCAACGTGGGTGCACCGATCACCGCTTCCCCCTTCTAACGGACACTATGCTGGACGTTAGACACCGCCAGTGTGTTTCGTCAATCGCCATGTCCGATAGAAACGACAACGGTCTCCGTCGCCTCACGGCGCTCGCCGAGCCGGTGCGGCGCGCCCTGTACCGGTGGGTCGTCGCGCAGCCGGCGCCGGTCACGCGCGACGAGGCGGCGGCGAGCGTCGGCGTTCCCCGCCACGTCGCCAAGTTCAACCTCGACCGTCTGGTCGACGAAGGGCTCCTCGACGCCGACTACCAGCGTCCGCCGGGTCGGCGCGGTCCCGGGGCGGGACGGCCGGCGAAGGTGTACCGCCGCGCCGCGACCGAGATCGAGGTCTCGCTCCCCGAGCGGCGGTACGACGTCGCCGGGCTGCTCCTCGCCCGCGCCGTGGCGGAGGCGGAACGGCACGACGAGCCGGTCACCGATGCGCTCCCCCGCGTGGCGCGCGCGCACGGCCGCGCCGTCGCCGCCGCGCAGTCGTCGCGGCGATCATCGCGCCGGCAGTTGCTCGACGCCCTCGACGCCAACGGCTACGAACCCCGCGACGAGCGCGGCGTCGTGACGTTCACCAATTGCCCGTTCCACGTCATCGCCGACGAGGAGACGGAGCTCGTGTGCAGCATGAACCTCGCGCTCGTGCAGGGCATCGTCGACGAGCTCGGAGTGGACGCCGACACGAGACTGCAGCCGATGGAGGGTGGCTGCTGCGTGCGCATCGACACGCGCCGCCACGCGCCACGGACGTGACGCCCGTCAGCCGATCTTGTCGCCGGCAGGTGACAGGACGAACCACACCCCGCCGAGACCCTGCCCGTTGGCGTCGCCGGGCACGTGGTCGTTGGCGAACGTGTACAGCAGGTGGCCGTTGTACATCGCCTGCGTGGTGCCGTCCTGCTGCGGTTGCGCGCTGAACTTCGAGCCGTCGACACCTGCACCGACCGTCGCACCCGTCGTGGCGGGCACGGCCGGCCACAACGACTTGATGCTCGCGGGCACGGTGCTCGACGTGCTCGTGCCGTCAGGCGCGTACAGGTACACCGTCATGCCCTTGCCGTCGACGAGGATCGTCTGACCGATCTTGGTGTTCGACGCGGCACCGAGGGCGCCGCCACCCGTCGACGCGCTCGAGTTGCTCGCGGTCGCGGGCGCGGGTGCACCCGCGCTCACGGGTGACGAGTTGCTGGTGTTGGACGATGACGATGACGCGCTGTAGCCGTTGCTGCTGCAACCGACGAGGACGGCGACGGTACCGAACGCGAACAACGAGCATTTGAGGAGACGGTTCACGGGTTGGAGTACGCACCGCCGCGGCAGAGGGATTGCCGCGCGGTTGCGATAGACCTCCGCGATGGACACCTGGGATGCCATCCGTGCGCGACGGAACGTGCGCAACTACACCGACGAGCCGATCGCCGACGACGAGCTCGATCGCATCCTCGAGGCAGGCCGTCGGGCACCGTCGTCGATGAACTGGCAGCCGTGGCACTTCGTCGTCGTGACCGACCGTGCGCAGCTCGGCGAGCTCGCCGAGGTCTGGCAGGGTGCGGGGCACGTGGCGCGCTCGGCGGTGACGATCGCACTCGTCGCGGCACGACCCGAGGACGACACCCACCGCGACTGGTTGCAGTACGACCTCGGCCAGGCGACGGCGAACATGATGCTGACGGCCACCGATCTCGGGATCGGCTCCGGGCACGCCGCCGTCAGCGACGAAGCGCAGGCGCAGCGGGTCCTGGGGTTCCCCGACGGCTACTTCTGCGTGTACCTCATCGCGCTCGGACGTCCCGCCGACCGCCCGCTGCGCCCCATCCAGAACCCGAGCCGCCGCCCGTTCGACGACGTCGTCCACCGCGGCCGCTGGTAGCGGCGCACGGTCAGGACATCGTCGCGGCGCACCACACGCGGCCGGCGTCGTCGACGAGCGCCACCTCGCGCACCTTCGACGGATCGACGTGGATGACGGTGCCCCATCCACCGGCGCCGCCGTCGAAGTCGCCCGGCACGACCGTGTCGTGACCGTCCTTCGTCGAGACCCGCACGGAGTACGTGCGCGGCGCTCCGGCGGCGCGGTCGGTCCAGCCGGGCACCTCGACGAACAGCCACGGCGTGTCGCCACCGTGGAGGTATGCCTCGCCGACGGCGCGCCCGGTGGACGTCTGCATCGTGTACGACGCCAGCTCGGGCGAGGACGAGGCGCCGAACCGCAACGCGGCGACGCCGACGAGCGCGAGCGCGACGGCAGCGGCGGCCGCGACGAGACCGAGGCGGCGGCGCGCACGCGTCGACGGGCGCGGCGTGCGCACCGGTGTCGCCGTGAGTGCGTCGACGCGCGCCAGCACGCGTCCTTCGAACCCTTCCGGTGGTTCGGCCGCGGGCGCCAGCGACGACACGACGTCGACGGTCTCGGCGAGTTGCTCCACCTCCTCGCGGCACGACAGGCACCGCTCGAGGTGAACGAGCGCGGCGGCGCGCTCTTCGGCGCTCGCCGTGCCCAGTGCCAGCTCGGGCGCGAGGACGCGCACGTCGTTGCAGTTCACGAGCCGACCTCCGCGAGCGCGGCGCGAAGGCGCAGCAGGCCGGTGCGGATGCGCGTCTTCGCCGTACCGAGGGGGATGGCCTCGAGCTCGCTGATCTCGTTCGCGGTGCGGCCGTACACCGACGCGAGGATGACCGCCCGTCGTTGCTCGACGGGCAGGCCACGCAACGCCGTCACCGCCCGCCGCACGTCGCTGCTGCGCCCCGCCAGCTCTTCGGGACCGACCGACGGGTCGGCGAGGCGAAGGTCGACGAGGTCGACGAGGTCGGCGGGCCGCACCTTCTCGACGCGCAGCGCGTCGATGGCGAGGTTGCGGGTGATGGCGAGGAGCCACGTGGCGACCGAGCCGCGGCGTACGTCGTAGACGTCCGCATGCCGCCATGCCCGCACGAACGCCTCCTGCGCCACGTCCTCCGCGCGGCCCCGGTCGCCGACGATCGCCAGCGCGCACCCGAAGACGGCGCGCTGGAACCGCCGCACGAACGCCAGCGTGGCGTCGCGGTCACCGGATGCCACGCCGGCAAGGAGGGCATCGTCCGGCACGTCCCACACGGTGGGGGTACGGACGGCGTCCGCCCCCGGATTGCGGCGGGATGCAATCCCGGCCCGCCCGTGGTGCGTAGTGTGCGGCGTGCGCAAGATCATGATTCTGCTCGCCGTGACCGCATTCGTCGCCATCGGTTGCAGCAGTTCCTCGAAGACGTCGACCACGTCGAGCTCGTCCACGTCGGGCAGCAACAGCAGCAGCAGTCAGCCCGTGGCGTTGTCGGGCACCACGAACGACCACGGCACGAAGGCGGTGTCCGGCAACGAGATCAGCGTCGACCTGAACGACTTCTTCTTCGACCCGACGTTCATCCAGGGCCAACCCGGCCAGACGCTGACCATCCACCTCAAGAACGCGGGCACGACGACCCACACGTTCACCAGCGCCGCGCTCGGCGTCGACAAGACGTTGCAGAAGGGGGAGACGGCCGACGTCCAGGTGACGCTCCCGCAGAGCGGCGCCACGGAGTACCACTGCCGCTTCCACCAGAGCTCCGGCATGCAGGGCGCCGTGTTCTTCCACGCGGGTGACGCGCTGAGCGGAGGCTCGGGTGCCGGTGCCGGCGGCTCGTCGTCCTCGTCGTCCTCGTCGTCGACTGCCGGCGGCTACGACTACAACTGAGCTCCGGCCACACCGGACTTCGCACCCCCGTCGATAGCGTCACGCCGGTGAACCGGCTGGCCGACGCGACGAGTCCGTACCTGCGACAGCATCGCGACAACCCGGTCGACTGGTACCAGTGGGGCGAGGAGGCGTTCGAGGCGGCGCGCCGGCGCGACCGCCCCATCCTGTTGTCGATCGGGTACTCGGCCTGCCACTGGTGCCACGTGATGGCACACGAGTCGTTCGAGGATACCGCCACCGCGGCGGTCATGAACGACCTCTTCGTGAACGTGAAGGTCGATCGGGAGGAACGACCGGACGTCGACGCCGTGTACATGGCGGCGACGCAGGCGATGACCGGTCACGGCGGTTGGCCGATGACGGTGTTCGTCGCCCCGGACGGCCGCCCCTTCTACTGCGGCACGTACTTCCCGCGCACGGCGCGCGCGGGGATGCCGTCGTTCGTCGACGTCCTGCGTGCCGTCGACGACGCGTGGACGAACCGGCGCGCCGACCTGCTCGGTCATGCCGACGAGTTGACGGCGGCCATCGACGAGAGCGCGTCGTTCGCGGCAGGGCGCGACGCCGACGTCCCCGGCACCGCCGTCCTCACGGCCGCGTACCAGCATCTGCGCGCCCAGCACGACGACACGTGGGGCGGCTTCGGTGGCGCGCCGAAGTTCCCGCAGGCCATGAGCCTCGAGCTCCTGCTGCGGGGCCATGCCCGCAACGGATCGTCCGAAGCGCTGACCGCGGTGCGCACGTCGCTCGACGCGATGGCGTCCGGGGGGATCTACGACCACCTCGGCGGCGGCTTCGCCCGCTACGCCGTCGACAACATCTGGCTCGTCCCCCACTTCGAGAAGATGCTCTACGACCAGGCGCTGCTCGCGCGCGTCTACCTCCATGCGTGGCAGGTGACCGGCGACGAGGTGTACCGCCAGGTCGTCGACGAGACGATCACCTACGTGCTGCGTGACCTGCGCGACGCGAGCGGCGGGTTCTACTCCGCCGAGGACGCGGACTCCGAGGGCGAGGAGGGGAAGTTCTACGTGTGGACGCCTGGCGAGATGCGGGCGGTCCTCGGCGACGACGCCGACGCAGCGATCGAGTGGTACGGCGTCACCGACGATGGCAACTTCGAGGGCAGCAACATCCTCAATCGCATCACCCATCGCGGCGATCTGCTGCGACCTCCCGAGATCGAAGCGGCGCGGGAGCGGCTGTTCGACGCGCGGTCACGACGCGTGCGTCCCGGGCTCGACGACAAGGTGCTCACCGAGTGGAACGCGCTCGCGCTGACGACCCTCGCGGAAGCGGCGGCCGCGACAGCGCGGGCGGACTGGCTCGACGCGGCGCGGGTCACCGGCGAGTTCCTGTTGCGCGAGCTGCGACGCGACGACGGCCGTTGGTTGCGGTCGTGGCAGTCGGAGCGCGGTGCGCACACGCCCGCATTCGCCGCCGATCACGCCGCGCTCGTCGAGGCGTTCGTGGCGCTCGCAGAAGCCACCGGCGAAGCACGCTGGGTGGCGGCGGCGCGCGACGTCGCCGACGCGCTGCTCGCGCTGTTCTGGGACGAGCAGGACGGTGGTCTGTTCACGACGGGGCACGATGCCGAGCAGTTGGTGACGCGCGCGAAGGACCTGCTCGACAACGCCACGCCGTCGGCGAACTCCATGGCCGCCGTCGGGCTGGCGCGGTTGGCGGCGTTGACCGGTGAGGAGTGCTACCGCGCCCGCGCCGAGGACATCACACGGCTGGTCGGTCGTGTCGCCGGCCAGCACCCGACGGCGTTCGCCCACGTGCTCGCCGCCGTCGACCTCCTGGCGTCGGGCATCACGGAGATCGCGGTCGTCGGCGCCCGACCCGACCTCGTCGCCGTGCCGCAACGCCGCTACCTCCCGACCGCCGTGCTCGCATGGGGCGAGCCGTACGAGTCGCCGCTGTGGCAGGACCGTCGGGAGGGCTACGCCTACGTGTGCGAGGGCTACGTGTGCAACGCACCGGTCGACGACCCGGACGCGCTCGCCGCGCAGCTCACGTGACCGCGTCGCCGGTCAGGCGACGCGCACGACGATCTTGCCGACGTTCTCGCCGGTGAACATCGCGTTCAGCGCGTCCGGCGCGTGCTCGAGGCCCTCGAAGACGTGGGCGCGGTACGACAACCTGCCCTCGTCCATCCACCGACCGAGCTGACCGGTGATCTCCGCCCACCGTCCCCAGTAGTCCCACGAGATGAAGCCCTCCATGCGCCCGCGACGGGCGATGAGGTTGAGGTAGTTCGACGGCCCGGGTGGCTTGTGGCGGTCGTTGTAGGAGGAGATGGCGCCGCACAGCACGACACGGCCGCGGTCGGCGAGACGGCCCAGCACGGCGTCGAGGATGGGCCCGCCGGTGTTGTCGAAGAACACGTCGACGCGCTTCGGGCACAGCTCCTTCAGACGTGCGGGGATGTCGTCGTCACGGTGGTTGATGGCGCCGTCGAGGTGCAGCTCGTCGAGGAGCCAGCGGCACTTCTCGTCCGTGCCGGCGATGCCGACGACCCGGCAGCCGAGGATCTTCGCGATCTGCACCGCCATCGACCCGGTCGCACCGGCAGCAGCGGACACGACGACCGTCTCGCCTTCGCGGGCCTTCCCGATCTCCGTCAACCCGACGTACGCCGTCATGCCGGCGGCGCCGAACACGGTGAGCGCGGCGAGCGGGTCGGCACCGTCCGCCAGCACCGTGGTGAGCATCGGGTCGTCGCCGACGACGGCGTACTCCTGCCAGCCGGTGAGCGTCGCCACCTGCGCGCCCACGGGGATCTTGTCGCTGCGGCTGGCCAGCACGGTGCCGATCCCGCTGCAACGCACGACCTCACCGATCTCGACGGGCGGGATGTAGCCCTCCGCCGTGGAGAGCCACGTGCGGACGGTGGCGTCGATGCCGAGCCAGTCCGTGCGGACGAGCACCTCGCCGGGCCCGGGTTCGGGCACCTTGCCGTCGACGGCCTCGAAGTCCTCGCGCCGCACGAGTCCGTCGGGGCGCTGCGTGAGGACGAGCTGACGGTTGATGTCCGCACCCATCGCGCCGCACGTTAGTCAGTGCAGACGAGCGCCCCGCTGTGCGTGCGGGCCCGGAACGCGCCGTGCTCGTCGATCGTGCGCTGGACGCGTGCTTCGAGCGCGTCGAGGACGGCGCGTCCGTCGATGCCGGCGAAGTGCTGCAACGACGCGTAGTACTCGCGCACGAGCGACGCGTCGGGGACGGCGACGGTGCCGGAGAAGTGGTGCACGGTCACGGTGGCGAAGTGGGCGCGCAACGCCGCGGTGCCGTTGTCGAGGTCGAAACGATCGCTGACGAGCGGGGGGCGGGTGCCGGTGACGTCCTCGTGGAGGTCCCACAGCTCCTGGAGGTGATCGGGCCCGTTGGTGACCGCGAGGAACGTGCCGGGGGGTGTCATCACGCGTCGCAGCTCGACCAGGGCGGCCGTGAGATCGGGGCAGTGGTACAGCATGTGCGGCGCGATGACGTGGTCGAACGTCGCGGGTGGGAACGGGAGCTGCGCGACGTCCGCGTTCACGGTGGGTGCGTGCGCGTGCGCGTGTGCCTCGCTCGCCATGCCGAAGGAGAGGTCCGCGCCGACGCCGCGCACCCCGTCGGGGAGGAGCGCGAGGTAGGCGCCGGGGCCGCATCCGACGTCGAGGAGGCGGTCGCCCGCGCGGAGGTCGAGGTGGGCGAGCACCCACGGTCCGATGGCGCCCGGTGGGTCGCGGTACCGGTAGATCGAGCCGCGGGCTCGCAGCTTCGTGCTGTCGGCGTAGGCGTCGCGCTGGAGGAACGCCCGGTCCGTCCCCCGTTCACTTTGTGGTCCCCTCACCACCGTTCCGGTGCCTCCCTGACCACAGAGCATCGCCCCTTGCCCACTGTGGTCACCGGACGACCGGAACGGTCGCTCCGTGACCACAGTGGGCAGACGGCCACCGTCGACCACAGTGGGCGCAGCGTCACCAGCCGCCCCGGTGGAGGTAGTCCTCGAGCGGGCGGCGGGGACGGTTGGCCGAGCGGCCGGGGCGGGCGTCGTCGGCGGCATCGTCGCGGTAGCCGAGGGCGATCGTCCCGATGGCACGGATGCCGTCCGGCACGCCGAGCGCGCGCAGCAGCGCCGGCTCGTGGTCGAAGATCCCGAAGAACAACGTCGACAGCCCTTCGTCCACCGCGGCCAGCAACACGAGCATCGCCGCGAACGACGTGTCGACGGTCCAGTACGGCACCGGCCAGCGCGCCGTCGACTCCCCCAGCCCGGTGAACGCCTTGTCCGGCTCGGCGTAGCGCTCGAGGTACGCGCGCTCGTTGGCCAGCGGGATGACGAGCACGGGGGCATCGAGCAACCGCGGGTACGGGAAGTGGTCGCGGGCGAAGCCGGCGGGCAGCGTCACGTCCCAGTAGCGAGCCGTCTCCTCCGGGCCCACGAGCACCACGAGATCGGTGCCGCCGCTGTTGCCTGCCGAGGGCGCACGGCGCGCCGCGCCGAGCACGCGGCGCAACACGTCAGGGGGGATCGGGTCGGGCCGGAAGGCCCGCACCATGCGTCGCCGGCGCAAAACGTCGGCGAGCTCCACCGACGGTCAGGACAGCTTGGCGAGGAACTCGGCCATCGCCCACCCGAAGGCGATGAGCGAGTCGCCCCGGTCGACGTCGACACCCTTGAACTGGGCGGCGACGTCGGGCGCGATCGCCTCCGGCTTCAGGCTCTCGTGGTCGAGCACGCACGGGAACGATCCGTCACCCTCGGCGACGAACGTGCGGTCGTCGTAGCTGCCGTTCTCGATGCCGAACCGCTTGGCCAGGCGCCGGCCCCAGGCCCGCTCCTCGCCGGTGGCCTTGTGCTCGGGACGGGGGACGATGTCGTCGAGCACCTTGAACGCCTCGTAGCCCGACGGGTCGACGAAGCGGGTGCCGACCAGGACGTCCTCGTCGGGGAAGGCGAGCACGGCCCGCCGGTACTGGTCGTGCATCATCGCCTTGAGCACGGTGTCGCGCTTGCTGGTGCGCTTCACGGAGGCGAGGCCGATGAGGACGCACGGCGTGCCGCCGATGCGCTCGAGGGTGCTGAACGAGAACCCCTTCAGCTTCCCGCCCTCACGGGCGAGGGTGATGAGGACCCAGAGCTCCGCTTGCTTCGAGAGCAGTCCCGCCTCGAACCGGCTGGGCCCCTCGGCGCAGATGTCGGCCATCTCGGCCAGTTCGGCGTCGGAGAGCTGGGTGCAGTCCTTGGTCTCGACCTCGATCGCCATGCGCGTGCAATGCCCCCGGAACTCGTGAAGGTGGTCCCATAGTCCAGCGGGAATCCGGCCGGATCGCAACTCGACTCCCTGCCCCGAAAGGTCGAGAACGGGTCAGGGCAGCACGGCGTCGGGCCCGAGGAGGACCCGGAGATGGCCGAGCAGGCCGCCGTTCACGTCGACGCAGAACTGGTCCGGGAGGCGCAGCACCTGGCGGTCACCGAGGTGGAGGAACACCTGGGAGTCGCCCTCGTGCTCGGCGAGGAGCGCCTTGAGGTCGTCGATCAGCGTCTCGCTGACCCGGTTGACGGGGAGCTTGAGGCGCAGCGGCGGTGCGCCGTCGACGATGCCCTCGAAGACGTCGATCTCCATGGCGATGAGCTTCGGCGCCTCGTCGCGCTTGTCGACCCTGCCCTTCACGCAGACGACGAGGTCGTCGTCGAGCTTGTGGCCGTGCTCCGTCATCGTCTTCGGGAAGACCATCACCTCGCAGCTCGACTGGAGGTCCTCCAGCGTGAAGACGGCCATGAGCTCGCCCCGCTTGGTCCACTTGCGCTGCAGGCCCGTGACGATGCCACCGAAGATCTTGACCGCGCCTTCCTCGCACTCCGCGAGGTCGGCGACCGATCCGTCGGTGCGGCGGCGGAGCACGCCCTCGGCGCCGAGCAGCGGGTGATCGGACACGTACAGGCCGAGCATCTCCTTCTCGAACGCCAGGCGCTGCGACTTGTCGAACTCGACGTCGGCGATCTTCGGGCGCTCGTCGAACTCGAGGCCGACCTCGACCTCGCCGAACAGCGACAGGACACCCATGTCGCGTTCGCGCCGGCGGGCGACGACCTGGTCGATGATCGCCTCGAAGGCGAGGAGCAGTCCCTTGCGGGGATGACCGACCGAGTCGAACCCGCCCGCCTTGATCAACGACTCGATCGTGCGCTTGTTCAGCACGTTCAGGTCGACGCGCTCGCAGAAGTCGTAGAAGTCGAGGAACGGACCGTTCTTCTCGCGCTCCTCGATGACGAGCGCGACGAGCCCTTCGCCGACGTTGCGCACGGCGGACAGCCCGAACACGATCTGCGCGTGCGTGGCGTCGCCCCCGGCGCGCACGGGCGTGAAGTCGGATGCCGAGCGGTTGACGTCGGGCACCGTGACCTCGATGCCCATGGCCCGGCAGTCGGCGAGGTAGACGGCCGCCTTGTCGAGGTTCGTCTTCACCGACGTCAGCAACGCCGAGAAGTACTCCTCGGGATAGTTCGCCTTCAGGTACGCGGTCTGGTACGCGACGAACCCGTAGCCGTACGAGTGCGACTTGTTGAAGGCGTAGTCCGCGAACTGCTCGATGATGTCGAACAGCCGCACACCGAGTTGGCGGTCGTAGCCCGTGGTCGCGACACCGTCGACGAACTTGTCGCGCTCCTTCGCCATGAGCGCGCGGACCTTCTTGCCGCAGTTGTGTGCGAGGAAGTCCTCGACGACGGCGTAGGGCCGTTCGGGGTTCGCCATCCGGAAGTCGAAGCACTCCCGCTCACCGACGTACTCGATCGACACGACCGTGTCCCACACGAGTGCGTGCCGCTCGACCGTCGAGACGGAACGATCCCGCCGAGGACCACCGTGTCGGTGCGTTCGTCCCGGATCGTCGGGCGGCACGACCGCGATCCGGTCGCCGCCGGCGACATGACCGAGCTGCTGCCAACGACCGTCGACGAGGAAGGGATGGTTGGCTGTCGCTTCGACCGTGAAGCCGGCCCCGGTGGTGAGTCGGTACACGGCCTTCATCCCGACGGACCAGACGTCGTCGACGGCCTCGAACAGCGACGCTCCGCTCGCGACATCGACCGTCTCGACGCGACGATCGGCGAGCTCGAGCACCCGTTCGATGGCGATGTCGCCGCTCGGCGTGCGCATCCGGGACCCTGCAGGGAAGCACGCCTTGCGAAGGTTGTCGGCGTCCGCCAGCGAGTAGCCCGCGAACTTCTGGGCGACCCGCATCACGCTTTCCTGGTAGATCATCAACCCGTACGTGTCGGCGAGGATCTCCTCCGCGTCGCCGTGGAAGTACTCGATCGGCTTCCGGCCGTTCTTGCGGTCCGCGTAGTCGTTGTGCATGTTCGCCGCCATCGGCCCCGGCCGGTAGAGCGCGACGAGAGCGGCGACGTCTTCGAACGTCGTGGGCGCGAGCGACCGCATCAGCGCTCGCATCGGGCCGCCTTCGAGTTGGAACACGCCGATCGAGTCGGCTCGCCGCAACAGCTCGAAGGTCGGTTCGTCGTCGAGGGGGATGGCATCGATGTCGACGTCGATGCCGCGCGTGTGGCGGATCAGCTCGACGGCGTCGGTGAGCACGTCGAGGTTGCGCAGCCCGAGGAAGTCCATCTTCAGCAGGCCGAGGTCTTCGACGCCGTGCATCTCGTACTGCGTGACGACCGGCGCGTCGTCGGGGTCCTGACCCGGGTCGGGCTTGCGCTGGATCGGGAGGTACTCGGTGAGCGGCTCCTTCGTGATCACCACCGCCGCGGCGTGGATGCCGTCCTGGCGGCGCAGACCCTCGAGGCCCTTGGCGACGTCCATCACCCGCTTGAGATCGGCGTCGGTCTCGTACATGGCGCGCAGGTCGGCGGCCATCTTGTAGCCGTCCTCGTACCCGGGCGTGAGCTCGAGGCACGCCTTCAGCGGCGTGTCGCGCCCCATGATGAGCGGCGGCATGGCCTTGGCCACCTTGTCACCGACGATGTACGGGTAGCCGAGCACGCGTGCCGCGTCGCGCACGGCGGCGCGCGCCTTGATGGTGGAGAACGTCACGATCTGGGCGACACGGTCGCGGCCGTAGCGCTCGGCGGCGTAACGGATCATCTCGTCCCGGTAACGGGAGTCGAAGTCCATGTCGATGTCGGGCATCGAGATGCGCGACGGGTTGAGGAAGCGCTCGAACAGCAGGTCGTACTTGATCGGGTCGAGGTCGGTGATGCGCAGGCAGTACGCCACCGCGCAACCGGCGGCGCTGCCGCGCCCCGGGCCCACGCGGATGCCGGACTCGCGCGCGTGGCGGATGAGATCCCACACGATGAGGAAGTACGAGCTGAACCCCATGTCGTCGATGACCCGCAGCTCGTAGTCGAGACGCTCGACGACGTCGTCGGGGAGCTGTCGGCCCCAGCGCTGCTTCGCACCTTCGAACGTGAGGTGGTGGAGGTAGCCGCTGTCGCTGGTGAACCCGGGCGGCAGCGGGAAGTTCGGGAGTTGCGGCTTGCCGAACTCGATCTCGACGCCGGCCCGCTCCGCGATGACGAGCGTGTTGTCGCACGCGTCGGTCAGCTCGCGGAACAGGTAGCGCATCTCCTGCGCGCTGCGGAGGTAGTGGCCCGACCCCTTGAACTTGAACCGCTCGTCGCCCGACTGGCTGATGAGCGCGTTCGTCTGCACGCACAGCAGCGCGTCGTGCGCCTCCGCGTCCTCGGGCCGCGTGTAGTGGCTGTCGTTCGTGGCCAGCAACGGCGCACCGATGCGCGTCGCGATGTCGACGAGTTGCGGGTTCGTCTTCTGCTGCTCGGCGATGCCGTGGTCCTGCAGCTCGATGAAGAAGTTGTCGCGCCCGAAGATCTCCTGCAGGCGCCCTGCCTTCGCCATGGCCGCTTCGAAGTCGCCGGCGAGCAACGACTGCAGGACGTGGCCGCCGAGGCATCCGCTCGTGGCGATGACGCCCTCGGAATGGTCGGCGAGGATCTCCCAGTCGACCTTGGGCTTGCGGTAGTAGCCCTCGAGGAAGGCGCGGCTGGCGAGCTGGATGAGGTTGCGGTAGCCGGTGTTGTTCTCCGCCAGGAGGGTGAGGTGGTACCACGCCTTCTTGCCACCCTCGCCCTCGCCGCCCGTGTCGTCGATCTTGCCGCGGGTGTTGATGCGCTCGGCCCGGTGGTCGTGGGCCATGTACGCCTCGAAGCCGATGACGGGCGTGATGCCCGCCGCCCGGCACGCCGCGTAGAACGGCAGGACGCCGTACATGTTGCCGTGGTCGGTGATGCCGAGCGCCGGTTGGCCGTCCGCGGCGGCGGCCGCCACCACCTCGTCCACCCGGGAGGCACCGTCGAGCATCGAGAACTCGGTGTGCACGTGGAGGTGGGCGAAGCTGTTGCGGTCCGTCATCCCGAGCCCCGGTCCCTCCCGTCATCCACACCTTCTGCACCGGTTGCGCACACCCGGCTGTGGACGACTTACACGGGTGTCATTTCACCGTAGCACCGCCGTTCGACGGCGCGGAACGGGTCCGATTGGTACTGTTCGCGCTTTCTCGCGGAAGGCGGATCCGTGATGGATGTGATCCTCGCTGTGGCGTTGACGGTCGGCATCGTCGCGTCGGTCTTCGCGCTCCAGTTCGTGCCCCGCCACCTCCGTGTGCGCCGGCACGAACGCGCGCTCGAGACGAGCCTGCGCGACGCCGGCGTCACCGGGTTCGCGCACGCCGTCGGTCATCACCCGCGCGGCGCGGGCCGCAACGCCGCCCTCGCCATCGAGGTCGCCGGGGCGACGTCGACGCAGGACGCCGAGCGACCGCTGTCGTTGGAAGAGCTGATCCGGTGGGCGCCGCGCCAGGCGGTGACCGTGTGGCACGTCGGCGACCGGTACGTCGTGCGCAACGAGCGCGGCGAGAAGGTCGTGACGACAGGGCGGGCGACGGACGACGTGACGAGCGAGTGCCCGTTCTGCGACGAAGGCGACCTCGACGCCGACGGGTTCGAGCAGCACCTCGTCGAGGTGCACCGCGACCCCGTCCACCCCACCGAGATCCGTGCGCGTGCGCGTGGCCCCCGCAGCGGCGCCTACGCCGCGCTCTCGACGACGGCGGCTGTCATCGCGTTCGCCGTCTCACTGCTGCGACTGTTCCTCCCGACCCACCAGACCTCCTCGAGCACCGGGCCGTCGCTGCCGCGCCCGAAGATCGCCTCGATCGACGTGTGCAGCAAGCTCGACCCCGCCACCGTCGGTGCTGCCGTCGGGCAGGCGGTGACGGCGACCGGCTCGAACGGCACGTGCCTCTACGACGGTGGCGGTGCCACGGTGGCCGTGGTCGTCGTCGACGAGACGGACGTGTCGTTCGAGATCGCACAAGCGACGGCAGGCATGCAACCACTCGACGGCGTCGACGGCGCGTTTGTCGGCGCGTCACCCGGCGGTCAGCAGGACCTGGGCACGCAGATGGTCATCCGTCGCGGCCAGCGCACGATCTCGATCACGGTCCTGCCCGCTCCCGAGCCCCCAGCGGCGACGTCGCTGGCCCGCGCCGCGGTCGCCGACCTCAGCTGAGCGGCATCACGCGTTCGCCGCGCGCTTCTCGCGAGCGACGATGCGGCTGCGGGCCATCGGCGGCGGCTTCGACCCGGGCGCGGCGACGAGGTCGTCGAGCAGGTGCTGCGTGGCGTGGGCGATCTCGGCCACGGCGCGGTCGAACGCCTCCTGGTTCGCCTTCGACGGCTTCTGGTAGCCGCTGACCTTGCGCACGAACTGGAGGGCAGCGGCGCGCACCTCGTCGGTCGTCGCGGGCTCCTCGCCCCGCAGGGTCACGATGCTCCGGCACATGGGATCTCCTCCACGAAGTCGGGGGCGGCGCCGCTACAGGTACGTGCCCGGCGGGCCTTGTTGCGCACCGTCGGCGCCGGGTGGGAGGCGGCGGCGCATCTCCTCGAGCTGCTGGCGGGCCTGCATCTGCTGCGCGAACAGCGTGGCCTGGATGCCGTGGAACAGCCCCTCGAGCCAGCCCACGAGCTGCGCCTGCGCCACCCGCAGCTCCGCCTCGCTCGGCGGCGCGTCGCCCTCGAACGGCGGTGCGAGACGAGCCAGCTCCTCCTGGAGGTCCGGCGACAACGACTCCGCCAGCTCCTTGACGGACGTGTCGAAGATCGCCGCCAACCGGTCGCGGCTCGCCTCGTCGAGCGGTGCGGCGCGCACCTCGTCGAGCAGCTGCTTGATCATCGACCCGATGCGCATGACCTTCGCGGGCTGGTCGACGGACTCACGACCGCCACCGTCCTCCTCGCCGTGCGGCGAGGGCACGATCTCGGGGACTTCGACGACGGGCGGCGACGGCTGATCGGACATGGGAGGCAGTTCTACCCCGCCTACGCGACGCCCACCAGCAACGGCACGAACAG
>Ga0070741_10012142_pt1 | contig 15664 bp, 19 predicted proteins | sample Coa_R1_4_FD_66440 | JGI IMG/M metagenome (GOLD analysis project Ga0070741, IMG submission 66440) | Surface soil microbial communities from Centralia Pennsylvania, which are recovering from an underground coalmine fire - Coalmine... | ecosystem: Environmental > Terrestrial > Soil > Unclassified ...
TTTTAAGTAAAATTTCCTAACGATCTAGAAGGTTTTGCAGATAGGTACGAGTGTTTGCTTGCTAATATCCTGAGCAGCCTTAGCATCTATAATTTTGGCAGAAATACACATTGGCTCACCGGTTCCGGCGCCATAAGCAAATGATCGGGTTCCATCAGCTTTAACCTTGAATGCCACGACTCTTGCTGGTGTTTTATCGTCGTTAGCGCATGATTCAATATAAGCTTGGTAATTGTCTACCGGCTTTGGTGTTAATGCCGCCACGATCAGGTCACTATTATCTTTGCTTTTGCACTGGGGCGAAAAGTTTGATGCTGTGGGCAGTGCAAATGTTTTTTGCTGGGCAACCAATAGACTAATTTTATTATTAGCATCATTTAGTGATTGCTGAGCGTTAGTTAGCTTGTTGTGCTGCCAGGCATATAATCCGTAGCAAGCCGCAGCAGCTAATATCAAAAGTAATACAATTACTGCCCATAAACCTTTATGGCTGTGAGAGTTTAGTGTTTGTGTTTCGCTGGTTTGTGTAGTTTCTTCCATAAGAAGATTATGACATAAGCATAACTATTATAGCTACAACTTTCTGTCAAAAACTTTTACCTAGTATCTGTAGTAACAGATACGGCTATAATGTAGAATGTAGTTTGTAATCCGGAGTAGCTCAATGGTAGAGCAACACCCTGTTAAGGTGATGGTTGCCGGTTCGAGTCCGGCCTCCGGAGCCAAGCATAAGTACTTCGACTCCTAGAAACCTTGCATTTTCAAATATTAAAAGACCCTGCGATTTAACCTCCCAGGGCCTAGTATGCGCGAAGCCTAGCAATTAATACGGGCATTCACGCTTACTCTAATTCAATATCAGAGTAGTGAATATGGCTGTACGTTTAGTCACACAGATTAGTTAACCAAGTTCAGCCAGCAACTTTCGTTCGCTCTTGATTATGAAAAAATGATTTTTCTGACTTATCAATTTATCTTTGAAAAGCAACTCTAGTGCTCTGCTGGCAGTTTCCCTGGTCATATTAGTCGAATCTGCGATATCTTGATGAGTTATGGGAGCCTTAATCACTATGTCGTTACCAACTTTATGGCCAAAACGGGTGCCTAGGTCTAGTAAGCAGGCGATAGCTCGTTCGCGTGGTAATCTGTAGCCCAGATTCTGGATCCTTTGAGCATAAACCGTAAAGGTATTTACTAATTGGCGTAAAATCTGTTCTGCCAACCAGGTGTTTCTGCCCATGGCGGAGCGTAAGTAATCCTTTGATGTTCTTAGCGCGGTGACATCAGACATGGCTTCATAAAAAATACCTACCTTTTGTGGACCATCCAATGCCCACGGCAACGGCATAATCTCGCCCACTCCATGTATTAATAAGAGGTTCTGCTGTCCAAGTTGAGATATTGAGTAGGCCTTAATATAGCCTGACTCAATAAGATACACACCCTCAGGCTTTTCATTGCCTTGTATAATAATTTCACCTCTTGAGAAGTGCTTTATCGTACCACCGCCAAAATGTGCGGTTATACTTTCGCTATCGTTGCGATTAAGGGTCATGTTACTCACAACTCTAGTATAGGCCTAGATTTGAGCAATGTTGTGACAACAAGCACAGCATTATAAGCATAAGACTATTAGAGTAAATGCTGTTAGGGGTATCTGCGAGAGGTCCTAACACCCATAGGATTTAACCTACTAATGGTTACCTAAGGGAGAATTAATGAGAGGGATAATATGTCTATAAGAAGCAATAAAATTACTAACACATGGCAAAACAGCCAGAGTTCTTTAACTGACCACCCGTATTTTTTAGCACACGAACAGGAGCCGGTAGACAATTGGAAGTCATTCGCCCCGGACGACATTAAGCAGGAACTTTTTGAAAACAGGTTCTTCTTAAAAAGACGTGTGTGGCGTAATATGCGGAAGATACGCCGTCATCCTCAAGTGCAATACCGGTTTTCTGGTTCAGAACTTACAGCATTAAAGCTTCGTCATATAGGGTAGAAGTTAGGGTTAATAGTAGTACAAAGCTTAACTTCCTCCAAACTCATAATTGTTGAGCGGTACCTAGTTCTAAGCATGTCCGCTAGTGGGAGCCACTATTTCGATTTGAATCACTGTATGAAGTCTGGCTGCAGTAGTGTAAAAATCCTGACAGACCAAAACGATAGATAAGCTTATTATGCTAATTGTTAAGAAGGAGGATCGCCAATGACAAACTTCATTAGTAAATACATAGCTTACCGACAAGAACGCAAACATATTAAAGAGGTTCTTAGTCCAGAAAATAATAATTTTTGGTAGCACTGATCCTTGATTCGTTGACGGACGTCTATCAATCAGGACTAATCTGCTGAATCTTTTCTGAACCTAGCTTAGATAATGAAGCTAGCTCCCTATTTCTTGCTGGTTAAAGCTACTTGTTATTCGCCGCGAAGTTCGCCTCCGTGGACAGTCAAACCGTAGATAATTAGAACATCAACGACCATCATGGTAATTGACCATGTTGGGTACGCATTGATAAATCCCATATTAGCAACGAAACTCATGCCGGCAAGAAAAACTGCCACTATGCGAGCCCACGCTGCACCTCGTAGTAACTCCAAACCTGCCATAAAAATGATGATGGCTAGGACTAGATTAATCCACCCCCAGGTCTTAAAACTAAAGACTAAAAGACTGTTTTCTGAAACCGTATAAAACTTGTCGTTAAAGATACCCGCCAAGCCGGCGATTCCTTCGAGGATGCCTAGAAGCATCATCATGAAGCCGGCAAAGTATGCCCATCCTGCCCATCCGGCAGGTCTATTATTTTGTGCACTCATTCGAGATTCCCTCCTTGCCCACCGTGATTAGTGTTCAGTTTATATCATTACACTCATTATCCGAACTGTCAATATAGTGGGTGGAGAAGCTAGACCTTAAGCAACTAAACGAAAAAGTTAAATCAAACTATTGCGGCGCATGACGGGCCGTTCATTGCTACTATAAATTTCTGATCTTGTGCTTATTCTGCTATTGAGATCATGGAGGGCAAGAATATGCGGGTTTGTAGCTCCGGAGCTTGATAAAATAAACATATGAGCGAAAAAGTAATTGCCACAGGTGTGGTGCACAAAACACCGGCGGATTTAGCAAAAAGCATTACATCTAACCCTAAAGCCTTAGCAGCGTGGGAAGACCTTACACCGCTTGCACGCAATGAGTGGATTTGCTGGACCGTATCGGTCAAGAAACCAGAGACGAGAAAACAGCATGTTGAGAGAGTGCGAGCAGAGTTGCTAGCCGGAAAACGTCGGCCTTGTTGCTGGATTGGCTGTATCCATCGCAAGGATAAGTCAATAAGTCCTTCGGTGCGATGGGCGCTCAGTAAATAACCTCGAGTAATTAACGGGCGTACTTTATGTCGCCGGCTTAGGTTGAATCATATATCTTATCCAGCACTCATGCCAGCTAGGGCCAAGCTGGAAAGTTTGGTGGATAACGGAGGGGATATATTCTTTTGGTGTCTTATTGCACTGGTCGTTGTCCTAGAGGGAATTATTAAGTTCGCTTAGGAGTGCATAGGGTAGGATTCTTTGAAGAATGCAAAAACTACTACACGTTAGGTAGAGCAGCCGTGCTATATTTTAGTCATTAACAATCAACAGCTGGAATCCGGTGTAATTCCGGAACTGTGCCGCAACGGTAAAAAGCACCAACGCTTTCAGTCCGATACAGCTTATAAGTCTCCCGAGCAGGAGCGATTGCTTAACTAGTTAAGTGTTTTATCCTCCTGGCTCATGAGACATGGAGGATTTTTTATGAGCCGAGTAGCTCAATCGTTTAATAAAACAAAACAAATAATTTTGATTGCGGTATTTGTTGTATCCATCAGCGCCGGTCTAGTCGCTACAAAACCTTGGGATACAACCTCAAAGCCTGTTATTACCCAACAACAATCACAGACCACTTATGTTAAGTACCAAGGTAAGCAAGGTCAAAATGCTCTAAGCCTCTTGAAAAAATACACCACAGTGGCAGTTAAACACTATTCGTTCGGAGATCAGGTAACTTCTATTAATGGTACTCAGGGCAATGGGCCAAAATATTGGAGTTTTTATGTAAACGGTAAGTTAGCGGATGTTGGTGCTGGTACATACGTGACTAAAAGTTCGGATGTTATAGAATGGAAGCTGCAAAAACTATGAAGAAAAGCCATATACATGCAGCAATCGCAATTAGCCTAGTTTTTATTGGAGTTTCCTTCCGATTATTGCCTCATCCGGCCAACTTTGCGCCGGTAGCAGCAATTGCTATTTTTGGTGGCGCAGTACTGCCAAGACGCCTGGCGGTTTGGACTCCACTTTTAGCTATGATAACCTCTGACGCAATTATAGGTTTCCATGGCTTGATAGCGGTGACATGGGGATGCTATGCCCTGATTGCTTTAGCTAGTAGCCACTGGCTTAGAACTCCAAAATTCTTTCGAGGAGCTTTCTTGACCGTTAGCTCGTCGATATTTTTCTTTGTTGTAACTAACTTTGCAGTCTGGGTCTGGAGCGGTATGTATGATCACACTCTGAACGGACTAATCCGTTGCTATACATTAGCCTTGCCGTTCTTCCGCAATACGCTACTGAGCGACTTAATCTATACAGCGGCTTTATTTACTATTTTTGCACTTGCTACCCGCTTAAGCGGACGATTGATTAAAGCTGAATCCATCAGAGCAATAGCAAGTAATTAAAATCATATAGCTGGAATCCGGTGTAATTCCGGAACTGTGCCGCATCGGTTAAAGTCCGCCACAGCCTAAATTAACAAGTCTCCCGAGCAGGAGCAATTACTTAACCTGTTAAGTATTATAACCTCTGCTTGGAGCAGGGGTATTTTTTATGCTTAAGCAAGCAGCTCTATCTAAAGAAATTTATGCGCGTCCGTTTGAGGAGCGCTACTATACTGCAGCCCATAATATTGGTCGCATGAGCATGCGCGGTGCAGCTATAGAGAATCTGCGTAGCCTGGAAAAGCGCCGGTATGATGAGTTAACGAGTGGTTTGGTTGAAGCGCTGCAGGGTGTAGTAAGTACCCACTACACTTTCGAGTTAAAAAACGGACGCTTAGTTGCTGAAGATGGCGAACCCATCAGCGATATGCTGAGGCGAGCTTATGTAAATGACCTCGAGCTAGCAGAAAAGGATGAATTCTATGCTCAGTTTTTGCCTCAACGATCAGCTCATGAACTTGCTGAGTTACATGAACAAGAAGCTATGGCCAAAGGTCAGACAGACTTCAATACTATTATTACTTTCTCTCCATATAGCGAGGAGTTTGATACATCTATTGAAAATCATCAAAAACTTAAAAAAGCTAAGCAAAAACCTCACTGGAAGCGAGCAATGATACGAATCTCGCACTGGGATGGGCAGAAACTACATGTCTCTACCCGCTCACTTGATAATTCGGACCTCGGTCTTTTACATGAGACTGCTAGTAGTTATTTTGGATATCAATTCAGGGCACAGGATTCAACCGAGACACTCGGCGAACGTCTTCACTTGAAGGCAGATACTAAGCTGGTGGCTTTAATGCCGGACGCTATTTGTCGCGTAGCCGACTCTATTATGAGTGAGAGGCGCGGCGGCGAGTGGCGACAGGGCCGCTCAAAAGAAGAGGCAAAAGACCTCAAGATATTTGTTGAGTCCCATGCGGGAATTATTAAGAAATTACTAAAAGTGGGCAGGGAATTAGCCCGCAAGCATATGGATTTTGAGTCTTACGAAAAAGCCTATGATGAGCAGATCTATAACTACGCGGCGCTACTAGAGTTGAGGTTAGAAAGAAGGGCTTCTGGCAAGATTTTGGATATGCCTGCTGCCTCAAAGGCAGCAGGCAATTTGGCGCGTGCTGAGGGTAAAACTTTTGACATGTGCGGGAAAGCTTTAGAACCCGAAGCTGATGCGACTAAAAAGACTGGCTTTGAATCGTTATTAAGGCTTGAAGGGCAACCTGTATCGTGCCCAAATTGTGATAAGAAGGTAGTTGTCGATAAAGAATATCTAGAGAAGGGTGAGCTTCAGTGCAGTGAGTGTGGCTACCATATTGATGTTTGCACAGGCAAAAAAGGCTTTAGAAAAGCTAACAAGAGGACACAAGAAAAAAAAGAGGACTTTGCTGATTTATTAAAAAAAGCGTTTAAGCTTTAGCTTTTGTAAGCTTGGCGACATTCTTAATAATAGCCGTACCTATGTGCCCTGATTTTTTCTTTTCGGCGACCTTTTCCAGTAGACCGAACTGCTTTTCTAGATATCGTAAGTGCTTATCCCTGTGTTTCTTGAACTCTGATTTTTGCAGACCAGACCGTCTTACAAACGCGCCAATCTGTTCGCTACCGATAAAGTGGGGCAGAATAACATAACTGGCCCCTTGTCTGTAGAGCTTTGCGGCTTCTTCAGGGCTATCAGCTTGGACGATGGTCACAGCGTCTGGATTTGTTTTTTCCAAATAGCCCATTATGAATTTATTTACTTCGTAATCCGTAGTGGTCGAAACAATTAATTTGGCATTAGGCATACCGGCTTCTTCCAGAAGTTCTATATCAGTGATGTCGCCATATAGGTGGTTAATATGCTTGCGCTCTAACAGATCAATTACTTCAGGATCGTAGTCGATGACCACAAAACTGCGTTTAAGCTGACGGAAGACTCGAATAAATTCATGCCCGCCTTTGTGGTAGCCAATTAAAATTAAATCGTTTTGTTCTCGTACTAAATCTTCCTCATGAGTCTTGCGTTTTTCAAATAAGTCTAGGTATTTATCGAAGTAGCTAAACAATTTATCAGAAAACACAATCATATAAGTGGAAGCAGCAATCGTAATTAGCGTTACCAAAACTAATGACGATACGAAGCCGCTGCTAATTAAGCCCTTGCTCTGGCCGATAATTATTAAGACGATAGAGAATTCGCTTACCTGAGCCAGAGCAACAGAAGCTTTAAAGCTGGTACGCTTTGTGTAGCCTAAGAAACCTAACACAGTCATAGCAACTAACGGTTTGATAATTACGGCAATCAAAATGCCGGCTAGTATCACCCACAACATTGAGCCTAGCTCAGTAAATTGCAGATTAGAGCCGAGTGAAATAAAGAAGACTATTAGGAAAAAGTCACGTAAAGGCCGCAGACGAGCACTGATCTCCTGCGCATATGGCAGCGGTGCAAGACTAATGCCCGCTAAAAGGGCACCGATCTCTGAACTCAATCCGATTTTGCCAAATATAGCTGCGCTGCCAAGTCCCCATGCTATGGCAAAAAGAAACAAAAATTCTTGGTTGTCAGCAATAGTTTTCTGAAAGCGGGGCAAAACCCGGTAGCTAATTGCGTAAATAATCCAGCCGATAACACCGGCTTTGATGACAAGCCCAATCAAAGAACCAAGGGCCAGAGTTTTATCAGGAGTAGCCGAGGAGGTTATTACAACCAAGGCGATTGCAATAATGTCTTGCACCAGAGACACACTGATCGAGATCTTGCCGTATAGCCGACCGTGTTCTTTTTTATCACTTAAAAGTTTAAGAATAATTATAGTGCTACTTACGGCTAAAGAAGCACCCAGAAAGAGCGACTCATTGTTGTTTAGACCCAATAGGGATCCTACTATCCAGCCAAGTACAGTAATAACAATAACTTGGATAACTCCTACATACGATGCAGTGCGGCCAACATCTTTAATCACGCGTGGGTTTAATCCAAGCCCAATAATAAAGAGCAGAAGCGCTATCCCAAGATCAGAAAAAAGCTTTAATGTCTCAGGCGATTTAGATACGTGAAGCACAGCAGGGCCGACAATAATGCCTGTAATAACGTGGCCTATTAACAGCGGCTGGCCGATGATCCGCATAATCAAAGCTACAGAAGCACCGATGACGATGATTAAACTTAGTCCGGGGAATACACTATCCATAAGCTAGAACAATGAAAATATGGCGCCGCCGCCGGCCAAGACCATTAAAGTTGTAACTGCCCACCCAAGAAGGCTTGTTGAGGGCTTATTTACCCAGCTGCCCATGATATGGCGGCTACTGCTAATAATGACAATTAAAGCTAAAACAAAAGGAGCAACAATTCCATTGGCAACAGCAGAGTAAATTAAAGCTTTGATGGGATCTATGCCCAGAAAATTAATAGCTAGACCAATAAGCACGGAAATAATTAGGACACCATAAAAGGCGTGGGCTTGTCTAAGTTTGTGGTCTAAGCCTCCTCCCCAGTGGAAGCTTTCGCTGACAGCGTAACTACTGGCACCAGCCAAGACCGGAATAGCCAGCATACCAGTGCCAATGATACCGATGGCAAATAAAAAGAAAGTTAAATTGCCGGCAAAGGGGCGCAATGCTTCAGCCGCCTGTGAAGCTGATTGGATATGGTTTATGCCTTGCGGATATAAAATAGCGCCGCAAGCAGCGATAATAAAAAACATTACTAGGTTTGACAAAAACATGCCGCTCCAGACATCGATACGCATAGCCCGAATTTGGTGTTTGTTGGTTTCTTGTCTAGCCGATAACGTTTTTTTGCCATTGGCTACCTCGGCTTCAACTTCTTGGGAAGTCTGCCAGAAAAATAAGTAGGGTGAAATAGTTGTACCCAAAATAGCACAGATTAATAACAGCTGATCGCGGGTGAATTGAACTGTAGGCACAGCCGCTCGGTGTAAAACATTGCCCCAGTCTAAGTGGGCCATTATGGCGCTGGCAACATAAGCAAGCAGGATCATTGCTAGCCACTTAAGGTACTTGGCGTAACGGGCATAAGGCAAATAAATTTGCAGTAGCAAGCTGACTACCGCAAAAGCAACAACAGCCATAGGAAAACTAAGGCTAGGCCTCAACAGCTGGACGCCTTTAGCCATTGCCCCTAGGTCAGCACCAATATTAAAAGCATTGGCTGCAAATAATAGAGCGGTACATAAATACAAGGTTTTTTTGGAAAAATGCCGACGGATGTTCCCAGCAAGCCCGCGGCCAGTAACTAAGCCAATACGGGCGCACATTTCCTGGACAACGGCCATCAACGGGAAGGTTACAACCGACAGCCACATCAACTGAAAGCCATATTGCGCACCGGTTTGAGAATAGGTTGCGATACCGGAAGGGTCGTCGTCGGAGGCGCCAGTAGTTAGACCGGGGCCCAAGATGTTCCAGTATTCCTTGGTTTTTTTAATTGATTTAGTTTGCGGGAAGGCTTGGGCTACTTTTGTACTTTCAATAACGGTTTTATCAAGCATCGCGGCCGGCGCGGCGGCAACTTTTTCAATTAAATCTCTGTCTCGACTCATTATTTTAGTTTTAGCCTTTAGCGCTATGATATAGCGTTAGGCCTCTGAACACAAGCAGTTAGACTAGAGTGCTCCAATAGTACCAAAAGCGCTTTAAAATCAGAGCGATGATTATTAAAAACCAGACCAATATTATGTCTCCATGATGTCTTTGAGCAAACTCAATAACCGATTTAGCTTTTTTAGACGTCTTAATATTATTCTCTCTGAAGTTAAAAAGAGTTACGTATACAAAAATGGGTATAGTCATTGCCCACACAATCATACAAAAAATGCACAGGGCGCCGATTCGGTAAAGAGTTTCGAACTGTAGCCAAGTTATAAACGCGATAGCAAATATCAGGCCAACTTCTATTAACTGCCAAAACCATCTAGCAAATTTGGCGCCAGCCATCATGGCTAGCCCTAAAAATGCCACAGCGGCATAACCCGCTATGCCAATAAAGTAATTAGGGAAGGCAAAAACATGAGACTGAGTACTGTCTGCCACACTGGTACAGCTTAAAACGGGGTTAAGGTTACAGATTGGTACAAAGTGTGGATTTTTAAGTCGATTAAACACCTCTATAGATAGGAGTATGGAAGCAAGCATGGCAATAAAACCGCCAATTAAAAGTATCCAGGGCAAAGATTTATCTAACGACCACTTTTTTTGTGCCATTTCTAGCTAAATTTTAGCACTAATCGGCTACTGTTTATTTTTAGCGGTGATTTCAGCACTAATCACCGCCGCAATCTTATCCACGCTAGGAATACCCGTTTGGGGGTCTGTTAAGCTAGCATTGTCTAAGGCCTTGCCATCTAGAAAGAGCGTTGGGGTTGCTTCATCCTTCCCGGTTTTACTAAACGCATTAATATCCGCTTGTATAGAATTGTTCACTCTCTCGCTAGTGTAATCAGTCGAGAATTTATTAACGTCCAGCCCAAGTTGTTGCGCGTAACTTTTATAAATGTTTAGTGGTGATGTAGAGCTAGCCCAACTATTTTGATTTTCGTAGAGCACGTCATGCATTTGCCAATATTTACCCTGTAAACCTGCAGCTTCTGCAGCTCTGGCTGCAGCGTAGGCATTATTGTGTATAGGTAGGGGCAGGTTGCGGAATTGGAAAAAGATATCCTGTGAAAGCTGCGTGTAAGCCTGCTTTAGCGGTTGGTAATAGGCTTCACAAACAGGGCATTGGTAATCACCGTATTCAATCAAAGTAACGCCTTTTTTGCCTTCTCCTGTTATGTGGTTCGTTGGTTGACTGCTGTTATGTGAGCTGCCAGAACCACTTTTATTATTGGAATGTTGGGACACAGCGAAGACACCTATAAATATAACAATGATTGCAACTAAAATTCCTAAAAAACGTTTATCCATAAATTTTTGCGCTAACCTCCATTTTCTGCTCCTATAATAACATGCGCTTCGGCTTTGATGCGGTCTCTGGCTTTAGAGTAAGATAAGAAGGTGAAGATAGCATTAGCAGTTATTCTGGCATTAGTTTTTTTAGCCTCTGTTCTACTTATAAATACTTTGCGCGGAATCCCATCTAGAGAGCTAAGAAGACAAGCTCGAGACCAGAGAGATAAAAAATTAGAAAACATGTATAAACTATCGGCATTTGGTAAGTCGAGTCAGATATTTGTGTGGCTGGTTGGCGGCTGGAGCGCTGTTGGGCTAGCTTTACTAGCTGCCTACACTGATTGGCGGCTTGGTTACGCAGTAGGTATAGTGGTTGTATGGCTAGCGTGGATGAGCCGACCAGTAGAAAATTCCGAAAGCCGGCTATTTAGGCTGTCCCGCTGGCTAGCGCCCATACTTCTGCCTTTAATTGGTTTTTTACAACCAATCTTAAGCAGATTTCCTGCGAGGGTTTTAACATCTACCAGGCTTTATGAAAAAGAAGATTTAATTGAGTTTCTTAAGTCACAAACTAGCAAAGCGGGAAACAGAATCTCAGAAGATGAGCTTAAAGCAGCAGCTAAGGCGCTCAACTTTAATGATCAAAGCATCAGTAGGGTTATGACGCCTCGACGGAAAATTAAATGGGTTGCGGCTGGTGACTCAATAGGGCCAATGGTAATGGACGAACTTCATAAGTCAGGCGACGAGCGCTTTCCGGTGGTTAAGCAAATTCCTAAATCCGGTAATCCCGAAGTTGTAGGTAGTCTATACCTAAAAAATTTATTAAATCATCTAGAAGATAAAGGGCATATAAGGGATATTATGCAGCCAGGCGCTGCGTATATTAATGAGTCTCAAAGTCTGCAAACTGCGACTGATGCTTTTCTAAAATCAGGGCAGCTATTGTTGATCGTGGTTAATGAGTTTGAAGAAATAGTAGGCATTTTGGCGCTAGAAGAAGTGCTTGCCCAGATTTTTGGCCGCAAAATTGCAGGAGAAGAATTCGATAACTATGCTGATATGCGCGCCGTAGCTTCTCTAGATCTAGAAAAAGATGATAGTCCCCAGTTGAAAACTGAGGTAGAATAACACCTATGGATCGAGTTTTGAGCCGCGATATAAAAGATCGCGCCGGCAAAGAAATTATACTTCGTGGCTGGCTACATAAAAAACGTCTTATTGGCGGTATTAACTTTATATTATTACGTGACCGATCCGGAGTAGTCCAGGTTGTTATAGAAGATGATACAGAGGTGGAGAAATTGCGCGGTCTGCAAGTAGGTAGCGTTCTTGAAATTCTTGGTAAAGCGGTTGACGAACCACGTGCACCTGGTGGTGTAGAAATCCACGAACCAAAGATTAGTGTGATGCTTCCGGTAACTGAAGAGCCGCCAATCGAAATAGATAAACCGCTTAGTCACGCCTCAGAACATCTCGATACCTTGTTTGATTACCGATATCTTGGCTTACGTAACTTAGATGAGCAAAAAATCTTTCGAATTCGGGCTGCATTAGTACAAAACATCCGCGAATTCTTAATAAAGAATGACTTTGTGGAAATTCATACCCCAAAATTGTTGGCTGGTGCTACTGAAGGCGGAGCAGAGGTCTTTAAGACTGATTACTTTGGCCAGGAAGCCACGCTAGCTCAAAGCCCCCAGCTTTATAAGCAGGTGCTAGTGGGCGCTTTTGAGCGTGTTTTTGAGATAGCTCCTGCCTTCCGCGCAGAACTTTCGGCTACTACCCGACACATGTCTGAAGTCTACATGCTAGATATCGAAATGGGTTTTATTGAAGGTCACGGAGACGTGCTGGATATGGTCCAGGACATGACCTACTACACACTCACTGAGACATATAAAAAATATGCCGATGAGCTCAAAAGCTTAAACGCACCTGAGCTAGTCCTAAAAGAAAAATTTCCGCGCTATACGGTCGCTCAGGTTCATGAACTTTACACTAAAGCTACAGGCACAGACACTACTCAAGAAAAAGACTTGATCCCAGACGAAGAAAAATGGATTTGTCAACACGCTAAAAAAGAACAGGGCAGCGAAGCCGTGTTCGTAACTAACTTCCCCAAAGAAGCGATGAAGTTTTATCACAAACTAAGCGATGATGGTAAAACCGTGCTCTGGGGCGACTTGCTTTTCCGCGGATTAGAAATTGCCACCTGCCCCATGAGGGAAAATAATTACGAGAAACTAATGCAGCAAATTAAAGACGCCGGCATGAGTACCGAAAATCCATTGTTCAAAGTTTTCTTAGAAGCTATGAAGTTTGGCTTACCTCCGCACGGTGGTTGTGGTTATGGCATTGATCGATTGGTCGAAAAGACTATAGGCCTAGGTAACGTCAAAGAAGCTACTCTCTTTCCCCGAGACATCAATAGATTAGCTCCGTAATCATGGCCGCGCCAGAACTAACTAACAGACCGGCAAGGATAGAAATCGAAGGCACAGATGGAATAGCTTTGCGCGGGCTCGTTCTTGACGATGCTCAAAGGTATTTTGATTTAATCGATGCCGACAGAGGTCATTTTAAGTATGGGCAAGAAGTCACGCCAGAAAAGTACACATCGGTAGAAAAAGTAATAGATAGCATAGAGCACCCCCAAGCTGGAAGAACCAGATTTGGTATATGGGATCACGATACGATGGTAGGCAGTATAAATCTGTCAGATAAAAGGCCTGGCGTAATGGAGGTTGGATATTGGGTTGGTGGCGAACATAAAGGTCATGGCTACGCTCAAAAAGCGCTAGGATTAGTAATGGGCTATGCGTTTAATGATCTTAATTTAAGTGAACTTATTGCTTGGGTACATCCGGAGAATGCGGCCAGCATTAAAACACTGGAAAGAAATGGGTTTCAACTTGACATGACAAGTCAAGAACTCCGATACGTTTTAAGAAGAGATCAAGTGGCCGCAGCATTAGATGAGTAAGCAGGATTTTGAGCGGAAGATTGTAATTGTGGTTAATAAAGAACTGGAACAGTGGCAGGTTTTGAATACTGTGGCGCACATTTCAGCCTACATAGGTCATAGACTCGGCAAAGACTTTGATACCGACGAATATTTCGTAACTAATGATGGTAAGAATCATCCGCGTAATTCGCAGTATGCAATTATTGTTTTAAAAGCCAAGCCGGGACAAATGGAAAATTTGATGGCTAAAGTTCGCGAATCAAAACTTTTGTATCACGGTTTCATCCGCGAAATGATCGATACAACAGACGACGAAGAAATCACCAAAATCTTAGCTGCTAAAAATGACGCCGAAATAGAATATTTAGGCATCGGTATATTCGGCCCAAAAGCTGAAGTCGACGCTCTAACAAAAAATTACCAACTCTGGAAATAAAAATCTAAAAATCGCCAATCAAGACTGATAGTATATGATCTAATATGAGCGAAGCGGTATTTGATCCATCGGCTGAGAGTTTGGTCCTACCAGTCGGAGAGGGCATGACACTAGAGAGATTATTAGCCGTAGACCAAGCATCAGTAGCAGAATTTTTAGTAAATGAGTGGGATGGCTTTAGCCAATTTGCTCCCGCTGAAGCAGGAGAGTCAGAAAGAGATGGGGAAACCAAAGCAGAACTAGCATGCAGAATTGTCTTTCCTGGCAATCCGGAAGACTTTAACTTAGCTATTAAGCAGGAGAGGAGGCTGATCGGACTACTTTTCTTAGATCAGACAAATATTGCCGGTCTAAGAGAAATAGGATACGTGCTCGGCAAAGATTATCGGAAGCAGGGAAGAGCGACTAGAGCTGTTGGAGCTGCCATAAAATTCGCTTTTACCGGAACTGATGCCGTTAGTTTATCGGCAAGAACACTAAAAGATAATGTAGCCAGTCAGCGGGTTTTGCTTAAAAATGGATTTCAGGCAGGATACACGGGCGGAAAGATTATATACTTTGGTTTAAGCAAACAAAGATATCTTGATCAAGCTGCAGATGCAGCATAATCAGAGGAGGAGAGATATTGAATGAATCCATATGAGAAAATTATTGAGCTTCTAAAAAGTAATGATCTTTGGTTTGAGGAGATAAAGCACGAGCCGGTTTATACCTCCCAGCAGGCAGCCTCAGTGCGTGGCTTGAAGCTAGAGCAAGGAGCAAAGTCGCTTTTATTTAAGGCTGATCAAGATTTTATTCTAGTTGTATTAGGTGGCGATAAAAAAGTTGACTGGAAGAAGCTCAAGAATGTTTTAAGTGTTAGGCAAATAAGAATGGCTACTCCGGAGGAAGTAGTCCAAAAAATGGGCGTAGAAGTTGGCGCCTGTTATCCGTTTGGCAATATCGTCGGCCTGCGGACTCTAGTCGATAAATCACTTACGAAACAAGAAATAATTTCCTGCAATCCTGGCCGCCATGATGTTTCTATTAAATTCATGCTTAAAGATTATCAAAAACTGGTTCAGCCAGAATTAACAGAAGTAAGCTAAGCAGTTTACTTCAAAGCAAGCCTGCTGGATAACCAAAATAACCGCTCCTTCGCTATAATTTAGGTGAAGGGAGAATTATGGCTAAAGCAAAAAAACCAGCAAGGCCTGATTTTAGCGACTTAAAAGCATTGTTTATCAACTGCTCGATCAAAAAAGGTGCTAGTAAATCACATACGCAAAAACTAATGAACCGCGCCGCCGGCATTATGCGCAAGCAAGGTGTAAAAGTGGAACAGATTTATGCCTTGGACCACACTATTACCTTTGGCATGGATAAAGATGGCACTGAGGCCGGCTGGCCAAAAGACGATTGGCCCAAAATTGAAAAGAAAATCCTGGCAACCGACATTCTGGTTATAGGCACGCCAATTTGGCTTGGCCAAAAATCGAGCGTTGCGACGCTGTTGATAGAGAGGATGTACGCCTATAGCGGTGACCGTAACCAAAAGGGCCAGTACCTTTATTATGGTAAAACAGGTGGCTGTGTGATAACCGGCAACGAAGA
>Ga0070741_10012143_pt1 | contig 15661 bp, 12 predicted proteins | sample Coa_R1_4_FD_66440 | JGI IMG/M metagenome (GOLD analysis project Ga0070741, IMG submission 66440) | Surface soil microbial communities from Centralia Pennsylvania, which are recovering from an underground coalmine fire - Coalmine... | ecosystem: Environmental > Terrestrial > Soil > Unclassified ...
TGAACACCTGTACTGCCAACGGTACATTCAAGAATTTTGCCTATCAGGTGCAGATGGTTATTACGCAGGGAGATAGCGGGGGCGTGATCTTCCGTTATGATAGCACGCACGACTCTTATTACTACTTTAGCGTGAGTACAAAAGGCACCTACTCGCTCTCCTATTCACTGTCAGATGGCACACTCATTCCCATCCTGGGTCCGACAAACAATGCGGCGATCAATTCAGGGATAGGCAATAGTAATCTGCTGGCCGTGGTGGTTCGTGGGCGCAACATTGATCTCTATGCGAATAATCAACACCTGGCTGGAATCACCGACGCGCAGGTAGTAAATGGACAGATCGGTCTGGCCGTTCAGAATAATGGGAATGCCACCGAAGCCACATTTCGCGATGCAAAAGTCTGGAATAATTAAATGCTATATTATATGCTTAACCGACATTGACGGGTAACAATTTATGAGTCATCCGAACTTTTTTGCGGTGGCGTTTGCCGCTCACCTCGCAGCTTCGCTGCTCGCCGGGTGGGGAGTGTGGTGGCTGGCCTGGTGCGCGTGGGCTGCGCCCACGCGCACCAGGCCAGCCACCACACTCCCCACCCGGCGAGGCACCGGAGGCGCTGAGGCGAACGAAAGCTGCCTGGGAAAATTCAGGGATAACTCATATTTTGTATGCATAAAATGAAGATTTACAATTGCTTAATAATCTATAGAAGACGTGCGACGAAAAGTGGAGGGAAAATCTCTTGACCTTGACACTATGTCAATCCTTATACTACCCCATAGACGTATGAAGCAAGGAGGAATAAGCATGTTTTCTATCGGTGAATTTTCGCAGATTGCTCGTGTGACACCCAGACAGCTCCGGCATTATGAAGAACTTGGCTTACTCAAACCAGAGCGCATCGATCCTGAGACGGGCTATCGTTTCTATAGCGCGCTCCAGCTCCCCCGGCTCAATCGCATCATAGCCCTCAAGGACCTGGGACTCACGCTCACCCAGATCCTGCGCCTGCTGGACGAGCACATTACAGCAGAGGAGATCCGAGGTATGTTGATGCTGCGCAAAGCTCAGATTGAGCAAACCTTGCGCGAGGAACTCGACCGAGTGCAGAGCATTGAGGCACGTCTCAGTCAGATCGAGCAACAAGGATTGCTGACCGACGACGTGATCCTCAAAGCGATGCCAGCACGGGCCTTTCTTTCTCTGCGGCAAGTCGTCGCCTCAAAAGAGGAAGGCCTGGCATTAATGACCCAATTGCACCATTTCTTGCCACAGCAGGCCGGGAGAAGTGCCATCGGCCAATTTGCTCTTCGCCTTCTCTCTGAGAGCTTCCAGGAAGAGAACGTCGAGGTAGAGATGGGCTTTCTGCTCAACAGGGATGTTTTGGAGACCGTTGCGCTCCCTAACGGTCGGGTCATGACCAGGCACATCCTGCCCGCAGTCGAAACTATGGCTACCACGATTTGTATAGGCATCGCCGACCATACAAGAGGCTATGGCACGCTGGGAACCTGGATGGAGCAAAACCACTTTCAACTGGCAGGGCCTGGTTGGGAAGTCTTCATCGAGCCATTTCAATCAGCCAAATTGGACCAGGCTGTCATCGAAATTCAGCTTCCTGTGACCAGGAGCGGCGACGTGAGGGATTTAGGCTCCGCTCTGATCACGTCGTAATGATCTGTACCAGGATCCAGAAAACATACATGAGAGGAGTTTCTCTATGAGACGCATTGATAAGAACACATTTGGCCCCTGGGCTCTGATAACCGGAGCCTCCTCAGGTATCGGTGAGGAGTTCGCACGCCAGCTTGCGGCCAGTGGATTAAATCTGGTACTGGTTGCTCGCAGGCTCTCTGCTCTCGAAGCGCTTGGGAGCGAACTGGCGAAGACCTTCGGCATCTACTATCGCACCGTTGAGCTGGACCTCACCAGCGACGATTTTCTCAACGAGATAGAGAAAGTCACGCGTGATCTGGATATTGGTCTCGTGATTTCCAACGCGGGATCGATGATCCCTGGCGATTTTCTGACCATCGATCAGCGGGTCTGGCAGCAAGACCTGCGCTTGAACGCCAAAGCGCATCTGGACCTGGCCCATCACTTCGGACACCACCTTGCTCAGCGCGCACGTGGTGGGCTACTATTGGTCTCATCAACGGCGGGCTTGCAGGGAATCCCGTTCTCAGCAGAGTATGCCGCCGCCAAAGCCTATGTGCTGACGCTGGGAGAGGCGCTGCACATCGAGTTCCAAAAGAAGGGAGTCCACGTGACCGTCCTCTTGCCAGGAGCGACCGATACGCCATTGATGGCTGCCAGCGGCTTCAACCCGGACACCTTGCCCGTCAAGCCGATGTCAACCAAACAATGTGTCGCCGAGGGGCTGGCCGCTCTCTCTGCTAATCGCACGACCCATATCGCGGGACGCCTGAATCGTGTCCTGGCAGCAGTGATACCACGTCCACTTGCCATCAGGATGTATGGAAGCCTGACGCAGCAGGTTATGGTAAAACGCGGGGCATCGACAACCACAGTAGCAACGAACTGAGATCAACAAGGAGAACCTGAATGAGACGACCATTTCGCATGACCGCCGGCCTGCGGGTGGTCTCCACCATCATCACCACCCTCTTACACATAGGGTTGCCAGTCGGCCCCTCAGTCCTGCTCTCCGTGCGAGGGCGCAAGAGTGGAAAGATCTATACCATTCCGGTCGCACTGGTGGAAAACAGTGGCACGAGCTTTCTGGTCGCCGCCTTTGGAGAAGTGAACTGGGTACGTAACCTGCGTGCTGCAGGTTCGGCACAGCTCACTCGGAGGCGTCGCACCGAAGCCATCGGAGTCGTCGAGCTCGGAACGCGAGAAGCTGCGCCAATCCTCAAACAGTTTCTCAGAGAATCGCAACGCGTCTCGTTTATCAAGCCATACTTTCGCGTGACTCCACAATCCTCGCTCGCCGACTTTGAGCAGGAAGCGTTGCATCATCCCGTATTTCGCATTGTAAGCACGAATGGAAGGCAGGAGTAGAACGCATGCAAAGGTTTAGACATTGAGAACCGATGCGGCATCTCATCATCTCTTTCAGGCGGGTAAGACGAACTCGCCTGCACGTTTTGATATAAAGACAAGGAGAATACCTCATGTCCATCGAAGATAACAAAGCTCTCGTTCGCCGCTTTTATGGGGAAGGTGTGCATAACCCAGCTGTCCTGGACGACCTGCTGGCCCCGACTTACGTCTTACACCTTCCCGGTAGCCCACCCATTGCTGGCATCGAGCCTGCCAAACAGTTGATGGTCGCTTACACCTCCGGCTTCCCCGATCTCCAGCTCACGACTGAGGACCTGGTCGCTGAGGGGAACAAGGCAGCGATTCGCAACACCTGGCGTGGCACGCATCAAGGAGTCTTTCAGGGTCTTCCCCCAACTGGTAAGCACGTGACGTTTACCGGCAGCGATTTCTTTCGCTTCGTGAATGGCAAGATCGCCGAACAGTGGGCTAACCTCGATACCCTGGGCTTGATGCAACAGCTTGGGGTTATTCCTATGTATGTAAGAGCAAGCCAATGACCACACCGGCCAGTGTCCCGATAGTGACTATAAGAAGAAATTCGAGACCAGAACGCACTGGCCCTTTACGTGTATAACGCGCCTTCAATGCCCCCAGAAGAAGCGCAGTTATCGCCGTCAATCCATAAGCCCACCAGCGCGTTTGCGGCAGCGCGAGCAATACAGGTAGAGTCGGGATAAGGCCACCAACAACGAAGGAGCAGCCAATTTGCAATCCTTGTTTCCAGGGGTTGATGCGATGGTCCTCGACCACTCCTAGCTCGTCGTGCACCATCGCCCGATGCCAGCGTTTCTCATCGGCAGTCAGGAAATCCACGACGCGGTCGAGCAGCGACCCGGTTAAACCTTTCTGCCGATAGATCGCACGCAATTCCGCTCGTTCCTCATCCGGCTCGTGTGTAATTTCATATTGTTCGGTCGCAATACGCTTATCAAGCACCTCTTGTTCTGTACGCGCAGAAAGATAGCCTCCCAGCGCCATTGATACTCCACCAGCCATCACTTCACCCAACATCACGAAGAGCAAGTGGCTAGAGGCGATGCCACTTACCGCCATCAGAAATACCAGCGTTGTCACCAGACCATCGTTCATCCCAAAGACAATTTCGCGTAACCAATCACCCTCGTGAGGATGCTGTTCGTTAATCTGATCCATAACCCACCTCTTCCTTAATATATAATAAACCACCCCACTCTAATACGTCCTTCAAAAGAAAATTGACGACTGGTTGGTCTCTTGCCCGAGCAAAAGTAAAACCTTCTGCTTTTTTCCATTCTTGCCAGCTATGACACTAGCGTGACGAGCGTTGCTTTGCAGAGTCATACTTTCGTCATACTTTCGCCATACTTTTAGCACATCTGCCAATTATACTTCCTTCTAGACTGCTGAGATAGTGATATGAAGTTGGTCTTCTCTCACTGCTTTCCTCTCAAGAAAGGTATACAGAACATGATAGAGAATATAGAGAAAAAAAACGATAGTGTTCTCATTCCGCAATACAGCCTGGGCAAAATCCTGCTGGTGTGGGCTGCTGCGACGATTCCTATGATAATATTGGGATGGGTTGTGGCTCCAGCACTGGCACACAACATACAGACGCCAGCACTCGCCCGACTGGCCGTGCTGACGGTCGGATTAGTGTGGCAATTCCTTCTCGTCATGATATTGCTCTACCGAGAAGCAGGCAATCTGCGCTGGTCAACCATTCGGCAGCGCCTCTGGCTCACGACGCCTCGCTCCCCACGCACAGGAGAACCACGTGCCCGCTTCTGGTGGTGGCTTCTCCCATTCGTCCTTCTGACGGCGATCTACGACCTGCAAATCAGTGGAGTGGTTGATCACCTGTGGGTGTCTTTGTTTCCGTTTTTTGCTCAACCATCCGGTTTTGACCTGAGTAAGATGTTGGCTACCCCACAAGCCAAAGCGCAGCTGGTAGGAGCATGGGATGTCTGGGGTGTCTTTGTCATTTCTGCTCTGTTCAATACGTTTCTCGGGGAAGAACTCTTGTTTCGTGGCTTCTTATTGCCTCGCATGGCGGGTGTCTTTGGAAAAGGGGATTGGGTGATCAATGGGCTCTTGTTTGGTCTCTATCATCTTCACCAACCGTGGGGTATGCTCAGTGACGCCATTGTGGGAACAGTGTGCTTTGCTCTTCCAAGCCGCTACTTTCGCAGCGCCTGGTTTGGAATCATTGCTCATTCTGGACAAAGCGTCTTCTTTGCTGTCCTGATCCTGGCGCTGGTGCTCAAATTGGCGTAGAGCGTATGGAAACCAGGCATGACCGTAAAATCGTAAACGACACACAAAGAGCACAGGTTGCATGCACAATCTTATGCATGCAACCTGTGCTCTTTGTGAATGCCTCCGCCTTCAGTCCTTACGGCGTGGATCGAAGGCATCGCGGATGCCATCACCCAGAAATGAGAAGGCCAGTACCAGCACCGCCAGCACGACACAGGGCACCAGCGGCTCCCAGGGATGCGTCTGTATCATTTGAGCGCCGTCAGATACCATCAAGCCAATACTGGAACCGGGAGCCTGCACACCCAGACCCAGAAAACTGATACCCGCTTCGGCAATGATTGTATTCGAGATATTCAGCGTTGCGGCAATGATCACGATGCTGAACAAGTTGGGCACGATGTGACGCATGATGATGCGAAAATCCTTGCTACCAACGGTACGCGCAGCTTCGATAAACTGCTGCTGCTTCAGTTGTAGCGTCTGACCACGCACGTAGCGCGCCATTAACGGCCAGACAGTGAGCGCGAGAGCAAAGGCTACCAGCAACAGACGACCACCACCGTTTGCACCTACAATCGGTATCTTGCCCAGCGTCCGCGTTGCCCAGTTCCCCAGGATACCAGAGACCAGAATCAGGAACAGTACACCAGGAAACGCAAACATGATATCGGTGAAGCGCGCCAGGAATTGATCGATCCAGCCTCCATAGTAGCCTGCGAGTACGCCTATTAAGACCCCTAGAATAATATCGACTACTTCCACCAGTAAGGCTACCGTGATTGAGACGAGCACACCCTGCATCAAGCGAGCCAGGATGTCGCGCCCAAGGCTATCGGTACCAAGCCAGTACTGCGCCGAGGGTAATTCATCTTGCCTACCGATCTCCTCATAATAAAACGTATGGTAGATACTCGGACCTATTGTACCGTTGAGTGCGCTCTGATAAGGCCCTCCGATATGCTGGTAAATCGGAGGACCAATGATCGCCAGCACTATGAAAAACAGGATCACGCCGAGGCTAATCATCGCACGTCTATCGTGCCGTAAGCGCCGCAGCGATTCTTGAAATGGTGTCGCAGAACGCTCAGGCTTTTTCGGCTCGATCAGGTCTTCCGACTCCGGTACATCGGTCGTAAAAGGCGTTAGTTCGGGTTCTGGCGGGCGTGCAGTATTATCTGGATACATCAGACCAGGGGCAGAACGGTCAACATCACGGTCACGGTCACGACCAGTTTCACGATCCAGTTCCTGCCGCTCCCCATTCGGGTCCATCATCTCTGCGCCACCTCCTATTCTGTTTTAATACGTGGATCAACAACGCCATACAGAATATCCGAGAGCAAGTTCCCCAACACCACACCAACAGCTAATACGACAGTCGTTGCCTGAATAACCGGATAATCACGATAGTTAATCGAATTCAATGTCGTTTCAGCAATACCGGGGATATTAAAGATGCGCTCGATAAAGAATGCGCCCGAAACCAGAAAACCAAATGAAACGCCAATGACAGTAACCAGCGGGATGAGCGCATTCCGCAGTGCGTGACGGTAGATGACGATGCGTTCAACCATGCCTTTAGCTCGCGCGGTACGGATGTAGTCCTGGTTGAGGACCTCCATCATACTGGTACGCGTGAGGCGAGCAAAGTATGCGATACCGGTTGCGGCATAGACAAGGATGGGTAGGAGCTTATATTGCACATCGGTCCACGTATAGTGCCAGGGTGTGCCCCAGTTGGCTACCGGCCAGCCTAGCCCGACCGATTGATCCAGCCAGACGATGACTACCTGAAGAACCACGCCAAGAATAAAAACCGGAATGGCGTAGAGGGTCAGCATGATCGCCATATTGGACGTATCGATCCATGAATTAGCTCTCACGGCCGAAATGATGCCCAGTGGCACCCCCAGCACAATCTGCAAGAGCAGCGCCCACAAACCCAGTTCAACAGAAATAGGCACACCGTCATTGAGGATATCCCAGACAGGACGGCTCTTATATTGGAACGAATAGCCGAAATCTAAGTGAAACAGTCCCGTTAAAAAACGGTAGTATTGTGTATACCAGGGCAGATCCAGCCCATAGGCATGACGAATTTCTAAGTACGCCTGCTGTGTATAATGTTGCCCCAACAACTGGGTCACCGGATCATCGGGCGCGACATACCCCAGAATGAAGGTAATAAACGTCACACCTATAATCACAAAAATCAGGCCAATGAGCCTTTTAAGTAAAAATCTAGCCATAAAAACTCCTCATAGAGGATACATTTTCGATCATCTGTCCAATCGCGCCGCAGCCGGGGACTGCGGCGGGGGCCACGGGAAGATCACTTCTTTCAAAACCTGCTGGCGGCAGGTTTTGAAAGAAGTGATCTTCCCGTCAGCGAATATTCCCGAATCTGGATAGGCGTTTTCATTTAATGTTGCGTAATGTAGATATTGTTCCAATCATTGGGTGCAATACTAGAAGCAGCATTAAACTTGAGGTTCGCCACATACGGTTTAACCAGCCAGATATCAGGACGCTGGTAGATCGACAGCCAGGAAACGTCGTTGACGAGTTGCTGCTCGATCTTGTTATATGCCTGTAGGCGTTCTGCGGAGTTGCTCATCACATCGGCAGCTAGCATCTGCTTCTGCAATGTCTGTTGTTGCGCAGCGGTTGCCCCACTATTCTGGCCATAGTTGAAGTTGTTGTAAGGCTCACCCTGACCAAACTGGAGCGTGATCCAGTCTTGAGGATCAGGATAGTCGGCCCCGCAGCCACCAAGCCACATCTGCAATGGACCGTTATGCCCGGTTGTCTGCGCTTCCAGCGTATACATCGAGTTCTGGCTAGCCGTGGCAGTATTAATCGTAATACCCAGTACGTTCTTCCACATCTGAACCTCAGTTGCGGCCTCGTTGGCAGCTTCTGGCGAATCGGACGGGTAAGTCATCGTAATAGTGGGGAACTTGCTCGCCGTTAAGCCCTCTTCCTGCAATCCTTGATTAAACAGCTGCTTGGCTTTGCTCTGGTCGCCCTTTGTTGTTGTCCCCGCCGGGCAGGTCAGATTCGCGTCATAGCCATACATACCCTGTGGCACAATGTGACAGCTTGGGATATAAGCACCATGCCACGCCACCTGTACAATCGCGTCACGGTTCAGGGCAGCCGCGAGCCCCTGGCGAACATGAATGTTGTTCAGCGGCTTGACCAGGTAATTCATACCAACATAGAAGATGGTCAAAGCCGGATTCTGCTGGAAATCGTTGCGCGACTTGGCCGATTGATACTCAGAGAGCGGGATAGCCGTCAAGTCAGCCTGGTTCGCCAGGTAGGCATTATAGCTCGTCTGGCGGTCCTTATAGGGCGCATAGTCAAGTTCCTGCAATTGGGGTTTAGGACCATAGTAATTAGGGTTAGGCACAAATTTAATGCCGGTGGTATGGCTATAGCTTTTCACCTTGAAGGGTCCAATGCCGCCCTGTCCGCCGTTATCGCTCAGGTGCTCAGTCCACTTGGCCCCCCACTTGTCGATCACGCTCTTTTCTACAGGAAAGCTCGTCGGATAGGTGAGCGCGCCGAGAAAGTATGCGGCAGGTTTGGTTAAATGGAAAACAATCGTGTTGGGATCCGAAACTACCACGCCGGAACCAATCACACTATTCACCTTACCTTGCGTGCGCTCTGTCGCGTTTTTGATCAGGCCAAGGTAGGTTAAAGCCACACCAGACTGGTTATTGATATCGGGGGAAAGAGAACGATCAACGCTATAGGCAATGTCGTTTGCATCCAGTTTGGTGCCATCGCTAAACTTGAGGTTCGGACGCAGATGAAAAGTATACGTCAGGCCATTATCGGTTACATCGTAGGTCTGTGCCAGCATCGGCTGGATCTTCAGGCTATCGTCGAATCCAACCAGACCGGTGAAAACCAGCCGTACTGCATCCAGAGATGTCTCATCCTAAGCAATACCGGGATCGAACGAGGCGATATCTGGCAGTCTGAAAGCCCAACGAAAAACCTGCTGAGAAGTGGGAGCTTTCGTCTGACTCCCGCTTCCCGGCCGTCCTGGCACGGTGCCAGAACCACAGGCAGCCAACAGCATACCCATCAGGCAGAAAATGGCTGGCAATGTGAGAAGTAGAAACTTCTTACCATTTCGCATAGTTAATTGCTCCTTGCCATATACTAGCGTGCTGTGCTAATTGGAGTACGAGACACGCCTGATACCACGAATATGCCCGGAAAGGCCATTATAAGCGTCACAGAGAACATCTTCTTCTTTCTGCCTCATAAAACACGGGGACAATATTCAGCAAGCACATGATCCAAAGGTGCAGGAAGGAAGCCTGAACGCGCGATAATTGCGCCTAAATTATGTAGAAAAGTCGTAAACTTCTCCTCCCAATACATCCTCACTCTAGGTGTTCTTAGAGGCCCTATTGAGATACACGCCCCTCAAAAACAATTCGTTTCATAAACAATCTGACATTGAGCCGAGAGAAAAAGGTAACGACGCAGGTCTCACCGCCCCTGAGGGGCGATGAGACCTGCGTCGTTACCTTTTTCTGTTACGCGACTGCTGCATGAGCAGTTTTCGATGTTACTGGGGTGCCGGGAATGCTCCCGTTGAGCCACATTGACCGCTGCCGCTGCCTGAAGGTACTGCTAACGGCCCGGTCTGGACGAAGCACAGATAGCTGTACTCTTTGGCCGGATTATTGAGCCCGCTATAGCCGCCATTGAGCAATCCAAAACTATCTTCTCCATTGAGCGCCCAGTAGGTCCAATCCAGATTGCTCACCGAGACACCGGAACCGCCGCCACTACCATAGCTGCTCTTGATGAAGTTCAGCATATCTGTGAACCATTGTCCCTGTGAGCCAGCTGCCGTTGAGGTCAGGTCGCTGCTGCCGTTGCCGGTCCCAAATTCGCCAATCCAGACTGGCGCAGAGGTATACGCCGTCGCTCCGGTGTTGCTCCAGGGATAGCCGGTATGACCAGGCCAGCTCGGATTGACCCCATTGGGCGTAGCAATATAAGCCCAATAGCTCGTCCAGATATCGACCAGGCTGGAACTTGAGCAACCACTCTTATAACAGGTACTGCTGTTAAACCAGGCTTGCTGGAAGAGCGTTGGACCGTAGTCGTGCGCTGAGTAGACGATCTGGTTGTTGACCGCTGTTCCCAGACTGCTGGCACTGCCACCGGCGTTGAAGACGATTGGAGCGCCTGCATTGCCACTATTGCCATTAACGCCCTGCAGGTCGCCTCCCCACCAGGTTCCGAGATATGGACCTGCGGCCTGCGTACCGCTTGCAGTAGGATAAGCAGAGACACCTTCAACAAACAACAGTGGATAGCCCCAACCATGTGATTTTGCGTCACCCAGGATCGTATCACCTGCTCGCTCAGCTGCCAGACGCCAGTCCAGGCAGCTCGAACTGCTCACGCAAGAGGGAGAGAAAGGATTGGGGTTGGGATTCGTCGCGGGACTGATCCCATCGCCTGATCCCCACGAAGCGCCCGAATTATACTCATTGGGGAAGGTTCCCTGGACGTGCGGCTCATTGCGCAGATCATAGCCCAACACAATCGGCAGACCATCGGAGGCCAGGTAATTCACTGCCACCGTATCTGTTGCCCCCAGGCTTTGCGCCTGCCCATGCACCCAACGCTGCACACTCACCCAATCGTTGACCCAATTGCTCTCAGGATAGGCAGAGGTATACCACAACCCGCTTTGCTCAGCCGACTCGCCAGCCTCAGAGCGATGATCATCCAGGATGACGTGCAAACCAATAGAGCCAGCATAATTGACAATTTTTGCTAGAATATCACGATCATGCAGGCCAGTACAGGATGTACAACCAACGACGTTTTGCGGTATCGGATCAGACTCCCACATCTGATTGGAGTAGGGGATGCGTATAGTATTATAGCCGAGAGTCTTGATCTGGTTCAAAACGGCCGTGATGTCAAATGACCACAAGCCATGTGCGGCATAGTCAGGAGTCTCGAAACCATACCAGTTGATACCGCTAATAATATACTGCGACCCGTTGGGTGCCAGGATCTTCGTGCCACTGGTGGTCCAGCCAGAACTGCCACCACCGGTGCCAGCGGTAGCTGTCGGGATGGGAGTAGGTGTGGATGTAGGCGTTGGTGTCGGTGCAGTTACCCCGCTGGGCTCAGTGCCAGCGACAAGTTGACCATTGAGATAGAGCGTTACATTGCTCCAGGGAGCATAGCTTGTCTGTGTCGCGCTCCAGGAGTAGTCATTAGCCTGATTATAGTTGCTCCAGTCGCTTTTCGCGAAGCGTACCTGGATATCGCCGCTATTGCCATTGATAGCAATGCTGCCCGCTGCGCTGGTGAATCCAACTTGAAGATAGGTATCGGCTGTGCTGGTCTTACTGGTCATCGACGTAAACGATCCTGTCACATTAGCACAACCGGCTGCGGCATAGTCACAAAAAAAATTCTGGGATTGCGTGCCGTCCTCAGTATACCAGTAGCGAATTGTTAACTGACTCAGGGGTACGCTGGCAGAGGTGTTGTTTATAATCTCGAAATGGGGACTGATCTGGTTGCTTGTAGCCGTTGTGCTGGCGTCGGCATACTCCAACACCAGACCACTGGCAGCTGAAGTCGTGGAGTGAATCGCCACCAGCGAAACAACCAGAGACATCAGGAGCAGCACCAGAACACCTGACGCCTTTGCTACTCTGCAAAATTGCTGTGGCCCCAACGATGAGCCACGACGAAAAGGTACCATGTCTTTCTGTTCCTCCTTGAAGAAAGCAGACATTTTATTTACCACACCTACAATACGCGTCTCACTGTTCCAAATCCATTTGGGGCAGCTCTTACTTTAGCAGACATGCTTTAGACGAGGAATCATCAATGCATGCCTTTTGATATGTAACCGGTTACGAGAAGTATAGGTGCCCACTTGTTCCAAGTCAAGCGTTACGCGGCCAATACAGGCCTTGATGAGGCCTGGGCACAGTGCAACCAGCGACTAACAGCCGTCTCCTCCTCAGAAGAGAAGAGGTTCTCCAGTTTCTGGTCAGTGACCGTCTTTTCTTTGACGGGAACGGCGCACTTCATGTATATAAAAGCTGTAGCTTCATGTATATAGAAGCTGTAATGCTTCTCTTCAAGATCGTCCTCTCTCTTACAAGGAGGTTTTATGCAAAGCAAAGGACGCTTTAAGCCACTCATTTATGTTGGAGCGATTCTTCTTTTTCTCGCTTCTACCATCGTGATCAGCACGCTGCGATCACCTGCTTCTGCCCAGGCTGCTAGCGTGCCTACGGGACTGCATGTCGTCGGCAATAAGATTGAAGATGGCAGTGGCCACGTGATCGTTCCTCGCGGGGTCAATCGCATGGGCGGAGAGTATAGCTGTATTGCAAGCGGCGCTGGTACCTTTGATGGGCCAACGACTCAAACCGTCGTCAACGCTATGTTGGCCTGGGACATCAAAATAGTGCGTCTCCCTATGAATGAGGACTGCTGGCTGGGCATTAATGGCGAGCCAGCATCAGAGACCGCCGCGCAGTACCAGAGCGATTTCGTCAACTGGGTGAACCTGCTCAATCAAAATGGCATCATGGTCGTTCTGGATTTGCACTGGGTCAACAACGGCACCAATAAGGCAACAGGTCAGACTGCCATGCCCGACCTGGATCATGCCCCCGCCTTCTGGACATCGGTCGCCAACACGTTCAAAAACAATTCCTCGGTGATGTTCGATCTGTTTAACGAGCCGTTTCCCGGCTTCAACAACGCGTCGACCACTGGCTGGTCTTGTTGGAAAAACGGTAGTACAGCTGCCAATACAAGTCCTTGTCCAGATGTTGGGTATGCTGTAGCTGGCATGCAGACGCTAGTAAACACCGTGCGTGCTACAGGTGCAACAAATATCCTGATGCTCGGTGGCCTGGCCTATTCCAACGATTTGACTGGCTGGCTGGCAAACGAGCCAACCGATCCAAACCACAACCTGGTTGCTTCAACCCATATCTATAACTTCAATGCCTGCGCCAATACCGGTTGCTGGAATTCGCAGGACGCGCCGGTGAATGCACAGGTGCCCGTGCTCATCGGTGAAATGGGTGAGAATGACTGCGCTCATGGTTTTGTTGATGGGCTGATGAACTGGGCCGATGGGCAGGGCATTGGCTACCTGGGCTGGACCTGGAACGGCTACAACTGCAGTTCTACGCCTTCGCTGATCACTGATCAGACTGGGACTCAGGGCAATCCTAGCGCTTACGGGCAGGGCGTGCATGACCATCTTATCGCGCTGGGAGGAGGGGTTGGATCAACACCAACACCGACACCAGGGATGACACCGACCCCGGGCATGACACCAACTCCAGGAGTGACACCGACCGCCACTCCAACACCACCATCTGGCTCAAGCTGCAAAGTCGTCTATACGATAGGGAGTCAGTGGCAAGGCGGCTTTGGTGCTACCATTGCCATCACGAATACGGGAACTACCGCCTGGAGCAGTTGGACCCTGACATTCTCATTTGCCAATGGGCAGACGATTACGCAGCTATGGAATGGCAGCGTCTCGCAGTCCGGTAGTGCTGTCACAGTCACCAATGCAGCATATAATGGATCGGTTGCCGCGGGCGCGAGCGTGAGTCCGAGCCCCGGTTTCAACGGCTCCTGGAATGGGACCAACACTGCCCCTACCTCGTTCCGCGTTAACGGAGCGACGTGTAGCTAAGCAGATACACTAACAGAGAAGCGATGATCATCTCTACATGACAAAAAAAGTACCTGCTTGACTTCAAGCAGGTACTTTTTTGCTGCAGGGATGAGGCTCTGTTTATGGCTTCGGCTGTGAGTATGGGGTCACCTCAAAGGATGCCAGCCGCTGGAGGTTGTTGTAAATCCAGATGGCACCGCCTTGTGATGTTCCTGTGGAAGGATTGGATTGACCGGTGTAGGCATATTGTGCCTGCGTCGCCATATCGTCCAGTAGCGTCAGGGCTGCTGGTTGCAGGATCTCGTCGTTTGTCATGCGAACAAGTTGCCTAGCATCCTGATAAACATGTGTTAGCAGGTTCCTGACATTGTCAAGGCCCCCATTGATCTGGATCGCCGTCTGGTGCTGCTGCGACGTGGTCTGAGGCGAGAGTATGGCCCCATTCATATGGAGTTGTATCAGATAAGTATAGCCGGGTGGTGACTCATCCTGGTATACATAACCCGGTGGGTCTGCATTCTGCGGCACCGGGCCGAGCAATGCCACCTGCGTATTCGCCAGTACAGGTGTACCTGATGGCACGTCCGCCTTGACTGCCGGTGAGCTATCCAGGTAATCTAGAATGCGTATGACCTGGTCACGGATGGTATGCGTATCTTTTTTCTGCCAGTCATCGGCCAGGCCATTGGCCAGGTCCGAGATTGTAGCCGTATCCCTGACGAACCAGAACGCAAGTCCCCCGTGCAATCCTCGTATGGCAAGCTCGGGAGATTCTACAATCAGATGGCGTAGGTGATCAAGCATACTGAAGTGCAATTTGTCCGCCGGGTCAGGTGTTTGTGGGATCGCGGCATAGTAGCGCCAGGTGCTCTGATCCAGCAACGGGTCGCTCGATGGGTTATGGGTGTCATCCTCATTGATGAGGAAGCGGCTGGCGATCCCAAGAAGGTTGACATGCTGGCGATTGCCCGGATACAGGAAATGCATATTACCTTGCTCAACCGTTAAGCGACCGAGGAGGATGGGCGCTGCCTCAGTGTTGTTCACGTCGCCCAATAACCAAGCATAGTAGCTTTTACCAGGGGCCGGATCGGGGATATGAGAAAGCTCTATCTGTAGTTCATCGTTGAGCCCTTGATTGTTATTCCCATTCAACTGACCGCTATTTATAAAGAATGCATGGCCGCCCCCCAGGGTTGAGGAAGTGGTGCCTCCCGCCATTCTCAGCAGGAGTGTACCGAAACTCGCACTGAGCACGAGCACAAGCGCGGCTATGATCGTAATGAGGAGAAGATTGCCCTTGCTTTTTCGTTTCGTGGTGGAGGAGTGTTTGTCGACTCCATTACGCAACCATAGCGTACTGGACTGAGCCTGGAGTCTACTTTTTGTCCCGGCACTTCTGACAGTGGGGGTTGAAGGCGGCACACTCGATTCTGTTCCAACCTCCAAGAAGCCAGATCGACGCATATTCTCGGGAATATCCACGTTGAGTGCTTGCGCCAGGGCCACTACCAGAGATGTGGCATTCGGGAAACGCTCTTGTGGATCTTTTGCCAGGCTCCGCAAGATGACCTGTGTCAGGGCAGGAGAGACACTCGGATTCACCAGATCTGGCGACGTGGGCTG
>Ga0070741_10012144_pt1 | contig 15660 bp, 14 predicted proteins | sample Coa_R1_4_FD_66440 | JGI IMG/M metagenome (GOLD analysis project Ga0070741, IMG submission 66440) | Surface soil microbial communities from Centralia Pennsylvania, which are recovering from an underground coalmine fire - Coalmine... | ecosystem: Environmental > Terrestrial > Soil > Unclassified ...
CGCGACCGGTTGTCCGCCAATCGAGCGGTATTCGTTCGACTTCGGGCCGTTCATGCTGACCGGGACGCCGCGTCCGTGTGGCGCCGTCGCGACCGCGTACGCGCCGCGGCGCACCGTGCTGGACGAGATGCTCGTCGGCGCCGCGGCGGAGGCAGGCGCCGAGGTCCGTGAGGCGTTCACAGTCGACGACGTCGTCGTCGACGACGGCACGGTCGTCGGGATTCGCGGCCGCAGCCCGACAGGAGATCGTGTGATGGAGCGCGCACGCGTCGTCATCGGCGCGGACGGCCGCAACTCGCGTGTCGCGCGTGCGGTGGGCGCGCAGGAGTACGCCACCAAGCCGATGCTCCAGTGGGCCTCCTACACCTACTGGAGCGACTTGCCCATCGACGGCATGGAGACGGTCATCCGCCCCAACCGCGGCTGGGGCGCGTTTCCGACGAACGACGATCTGACGCTCGTCGTGGTCGGGTGGCCGTACGCGGAGGCCGTCGCGTACAAGGCGGACGTCGAGGGCAACTACCGCAAGACGCTCGAGCTTGCACCCGAGTTCGCCGCGCGTCTCCGCGGCGCGACGCGCGAGGCGCGCTTTGCAGGCGGCGCCGTCGAGAACTTCTTCCGGCGGCCGTTCGGTCCGGGATGGGCGCTCGTCGGTGACGCCGGTTACGACAAGGATCCGATCACCGCGCAGGGGATCAGCGATGCGTTCCGGGACGCCGAGCTGTGTACGAGCGCACTGCGCGATGCCTTCGACGGCGAGTGTGGGTTCCACGAAGCGATGTCACGCTGGCAGCGCGCGCGCGATGAGCACGCGATGCCGATCTACGAGTTCACGACGCAACTCGCGACGCTCGAGCCGCCCCCGCCCGAGATGCAGCAGCTGCTCGCAGCGATCCACGGCGATCCGGCAGCGACGGACGACTTCGTGAGCATCGTCGCCGGAACCCTGTCACCGCTCGAGTTCTTCGATCCCGGCCACATCGGTGCGCTGATGGCCGGCGCGGCGCCCGCGGGTCCCGCGCTCAGCTGACCCGGGTTTCGCTTCACCGGCCCGGCCTCACGACCCGGGGTTCGGCCCCGCCACCTCGTCCGGCTCATCGGCGAGCGAGGTCCGTCGTCGACCGATGAGTCGGCGGCGCGAGGGGAGTCGTGAGGGGCATGACCAAGGTGCTGACGCACATGTGCATGTCGCTGGACGGGTTCGTCGCCCAGCCCGACGACAACCCGGCGGAGCTCTTCGACTGGTACTGGAGCGGCGACGTCGTCGTGCCGAGCGCGCAGCAGGGCATGACGTTCTCGGTCGACGCGGCGAGCGCCCCGATGTTGCGGGACCTCACGTTGGGCTGCGGCGCGCTGATCGCGGGCCGTCGGTTGTTCGACCAGACCGACGGCTGGGGCGACAACCATCCTGCCGGCGCGCCGGTGGTGGTGGTGACCCACCGTCCACCGCCCGAAGACGCCGCGGAGCGGTTCCCGCGAACGACCTTCACGGGCAGTGTCGAGGAGGCGGTCGCGACCGCGAAGGAGATCGCGGGCGACAAGTTCGTCACGATCGCGAGCGCCGACATCATCCAGCAGGCGTTGAACCTCGGCCTCGTCGACGAGCTCTGCATCAGCCAGGTGCCCGTGCTGTTCGGGAGCGGCATCCGCTACTTCGGCGAGCTCGTCGGCGGCCACGTCGTGCTCGACGATCCCGTCGTCGTCCAAGGCACGCGCGCGCTGCACCTCCGGTACCCGGTGCGCCGTTCCGGCGCGGTCACCAGTGATCCCGCGTGAGACGCGCTCAGAATCGGTGGCGCGCGTCGTCTGCATCGACATGAAGCTCACCGTTCAGACGTTCCTGACCCTCGACGGCGTGATGCAGGCCCCGGGCGGACCCGAGGAGGATCCGAGCGGGGCGTTCGTGCACGGCGGTTGGCAGGCCCCGTTCGCGGACCCGGCCGTCGGCGAGTTCGTCACCGAGCTCAACGGGCACGCGAGCGCGTTCTTGTTGGGTCGCCGGACGTTCGAGATCTTCCGCGGCTACTGGCCCGATCAGACCGACCCCGCCAATCCGATCGCCAGCGCGATCAACTCGCGGCCCAAGTACGTCGTGTCGCACTCGCTCGGCGAGGCCGACGCGACGTGGCGCGGCGAGCACCCCGACACGGCGCGCCTCGTGACGGGCGACATCGTCGCAGCGGTGCGCGCGCTGAAGGACGAACCCGGCGACGAGCTGCAGATCTGGGGAAGCGGCAACCTGCTCCGCACGCTGTTGCAGCACGAGCTCGTCGACCGCTTTCGGTTGATGACGTTCCCGCTCGTGCTCGGCTCGGGTCGCCGCTTGTTCGACGAGGGCGTCCGCCCGGCGACGATGCGTCCCGTCGACGTCACCGTCACCGAGCTCGGAATCGTCCTCGGCACGTACGAACCAGCCGGCCCGGTTCGCCACGGCGAGATGTGACGGAGCCGTCGACCACAAAGGTCAGGTCGTCGGACGCTGATCCGCGTCGCGTTCGGCGCGCGTCGCGCGCTCGGCGGCGTGCGCCTCTTCGGCGAGTTGCTTGATCACTCGTAACCGGCGATCCCAACGCTTGGCGACCTCGGACAGCGCTCCGGTCGCTTCGGCGAGACGTTGTTCGCGGACCTCGTAGCGAACCTCGCGCCCTTGGCGGTGTCCGTCGACGAGGCCGACGCGCTGCAGCAGCGCGAGATGCTTCGAGATCGCTTGCCGACTGACGGGCATCTCCGTCGTGAGCGTCGTCGCGGTGGCCTGACCGCGCGCGACGAGCAGATCCAGCAGCTTGCGGCGCGTCGGATCCGCCACCGCCTCCCAGAGATCGTCGTCGTCGGATGCATTGGTCATGGCGATGCGCGTCCGGCGGCGAACAGGTCGCGCAGGCGGTCTCCCTGGACCTGCCAACCGTGTCGGTGCTCTTCGAAGAACTTCCGCTTGTCGTCCTCGGTCATGTCCATCTGGTCGAGGCCGCTCTCGACGACGCGCAGTCGTGTGCGTTCGTCGCCGTCCGCGACGAGTGTGAACGTCACGAGCGTCGAGTTCGTCTCCGTCGCGCGCTCACCGGGCGGATACACCCAGCGGTACGAGAAGCGGTGCGGACGATCGGCGGTGACGACCGTGATGCCGACGACGTTGGGCGCGTCGCTGTCGGCCCGGAACGTGAGCGACCCGACGGCGCCCGGTCGCGCCTCGACGTCGGCGACGTCCGCGAACCACGTGCGGATCAGGTCCGGTTCGGTGATCGTGCGCCACACCACCTCGACGGGCGCGTCGATCTCGATCTCACGTTCGATCGTGTAGTCGCTCATCGGACCAGTCTCCTTCGCGGTCGGGTTCGGCGCCGTCCGGCAGTGCTCGCTGCCAGTCGGCGCCGAACCCGACGCGTCGTGCGAGGAGGCGGCGTCGGGATCAAGCCGACGGGTCGCGGGGCTGGTTCGGCCGGCCCTCGCCGGTCTCGAGGAACTGGTGCAGGCTCGGCATGAAGTGGTTCCAGCCGGCGCGGCACTGGTCGAAGCACTCGAGCGCGGGGCGCAACCCGACGTGGCGGAACTCGACCGCGCTCGTGCCGTCGTCGTTCTGTCGCGCCGAGAACGAGGGCTTGGTGCCGATCCAGTCGTCGAGCACGCACTCGGTGACGGTCCACGTGACGGCGTCGGTTCCTGGCGCGTGCTCGATCGTGAAGCCGGCGAGCAGCGCGCCGTTGTCCATGAAGAGGCGCACGTCGTCGCCGTCACGCTCGGACCGTGTCGCGGCGGTCCACCAACCGCGGATCAGCGCGTCGTCGGTCACCGCCGCGATGACCTGGGGCAGCGAGGCGTGCACCGTCATCGCGTAGGCGTAGTCGTCGGAAGCTGCGGTGAGCGGAGCGGGGGAACCTGAGCGGGTGGCCATGATCGTCTCCTTGTCTCGTGGTCTCGTGCCGCCGGGCTCGTCCCGACGCGCAACCGATAGTTGCACATCCCGGCCGGACGCGCAACCCCTAGTTGCGTGTTTTTGGGTCCCGCGCTCGCTCGGTGCGATGTTTGAGCCCGCCCGAAGACGAACACGCTGGTCACACGGCGTCGACGGGGGGTCATCGGGGGGTGCGCGGGATGCGGACGGGCAGGGCGGGACGGACCATCATCGCCACGGGCGCCGCCGTGCTCCTCGCCCTGACGGCGGTCGCCTGCACGCCCGGGGGACCGCCGCCACCGCCGTTCACCGCCGTGGGCAGCGCCGAGCAGGTGTACGTCACCGGTCTCGCGCCGAACGCGCAGATGTCGCTCCTCACGCCGACCGGGGCGACGCTGTCCACGCAGAACGCCGATTCGCTCGGCGGCTTGCTCTTCCGCAACGTGCCGCCCGGCAGTGGCTACCGCGTGCGGCTGCAGCCGGGCGGGCCCGAGTCGGGTCCGCTGACCGTTCACTCGAACGCCGCCGCGCCGTGGGATCCCGGCATCTACAACCAGTCGATCCCCGACAACGGCTACACGTACCTCACGACGCGCGACGGCACGAAGCTCGCGATCGACGTCCACCCGCCGACGAGCCCCGCGGGTGAGCCCGGCCTTCCGTCGTCGATCCACCTTCCGAACCTGCCGGCCAGCACGAGCTACGCGCCGCCGTACCCGACGCTGATCGAGTACTCGGGCTACGGCTACGCGGACCCGGCCGGGCCGGTGAACGGCATCGCGGTCCTCGCGAACCTCATGGGGTTCGCGGTCGTCGACGTGAACATGCGCGGGACCGGTTGCTCGGGCGGCGCGTTCGACTTCTTCGAGCCGCTCCAGAACCTCGACGGCTACGACGTGATCGAGACGATCGCGCACCAGCCGTGGGTGCTCGGCAACAAGGTCGGCATGATCGGCATCTCCTACGGCGGCATCAGCCAGCTCTTCACCGCCCAGCTCCAGCCGCCGCATCTCGAAGCGATCGCGCCGCTGTCGGTGCTCGACGCGACCGCGACGACGCTCTACCCGGGCGGGATCCTGAACACCGGGTTCGCGGTCGCGTGGGCGCAGCAACGCCAGCAGGAAGCACAGCCCGCTCCCGCGCCCGGCACGCAGCCGTACGCGACCCAGCAGATCCAGTCGGGTGACCAGACCTGCAAGGACAACCAGGTCCTGCACGGCGAGGCCGCGGACCTCATGAGCAAGATCCGCGCGAACAACTACTACAACCCGTCCGTCGCCGACCCGCTCGACCCGGTGACGTTCGTGAACAAGATCAACGTGCCGACGTTCCTCGCCTGCCAGTGGGAGGACGAGCAGACGGGCGGCCACTGCGCGGATCTCGCGCAGCACTTCACCGGCACGAACCAGAAGTGGTTCACGTTCACCAACGGCGCGCACATCGACTCACTCGATCCGTACACGTACGACCGCTGGTACGACTTCCTCCAGCTCTTCGTCGCGCACCAGGCGCCGATCGTGAACCAGGCCGCGACCAGAGCCGCGGCGCCGGTGATCTACCAGGCGGCGATGGGGCTTCCCCAGAGCGACGTCGTCACGTTGCCGCCCGATCCGATCCAGCTGCAGCCGACCTACCAGAGCGCGCTGTCCGCGTTCGAGGCGTTGCCCCCGGTTCGCATCCTGTTCGACAACGGCGCCGGGCACCTGGTGGGCGCGAGCTCGAACCCCGGCGACCCGTATCCGGCGTTCGAGCAGTCCTTCTCGGCGTTCCCGATCCCGGGCACGACCGCGCGCACGTGGTACTTCGGGCCCGGCGGCACGCTGAACGCGACGCCTCCGGTCCTCCCCGGCAGCGACACCTACACCTCCGACGTCACCGCGCTCCCGCCGAACGACTACTCGGGCAACACCGGATCGGGCGGCCTCTGGGGCAACGCGTCCCAGTGGCAGTGGAACTGGCAGCACAACCCGGCCGGCACCGCGGTGTCGTACACGTCCGCGCCACTCGCGACGGACACGTCCGTCATCGGGGGTGGTTCGGTCCAGGCGTGGGTGAAGTCGTCGACGCCCGACGTCGACCTCCAAGCGACCATCAGCGAGGTCCGGCCCGACGGCAGCGAGACGTTCGTGCAGAACGGTTGGATCCGCGCGAGCGAGCGCAAGCTCTCGACGACGTCGGACAACATCTTCAAGCAGCCGAGCACGCCGCTCGAGCCCATCCCGACGTTCCTGGCGTCCGACGCGCAGCCGATGCCGGCAGGACAGTTCGCCGCGGTGACGATCCCGCTCTACTTCGAAGGACACGTCTACCGCGCCGGCTCGCGGATCAAGGTCACGATCGCGGCACCGAACGGCACCCAGCCGATCTGGTCGTCCGACGAGACCAAGCCGCCGACGGGCACCGCGACCGAGTCGATCGCGTTCTCGACGGCCATGCCGTCGAACCTGACCCTCCCGGTCGTTCCGGGCGTGCTCGTCCCGTCCGCGTTGCCGGCCTGCCCGAGTCTGCGCAACGAGCCCTGCCGCCCGTAACGAATGGCGCGCGGCGCGCGGACGCCGACGACACGGGCTCGCGATCAGGAGCGGACGTCCACGCCGTGGAGGCGCGCGCCTTGGAGGCGAGAGCCGCGCCTATGAACGAGCAGCGCGCGGGCCTCGTCCTCCTCCATGCACTCGCCGACGGTCTCCATGCCGTGCGCGGCCATCAGGTGCGCCAGGGTGTCGGCGTCGGGACCATGTGCTCGCGGGCCTGCGTCTGCGGGCGTGCCGATCGCTCGCGCGAACGCCAGGAACGAGTCGTCCGCGTGAACCATGAGGACGCGCGCGGGGCCGTCGAGCACCCGGAAGGTGTGCGGGGCGCCGCGCGGGAACGGCACCCAGTCGCCTGCAGTGACGACGTCGACGTCGTCACCGCACCGGACGACCATGCAGCCGTCCAACATGAAGAAGCTGTCGTCGAGATCGTGGTGGACGTGCAGCGGCGGCGACGCCCCCTCGGGCAACGTCGCGAGCGCGACGACCGGGCGAGCGTCCCGGTCCGACAGCTCCTCGACGAACACGTCGAGGAACCACCACGGACGACGGCTGCCGCGCCCGGTCAGGCCGCGGTTCACGACCGCTCCGGGACGGGTTGGAACATGTAGCGCGCGATCTTCCACGCGTCCGTCCCGCGCCGCAGCACGAACAGCTCGCGGTAGCGACCGGGCACGAGGTCGCCTGTCGCGCGGACGGTGTTCGTCCCGACGGTGTGCGAGCGAACCGTCGCGGTGTCGCCCCAGACGGCGACGTCGTCGAACGTGAACGTGAAGTCCATCGCGACCGCGTCCAGCGCGGCGCGATAGACGTCCGTGAGCGCGGCCCGCCCGACCGCGACGTCGAGGTCGGGCGCCATGACGGCGGCGTCCTCGGTGAACAGGTCGACGATGCTTGCGACATCGTCGGCGCGCATGCGGTCGGCGTACGCCTCGATGACGCGACGGACGGCCGTTGCTTCGTCGTCGGTCGCCACACGTGCGGTCGCCTGCTCGGACTGGATCATCCTGTTGACCTCCTGGACCGGTGTCCGCGGCCAGGGTGTGACGCCAGCCGGGCGTCGCACATCGGCAGGACCACGTAGGCGTGCGGAGCGGTCTACGTAGTGAGGTCGCGTGAGTCGCTACGAGTTGCGCCGGCGGGCGGGCGACGCGCTCGCGACCGCCAGCTCGGTGCGGCTCCGCGCACCGGTCTTGCGCAGCAGGCTCTCGACGTGCTTCTCGACCGTGCGCGGCGAGACGCGCAGCTCGGCCGCGATCTCCTTGTTCGCGAGCCCTTCGATGACGAGACGCAGCACGTCCGCCTCGCGCGCGGTGATGCCGTTGCCGGCCCACGGGTTCGCTCGCGTGCTCGCGAGCAGCTCGCGACAACGCTGGGCCGGCCACGGCAGCCCGCGCTCGGCGAAGTGCGCGGCTGCCGCGGTCAGCCAGCGCTCGGGATCGCCCCAGCCGTCGGCGAGCGCCGCTTCGGCGGCGAGCAGGCGAGCCAGCTCGGCCCAGGCCTCGCAGTTGCGGAACGCTCGATCGGCGTCGGCGACCAGCTCGTCGGCTCGGCGCCCTTGCCCGGCCCGCCCCGCGAGGATCGCCTCCGCGTACGCGATGAGCCCGCGGTTCAGGTGGAACGCGGCGACACCGAGCCGGCGCGCCTCGTCGATCGCGGGCTGGGCACGCCGATCGCCGACCGACGCCAGCAGCACCGGCCACAGCGCGCGGATCGCGGCGGGCTCGGCGTGGGGGAGACGTGCGAGGACGCCCATGCCCCGCCCGAACAGCGCGAGCGCCTCCTCCGTGTCACCGCGGAGCAGCGCGACCGTGCCCCGGGCTCCGGAGCCGAACCCTTCGAGCATCCGGTCCTCCGGCGCAGCGCTCGTCATCAACGTGACGTAGCGCTCGGTCTCCGCGACGTCGGCGCGCATGCTCGCGCTGCCCGCGAGCATCGCGAGCGCCTTCGAACGGACGATGTCCAACGCGAGCCGCTCGGCGATCGCGATCGCGGCGCGCGCGTGGTCGTCGCACGCGTCGAGATCCCACCGGCAGGTGAACGCGGCGGCGAGCTGGAGGTCGAGGACGGCGGCGGTGCTGAGCGCACCCATCTGCTCGGCGGCGCGCCGCGCGTCCGAGAGACGCGCGATGCCGGCGTGGTCGAAGAGGTCGATCGTGCCGAGCTCGTGGAGCGCGCGCAGCCGCCAGACGGGCAGGTTCGCGGCCTCCGCGGTCGCGAGCGCGCGCTCGAACGCGTCACGCGCGGCGACGAGATCGTCGAACCGGTGGCTGCGCCCGACGATCTCGAGCGCGTGGCACCGGACGTCCGCACTCACGTCGCGCGCGCCGAGAGCGTCCTCGGCGAGCCGTCGCGCGGCGTCGAGGTCGTCCGCGGCGAACGCGATCTCGGCCTCGAGGACGTCGATGCGCGGCCGCACCGCGGGCGCAGGCCGGTCCCGGCACAGCGCGCGAGCCGCGTCGAGCTGGTTGCGCGCGGTCGGCCAGCGCGATGCGGCGACCGCGGCCTGCGCGAGACGGAGGTACACCTCGACGCGCGTCGGCTCGGTCTCCGGATCGTCACGCAGACGCGCGATGAGCTGGCCGCCCGCCGCGGACGCCTCGTCGGCCCGTCCCGCGAGCGCGAGCGCCTCCACGAGCAGCACCTCGCTCCGCGTCGCCTGGGTCTCGCGCTGCAGCTCGACCGCACGCCGCAGCGCGTCGATCGCGGTGGCGAGCGCACCCCAGTCGAGCGCCTCGCGCCCCGTCTCTGCGAGCAGCGCGCCTGCCCGCGGCCGGTCGCCGGCCCGCTCGGCGAGGTCCGCGGCGACCTCGCGCCAGGAGCCGTCGAGCGCGGGATGGGCCGTGTCGACGGCGGCCAACGCGGCCGCCGCGACCGCGCGGTGGGCCGGTGGGAGCATCCCGTCCAGCACGGCCTCACGGGTCAGCGCGTGCCGGAAGCGGTACGACAGCCCGTCGGAGGTCAGGAGCAAGCGGTCGTGTGCGCGCGCGAGCGCGTCGCACACCGTGTCGACGGACGCGCCCGTCACTGCGGGCAGCAGCTCCCAGTCGAAGTCGCGACCCAGCACCGCTGCCGCCTCCACGACCGCGCGCGCGTCGGGCGTGAGGTCGGCCAGGCGCTCGCGCACCGTCTCCGCGAACGACTGTGGCAGACCGGGCGACGCGAGCAGCTCCTCGACGAGGAGGGGAACGCCCTCGGCCGTGCGCTGCACGTGCGTGATCACCTCGTGCGGCGCATCGGGGACGCACGCGGCCGCCATCGCGGCCATCGCCTGGGCGTCGAGGCGCTCCAACGCGAGATGCACGACGCCAGCGCGGCCGCGCAGGCGTCGGAGGAGCTCGAGCGCGGGTGACTCCGGCGCGTCGCGCAAGGTCATCGCGCACAGCACCCGTTCCGAGGTGAGGTTGTCGGCGAGGTACTCCAGCACCGCGACCGTGTCGCGGTCGGCCCAGTGCAGGTCCTCCAGCACGACGACGAGCCCGTCGGGCGCGACCCGTCGCAGGAGCTGGACGAGCGCTTCGCCCCGGATCGCGGGTGACGTCGCGGTCGCGGTCTCCGTCTCCGCGACACCGGGCAGCAGCGCGCCGAGCGCGCCACGCCACGGCGCGAAGCGCTCGTCGTCGGGCAGGTCGCGGTCGCGCAGCAGCTGCAGCAGCGCCTCGGTCAGCGGCCGGTACGGCACGCTCGTGGACGACGGCACCGCGCGACCGCACACCGTCGGGACGCCGTGCGCGGCGGCCCGCGCCGTCAGCTCGCGCACGAGACGCGACTTGCCGATCCCCGGCTCACCGCTGAGGACGACACACCCGCCCCGGCCGTCGAGCGCGCCGGTCAGCGACGCGTCGAGCCGTGACAGCTCGGCGTCCCGGCCGACGAGCGTCGGGCACAGCACCTGCACCGGGACAGTCTGCCGCCTGCCGGACGGCAACCGACACGGTCACGACACCGCTGCGACACTGCTCCGACGCTGCTACGTCGCTACGGGACCCGCGACCACCGGCAACGACGTCAGGCCGCGCAGCACGAGCCCGTCGCCGTGCCCCCAGTGGAGCCGCTCGACGGGCACCGCGAGTCGCAGGTCGGGGAAGCGCCGGAACAGCTCGCCCAAGGCGATCTCGCCCTCCATCCGGGCGAGCGGCGCGCCGAGGCAGAAGTGGATCCCGTGGCCGAAGCCGAGGTGTCGACCGTTCGAACGTGTGATGTCGAAGTCGTCGGGCCGCGCGTAGTGCGACGGGTCGCGGTTGGCGGACGCCAGGTTGACGACGATCTGCGCGCCGGCGGGGATCACGACGCCACCGAGCTCGATGTCCTCACGCGCGTACCGGAACGTCGCGTGCGGTACGGGCGCGTCGTACCGGATCACCTCCTCGACCACGTTCGCGACCAGTGACGGATCGCGGCGGAGTCGAGCGAGCTGGTCCGGATGCGTCAACAGCGCGACGACCGCGTTGCCGATCAGGCTGGCCGTCGTGTCGTGGCCGGCGACGATCAGCTGGAAGATCGTCGACAGGAGCTCCTGCTCGCTCAACCGGTCCTCACCGTCGCGCGCGCCGATCAACGCGCTCACGAGCGCGTCGTCCGGCTCTCGTCGCTTGCGCGCGACGAGCTCGACCAGGGTGGCGACGACGTCGTCGGAAGCGAGCTTCGCGGCCGCGAGCTCCTCGGGTGTGCGCGTCGGCACGAGCATGTCGCGCAGCGAGCGGCCGAACGGTGCGCGCCACGCTTCCGGCACGCCGAGCAGCGCGCAGATCACGGTGAACGGCAGCGGGAACGCGAACGACGGCACGAGGTCGACGACCGCGTCGGGACCGCGGGCGACGATCGCGTCGAGCATCGTCCCGACGATCGCTTCGACATCGGCGCGGAGCGCTTCGACCCGTCGCATCGAGAAGGCACCCGCGACGAGGCGGCGGAGGCGGGTGTGGTCCGGGGGATCGACGGCGAGCATGTGGCGCGCGAACGCGGGCCCCGGCAGGCCTTCCGCGACGACGCCGCCCGACGACGCGAGGGCCGCGTGCATGTCCTTCGAGATGCGCGGGTCGTTCAGGGCGGCCTTTGCCTCCGCGTACCGGACGACCAGCCAGGCGTCGTGACCGTCGGCGAGCGTCACCTCGTGCACCGGCGCGCGCCGGCGTACCTCGTCGAACAACGGGAAGGGGTCGTCCGGATCGAAGTCGCCCCACGCCGCCAGCGCCCGGTCGATGGTCTCCACGGTGCGGTTCTACGCCGCCGGCGCGCGGAGCGAATCGGGTGATTGCCCGATCTTTCTGGCCGCGCGTCGTCAGCCCGCGGTGCCGCTGGTGAAGCCGTGCTGCATCGCGAACAGCGCGGCTTCGGTGCGGGTCGAGATGCCGAGCTTGGCGTAGATGTGCTCGAGGTGCGAGGACACCGTCTTGCGCGAGATCGACAGCTCCTTGGCGATCTCCGGGTTCGACCGGCCGCGCGCGAGGCAGACGAGCACGTCCGCCTCACGCGGCGTGATACCGCCCGGAAGCTCGGCCCGGCGGCGCACGCGCTCACCGCTCGCGCGCAGCACCGCGTTCACGACCTCGCCGTCGAGACGGGCGGCCCGCACCTCGTCGCGCATGATCTCCGCGACGCGCGTGGGATCGACGGCGTCGCGGTGCGGGCGGGGCTGCCCGAGCGCGTTGTGCACGTCGGCAGCCGCGAGGATCCGGGCCGGCAGCGGCAGCGCGTCGCCGCGCAGACCGTGCGGATAGCCCGACCCGTCGAGCCGCTCGTGGTGCAGCGACGCGCAGCGCGCGACGTCGGCCAGCAACGGTGTGCGCGCCAGCATGCGCTCCAGCAGGTAGGGATGTGTCCGCGCGCGTTCGCGCCGGCTCAACGACCACGGGCCCGGCTCGTCCCACACGCCGCTCGGGACACCGATCATCCCGACGTCGTGCACGAGCGCGGCACGGCGGATCATCTGCACGTCGCCCGCACCCAGCCCCAGCGCGGTCGCTGCCGTCGCGGCCGTCGCGGCGACACCGCGTGAGTGACCCGCCCGGCACGGTGACTTCAGGTCGGCGAAGTCCGCGAGCGCTTCGAGCGCGGCGTCGAGCTGCTCGTCGCTCAGCTCGGCACCGAGACGGGGGTCGAGCGCGATCACCTCGTCCCACGCCGAGACCTCGTCGATGCCGGCGAGCACGTCAGCAGCGTGCCCGCAGAACACGTCGACGAGCTCGGGATCGAAGTGCGTGCCCCGCCGTCGACGGGCGACGTCGACGGCCGCCTCGCGTCCCGCGGTGAAGTGGTACGCCTCGACCGCGTCCGCGAGCTGGACGATGCGCGCGGCCAACGCGAGGTCGTCCCTCCCGACCGCGCCCGGAACACCGCGCCCGTCCCATCGTTCGAACGCCTGCACGAGCGGCCGCTGCACCTGGTCGCCGAGGCCGAGACGCTGCGCGAGCTCGCCGGTCGACTGGCAGTGCGAGAGCATCACCTGCCGTACCGAGCGACCGCCGCTCGCGACGAACCGGCTCGCCATGCTGAAGCGCCGGACCGGTGAGCGGCCCCGGCCGAGATGGCGGAGCATGAAGACGGCCAGCGTCATCCCCGCGAGATCGCCGTCGTGCGTGTCCGCGAACAGTCCCGTCTCGTCGCCGAACAGCTCCGCGAGATCACTCGTGTCGGCCGCGCAGCCGACCCACGTCAGCAACGACGTGTAGTACGTCGCCGATCGAACCTCGTCGCCCGCACCGGCGAGGTCGGCGAGGCGCATCGCGATCACCGTCTGCCGCAGCACGCGCTCGACTGGCCGGCCCATGCCGAGGTCGGACACCAACGACAACGTCGCCACGAGCTCCGAGAGCCGCACGGTCGAGGTCGACTGCATCGCACGAATCCTCCCACGTGCCGCGGAGGCAGCGAGCCGCTGTGCCGTTGCGCGCCCGAAAGATCGGGTGGTTGCCCGATGTGGACGCGCCGGACCCGTCGTACAACGACACCATGACCGAGGTTCAGCCGGCCGCCAACGCGCAGTTCGGTGTCGCGGGTGTGCTCCTCGACGCGTTCGCCGCGCACGACTTCGACGGGCTCGCGGCCGCGCTCGATCCCGCCGCGACGATGTCCGCGCTGCTGCCACGCGGTCTCGTCGAGTGGGAGGGCGCGGACGAGATCTGCGGCGCGTTCGGGACGTGGTTCGGCGACGTCGAGGACTTCGAGGTCGTCGACGTCGCGGTCGGCCAGGTGGGCGCGCTGCTCCAGCTCCGCTGGCGTGTGCGCGTCCGCGGCGGCCGCTTCGGTGACGAGGCGACGATCGCCGAGCAGTGCGCGTACGCGAGCTGCGGTCCGAGTGCGCGCATCACCCGCGTCAGGTTGCTGTGCTCCGGGTTCTGGCCCGAGCACGGCGCGACCTGACCGCCGCGCACCGCACATCCCCGACCACCCGAGAGGAGCACCAGCCGTGACGACCACCGCCGCCCCCGACAGCAAGGTCCTCATCTGCCTGAACCACGGGGCCGAGGAGCCCGAGAACGTGCTGATCGCCTACCTCGTCGGCGTCGAGGCACTCCGCGCCGGCAAGCAGGCGCTGATGTTCCTCACCAAGGACGGGATCCACGCCGCGACGCCGGGGTTCGCCGAGAAGATCGAGGTGCCCGGTGCGCCGTCGGCCAGCGCGCTGAACGACGAGTACCTCGAGAGGGGCGGCCGGTTCTTCGCCTGCCCCGTGTGCGTGAAGACGCGCGACATGCAGAACGCCGAGTGGCTGCCGAACGCCGAGGTCGCCGGCATGCCATCGGTGTACGAGTACACGCAGGGCGGTGCACTCGTCTTCAACTACTGATCCGCGCACGGCGGCGGCCGTCACAGCGTCCATGCGTCGCCGGCACGGCGCCGGGCCAGACGAGCGACGCATGAAACGAGGGCTGTGCGGCGAGGCCGGTGGCGCCCGCCGAGCTTCGTGCCGTCGGCGAGTACCCTTCGCTGGGACGCGCGCGTCGCGCGCAGAACGGCGGCCGATGGATCGTCCGAGTGAGACGACGCGGCCGCGACCGGGGCGGGGTCGGCCGGCGGACGAAAGGCGTACGAGCGGGCCGCACGAGCGCATCGCGTCGCCGAGGAGCGGCATCTCGACGCCGCGAATTGTCACGACCGCGCCGCGCTGCTCCAGGCGGAGCACGCGCGGCACCTCGTCGAGGGTTTCTAGCCCGCGGCTCCGCGGTCGAAGGGCAGCCGGGCGGGGTCGGCGTTGCCTCCCGACAGCACGATGCCGACCGTGTCGGGAAGCGCACGTGTTCGCGCGAGCGCGAGGACGCCGGCGAGCGCGGTCGCCGCGCTCGTCTCGACGACGAGCTTCGTGCGCGTGAACAGCAGACCCATCGCGTCGACGATCTCGGCGTCGGTGACGCGGACGATGCCGGTCGCGAGGCACGACAGGATCGAGAACGTGCGGTCGCTCAGCTCGGTCAGCAGGCCGTCGGCGATCGACGCCGCGGTGGCGTTCTGCTGACGACGGCCCGAGGCGAGCGCCCGGTAGGCGTCGTCGACCGTCTCGGGCTCGGCACCCCAGACCTCGCGGGCGGGGTCGAGCGCGCGTGACGCGATCGCGGTGCCGCTGAGCAGGCCGCCGCCACCGACGGGCGTGATCACGAGCCCGGTCTCGGGATGGTCCGTCAGGAGCTCGAGCGCGGCGGTCCCCGCGCCCGCGATCACGTCCGGGTCGTCGTAGGGGTGGACGACGCACGCACCCGTCTCGTCGACGACCGCGCGCAACGTGCGCTCGCGGTCTGCCAGCGTCGGCTCGCACGGCACCACGTGAGCGCCGTAGGCGCGGACGGCGTCGAGCTTGACGCGCGGCGCCGTCGTCGGGATGACGACGTGGGCCGGGATCCCGCGCCGCGCTGCCGCGTAGGCGAGCGCGGCCGCGTGATTGCCCGACGAGTGCGTCGCCACGCCGCGCCCGGCGTCGTCCGCGCCGAGCCGGAACACCGCGTTGCACGCGCCGCGGGCCTTGAACGAACCCGTGCGTTGGAACGTCTCGCACTTGAGCAGCAGGCGCGTGCCGGCGAGGGAGTCGAGCAGGCGGCTCGTGAAGACCGGCGTCCGGATCACGTGCGGCGCGATGCGCGCGCTCGCGTCACGGATGTCGTCGATCGTCGGGGCGGTCACCGGTGCGCGGCGCGCATCGTCGAGGCGGACCTGCCCGCGGTCGCCGCGACGATGTCGAACGTCGCGCGCGTCAGCGCGACGAGCGTCCGCCGGTCGACCTTGTCGATGGTGTCGGCCGGGTCGAAC
>Ga0070741_10012145_pt1 | contig 15660 bp, 6 predicted proteins | sample Coa_R1_4_FD_66440 | JGI IMG/M metagenome (GOLD analysis project Ga0070741, IMG submission 66440) | Surface soil microbial communities from Centralia Pennsylvania, which are recovering from an underground coalmine fire - Coalmine... | ecosystem: Environmental > Terrestrial > Soil > Unclassified ...
AAGGAAACCTTCATCGACGCCATCGCGCACGAACTCCCCGTCAACGTCATCGAGCAGGCATTCCCCGACGTCGCCAAGTCCCGCGAGGACCTCAGCACCTCCCAGTTCATCATCTCGTGCCAGGTGTCGCAGCTCGCCGACGATCTCATTTACCCCATCGCCGAGGGCGGCCGAGATATGGAGGTGCGCTGGCGAGAGGAGGATGGGCCGCGCGACATCCCCAGCGGCGCCGTGTGGTTTACCGACTTGCCGGTCTCCAGCGCGCTATCCGGCGCCATCATGTTCAACCTCGACGAATTCGACGAGAGCACGGTCGCCGGCTGGGCTGCGGACCTGCGGCGGATCCTGACCGCCGCCGTCCGCGACCCCGACCAGAACTGGAAGACCCTGTAACTACGGCGATCACCGCACGGAGCCGCGACAGGGGCCGGCAGTCGTGTCCGCGTACCCGCACGTCGAAGGGTCAGCGCGCAATACAGAAAGGTGCGGGTGAGCGACCCGGATCGGAAGGAGGACGTGCCCGTGGTCACGTTGCCGGAGTTGTTCGCGGCGCAGGTGGCCCGCACCCCGCGGGCGCCCGCTGTCGTCTTTGGCGAACTCACGCTCACCTACGCCGAGCTTGATGAGCGGGCGGACCGGCTGGCCCGGTACCTGACCTCGCTGGGAGTGGGGCCGGAACGGCTGGTGGCGGTTGCGATGGAGCGGTCCGCCGGGATGGTGATCTCCTGGCTGGCAACGGCCAAGGCAGGGGCGGCCTTCGTGACGGTAGACCCTGGCTACCCGGTGGAGCGGATCGCCTACATGCTCGACGACGCGCGGCCGGACCTGGTGATCACGACGGCGGCGGCCGCGTCCTGTCTGCCCGCGGATCCCGAAGGAACCGTGCCGCGTGTGGTACTGGATGATCCGCTGCTCGCCACGGCGCTGCACCGGCAGGCAACCGGGCCTGTGCTGGAGCGGCGGCTGGACCCGGCGCATCCTGCCTACGTGATCTACACGTCCGGGTCCACTGGCCGGCCTAAAGGCGTCGTGGTGACGCACCGCGGGCTGGCGAGTCTGGCCGGGTCGATGGCGGCCGCGTTCGAGATCGGGATCGGGTCGCGGGTGCTCCAGCTGGCCTCGCCGAGCTTCGACGCGGCGGTCATGGAGCTACTGATGGCCCTGCCGTCCGGGGCCACGCTGGTGATTCCCGGGCCGGGGGCGCTGGCTGGCGAAAGCCTCGCGCGCGCGCTGAACGTGCTGCGGATCAGTCACGCGCTGATCATCCCGAGTGTGCTGGCCAGCGTCCCGGCCGAGCGGGTGACCGGGTTTGAGTGCCTGATCGTGGGCGGTGAGGCGTGCCCGCCCCGGCTGGCGGCTGAGTGGTCGCGAGGCCGGCGGATGTTCAACGCGTACGGGCCGACCGAGGTCACGATCGCCGCGACGGTGGCCGGGCCGCTGCCGGGGCGGGGAGTTCCGCCGATCGGCCGTCCGGTGCGGAACACCAGCGTGTTCGTGCTGGACGAGAACCTGCGGCCGGTGCCGCCCGGCGTCGCCGGGGAACTGTACGTGGCGGGACCGGGGCTGGCGCGGGGGTACCTGGGGCGGCCGGAGCTGACCGCGGAACGGTTCGTGGCGTGCCCGTTCGCGACACCAGGAGAGCGGATGTACCGGACCGGGGACGTGGCTCGGTGGATCGTCGCCGCGGGGGTCCGGGCGGACGGCTCCCCCCGGTCAACGACCAGTGAGATCGAGTACCTGGGCCGAAGTGACGACCAGGTGAAGGTGCGGGGGTTCCGGATCGAGCTGGGCGAGGTCGAGGCGGTGCTGGCGGCCCTGCCGGGCGTGGCGCAGGCGGCGGTGGCGGTGCGCGAGGACCAGCCGGGGGACAGGCGGCTGGCCGGGTATGTCGTGCCGGCCGCCGGGGCCGAGCTGGATCCGGCGGCGCTGCGCATGGCCGCGGCGCGGGTGCTGCCGGGTCATATGGTGCCGTCGGCGGTGGTGGTTCTGGAGGCGCTGCCGTTGTCGCCGATCGGGAAGCTGGACCGGCGTGCGCTGCCGGCCCCGGAATACACGGCCGGCCAGGGCCGCGCTCCGGTCACCGCGGGAGAGCAGGCCCTGTGCGAGATATTCGCCCAGGTGCTCGGCCTCGAGCGGGTCGGCGTCGAGGACAGTTTCCTGGATCTGGGCGGTCATTCGCTGCTGGCGACCCGGCTGGTGTCCCGGATCCGCGCGGTGCTCGGCGTGGAGGTCCCGATCCGGGCAGTGTTCGAGCATCCGACGCCGGAGTCGCTGGCCCGGGAGCTGGCCGGGGCGGAGGCCGCCAGAGCGCCGTTGGCGCGGGAGGCGGTACGGCCGGAGCGGGTGCCGTTGTCGTTCGCGCAGCAGCGGCTGTGGTTCCTTGAGCAGTTCCACGGGCCCGGCACGGCCTACAACCTGCCGTTCGCCTGGCGGGTGACCGGTCAACTGGACCCCGCGGCACTGGCCGCCGCGCTCAACGACGTCGCGGCCCGGCACGAAGCACTGCGGACCGTGTTCGCGGTCGACGACGGTGAGCCGTACCAGCGCGTCGTCCCGGCGGAGGAGGCGCGGGTCCCGATCACGGTAACGGCCGCATCGCATGATGAGCTTGGCGGGCTGATCGAGGCGGCGGCGCGGCACGTGTTCGACCTGGGCGCAGAGCTGCCCATCCGGGCCTGGTTGTTCAGCCTGGGACCGGACGAGCATGTGCTGGTACTGCTGTGTCACCACATTGCCAGTGACGGCTGGTCGATGCAGGTGCTGATGGCGGACCTGGGGGTGGCATATGCCGCCCGGCGGTACGGCCGCCGGCCGGACTGGCCCGAGCTGCCGGTGCAGTATGCCGATTACACATTGTGGCAGCGGAACCTGCCCAGCGGGGTGCTGGCCGGGCAGGTTGAGTACTGGCGACGGACGCTGGCCGGGCTGCCGGAGGAACTGGTGCTGCCGTTCGACCGGCCGCGCCCGGCGCTCCCGTCCCAGCGTGGCGGTGTGGTCCGGTGGCAGCTGGCGGATGCGGGCTTGCACGCCGCGCTGGCCGAGCTGGCGCGTGCGCATCAGGCGACGGTGTTCATGGTGCTGCACGCGGGCCTGGCGGCGCTGTTGTCACGGGTGGGTGCGGGAACTGACATTCCGCTGGGTGCCGCGGCGGCGGGGCGGACCGACGAGGCGGTGCACGGCCTGGTCGGGTTCTTCGTGAATACCCTGGTGCTGCGGGCGGATCTGTCCGGGGATCCGGGTTTCGGCGAGCTGCTGGCCCGGGTGCGGGAGACGGTGCTTGCCGCCCAGGCGCGGCAGGATGTGCCGTTCGAGCAGCTGGTCGAGGCGCTCAACCCCGAGCGTTCCCCTGCCCGGCATCCGCTGTTCCAGGTGATGATCGCCGATGAGGATGTCGCGGCGGTGGACTGGCGGCTGCCCGGGCTGCGGATCGACGAGGAGCCGGTGCCCGGTGTGGCGGCCAAGTTCGACCTGACCCTGGGGTTCCGGCAAGACCACGACGCCAGCGGCAGCCTGGCAGGCATCGATGCCTTCTTCGAGTACGCCACCGACCTGTTCGACCCGGCCACCGTCCAGGCACTGGCCGCCCGGCTGACCCGGCTGCTGCACCAGGCCGCGGACCGCCCGCAAGACCCGGTGACCTCGCTGGAGATCCTCAGCCCCAGCGAGCGTGACCAGATCCTGGTGCAGTGGAACGGTACGAGCGCGGATGTGCCGTCGGCGGCGCTGCCGGAGTTGTTCCGGGACCAGGTGGCGCGGACGCCGGACGCTATCGCGGTGATCCACGGCGACACCAAGCTGACTTACGCCCAGATCAGCACGAACGCCAATCAGCTCGCCCGGTATCTGGTCTCGCTGGGCGCGGGTCCTGAGCGGCTGGTGGCCATCGCCATGCCGCGGTCCGCGGACATGATCGTCGCGGTGCTGGCCGTACTGAAGGCCGGGGCGGCGTACGTGCCGGTCGACCCGGCGTACCCGGCGGACCGGATCGCGTTCATGCTGGCCGACGCCGCCCCGGTCGCGGTACTGACCACCACGGCCATGGCTGGGCTGGACCTGCCCGGCGCCGGGAATGACGGGCACTGTCGCCGGGTCGTCTTGGACGATCCCGCCACGGTGGCCGCGATCGCGTCCCTGGGCGGGGAAGACCTGGGCGGGGAAGACCTGGGCGGGCCGGCCATGGCCAGCCCCGCGTACGTGATCTACACCTCGGGTTCGACCGGGCGTCCCAAGGGGGTGCTGGTCGAGCACCGCAACCTGGCCGGGCTGCTGTGCTGGGCGCGAGCCGAATTCACCGCCGCCGAGCTGACCAAGGTACTGGTGTCGACGTCGCTGAGCTTCGACGTGTCGGTGTTCGAGATCTTCACCCCGCTGATCTCCGGCGGAACCATCGAGGTGGTCCAGGACCTGCTGACGCTGGCTGACAGCGACGGGAGAGCGTGGGACTGGAGCCTGATCAGCGGGGTGCCTTCGGCGCTGTCGGAGGTGCTGTCGGAGGTGCCGTCCGTGCCCGGCGCGAATGCCAGAGCGCGGACGGTGGTGCTGGCCGGTGAGGCGCTCACCGCACGCACCGTCGCGGCTGTCGGCGCCGCGTTGCCCGGCGCCGAGGTCCGCAATATCTACGGTCCCACCGAGGCGACGGTGTATGCCACCGCCTGGCGCGCGGGCCGCCCAGGCAAAGACCCGGCGAGAAACCCGCCGATCGGCCGGCCCGTGTCAAACACCCGGGCGCTCGTGCTCGATGCCGCGCTGCGGCTCGTGCCGGCGGGCGTGGCCGGGGAGCTGTACCTGGCGGGCCGGCAACTGGCCCGCGGCTACCTGAACCGGGCCGGGCTGACCGCGGAGCGGTTCGTGGCGTGCCCGTTCGGGATGCCCGGGGAGCGGATGTACCGGACCGGGGACCTGGTCCGGTGGAACACCACGGGCGAGCTGGAGTACCTGGGCCGGGCCGACCAGCAAGTGAAGATCCGCGGGTTCCGGATCGAGCCCGGCGAGCTCGAGACGGTCCTGACCGGCTTGCCGGGGGTGGCGCAAGCCGCGGTCACCGTGCGCCACGACCGGCCCGGTGACGGCACGCTGGTGGCCTATGTCGTGCCGGCCTCCGGCGCCCGGCCCGATCCCGCCGCGCTGCGCGCCGCCGCCGCGGCGGTCCTGCCCGGTTACATGGTGCCCGCCGCGATCGTCGTGCTGGACCGGCTGCCGCTGAACGCCAACGGCAAACTGGACCGCCGCGCCCTCCCCGCCCCCGACTACACCAAGACGCCAGGCAGGACATCCCCGGCGACCGCCGGGGAGCGGGCGTTGTGTGCGGTGTTCGCGCAGGTACTCGGCCTGGACCAGGTCGGGCCCGACGACAGTTTCTTCGACCTGGGCGGCCACTCACTGCTGGCCACCCGGCTGGTGTCCCGGATCCGCGCGGTGCTCGGCGCCGAACTGCCCATCCGGGCGGTATTCGAGCACCCCACGGTCGCGGCGCTGGCCGAGGTGCTGGACGGCGCGGACGCGGCCCGGCCCGCGCTGGTTCCCCAGCGGCGGCCGGAACGGCTGCCGCTGTCCTTCGCCCAGCAGCGGCTGTGGTTCCTGGAGCAGTTCAACGGGCCCAGTCCTGCCTATAACGTGGCGTTCGCGTGGCGGCTGCACGGACGCCTGGACCAGGCGGCGCTCACCGACGCTCTTGGCGATGTCGTGGCGCGGCATGAGTCGCTGCGCACGGTATTCGGCGTCGACGACGGGCAGCCCTATCAGCACATCATCCGTGCGGGGGAAGCCACGGTTCCGGTCACGATCACCACTGCTCGTTCGGAAGAACTGGATCAGATGATCGAGGCGGCGGCCAGGTACGAGTTCGACCTGGCCACCGACCTGCCCATCCGGGCATGGCTGTTTACCCTCGCGGCGCGGGGGCATGTGCTGCTGCTGCTCTGCCATCACATCGCCAGTGACGGCTGGTCCATGGACAACTTGATGGCGGACCTGGCGACGGCCTACCAGGCCCGCCGGGACGGCCGGCCCCCGGCCTGGGCGCCGCTGCCGGTGCAGTACGCCGATTACGCGCTGTGGCAGCGGAACCTGCTCGGCGGGAAGGGCGGGGTGCTGTCCGGGCAGCTCGGCTACTGGCAGCGGGCGCTGGCCGGGCTGCCCGAGGAACTGGCGCTGCCGTTCGACCGGCCGCGCCCGGCGCTGCCGTCCCAGCGCGGTGGCGCGGTCCGGTGGCAGCTCGCCGATGCCGGCCTGCACGCGACGCTGGGTGAGCTGGCGCGGGAGCATCAGGCGACGGTGTTCATGGTGCTGCACGCGGGGCTGGCCGCGCTGCTGTCCCGGATGGGCGCCGGCCGCGACATCCCGCTCGGCGCCCCGGCGGCGGGGCGGACCGACGAGGTCATGCATGACCTGGTCGGGTTCTTCGTGAACACGCTGGTGCTGCGCGCGGATCTGTCCGGCGACCCCAGCTTCGGTGAGCTGCTCGGCCGGGTACGGGAAACGGTCCTGTCCGCCCATGCCCGGCAGGAAGTGCCGTTCGAGCAACTGGTCGAGGTGCTGAACCCGGTACGTTCCCCGGCCAGGCATCCGCTGTTCCAGGTGATGATCGCCGACGAAGACGTCGCCGCGGTGGAGTGGCGGCTCCCCGGGCTGCGCATCACCGCGGAGCCGGTACCCGCCGTCAGCGCCAAGTTCGACCTGACGCTGGGGTTCCGGCAAACCTATGACGCCGACGGCGGCCCGGCCGGCATCTGTGGCTCCTTCGAGTATGCCGAGGACCTGTTCGACGCCGCGACCATACGGGCACTGGCCGCCCGGCTGACCCGGCTGCTGCGCCAGGCCGCCCGTGATCCAGGCCGCCGGGTGGGTGAGTTCGGCCTGCTCACCAGCGCCGAGCACCGGCTGCTCGAAGGCTGGAACGATACGGCACGGGACGTGCCTCGGGCCACGTTGCCGGAGCTGTTCGAGCAGCAGGCCGCCCGCACGCCGGACGCCTCCGCGGTCCTCGCCGCCGGTGCCGAGCTGACTTACGGCGAGCTGACGTACGGCGAGCTGAACGCACGGGCCAACCGGCTGGCCCGGCACCTGATCACGCTGGGCGCGGGCCCGGAGCGTCTGGTCGCCGTCGTCATGCCCCGGTCCCTCGACATGATCGTCGCCCTGCTCGCCGTGCTCAAGTCCGGCGCGGCCTATGTCCCCGTCGACCCCGACTACCCGGCGGACCGCATCGGATTCATGCTGGCCGACACCCGGGCGGCGATCACGCTGACAACGAGCGGCGTGGCCGGGTCCTGGCCGGATCGGCTCGTCCTTGATGACCCCGGGGTCGCGGAGGTGATCGCGGGCTACCCCGCCACCGACGTCGGTGACGGCGAGCGCCGCCGGCCGCTGCATCCGGGCCACCCGGCCTACGTGATCTACACCTCCGGGTCCACTGGCCGGCCCAAGGGCGTGGTCGTTACCCAGGCGAGCCTGGTGAACTACCTGGCCCGCGTCCGGCAGGCCTACCCGCGCCTGGCCGGCCGAGTGCTGCTGGTCTCACCGGTGTCGTTCGACGGGAGCGTCAGCGCGCTGTACGGCGCCCTGCTTTCCGGCGGGCAGCTCTGCCTGGGCGCGGTGGACGAGGAACTGCCCGCGCTGGCCGCCGCGGCCGGCGGGTTCACGTTCCTCAAGGCGACGCCAAGCCACCTCCCGCTGCTTGCCCGGTTCCCCGCGAGCTGGGTTCCCGACGGCCAGCTGATGGTCGGCGGAGAGGCGGTGCCGGCCGCGCTGCTGCGCGAATGGCACCAGCGGCACCCCGGTCTCGCCATCGTCAACCAGTACGGGCCGACCGAGGCGACCGTCGGCTGCCTGGACTACCAGATCAACCCGGGTGACGCGGTTCCTGACCCGGTGCCGGCCGGCCGGCCGATGTGGAACACCCGGGTATTCGTGCTGGATGAGAACCTGCGGCCGGTGCCGCCGGGGGTGGCCGGGGAGCTGTATGTGGCGGGCGCCGGTCTGGCGCGGGGGTACCTGGGCCGGCCAGGGTTGACCGCGGAACGGTTCGTGGCGTGCCCCTACGGCCCGGCAGGGGAGCGGATGTACCGGACCGGGGACCTGGCCCGGTGGGCCGCGGGGGTCCGGGGGGACGGTTCCCCCCGGTGGAATACCGACGGGCAGATCGAGTACCTGGGCCGGACCGATGACCAGGTGAAGGTGCGCGGGTTCCGGATCGAGCTGGGCGAGGTCCAGGCGCAGCTGGCCGGCCTGGACGGCGTGCACCAGGCCGCGGCGGCGGTGCGGGAGGACCAGCCCGGGGACAAGCGGCTGGTCGGGTACGTCGTTCCGGAGCCCGGAGCCGAGCTCGATCCGGCCGGGTTGCGGGAGGCGTGCGGGCGGGTCCTGCCTGGCTACATGGTGCCTTCGGCGGTTGTGCTGCTTGACGCGCTGCCGCTGAACGAGCACGGCAAGCTGGACCGGCGGGCGCTGCCCGCCCCGGAGTACGCCGCGGGTGGCGGCAGGGCTCCCGCCAGCCCCAGGGAGCAGGCGCTGTGCGAACTGTTCGCGCAGGTGCTGGGCCTGGATCTGGACCGGGTCGGGGTCGAGGACAGCTTCTTCGACCTGGGCGGCCACTCCCTGCTCGCGGCGGTGCTCGTCGCCAGGCTCGCGGACCAGCTCGGCGTGAAGGTCAGCCTGCGCGCCTTCATGAGCAATTCGTCCGTACGCGCCATCGACGGGTACCTGAACCGTCAGCGGTTACAGCTGCCGCCAGTTCCGATCGGGGTCACGGACGGCGGTGCCCAGGATCCGCTTGAGCGCGGCCGTCCAGCCCCGCACCGTGCTTGCCTCGAATTCGTCGAGGTGGAAGTGCACGCTGCCGCTCAGCGAGCCGTCCGGCTCGCTGCTCAGGTGCCACTCCGTTCCGCCGAGGATGTCGGAGCTCTCGGCCTCCTCCAGCAAGGCTTCGGCTATCTCCCTGGCCCCCTCGGCGATGGGCAGGACCATCTCGCCGAACTGCGACGGCGTTTGCAAGACAGCCAGCCGCGACATCCGGCTGTCCTCGCGCGACTTGACGAAGTCGGGAAACGCCTGCTCGATCGCGCTGGCCGGCAGTTCGTGCACCATAGCCTCGATGAACGTCTCCCTGGTCTTCCTGACGATGTCGCGGAAGCTCGTGCAGTCCGCGATCTCGGTCCGGAACGGCACGACGTTGAGGAACAAGCCGATCGTGTTCTGGAACTCAAGCTCGTTCCGGCCCGCGGTGACCGCGTTCACCGCCAGGTCGGTGGCGCCGGTGAGCTGGTTCGCGAGCACGTAGATGGCCGCGAGCAGGACCGTGAACAGGGTGCCTCGAGTGGCGCTCGCGAGACGGGCCGCGGCGGCCATGGTGTCCGCCTCGATGCTGTAGACGTGCAGCGAGTACGGCCTGGAATACCGCTCCGGCTGCCCGTGGTCGTTCGGTATGCCGAATTCCCGCGCTCCGTCGAGCTTGCCGGCCCAGTAGCTGAGCGCTCCGTCGTCGGGCGTGCTGGCGGCGCTGGCCCGCTGCCACTCGGCGTACTCGCGGTACTGCCGCGTCTTCGCCAGCTTCGGCGGGGTGCCGGTGATCCGGGCCGCGTAAAAAGCCCCGAGGTCGCGGAGGATCACCTGGATCGACCAGCCGTCGGAGATCGAGTGGTGCACGGTCAGGAACAGGGCGCTGTCCCGGTCGTCGATCCGGCAGAGCAGCGCGCGCAGCAGCGGCACCTCGCGTGCGCTGATCGTGCCGGCCTGGACCTGGACGATCCGCTCCTGGATGACCATGTCACGGGACATGCCGGTGACTGGCGGCAGGTCCTCGACCTCGAGCGGCACCTGGCACGGCGGGCACACCAGCTGGTAAGGCGGATCGGCGTCCCTGACCACGAGGGTGCGCAGGACCTCGTGGCGCGCGACCACGTCGTCGAGTGCGCCCTGGAGCACCGCGAGATTCACCGGGCCGGTGACGCGGAGCGCGGACACTATCAGGTACCGGCGGCCGAACGGTCCTCCGTCGTCACCTTGGTCCATGGCGACGAGCCGTTCCTGCGTGACAGACAGCGGGTACTTCTGTGCCGGCACACCCTCACGTTCGCAGCGGGCAACCGCCGCCGCACCTCACCGGTTGCGGCTGCCGGTGCGGCCGCCGGTGCGGCCGCCGCCGGAATCAGGGTCGGCGGGCTAGCTCACAGGAAGTTATTCGGCCAGATCATCGTCCGCCACATGTGCGCCACCGGGGAGCCGTCGAAGCCGAGTCCTTCGGCGGGCTGCTTGAAGTTCCGGCCCACCACGTCCTCGAACTCGTCGAACTCCACGACCAGCCCCGGGTCGAACGAGTAGATGTCGTTGATCGTCACCAGGCGGGAGGTCATGTACCAGCGGTGCTTGCGTGCGGCCTCGTGCTCCTTGCGGATGTACTCGGGCGGGCTATAGTCAGGGCCGAAGTAGTCGATGTATGCCGAGGGATAGGTGTATCCCACGGACTCGTCGGCGAAATACCGCAGGGCCTCATGCTTCTCGATGGCCCAGGCGACTTCCTCGTCGACGTACGGGGCGACCATCTGAGCGCCCCAGTACCCGTGGTTCGCCGTCAGCAGCCCGGCGAACGCTATGTCGTGCAGCAGACACGCCATGACGATCTTCTCGTCGAGCCCGTTGCCGGCTGCCACCTTCGCGCTTTGCAGCAGGTGCATGCGCGGGACCAGGCCGAACCTGAGCAGGTAGAAGTCTTTCAGCGTGGGGCGTTCCGGCATCGTGGGCAGCGCCGGGTTGTCGCCCATCATGAATATCGTGTCGGCATGGCGGGCCTCGGCCAGCAAGGCGCCCTGATGGCCGTCGGCCGGCGTGCCCTTGACCGCCGCGGCCGGCGGCATGATGATGCGGCGCCGGCGATCGACCGCGTCGTCCAGCGGCTCGCGGATCCAGTTCGTCAGGCCAGCGTCTCGCAGCGAAGCCGGCAGTTCATGCGGAAGCACCTGTGTGGAAGGTGGCTGGGACATAGCATCACGTCCTTCCTCGCTCCTACGACGTTACGTCGGCCGTCCCTGGGTGCGAAAGCACATGGTCCGCGACCTGCGCGTGGGTGGCGAACCACACTCCTTGCCGGGCGGCGATGTGGTCGATGAGCTCGGTGAGGATCGCCATGCGAGAGCGGTGCCCGATCACATGCGGGTGCATAGTCAGCTGGAACAAACCCCGGTCGGCGTAGGCGCCCTCGAACTCATCGATCCAGATGGTCAGCACGCTGCGCGGACTGGCATAGGGACGTAGCGCGGAATAGCGCTCCATCGGGAAGTAGACCGCGTCATCGCGGATCCATTCCACCGGGATCTCCACAATGCCGGTGGGTTCGCCGTCCTGCACGATCTCATACGGTTCATCGTCGGCCATCAGCGAAGAGTCGTAGCTGAGGCCGAGTTCCCTGATGATCCCCAGTGTCGCGGGACTGAAGTCCCACGATGGCGTCCGGATCCCCACCGGGCGACGTCCGGTGCTGTTTTCCAGGACTTCGGCGCTTCGCAGTGCCAGCTCCCGCTCCTGCGCGCTCGACAGGTTACCTATCCGCTCGTGGATCCAGCCGTGCATCCCCACCTCGTGGCCTTCGGCCGCGTAACGGCGCACCTCATCGGGGTGCAACAGCGCGGAAACCGCGGGCATGAAGAAGGTCGCCGGTATCCCGCGCTCAGCCAGCAGCGCCAGGATCCGCCGGGCGCCCACCCGCGACCCGTACTCTCCCTGGGACAGCCTGCCCGGTCCGGTCTCCCCGTCCCGCAGCGGGATCGTCTCGTGATCGGAATCAAACGACAGGGCCACCGCCACGTGCGCGCCGTCCGGCCAGCCGGCCACCAGCGGGCGGCCCGCCCGGACATGCTCGGCATGCCGGCGCCAGGTGGCCTCGTCCCACTGCCACGGTGCGACCTCACCCACAGCGACACCTCCTGATATGCGCGATTCGCCCCTCCCGTCAACCATTCTCCCGGCGCTCTGGCTAACAGCCAGCCGCGGCGTTGCGCCGCGGCGCCGGCGGCGAACCTGCTGGTCGCGCCCAGCCGCACCGAGATGGCGGCCGCCTCCCGTCCGACGGTCTTGGCGCTGCAGCCCAGCCGGCTCGCGATCGCGTCGTCGGTCAGGCCCTGGGCGAGCAGGCCGAGGATGTCCTGCTGCCGCCCGGTGAGCGAGGTGTCCGGCGCCGCGGCGGTACGGCCGAACGGCACCGCGCGCTCCCAGAGCAGCTCGAAATACTGCCGCAGCGCGCTCACGACCGGACGCGCGTGCACCAGCATGGCGCCGCCGGTCCCAGTCGGGGTAAGCGGCAGCAGCACGCAGCTCTCGTCCGCGAGCTGCATTTTCATCGGGAGTTCGGCGAGCACCCGAGCCTGCTGCCCATCGGCCAGCAGCGATCCTATGATCCGTGCGCCGGCCCGGGACTGCACGAACGGACGGTCGTAGATGGATCGCACCCGCACGCTCTGCTTCATCGCGGGCGCCGGGGCGACGATGTAGTCGTCGGTCACCGGCATGTCGGTGACGAACGTCTCCAGCGTCATCCAGTCCCGGTACGCGGAATTGATCAGCTCCTGCGACCAGGACAGCACGTCCCGTCGGCTGGTGGTGACTTCCACCAGCGGTGAGGTCCGGTCGTAGTAGTCCGGCCGTGCTTGCAGCGCGGTCAGCGCGCTGTACCCGGTGCCGAGCCGCTCGGTGTCGGTGACGAGCCGCGCCAGGATCCCGGCGAGCACCGCTTGCAGCGCCAGGTCGGGACGGGTCGGCTGGAACGTCGCCGGGCCGTCCGGCGTGTGCGGGCTGACGTGCGCCATGCCCAGCTCGGTGAGCGCGCGCACGACGTCCGCCCCGCCCGTGAAGGCAACGGCGTCGTCCTTCGGCACACCGCCGACGTGGAGCAGCCGCTCGTACGCGTCCGCGACGCGCTCCGAGGTGAACGCGGCGAACATCGTTGCCAGCGGCTGATGTTTGCGGGGCGTCATGTCCCACCCCCCTCTGCGGGCGCGGGCCGGGCTGGCGTATGTCCGTTCCTGCCCGCATGACAACTTTTAGTCACCAGATTAATACCGTGCGCTATAAGCGCATACGGGCACGCCATGTCCACAAGTCCCCAAAGGGCACTTTTGGCCAGCTTGGCGCCGCAATCCGAGGTGCATAACGGGGTTCGTACGGACGCGCTTACCGAAGGAGGAGAAGACGTGCGGATCACCGATTTCTTCAGCGAACCTGTGCAGTCGACGTTGCGCAATGCGCTGGAGGCGATCTCGCTGGCCCAGCCGATCGTGCATTCGTACTTGTCGCGGCGGCGATCACGCCACCGCAAGGCGAGCCCGGCGAGAAGGGGAGGGACATGCGTGGTGCGGGACGCGGTGACGGCCGCGTCCCGCCGTGACGGAGCATCAGCCCCACGCGATACGCATGCCCCTCTCCTCTCAGCCATCACCCGCGATCCCGTCCCAGCGACGCGTCGCGGCATTGACTCTGCCACCCCACAGCGTGACAGCGCCGGCACGGGTTGTCGAGCAGCCAGCGGGTTACATCGGCGTGCGGCTAGGGCAGGCCTGGCCGCCTTGAGCCTGACGGTTGAGCTGGGCCCGGGCGACCTGGCTGGTGCCGGAGACTGAGGTGGTAACCGATGGACCGAACGGCCAGCGGCTCGACTAGCCCTGACCTCTGCACGAACCGCGGTACTCGACAGGCGAGTACCGCGGTTCGCTGCTGAGAAAATGCATCAGGCGTCGGTGCGGTGCAGCCGCCAGGCCGCGAAGCCGATGATGACGGCCGCGTAGCCGCACAGCAGCGCGAACCCGGTCCACGGCGCCAGCGGGTAGCTGAGCTGGCGCGCGCCGCCCCAGACGACCTCGCCAGCGTTGGACGGCAGATACTGCGACACGTGATCGGCGATCGAGGCCGGCAGCAGCATGAATAGCGGCGGGAGGACGAAGAACACGCCGGCGAACACGGAGATCCCGGCGGCGGTGTTGCGGAACAGCGCACCGAGCGCGACACCGGTCAAGCCAGCCACGGTCAGGTACAGCGCGGCGCCGATGACGGACCGGAGGGCGCCGGGCGCGGTGATGGACACGTTGAGGTGGTGACTGCTCAGTATCGCCTGGCCGACGTAGAACGAGACGACGCTCGTCACCAGCGAGACAGCGAAGATCACGCCGGCGAACACGGTCAGCTTGGCCCAGAGCACCGGAAGGCGGCGCGGGACGGCGGTCAGCGAGGCGCGGATCATGCCGGTGGCGTACTCGCCGCTCATCAGCAGCACGCCGAGCACGCCGAACGCGACGACCGCGAACATGGCACCTTGCAGGCTGGTGGCGATGGGGTGGACGTCGCCCGGGCTGGCTCCGGGGCCGGGGTGATACTGGCTGGCCTGCACCGCGGACAGCAGTGCGCCGATGCCGATCATCAGCACGACGGCGGTTGCCAGCGTCCACTTGGTGGACCGCAGGGTGCGGAACTTGGTGAACTCGGACAGCGCCACCCGGGCTTGGGTGACCTTCAGCGCGGGGACGCGCGGCTGCGCCAAGCCCGGCTTGGTCAGGACGGCGGTCATCGGGCTGCCACCGCCTCCGCGTCGCTACGCGACCTGTAGTCCACCGAATCGTCGGTGAGCTGCATGAATGCCTCCTCTAGTGAAGCGTGCTGGGTAGTCAGCTCGAAGATGGGCAGGTTCGCCCGCCACGCGGCGGTGCCGATCTGCTCGGCGGTCAGGCCCTGCACCCGCAACATGCCCCGCTCGACGCTGGTCACCGTCACGTCCGGGCCGCGCAGCAGGTCGTACAGGTAGCCGGACTCCGGGGTGCGCACGGTAACCGCGGTCCCGCCGGCCTGGGTGATGAACTCATCGACCGTGGTGTCCGCGATCAGGCGGCCCCGGCCGACCACAACGAGCCTGGCCGCGGTCTGCGCCATCTCGCTCATCAGGTGGGACGAGACGAATACCGTGCGGCCTTGGTCGGCCAGGCCCTTGAGCAGGTTGCGGATCCACAGGACGCCCTCCGGGTCCAGGCCGTTGACCGGCTCGTCCAGCACGATTGTCTGCGGATCGCCGAGCAGGGCGGCCGCGATGCCGAGCCGCTGGCCCATGCCGAGCGAGAAGCCGCCGACCCGTTTGTTTGCCACGTCGGTCAGGCCGACGACGTCGATCAGCTCGTCGACGCGCTTCTTGCCCACGCCGTTGGTCTGGGCGAGCGCGAGCAAGTGGTTGCGGGCGGACCGGCCGGTATGCACCGCCTTGGCTTCGAGCAAGATCCCCAGCTCAGCCATTGGCGCGGTCGCCTGGCGGTAGTCCGCGTTGTTCACTCGCACCTGGCCGGCGGTCGGCTCGTCCAGGCCGGCGATCAGCCGCATGGTGGTGGACTTGCCCGCGCCGTTCGGCCCGAGAAAACCAGTCACGATGCCGGGCCGGACGACGAAGCTCAGGTCGTCGACGGCCAGCTTGTCCCCGTACCGCTTGCTGAGGTTCGTTACCTCGATCATTGCCCTTCCCTCCGTCGGTGTGTCCGTTGCCCGGCACGTTTCAACGGTAGGAATCCTGGGCCTAGTCAGGCATCGGCCGCGGGAGCGGAATTCGCGGCTGGTCAGGTACACCGCGGGGGGTACTGGGCTGGACGGTTTCCCCCGGCCGGGGTAGCCCGCCAGGCGGACGCGGCCGGACAGCTTGCGGAC
>Ga0070741_10012146_pt1 | contig 15659 bp, 15 predicted proteins | sample Coa_R1_4_FD_66440 | JGI IMG/M metagenome (GOLD analysis project Ga0070741, IMG submission 66440) | Surface soil microbial communities from Centralia Pennsylvania, which are recovering from an underground coalmine fire - Coalmine... | ecosystem: Environmental > Terrestrial > Soil > Unclassified ...
ATCCACAGCGACGACGTGGCCCAGCAGTACGGCTTCCGCGGTGGGCTGGTGCCCGGCGTGACGGTGTTCGCGTACATGACGCACCCGGTCGCCGCCTGCTGGGGTCAGCCGTGGCTGGAGGGCGGCGGACTGTCGGCCCGCTTCGCCCTGCCGGTGTACGACGGCCAGGAGATCGTGGTGGAGACGACCGAGGTGGGCGACGGCGAGCTCGAGGTGGCGGTGCGCACGCCGGACGGCGCCGTCGCCGCCACTGGCACGGCGGTGCGCGATGCCGGCTTGTCGTTCGACGTCGCCGACTACCCGACGGCCCCCTTGCCGTCCCGCGACGCGCGGCCGCCGGCGTCGTTCGAGGCTCTGCCGACGGGCGCGACCCTGGGCACCCTCCCGCCCGCCGGCTTCCACGGCGACAAGGCCGACATCTTCCTCGCCCTCATCGGCGACGACCTGCCCGTCTACAAGGGTGGCGCCGCCGCCCATCCCGGCGCGCTGCTGCAGTGCGCCAACGAGATCCTCAGCTCCAACGTGCTGCTCGGGCCATGGATCCACGTGTCGAGCCAGGCCACGTTTCCCGCCGTCGCCCGTGACGGCGATGTGCTCTCCACGCGGGGCCGGGTCGTCGAGACGTTCGAGCGCAAGGGCCACAAGTTCGTCGACCTCGACGTGCTCGTGGTCGCCAACGACACCACGCCCGTCATGCACGCCCGCCACCAGGCCATCTTCGAGCCCCGCAGGACGGGCTCCTAAGATCCGCCGATGGCCACCGCCACCCCCTCGCCCAGTCCCAACCCCAACGCCCTGCGGTTCCAGCTCGACGTCGTGCTGCCCGACACCATCAACTACGCGTCGGCCGCCGAAGCCGCGAGCAACCCGTTCGCCGCCGAGGTGTTCAAAGCCGACGGCGTTGCCTCCATCTTCGGCGTGAACGACTTCGTCACGGTCAACCGCACGCCGGGCGCCGACTGGGACCCGATCATCGAGGCCGTGCAGGCCGCTGCCGCCTCGCACCTCTGAGCCAGCGCTCGGCGACTCGAGGGTGTCGGCGCGCGACGGCATGGTCGCGGCGGCCGTGGCGGCGGTGTTCAGTGGGGCGCCTTCGACGGTGTGGAACCTCGTCACGGGCGACAGCGTTCTCGCCTCGACCGAGGCCGCGGGCACGCTCCTCGTCCGGCGTGACGCGTCGCGCGTGCGACTCGTCCTCGCCGGCGGGGCCGCGCACGTCGCCATCTCGCTGTGGTGGGCCCAGGTGCTCACCCGCATCCTCCCCCGCCGACACCCGATCCTCGCCGGCGCCGCTGCCGGCGCGGCCATCGCCGCGTTCGACCTCGGCGTCGTCGGCCGCCGCTACCCCGCCATCCGCGCCCTCCCAGTGGCGCCGCAGCTCGCCGACCACCTCGCCTTCGGCGCCCTCGTCGGCGCGGTGATCAGCCGTCGACTCGGGCGGTGATGAGCTTGCCGACGGATTCGGCGGCGACGGTGCCGATCGACCATGCGTGGGGCTCGAGCGCGAACAGCCACGCGGCGCCGTCGTCGGTGAGGCCGAGGACACGCAGGTGCGCGTGCGTCGACACCGCCTGCCAGCACTGATCGGGCATCACGCCCGGCTGCTGCAGCCCGATCACGACGACCGCCACTCTCCGCAACATCGCCTCGTCGACCGCGTCCCAATCGGGCGCGGTCGCGCACACCTCGACGGACGGCGTAGTCTCGAGGCCTGCGATCACCCCTCGCTCATGCGAGATTGGTAGACCGACGAGCAGGATAGGAATCGCATCCAACGGACCGGGAGCGTAGGTCGTCGCGCCACGCCACCGGGCCCCCTTGATGAGAGAACGGAGTCCGGATGAACGCGAGGCGTGTACGGAGAGGGCTGCTGGTGGCAGTCACCAGTGCGGCCGCGCTGTGGTTGACGACCTCGGCCCAGGGCGCCACGCCCGGCGTGAACGCCGCCCGGGCCCGCATCATCACCGGCGCCGGTCCCGGCGGCGGACCCGACGTGCGGGTGTTCGGCACCGACGGCAGCCTCAAGACCGAGTTCTTCGCCTACGACGCCGCCTTCCACGGTGGCGTGCGCGTCGCCACCGGGCATCTCAACTGCGACGGTACGTCCGAAGTCGTCACCGCCCCGGGCCCCGGCGGGGGTCCGAACGTCAAGGCGTTCAACCCCGACGGCACGCCCTACGTCGGCCTCAACCGGACGACGCCCACCAGCTTCTTCGCCTACGACGGCTCGATGTCGGCCGGCGTCACGGTCGCGGTGGGCGACCTCGACGGCAACCGTTGCGATGAGATCGTCACCGGCACGGGCCCCGGCGGCCCGCCCGTCGTGCGCGTGTTCAACAACGACGGCAGCAACGCCAACCTCGATTTCACCGCCTATGACCCCAACTTCAAGGGCGGGGTGTGGGTCGCCACCGGCGACGTCGATGGTGACGGCAAGGACGAGATCATCACCGGCGCCGGCCCGGGCGGCGGACCGCACGTCAAGGTGTGGAAGTACAACAACGGCGCCATCTCGCAGGTGGGCGGCGGGTTCTTCGCCTACGACGCCGGGTTCGTCGGCGGCGTGCGCGTCGGCACGGCCGACATCAACAACAACGGCAAGTCCGACATCGTGGTCGCCCCCGGCTCGGGCGGCGGTCCCAACGTGAGGGCGTTCCTGGCCAACGGGACGCTCGACAGCGGCGAGAGCTTCATGGCCTACGAGCCCGGCTTCGCCGGCGGCGTGTTCGTCGGCGGCGACGGCAACCACACCAAGTCGGTGAACATCGGCCCGAGCACCAACACCGACGTCGACGATCTCAACATGTTCGCCACCGGCCCGGGCCAGGGCGGCGGCCCGCACGTCAACTCGTACCGAGGCAGCGCCACCAAGCCGACCAACGACTTCTTCGCCTACGACAAGAACTTCGTGGGCGGCGTGGCGGTGGCGATGGGCGACTTCGGCCCGGCGACGACCACCACGACGACCCAGCCGCCGCGCAGCACCACAACCAGCGGACCCACGTCGTCGACCGGCTCCACCTCGTCGACCGCCTCGACCGCCTCGACGTCGACGACCATGCACACGACGACGTCGGCGCCCGCCAGCACCACGACCACCTGCAACCCGCCGTCGAGCTGTTGACCTAGCCACGGAGCAGAATGCGCCGTGGACGAAGTCGAGGCCCGGCGCCGGTTCGCAACATCGACGGTCGCCAGATTGGCGACCGTCGACGCGTCCGGACACCCGACGGTGGTTCCGATCTGCTTCGCGGTCGACGGTGACACCGTGTACTCAGCCGTCGACGACAAACCCAAGACGACCACCCGTCTGGCCCGCCTCGACAACGTCGGCGCCCATCCCGACGTGGCCGTGCTCGTGGATCACTACGCCGAGGACTGGACCACCCTGTGGTGGGTGCGGGCCCGGGGCACGGGCCGAGAGGTCGGCGATGCCGCCGAGCGCAGGCGGGCGGTGGACCTGCTGCGAGCCAAGTACCCGCAGTACGCCGACCACGCCCTCGACGGGCCCGTGCTGGCGATCGACGTCAGTTCGTGGCGCGGCTGGTCAGCCACTCCTCCCGCCTGAGCGGGATCCCGCTGGCGCCGACAGGCGACCTGCGCACACCGAGCACCTGGTGGATGGAGGTGCGACCGGCTTCGAAGTTCCGCGCGCAGGCCGCCATGTACAGCCGCCAGATGCGCGCCCGCCGGGGCCCGACGAGCGCCTGCGCCTCGTCCCAGTTGGCCTCGAGGTTGCGCACCCACGACCGCAGGGTGAGTGCGTAGTGCTCGCGCAGCGACTCGACGTCGCGCACCTCGAAGCCCTGGCCCTGCATGGCCGACACCACGGTGCCGACCTCGTGCAACCCGCCGTCGGGGAACACGTAGCGGGCAATGAAAGAGGTGGTGTCGATCGGGGACGGGCCCGCCGGACGGGAGATGCCGTGGTTGAGCAGGCGGCCTTCGGGCGGGAGCAGCGAGTAGAGCTTGGTGAAGTACTCGTTGAGGCTGTCCATGCCGACGTGCTCGAACATGCCGATGCTCGAGATGGCATCGAACGGCCCGTCGTCGACGTCGCGGTAGTCCTGCACACGCACTTCGACCCGTCCAGCCAGACCGGCGTCGGCCACCCGCTGGGTCGCCAGGGCATGCTGCTCGCGCGACAGCGTGATGCCGACAGCGCGCACGCCGTAGTGCTCGGCCGCGTGCAGCACCATGCCACCCCACCCGCAGCCGACGTCGAGCAGCCGCATGCCCTCTTTCAGGCCGAGCTTGCGGCAGATGAGGTCGTACTTGGCGCGCTGCGCATCGTCGAGGTTGCCGTCGGCGGTGGCGAAGTACGCGCACGAGTAGGTGTAGGTCGGCCCCAGCACCAGCCGGTAGAAATCGTTGCCGACGTCGTAGTGGTGCGCGATGGCCGCTTCGTCGCGGGCCTTGGAGTGCAACCGGCCGCCCAGGCGCGCCTCCTCCTCCGGAGGCGGGAGCGGACGGCCGAAGGCGCCGACCTTGCGCGCCGCACCCAGCGCCTTGAGCCGGTCGAGCCACGACAGGCCGAAGTCGACGCGGTCGTGCGGATCGGCCAGCGCCTCACGGATCGAGAGCGCGGTGTAGACGTCGCCGTCGATGTCGAGGTCACCCACGACGTAGGCGCGGGCGAGCCCGAGCTCGTTCGGCGCGTACAGCAGGCGGCGGATGGCGTCGGGCGAGCGCACGAGCACGGCCGCATGCGGGCCGTCGGTGAGGTCGACGTCGGGCCCCATCGAGCTGCCGTCCCAGAAGCGGATGGCGACGGGCGACTCAGTCCCGAGGAGGGCTCGCACCAACGGCCCCAGCGTCTGGGCGACGGGCTCCGGCATCCGTGGAAATCCTAACGTTCACCTCATGACGGACGGGACGTGGCAGCTCCCCGGCTCGCCGGGCTTCCGGCGCGCCCAGATCTGGGGCACGGCTGCCCGCATCGGCGCCCGCTACGCCACCCTCAAGCTGCCGGGCGCACCGACCGGCGACGCCCGCCTGCGCCGCCTCGAACGCCTCCACGAGCAGGGTGCCGCCGAGCTGTACCGAACGGCCGTCCACCTGCGCGCCGGATTCCTCAAGTTCGGCCAGTTCGCCTCCGCCCGGCCCGACCTCCTCCCCGACGCCTACGTCCGCGAGCTGTCGAAGTTGCAGGACCGCGTGCCTCCGGCGCCGGCGTCGGTCGTCCACAAGGTCATCGACGAGGACGTCGGCCCCGCGGACAAGCTGTTCGCCACGTTCGACAGCGACTCGGCATCGGCGGCGTCGCTCGCCCAGGTGCATCGGGCGACGCGTCACGACGGGCGGGCGGTGGCGGTCAAGGTGCAGTACCCGTCCGTGGCCGAGATCGTGCCGCGCGAGGCCACCGACACCCGCCGCATCCTCAGCCTGGTGGCGCGCTTCGTGCGCGGTGTCGACCTGCCGACGATCTCGCGCCAGCTCGAGCGCACCATCCTCGAGGAGCTCGACTACGTCCGCGAAGCCGCCAACATCGAGCGCTTCAAGGCCAACTTCGCCGACGAGCCGACGATCGTGGTACCGGGGGTGCACCGCGACCTGTCGCACGGGCGGGTGCTCGTCATGGACTGGGTCGAGGGCGAGAACCTGGGCCGCTCGCTGCGGGAGGCCGACCGTGAGACGGCCGAGGAGGCGTTGCGCATCCTCGTCGACTCCTACCTCAAGCAGATCCTCGTCGACGGGTTCGTGCACGTGGATCCGCACCCTGGCAACTTCCTGCTGCAGGGCGGGGGCAGCGCCGGTCCCGTCCGCCTCGGCATCGTCGATTTCGGTGCGTGCGTGTCGCTGAGCGACGCCACCAGAAACGGTCTCCGCGAGCTCTACGCGGCGGGAATGGAGATGGACATCCCCCGCTCGGCCGCCGCCCTCGACGCGCTCGGGTTCCGCACCCGCTCGGGCGACACCGCGTCCCTCGTCGCCTGGGCCAGCCTGTTCGACTTCGAGCAGGCCGAGGAAGACCGCGAGGCAGCCTGGGCCAGGCTCATCGCGGCGGCGCGGGAGGACCCGCTCGTCAAGCTCCCCGACGAGCTGATCATGGTGGGCCGCGTCCTCATGGTGCAGACCGGCCTGGTGGCGCGGATCAACCCCTCCTGGTCGATGGAGGGGTTGATCGCCAAACGCTTGGCGGAGGGCGCTTAGGCGGCGGCGGTCCCCGTCAACGCCGGCGCCGGCTCCAGGGCCCACTCGAGGACCTGGGTCACGTCGTCGGCCAGGTGGAACGTCATGGCGTCGCGCACGGTCTCGGGCACGTCGTCGAGGTCGCCGCCGTTGCGGGCGGGGAGGATGACCTCGGTGAGACCCGAGCGGTGGGCGGCCAGCACCTTCTGCTTGACGCCGCCGATCGGCAGCACCTTGCCCTGCAGGGTGACCTCGCCGGTCATGCCGACGCTCGCCTTGACGGGGCGACCGGTGAGCAGGCTCACCAGCGCGGTCGTCATGGTGACGCCCGCCGACGGGCCGTCCTTCGGCACGGCACCCGCAGGCACGTGCAGGTGCACGTGGCGCAGTTGCCCAGGCGGCAGGCCGAGGTCGTCGCGGTGGGACCGCACGTACGACAGCGCGATCGTCGCCGACTCCTTCATGACGTCGCCCAACTGACCCGTGACGGTGAGGCCGGGCTCGCCCTCCATGGAGGTCGCTTCGACGAACAGCACGTCGCCGCCCGCACCCGTCACGGCCAGACCGGTTGCGACACCAGGGACCGCCGTGCGCTCGGCCGCCTCGAGGAAGAACTTCGGGCGACCCAGGTACGTGCGGACGTCGTCGGGGGACACCACCGAGGTGGTCTCGGTCCCGGCCGACACCTTGACCGCCAGCTTGCGCAGCAACTTGGCCAGCTGCCGCTCCAGGCCGCGCACGCCTGCTTCCCGTGTGTAGTCGCTCACGACCTGCAGCAGCACGTCGTCGGACAGCGACACCTCGTCGGCGGTGAGACCCGTCGACTTGAGCAGCCGGGGCAGCAGATGGTCGCGCGCGATGGCGACCTTCTCCTGTTCGGTGTACCCGTCGAGGCGCACGACCTCCATGCGGTCGAGCAGCGGGCCGGGGATGGTCTCGAGCACGTTGGCCGTGGCGATGAACAGCACGTCGCTCAGGTCGAGATCGACCTCGAGGTAGTGGTCGCGGAACGTGTGGTTCTGGGCCGGGTCGAGCACCTCGAGCAGCGCGGACGACGGGTCGCCCCGCCAGTCGCTGCCGAGCTTGTCGACCTCGTCGAGCAGCACGACCGGGTTCATGGTGCCCGCCTCGGTGAGGGCGCGGACGATGCGGCCCGCACGCGCACCCACATAGGTGCGACGGTGACCACGGATCTCGGCCTCGTCGTGGACGCCGCCCAGCGCCACGCGCACGAACTTGCGCCCGAGGGCGCGCGCCACCGATGCACCGAGGGATGTCTTGCCGACACCCGGAGGGCCGACGAGGGCAACGATCGCCCCCGCGCCCCGGCGAGCCGCGTCGGCGCCGGACTCGTCGCCGTCGGCGGCGTCGTCGACGCCGCGGTCGGCCCGCAGCTTGCGCACCGCCAGGTACTCGACGATGCGGTCCTTGACGTCCTCCAAGCCGGTGTGGTCGGCATCGAGCACGACGCGCGCGTCGTTGACCTCGAGGTTGTCGGTCGACGTGGTGCCCCACGGCAGCTCGGTGATGGTCTCGAGCCACGTGCGGATCCAGCCCTGCTCGGGGCTCTGATCGTTCATGCGCTCAAGACGGTCGATCTCCTTCTCGATGGCGGCGCGCACGGCGTCGGGCAGCTCGAGGTCGGCCACCTTGGCGCGGAACTCGGAGGCGGCGTCTCCGTCGCCGTCCTCGCCCAGCTCCTTCTGGATGGCGGCCAGCTGCTGGCGCAGCACGAACTGGCGCTGGGCCTTGTCCATGCCCTCGGCCACGTTCTGCTGGATTTCCTCCTTGACGGTGAGGTCGGCCAGCGCGTCCTTGGCCCACGCCAGCACCTTCTCCAGGCGGGCCTCGACGTCGAGGGTCTCGAGCACCTCGATCTTGCGCTCGACACTCAGCTCGGGCCAGTAGCCGGCGGTGTCGGCGATGGCACCCGGGTCGGTGATACCGCTGAACACCTCGGCGAGGCGGGCACCGGCCCGCTTCTCGAGGATGGTCTCCACCACGCCGCGGTACTCGCGCGCCAGCTCGCGGGCGCGCTCGGTGGGTGCCGGCTCGGCGACGGGGTCGATGTGGATCCAGAGGGCGGCGCCGGTGCCGGGGGCGGCGGCGCCGAGAATGGCCCGGCCCACGCCGCGCACGATGACGGCGGGCACGCCGCTGGGGAGGTCGCCCCGGTTCTCGATCTTGGCCACGGTGCCAACGGTGGCGTAGCGCCCGTCGACCCGCGGCACGAGCAGGATCTGCCCGTCCGTGGACGCGGACGCATCTGCCGCCGCCCGGGCCTCATCGGTCTCGAGGGCCAGGGTGACGATCATCTGCGGCAGCACCACGCCGCTGGTCAGCGGCAGCAGGGGCAGGGTGTCAACGGCGAGGTCTGGCATCGGTGTCCTTCTTCCTTCCAGGTCGTTTCTTCAACAACAATCCGGCCAGGTTCGTTCCTGGACGCCGTGTGACGCGCGTCTCGGCTTAGCTGGACCCGTGAACCTGCTGGACGGGAAGGTGGCGGTGGTCACCGGGGCGGGGCGCGGGTTGGGGCGGGCGCACGCCCTGGCTCTGGCTGCCGAAGGCGCGTCGGTGCTGGTCAACGACGTGGACGGCCCGTCGGCCGGGGCGGTGGCCAAGGAGATCGAGGGCGCCGGCGGCGCCGCCGTCGCCAATGGCACCGACCTGGCGACCATGGCCGGCGCCCGGTCGGTGGTCGAGGCGGCAGTGGCCGCGTTCGGCACGGTGGACGTGCTGGTGAACAACGCCGGGGTCAGCGTGCGCCAGCCCCTCGACCAGCTCGACGAGGCCACGCTCGACCTGCACCTGGCGGTGCACCTCAAGGCGACCGTCGCGACCACCCAGGTCGCCTTCCCGGCGATGGCGGCCGGCGGCGGCGGACGCATCGTCAATACCGTGTCCGGCGCCGGGCTGCGGGCCGAGCACGCCGGGACGACGGCGTACGCGTGCGCCAAGGCGGCGGTGTACGCGGCGACACTGGTCGCAGCCGCCGAGGGGAAGCCGCACGGCATCCGCGTCAACGCCGTGTCGCCCCTGGCCATCACGCCCATGTCGGCTGCCTTCTTCGGCGACACCACCCTCGAGCAGCGCGACGCGCTGGCGCCGGAGCGGGCGTCGGACGTCGTCGTGTTCCTCGCGTCCGACCTGGCGGGCGACCTCACCGGGCGCATCCTGCGCATCGAGGGTGGCCACCTGAGCGAGGCGGGCATGGCCTGGTCCGGCGGCGCCACCGCCGACCGCTGGACGCCGGATGTGCTGGCGGCGCGCATCGACGAGGTGCTCCTCCCGTGAGCCGCGACATCGCAGATGCCGAACGCTTCGACCGCGCCATCGCCGCCATCGACGCGGCCAACGCCGACGACCCCAACCGCATCGTCGTGCGCGGCGTCGAGCGCCCCAAGGAACTGGCCCACGCCGAGCTCATGACGGAGTGGATCGCCAAGCTGCGACCCGACGCCGACGAGGCCCTGCTGCTGGCGGCGCGCGCCCATCACATCCGCCGCTGGACGACGCCCCGGTCCGACTACCCCGACGGCCGCAGCGGCTACCTGAAGTGGCGCACGGGACTGCACAAGATGCACGCCGACGAAGTGGGCCGCATCCTCACCGCCGAGGGCTACGACGACGCCACGATCACGCGGGTGCAGGACATCGTGCGCAAGCGCAACCTGGCCGCGGATCCCGACGTGCAGGCGCTGGAGGACGCACTGTGCCTGGTGTTCGTCGAGACGCAGTTCCACGACCTGGCCGCCCGCCTGGACGACGACAAGATGGTCGACGTGGTGCGCAAGACGCTGGCCAAGATGAGCGACCGCGGAAAGGCATTTGCCCTGGACATGGACCTGCCTTGGCCTGACCGGAACCTGCTCGAACGGGCCCTGTAGGCTGGGCACGTCCCGTTGCCGCTGCAGGTGTTTCGGCGCGGGTGTCGAAGGAATAAGCACCACACCCGACAGACGACGGACACCAGGGCTGGGGAGATTCACCGTTCATGCGCCGCATCGCACTCATCGCTGCCACACTTCTGCCGACGCTGGGTATCTTCCTCGTGGGCGGTGGCCCGGCCAAGGCCGCGGGCGCTCCCCCCTACGGCCTCGACAAGTGGGCGCTGATCATCGGGATCGACCACTTCCAGGGCAAGACGCGCCCCAACGTCGGCGCTGACGGCGATGCCCGCGCCTTCCACGACGCGCTCGTGCAGAAGGGTTGGCCCGACAGCCACATCGCCGTGCTCACCGACGGCAACGCAACGCAGGCCGGCATCAGGAACGGGTTCAAGTGGCTGGCCGCGGCCACGGCCCAGGACCATGGCAACTCGTTCGCCGTCGTCCACTACTCGGGGCACGTCAAGCAGACCGGTGGCCACGAGTACCTGTGGCCCTCCGACAACCAGTTCATCTCCGACTCCGAATTCGTCCAGGCCATGCAGCAGGTGCCGGGCTGGCTGTGGGCCGACCTCTCCGGCTGCGAGTCGCAGGGCTTCGACGACGGCCTCGCCGGCCCGCAGCGCCTGGTGACGACCTCGTCGCGCGTCAACGAGAAGTCGTATGAGAACCCGAGTTGGAAGCAGTCGATGTTCACGGGTCTCGAGATCACCCAGGCCATCCTGCAGAACGCGGGCGATTACAACCACGATGGGCACATGACGGTGCAGGAGGCGTTCGTCTACGCCGCACAGCGCGCGCCCAGCATGACGCAGGGTCAGGATTACGGCCCGCAGCACCCGTACCTGGCCGGTGGCGACGGCACCGAGTGGTTCCTCGACCCGCCCGCGCCGGCACCGCCGCCGCAGTCACCGCCCCCGAAGGACCCCGGCGCGCCGCAGAGCAAGCCGTCACTCCTTCCCTGCAACTCCAAGGTCTGCATCCGCTCATAAAGCCCCGCAAACAGGGTGTGTTCACGAATCCGGACAGGAACGTGGACACGGAGTGAATTGCGTCTCCCATGTCTGGAGCCATCCGTAACGGGGCATAGGCTCGTAGGACAGGAACGAGGGGCCGCACGCCCCGACCTTGGAGGACCGAGATGAGCTTGGACCTGTGGCTGGCCCCCGTACGCGACGACGACTGGGTAGCTGCGAGTTTCGGGTACCGGTAGTCGCGCGGCATGCCGGCGCACCGGCCTGAACTGAACAACGACGACGTCGACGCCTTCGTACGCGAACACTGCTTCGCGCCGTCCGACGTCGACCGCATCGGCGTCGAGCTCGAGTGGCTCACCGTCGACGAAGGCGACGCCACCCGTCCGCCGTCACCCACCCGCACCCGCGCTGCACTCCGCGCCGCCGGTGCGCTGTCTGGAGAGACACTCCCGGCCGGCTCGCGGCTGACGTTCGAGCCGGGCGGCCAGCTGGAGCTCAGCTCACCGCCCGCGACAACCGTCGCCGACGCGTGCCGCACCGCGGCCGACGACCTGGCGACGGCGCGCGCCGCACTGCGCGCGTCGGGGCTGCGGCTCGTCGGGCTCGGCCTCGACCCGGTGCGGCCGTGCCACCGCCTGCTGGACGCGCCCCGGTACCGCGCCATGCAGGAGTACTTCGACCGGCTGGGCGACACCGGTCGCTCGATGATGTGCCGCACCGCGGCCGTGCAGGTCAACCTCGGCGCCGGTCACGGCGAGCAGGTGCATCGCCGCTGGCACCTGGCCCACACCCTCGGGCCCGCCTTCGCGGCCGCCTTCGCCAACTCGCCGCTCGACGAAGGCATGCCGAGCGGGTGGCGGTCGTCGCGCCTCGCGGTGTGGCTGGCGCTCGACCGGGGCCGTACCGCGCCGGTGGACGACGGCGGCCACCCGGCCGACGCGTGGACGCGCTTCGTGCTCGAGGCGCGCGTGATGCTCATCCGCGCCGACGCCCACACCTACGTTCCGCTCGACCGCGACCTCACGTTCGCGGCGTGGATGCGCGACGGACACGAGCTCGGCTATCCCACGGTCGACGACCTCGAGTACCACCTCACCACGCTGTTCCCGCCGGTGCGCGCCAAGGGGTGGCTGGAGCTGCGAATGATCGACGCCCTCCCCGACCCGTGGTGGCGGGTGCCGGTGGCGGTCACGTCGGCGCTGCTGCTCGACGACGAAGCGAGCTCGCGGGCCGGGCGGGTCGGCCACGGCGTCGCCGGGCTCTGGACGGAAGCGGCCCGGCACGGGATGGCGTTCCCCGCCCTCGCCGACGGGGCGCGGGCGTGCTTCGCACTGGCCCTCGACGCCCTGCCACGCGTCGGGGCCGACACCGAGACGTGTGATCTGGTGGCGGCGTACAACGACCGGTACGTGATTCACGGCCGCTCTCCGGCCGACGACCGGCTCGAGGAGTGGGCCGAGGGCGGCGATCCCCTGTCGCCCGATCCGGGCGTACCCGAGTGGGCGTCGCGATGACGACCACCGACACCGACACCGCGACTCCCGCTGCGGCAGCCGGCGACCTCAAGTCGGTCGTCGCCGAGCAGCTCGAGGTGGTACGGCGTCGTTCGCTCGACCTGCTGGCACCGTTGTCGGAACCACAGCTCGTGCAGCAGCACTCGCCGCTCATGTCGCCCCTGGTGTGGGACCTCGCCCACGTCGGCAACTACGAGGAGCAGTGGCTGCTGCGGGCCGTCGGCGGCGACGCCCTCCGTCCCGAGATCGACGGCATCTACGACGCCTTCCGCCATCCCCGCAAGGACCGCCCCTCTCTCGACCTGCTCGGCCCGCTGGAGGCGCGCGACTACGTCGCCACCGTTCGCGGCCGCGTGCTCGACCTGCTCGACCGCGTGTCATTCGGCGAATCGCCGCTCCTCGACCGCGCCTTCGTGTACGGGATGGTCGTGCAGCACGAGCACCAGCACGACGAGACGATGCTGGCCACGCTGCAACTGATGGCGGGCGACGGTTACCGGCCCGACGCGCCCGCACCGCCGGCCGGCGGGCCGGTCGGCGCGGCCGAGGTGCGCGTCGACGGCGGACCCTTCACCATGGGCACGAGCGTCGAGCCGTGGGCCTACGACAACGAACGCCCCGCCCACACGGTCGAGCTGGCGCCGTTCTTCATCGACACGACACCTGTGACCAACGGTGCCTACCTCGCGTTCATCGAGGATGGCGGCTACGCCGACCCTCGCTGGTGGACCGAGCCGGGATGGGCGTGGCGGCAGGAGGCCGGGCTCGACCACCCCGAGTTCTGGCGGCGCGAGGGTGCGGCGACCGCAGAAGGCGCATGGAGCCGGCTGCGGTTCGGCTTCGTCGAGGCCCTGCCGCTCGACGAGCCCGTACAGCACGTGTGTTGGTACGAAGCCGATGCCTTCGCCCGCTGGGCGGGCAAGCGCCTGCCGACCGAAGCGGAGTGGGAGAAGGCGGCGTCGTGGACACCGGATGGCCACAAGCGCCGCTACCCGTGGGGTGACGCGGAGCCGAGCGACCACACGGCCAACCTCTCGCAGCGCCTGTTCCGGCCCGCGCCCGTCGGCGCCTATCCCGACGGCGCCAGCCCGTGGGGCTGCCACCAGATGGTGGGCGACGTGTGGGAGTGGACGTCGTCCGACTTCCTGCCGTATCCCGAGTTCACGTCGTTCCCATACCGCGAGTACTCCGAGGTGTTCTGGGGCGCCGACTACAAGGTGCTGCGCGGTGGTTCGTGGGCCACACACCCGTCGGCCGTCCGCGCCACGTTCCGCAACTGGGACTACCCGATCCGCCGCCAGATCTTCAGCGGCTTCCGCTGCGCCCGGGACGCGTAGGCGTCCTTCGCTCATGTGCCGCCACCTCTCCTACCTGGGCCCGCCCATCACGCTCGAGGCGTTGCTGCTCGCGCCCGACCACTCGCTGGTGCGCCAGTCGTACGACGCGCGCGAGATGGTGAGCGGCAAGCTCAACGCCGACGGGTTCGGCGTCGGCTGGTACAACTTCGCCGTGCGCCGCGAGCCGGCGCGCTACCGGCGGGCCGTGCCGATGTGGCACGACCAGTCGTTCGCCAGCTTCGCCGGCATCGTGTCGTCGGGCGCCGTGGTCGCCGCCGTGCGCAACGCCACGCCCGGCCTGCCGGTGGAGGAGAGCGGGGCAGCGCCGTTCACCTCGGGGCCGTGGCTGTTCTCCCTCAACGGCTTCGTGCGCGGGTTCACCGCCGACGCCGGCATCGAGCTGCGGTCGCTGCTGTCGGCCAAGCGGCTGGCGGGCATCGAGGGGGCGAGTGACAGCGAGGTGCTGTTCGCCCTGGCCCTCGACCGACTCGACGTGGGGGCGTCGCCGGCGGATGCGCTGGCCGGCGTGGTCGACACCGTCGAGAAGGTGAGCGGCGGCTACCTCAACCTGTTGCTCGGCGACGGGCACGCCACGGCGGCGACGACTGTCGGCAACACCCTGTACACGATCGAGGACGGAAGCGAGGTCACGGTGTCGTCGGAACCGTTCGACGGCCGCGGGGGATGGAGTCGGGTACCCGACCGTTCGGTGGTGCGGGCCACCGCAGATGGGGTGGAGGTGCAGTCGTTGTGACCGCGGCCGACGAGCAGGCGACCGTGCAGCCGGTCGAGATCGACGTGTACCTCGGGCCCGACGACCTGCAGCGGGCCCTGCGCGACGACGTGCGCCGCGGGCTCACGGCGACGCCCAAGCGGCTGCCGCCCAAGTGGTTCTACGACGAGCGCGGGTCGCAGCTGTTCGAAGAGATCACCCGCCTGCGCGAGTACTACCCGACGAGGCGGGAGCGGGAGATCCTCGAGTCGAGGGCGCGCACCATCGCCAAGGCCGGGCAGGCCGACACCCTGGTCGAGCTCGGGTCCGGGTCGTCAGAGAAGACGCGGCTGCTGCTCGACTCCATGCGTTCGACCGGCGCACTCGAACGCTTCGTGCCGTTCGACGTGAGCGAAGCGTTCCTGCGCAACGCAGCCGAAGCGGTGGCAGCCGAGTACCCGGGCCTGCACGTGCACGGAGTGGTCGGCGACTTCGACCACCACCTCGGACTGCTGCCCCAGGGCGGGCGGCGCATGGTGGCGTTCCTCGGCGGCACCATCGGCAACCTGGTGCCCGAGGAGCGGGCCCGCTTCCTCGACCAGGTGGTCTCCGGCCTCGCCCCCGGCGATTCGCTCCTGTTGGGCACCGACCTGGTCAAGGACGTCGGGCGGCTCGAAGCCGCCTACGACGACAAGAAGGGCGTCACCGCCGAGTTCAACCGCAACGTGCTGCGCGTGATCAACCGCCAGCTCGGCGCCGACTTCGACGTCGACTCTTTCGAGCACGTGGCGTTCTTCGACACCGTGAACGAGTGGATCGAGATGCGCCTGCGCGCCACGTCGGCGCAGACGGTGCACGTGCCGGCCCTCGACCTCATCATCGACTTCGCCGCCGGCGAGGAGCTGCACACCGAGATCAGCGCCAAGTTCCGGCGCGACGGCGTCGAGGCCGAACTGGCCGCGGCCGGCCTCAAGCTCGCCCACTGGTGGACCGACCGCCAGGGCGACTTCGCGCTGTCCCTGTCCTTCGTGCCGTAACCACCTACGCTCCGGCCATGCGCTGGCGCCAGGCACTGCGGGTGCTCACCCTGCTGCTGATCG
>Ga0070741_10012147_pt1 | contig 15659 bp, 11 predicted proteins | sample Coa_R1_4_FD_66440 | JGI IMG/M metagenome (GOLD analysis project Ga0070741, IMG submission 66440) | Surface soil microbial communities from Centralia Pennsylvania, which are recovering from an underground coalmine fire - Coalmine... | ecosystem: Environmental > Terrestrial > Soil > Unclassified ...
GTCGAGGTGATTGGTCGGCTCGTCGAGGAGCAGCAGGTCTGGTTTGGACAGCAGCAGCTTGCACAGCGCGACGCGCCGCCGCTCGCCGCCGGACAGGTGCGTCACAGGCTCGTCGGGCGGCGGGCAGCGCAGAGCGTCCATCGCCTGCTCGAGCTGGCTGTCGATGTCCCACGCGTCGGCGTGGTCGAGCTGCTCCTGCAGCTGGCCCATCTCCTCCATCAGCTCGTCGGAGTAGTCGGTGGCCATCTGCTCGGCAATCTCGTTGAAGCGGTCGAGCTTGAACTTGAGGTCGCCAAGGCCCTCCTCGACGTTGCCGCGGACCGTCTTGTCCTCGTTCAGCAGGGGCTCCTGCTGCAGGATGCCGACGGTCGCGCCGGGCGCGAGGAACGCGTCGCCGTTGTTGGGCTGGTCCAATCCCGCCATGATCCGCAAGACGCTCGACTTGCCGGCCCCGTTCGGCCCGACGACGCCGATCTTGGCTCCCGGCAGGAATGCCAGCGTGACGTCGTCGAGAATGACCTTGTCGCCGTGCGCCTTGCGGACCTTGCGCATCGTGTAGATGTATTCGGCCATAGCCGGATGTGGTGCCTTTCGTGGTCCGTCGTCAAAGTGCTCCCGCCCATCGTAGGCACCGGGCATGGCAGCTAAGCCGACAGAGGCACCGCCTTCGCCTCGACGGTGGGCTCGTCTTCGGTTTCCGGGGTTTCTGGCGTTTCCTGCGACTCGGCCGTCTGCGCCGGCGTGACGTCGAGAATCTGAACCAGGGACTGCGCCAGATCCGGGCCGACGGACGTCGCCCGCATCTCCAACGACGAGCGCCGGACGCCCTCGCGGTCGTCGTACTCACTGGTGTAGATGTGCCCGACGGCGATCACCGCGCGACCCTTGCCGAGTGCGGCCCCGACGCCGGTGACGAGCTTGCCCCAGCAGTTGACGGTGATGTAGAGCGTGTTGCCGGGTTCCCAGTTGCCGTCGTGGGTGCGACGACGCGAATTGCTGGCCATCCGGAAGCTGATCACCTCCTGGTCGCCGACCTGGCGGCGTCTGAGGTCGGTGATGATGCGGCCAACGACTGTCAACGGTGTTTCGAACATGTCGATTCCTTTCCTGCGGTTGTCATGCACTTGCGTGATGTACCGCCATTGAGCGCGCGCCGACCGACATCGAGCACTGCCCTCGCCGCTTCCAGGCGCAGGCTGTGGATCAAACGCAAGCTGGGGATAATGCGACGACTACGCCGACGGCTTGCGCGCGTCGCGGCGTGCCAACTCGGCGAGCATCGCGTTGTACGCGGCGAGGTCGGCGTCGTCGTCACGATCGGCCGCGCGGTCGAGTCGTTTGGCGGTGCGCTGATCGCTGCGGTGCCACTGGAGCAAAAGGGCGATCATGACCACCGCCAGGGGCCCTTCGCCGGAGACCCACGCGAGCGCTCCGCCGAGGTGTTGATCAGCGAGCAGATCGGTGTGCCAACTCAAATGCAGGGACCGGTAGAAGGATTCGGCGAAGACGATGTCCGTACTCATCAGCAGCACCCCGAAAAAAGCGTGCAGGGCCAGCGACGAGAACACCATCGCCAGCTTCGCCACCGCTGGGATCCGCCGGGGCGTGGGATCGATACCGATCACGACCCAATAGAACAGATAGCCGCTGACGATGAAGTGCAGGTTCATCAGCACGTGCGCCGCGTGGCTGCCTGCGACCGCGCTGAAAATTCCGCCCAAATACAACGCATAGAAGCTGACGACGAACAGCAGGGTCGCCACGACGGGGTGGGTGAAGAACCGAGATAGCTTGCTGTGCAACGCAATCAGCAGCCATTCGCGCGGGCCCGGCGGTTGGCCCCGTCCCGCCGACGGCAGCGCGCGCAGCGCCAACGTCACCGGGCCGCCCAGTGCGAGCAGGATCGGGGTCAGCATCGAGAGCAGCATGTGGGCGGCCATGTGCATCGAGAACATCGCAGGCATGTACCGGCCGATGCCCGATGACGTTGCCATCAACAGCACGGCACACCCGCACAACCAGGCGAATACCCGGCCGCCCGGCCACGCGTCGCCGCGGCGGCGCAATCGCCACACTCCGGCCAGATACGCCAGCGCCAAAACGATTGCGGCAGTGCCGAACACGAGGTCGAACCGCCAGTCGAACAGCACGCGCGCAATGGTCGGCGGCCCCGCGAAGTCATAGCCGATCTCCACCTGAGGGATCGACGGAATCGCGTCCGGCGGTGGCGGGGGCGTCCGGCCCAGCCCAACCGCGATCCCGAAGGTGGCACCGAAGATCACCGCCTCGATCGCGGCGAAGCGGATGAGCAGGCCGCGCGCCAGAGGGTCGCCGCGAAGCGCTGGAAGTGCGACGCGCCGCTGGCGCCAACCGAGCACACCGAGCGCGCACAATGCCGCGACCTTCGCAAGGATGAGTCGTCCGTAGGTCGTGTCGACGAGGTCGGTCAGGTGGATTCGGACGATCGCATTGACCACGCCGCTCGCCGCCATCGCGACGAAGCACCAGAACGCGACGCGCGAGAATCGGCGCGCGGCGAGGTCGGCATGTTCGCCGCCGCGAACGGCATGGGCGAGCAGCGCGAGTAAGCCGCCGGCCCATAGGGCGCCCGCGAACAGGTGGATGATCAAGCTGTTCGTCGCAAGGTCATGCGACCCGCCGGCGGACGAATGCCCGGTCAGGCCCAACGGAATCAACGTCAGCAGCGAGCCCGCGAGCAGAAACGGAGTGAGCGACCAGCGCAGCACCGGAAGGCTGGCGATCGTCACCACGGCCGCGAAAAACGCCGTCCACCGCCACGCGCTCGCGGTGTCGACCAGGTCGGCGGCGGACCACAACGTCGAGGGGTTCAAAAGGTCAGACACCGGATGCCCAGACACGTCGGAGATCGTCAGCGGCACCAACAGCGCCGCGCACACCGCCCACGCGCCGGACGCGACCGTTCCCGTCCGCAAAGCCCGATACCCGGCAACATCCAGCACGCCGTTGTCCTGTGGCGGCACAAGGAAAGCCGCGAACATGAACGACCCGACGGCGACGACCGCTGCCACCTCCCCGGCCGCGCGGACGAACGGCAGACCGTAGGTTGTGACCGGACCGGGGTCGGGCAACCCCGTCGCAGTGAGCGCGGCGGCCAGCGACAGCGCGCCGATTCCCGCGGCCGTCGCACCGGCCAGCACGGCGACCCCGGCCAGCAGCGGCCAGACGGCGGTGCGCCGGCCGGGCGGGGCGGTGGTCACGCGTTCAGGGTATGGCCGCCGCCTGTGGGTCAGGACGGCGGGAAGCCGCCGGTGGCGACGGGTCCCCACCGCGTGGGCGTGATCCGCAGCAGGCACTTGCCCTGATCGGCCATTGCGCGCCGGTAGTCGTCCCAGTCCGGGTGCTCCCCCGCGATGGCGCGGTAGTAGTCGACCAGCGGGTCGAGCGCGTCGGGCAGGTCGACGACCTCCGCGGTGCCGTCAACCTGGACGTACGGTCCGTCGAAATCGTCAGACAGCACGACCACGCTGGCCTCCGGACGACGCCGGATGTTGGCGGCCTTCGCGCGCTGCGGGTAGCTGGCGACGACGATGCGACCTTGTTCGTCGACTCCGCCGGTGACTGGTGAACTTTGCAGGCTTCCGTCGCGTCGAAAAGTTATGAGCACCATCCGATGTCTCGGGCGAATGAAATCCAGAAGCTCGGGAAGGCCGACGGCGTCGGCGCGTGCATACCTAGGCATTCAGTGACCCTAATCGCCGTGTCGGTGCACTGGCATACGGTCGCGCCGACGTACGCTGCGGGCGGGAGAAAACGATGAATGTTGTTGTGGTAGCGCTGATATCGATCATCATTCCACTGGCCGCGATCGGCCTCCATCTTCTGCAGGTGTCGCTGGAGAGCTGGACGCAGCGCCGCCACGCCGACGACTAACTCGCCTCGCGTTCGCGCCGCTGGCGCGCCTCGCGTTCGGTGAACTGCTTGAACGACATCATCTCGACCCGGTCCATGTCGCGAAGAATCGCCCGCAGTTCGTCGAGGAACGCCTGACGGCGCTCGGCCAGGTCCGGCGCAGCCTCCAGCAAGCCTTGGTCGGCCAGCACCTGCCGGGCCGTCGCGAACAACAGCGCCGAGACGGACTCATTGCTGTGCACCCGACCCTGCGCCGCGTACTGCTTGCCCACGCCGAGCGCGAGCTTCGTCAGCTCCTTCTCACCGATCTCCGCGGGCGCGTCGCGTAGCACGTCGGCGACGATCTCGTAGGCCTCGACGAACGGGCGAAGCATCGCGTGCGACATCAGCGGCCTCTTGTCGTGCAGCAGCGTGTCGATCTCGGCGCCACCGGCCTGGACGTGCGCCTCCCAATCGTCGTGCCACGCCATCTCTTCGGCGATGTGCTCACGAAACGCCGTCGAGTCGGCGAAGTAGAACTCGAACTTGAGCAGATCGCGCAGCCGCATCGCCTGGCTCCAGAACGCCTCCAGCCGGTCCCCGTCGGCGCGGGCCGAATAGGCAAGGGCCAGTTCGACGATCGACGTTTCCAGGAACGCGTCGATCAACGTGTTGCGGTAGAACGCGGCCTCGTGCTCGTGCTCGGGGGCGATGCGCCAGACGGGCTCGCGCCCGGAGTCGACGCGGGTGACGGGATGGCCATTCGATAACGCGTCGACGGCCGTCCGCACGCCTTCGTGGGTGCGAAGTCGCAACGCGCTGTTGGTCATCGGGGTCTGCTTGCGTTCCAGATAGTCCAGCGAGTCTTGCAGCGTGTGGTGCAGCTGGTCGAGAGTCAATGCGCGGCCCTGCGTCGTCAACAAGAGGGCCGACACCAGACCGGAGGCGTTTACCGGTGTGGCCCGAAGGATCCGCCAGGCCACCTCGAACGCCATCTTTTGCAGCGCAAGGCGTTTGGCGGCATCGTCGGTGGTCATCGGGCCGTGCGGCTCACCCAGGTACTCGCGCATTGACACCGCCTCGGGGAAGCGGACGTAGATCTTGCCGTAGTTGCGTTCGCCCTGCGCCTTGATGAAGTTGTACAGCCAGGACAGGCCTTCGGGTGTCTTCTCGCCGCCGCGCGCATACGCCGCGTATTCGGCGGTTTCGTGTAACTGGTCGAAGCTGATCGACACGGGCTGCAGCAGGATGTCCTCGCTGCGGCCGTCGAGGTAGGCGTCGGCGACGTAGCTGAGCAGACCGAGCTTGGGCGGCAACATCTTTCCGGTGCGCGAGCGGGTGCCCTCGATGGACCAGGTGAGGTTGAATCGCTTCTCGACGATGTAGCCGACGAACTGCCGGAGCACGTATTTGTAGACCGGGTCGTCGAGCTTGCGCCGGATGAAAATGGTGCCCGAGCGGCGCATCAGCGGGCCCATGAAGCCGAACGACAGGTTGATGCCGGCGAAGGTGTGCACGGGCGGCAGCCGGTTTTCCTGCATCGCGACCGGCACGATCACCCCGTCGAGATAGGACCGGTGCGAGAACAGCAGCACGGCGGGATGCGTTTCCAACGCGTGGCGCATCTGCTCGATTTCGGCACGGTCGTAGTCGATGTGGGGGTCGAACCCGCGGCTGAAGATGGCCCGGCCCAATGAGGGAACGAGGTCGACGGAGAAGCGGCTCCATCCGGTCGAGAGCTCGTCGAGCATGGCGCCGGCTTTGTCGAGTGTCGCGCCGGGGATTTTCTCCAGGCCCTCGCGGAAGCGCGCCGACGCCAGCATCTCGGGTTTGACGAGCCGCGGTGACTTGTATTCCGGTCCGAGCAAACGCAATTCGACGCGCTCGATGGCCAGCGCCGCGCGCCGAAGCACGAACCGCGCGAAGTCTCGCGGGTTGTCACCAACAGTGGTGTCTTGCCACTGCTGGCGCAGCTCGGACACCTTGGCCGGCTCTCCCGCCACCACCCGGGCACGGGTGGGATCTTTGCGAAGGATCCGGCGCTGCAATATTTCTGGCGGTCGATACGTGTCCCGGCCGGAGATCAGCCCGACGATTTTCGAGCGAGTGGGCAAGCCGGCCGGAATCCAGAACACCCGCACGGGAACGACGGAGCGGTCCTCGTCGGCGGACAGCAGATCGACGAGTTGAGCCACGATGCCCGACGGCGGATCGTCCTCGCCGGGTAGGCGCAACACTTCAACCTTGGTCTCCGGGTGTTCTCGGCGCTGCTGAGCGAGCCAGTTGTTCAGCAGCTCTACCTCTGCCGGCGACCCGACCGAGGCCAGTACGAGGGCGTCGTCGGTGGCGGTGAAGCTCGCCAGGTCGTTGGCCCAAGCGCTCATTTGCGCCCCTTCGAAACCTTTTTCGCGACAGCCTTTTTCGTAATCTTTTTCGCGGCCGTCTTCTTCGCGGCCTGCTTGGTGGGCGCTGTCTTCGCGGCCTTCTTGGCGGGCGCTTTCTTGGCCGCCTTCTTCGCGGCCTTCCTCGGCTTCGCCGCCGAACTCAGCTTCGTCTGCGGCACCGCGTCGCGGGGCCAGTTCTTCAGCGTGTCCAGGTAGAGCTGACGGACCTCCTCGATGCGCTCGGAAAGATTGTCGTGCGTCCAGTCGTCGACCGGAATCGGCGGGTACACAACAACATCCACGGTGCCAGGGTTGAACGTGGACGAGTCGCGGGCCGCGATCACCTCGGCGTTGCGAATGACGATGGGGACGATCGGGATCTTCGCGGCCATCGCGATGCGGAACGGCCCCTTCTTGAACGGCCCGACCTCGGTGGTGTCAAGGCGCGTCCCCTCGGGCGCAATCACGATTGACAGGCCTTTACGTGCGAGCTCCTCCACCTTCTTGAGCTCTTCGACTGCGGCCTTGGTGTTTTCGCGATCGATGAACACTGCGTCCATCAGCTTGCCGAGCGGACCCATAATTGGATGCTTTTCCAGCTCCTTTTTGCCGACGGATGTGAAGTTGTCCCGTACCAGCGTGGACGCGACGATCGGATCGACCTGATTGCGATGGTTGAAGATGAACACCGCGGGACGCTGCTCCGTGAGGTTCTCCTCGCCGAGCACATTGAGGTTGACGCCCGCGGCGGCCAGCAGCAGCGGCCCCGAATTCGAGGTGAAGAAATTGACGCCCCGACGCTTGCTCCCGGCCAGCAGGCCAACGCCGAGGGCCCCCGCGGCGACCGGCGCCCAGGAGGCGATTCCGGCGATCGTGCGCAATGCCGACACTGGGCTGCTGCCACTGCGACTGGTGAACCGCAACACCGGCCAGCCGCGCTTGGCGGCGACCGACGCGAGCTTGCCTTCGGGATTCGTGGGCCGCGGGTTGCCGACGAGGTACATCAGCGCGACATCTTCGTCTCCGTCGGCGTAGAAGTAGCTCTTCTTCAGGTCGATGCCGTTGTCCGCGGCGAACTTCTGTACGGCGTTGGCCTTACCGGGGCCCCACAGGATCGGCTTGAGCACACCCCCGGTGAGGGTTCCGTTTTCGTCGACGTCGAAACGGTTGCAGAGGATGTTGTCGATACCGAGGAACCGCGCGACGGGCTCGACCTGGACCGTCAGCGCCGAGGAGCTCAGCGCGACCGTGTGGCCGCGCGCCTGGTGCGCGCGAACAAGCTCACGCATTTCGGGATAGATCCGAGAGATGATGTGCTGAACGAACAGCCGCTCACCGAGCTCGTCGATCTCATCGATGGAGCGCCCCTTCATCATCGACGCTCCGCGGTAGATCAGCTGCTCGAAGTCGGCGCGGCCGAGCTGATGGTTCAGCGCGGCCTGGACGACGCCCAGGAATTCGCCGATTCCAATTTCACGGCGGCGGAAGCGATCTCGCGTCATGATGACGCCGGTGAACCCGGCGACCAATGTCCCGTCGACGTCGAAGAACGCGCCAACCTCCGCACCTGCGGGGCTGGCTTCGATCTCGGCGACGGAGCCGGGCAGGCGGACGTTGCGGCGGCCGCCGGATTTTGTGTTGGACGGGCTCATGCCGGTGAACTCCCGTTCGATGATGTCTGCTGGCCGGATGTGGACGTTGGCTCGTGGAAGGTGACCGCCGTGGCACGGGCGGGACCGCCGAGGGCGAGTATCTCGTTGAATCCGGCGAGAAGGCAACGGGCCCAGAGTTCTTCGTCGGTAATCGAGGCGCGGTCGTAGCGGGTGGTGACGGTGCAGACGCCGCTGCGGGAGATCAGCACGGCCATCATCGCGACACCGGGTAGCGGCCCAAGGCCATACTGACGCAACACTTTTGCACCGGCGATGAATGTGTCGCCTTGGTACATAGGCACATTGCTGGCTTGGACGTCGGCCGATACCACCGACCCGGCCACCGATTCCAGCAAGGGGTCGGGGAGGAACCCGAGAATCGGCGCGACGGCGCCGATCATGTCGATCGCGGGCTCGTCGCGACGCTTGACCATTTGGATGCGGACGTTGTGGATACGTGCGCGTGGGTCTGAAATGCGAAGGGGCGCAGAGATCATCACGCCCGCAAACCGGTTTCCGCCGGCGGGATCGCCGTCGGAGCGCAGGTTCACCGGAATGGCCATCGGGAGCGCGTCGATCGGCATGCCGAGTTCGTGGTGGTAGAGGCGAAGCGCGCCGCAGAGCGCGGCCAGGTAGGCGTCGTTGATCGATCCTTCGGCGGCTTTCGCGGCGGCGCGGATATCGGAGAGCTTCATCTCGATCGCTTCGCTGCGCGACGACAGACTGCGTCGGCGCAACAGCGGAGAATGGTCGGCAGAGGTCGCCATCACCCTGGAGCCGGACCGGGCGTATTCCACGACGCCCTCGACAGCCGACACCGGATTCGTCAGCGCCTTACCGACCGCCTGGGCGGCGCCGGTGAGCGCGCCGCGCGCGCCGCGGAAAAGCGTGTTGGGCAAGCGGTTCAGGCCCGCGCGGGCAAGGTCGTTGCCGGTGAGGTCCTGGGGTATCGGCAGCGGGGCGGGTTTGCGCGGCGGAGGCTCGCGTTCGAGGTCGTAGATCTCGGCGAACATCTCGACGGCGCCGACGCCGTCGGTGACGGCATGGCTCATATGGATCAGAACGGCGGCGCGGTCGTCCTCAAGGCCTTCGACCAACGTGGCCGTCCAGAGCGGGCGCGAAATATCAAGGGGTGACTGCAAACTCACTTCGGCGAGGTCGAAAACCTCACGTAGCGTGCCGGGTTCGGGGACACGCAGCCGACGGACGTGGAAGTTGAGGTTGAAGTCGGGGTCGACGACCCAGCGGGGCGAGGCCGTCGGGATGGTCGGCACGACGACCTTTTGCCGGAGCCTCAAGACGCGGCGGGAGGCGTGCTCGAAGACAGCCAGGAATCGGTCCCACGCCGGGGTGGTGTCGAGCACCTCGAGGGCCATGATGCCCGAGCGCGTGCGAGGGTTGGCCTCGCCGCGATGCAACAACATGTCGAACGCGCCGAGCTCCTCCGGCAATCCAGCCGCGTCCAGTGCGTCAACCACCGTCTACCCCTCCCGTCACCGGCATGCGAGACCAACGCTAGTCCGCTGGCCCAAGGTGCGGGTGGGATTGTTGGGGCGTCGACGACCCCGATCGTCCTCGAGACTGCGGCCAGATCGCGTTTGGGCTCTCGATCGCGATCTGTGCGCAGTCTCGGCGCGGAGAAACTTGGCACCCCCGGCAGGAATTGAACCTGCGACCTACCGCTTAGAAGGCGGCTGCTCTATCCGCTGAGCTACGGGGGCAGCGCGTCCACCCTAGCTGAGTTCTCGCGAACCGATGGATGGGTACCGACCGTCTCAAGCCTCCAAGTCGCATGTTCACGTCGTGCCGGGGACGCAGGTCAGAGGTCGTTTTTCTCACCCGTCAAAGTGGTCGGTCGCGCAACTCGGCCACCCTCGTGACCACGAGCTGGACTGCACATGACGGTCCATCGCGGCAAAACCGGGATTCGCTCAGCCCCTCCCGATAGTGCTGGGCATACTGTGAACCACCTGCGTTTCCTATGGGGGTTCATTTTGCGGAGGCTGTTCATCTCCTACGCCCGCGAGAACAAGCGCGATGTCGATCAGTTAGCCGAGCAGCTCGGACTGATGGGCTACGAAACCTGGGTCGACTTCAAGCTGCGCGGCGGACAGCAGTGGTGGGCCGAGATACTGCAGCGCATCTCCGACACAGAGGTATTCATCGCCGTCATCTCGCATGCTTCGCTGAACTCCACCGCCTGCCGGCGTGAATTCGACTGGGCCGAGGCGCTCGACAAGCCGATCCTGCCGGTCGCCATCGAGCCGCTTCCCGCTGCGTTGCCGCGACGCTTCGCCGAACGTCAGATCATCGACTATTCACAAGCGGGACAACGTGATCGGGCCGCGCTGATGTTGCAAGGGGGACTAGCAACGATAGGGGCGGCCCGCCCGCTGCCAGACCCCCTGCCCGAACCACCCGCGGCGCCGCTGTCCTACCTCACCGACCTGGTTGACCTGATCTCGGGGCCAGATCCGCTCGACCACGCCCAACAGCATCAGATCTTGCAGCAGCTCGGGGCCGCGCTTCACTCGGTTGACCCGGAGGAGCGGCGAGGCGCACGAGACATCCTCGAACGCTTCGCGAGCCGCGCCGACTTGTACGCCGATGTCGACCGGATCATCACCGGCTTTCGCGAGCTCCCGCGGCCGGCGACGCCCCGCAGTGAAGGACCAGCGGCCAGCGAACCCGCGTTCGCCCCCGGGGCGGACGTCGTGGCCGAACCGGCGGCCGCCCCATCGCCGTCTACGGGGCACGACGTGCAGCGATCGAACGACGGCGCAGAGAAGCCTCTTGATGAGGCCGACGCCACCCTTGACCACACGGACTCGGCTCCACTCAGCGAGACCGTCGGCGCCACAGAAGATTTCGGACAAACCGGCCGCGAGTCCGCACCGACGACGGACGTGGAAGATGCGCATCCTCCTAGCGAGTCGGCCACGACCGAGGAGCGACCATCCCCGGCGGACTTTGCTTCGACACAGGGACAGAGCTCCGCGACGGAGCGCACCGAGCCGACGACTCCGCGCGGCCGGGTCGATCCCGTTTGGCGGCGCAAGCGCGCCGCTATCCCCGCGGCCATCGCTCTCGTGGCCGTCGTGTGCGTCGGGATCTGGTTCGCAACGGCTCAGACGGGCTCACGCCCGCAGCCACCCAGAGGCACAACATCTTCGGTAAGCGCCCCCGTCGCGCAACCCCCAAGCGGGTCGCCGGCACCCGTAGCGCGGACCCAGACAGTGATTCCGACGCCGGGAATCTACCCCGCTGGAATCGCCGCAGACCGAGACGGCGACATTTACGTCGCTGATACCAACAGCACTCCCAAAAGAATAGTCAAAATCGCTGCCGGATCGAATACGCAAGTCCCCCTGCCATTTACCTTCCCGCCGACAGGATCGGTCAGAGTCGCCGTCGATAACGTCGGCGCAGTCTACGCGGCTGCAGGCGACGACAACCGCGTGTATAAACTCGACCCCGGCTCCGACCAACCAGTACCCTTACCGTTCGAAGGATTGGCCGGGCCGTCCGCCGTCGCGGTGAATTCATGGGGCGACGTTTTCGTGACAGATATGTGGAATGGCCCGAACGGGCGGGTGTTAATGCTTCCAGTCGGACACGGACCGCAGACGGTCTTGCCGTTCGCCGATATCAGCAGGCCATGGGGCGTCGCCGCCGATGACGCAGGAGATGTGTTCGTCGCTAATTCGATTACTTATGTGCAGAAACTGCCGGACGGAGCGAGCGCAGACATCAAGATGGATAACACCTTTTGCGCGGCAACCGTGGCTGCGAGTCCGTCGGGGACAGCCTACGTCGGCACCGCCGAGGGTATCTTGAGTTTTCCTCCTGGCAAGGTCGATGGGACTCTAATCTCCGGCGTGAATTTCAAAAACGGCAAAGGCGGAGCATTAGCGGCGGATCCTGCTGGGAATGTCTATGTAGGCGACGGGGAGAGCGTAATCAAGATCACGCTGTAGGACTACGACGGCGTGCGCGTCGAAAATCCGTTCCGCGCTAGCGATTGAGGGTTCAGCTCAGCACATGCCCGCGAACGTCGACTTGTGGTCGAACAATCCGCGAAACGGCGACAACAAGTCGACGTTCGGCGCTAGGCGTGCCGGGCAAGGAAATCGACAACGGCGTCGGCGAAGAGATCGTTGCGATCGCCGGCGACCATGTGTCCTGCGCCTTGAACGTCGACGAACTCGACTTGCGGGAAGCGCGCAAGGAATTCGTTGGCGCTGTCCTGGCTCACCAGGTCACTCACCTGGCCGCGTACCAAAAGCATTGGCACCCCGTCGGCGAGGATCGCTTCGACCGCTGTGTACAGCCGCTCGGTGTCGATCACCTCGATCGGCGGATTCGCGGCCGTCCCATCGATGAACTGGGGGTCCCAATGCCAGTACCATCGGTCGCCACGACGACGAAGGTTGGCGCGCAAGCCATTTAGATCCGTCGGCCGCGGGCGATGAGGGTTGTACTCGGCGATCATGTCGGCCACTTCGTCGAGTGAGGCGAACCCCTCGACCATGCGGTCGGCCATGAAGTTGTGAATGCGCGCCGCGCCAGACGGATTCATGTTCGGCACGATGTCGACGAGCACCACGGCGCTGGCGATACCGCGGGAAAGTTCGCCCGCCAGAAGCATCGACGTGAACCCGCCCAGTGACGCGCCCACCAATACGGGGTTCGGCGGCAGTCGCAGCAATACCTCGCGCGCGTCCTCGGCGAAGCTGACGACGCGGTAGTCGCCGTCGCTCGACCAGTCCGATTCGCCGTGGCCGCGCATGTCGACGGTGACGGCCTGCCAGCCACGCTTCGCCACGGCGCTGGCAGCACGCGACCACGACCGGCGAGTCTGCCCGCCGCCGTGCAAGAACACGACGGCGCGGGCGTCGGGATCGCCCAGCCGATCCGAGACGATGCGGACGCCGCCGGGCCCGAAGGTCTCGAACGGCGCAGGTCCAGTCGCCATCCTCGGATCGTAGGCGTCCGGACCGGGCAGAGAAGCTACTGGCTACGCCCTTGATCCGTGATGATCGTATGAAGCAAGTCGACGATCTGCGTGAGCCTACCGACTACCGCGGGCCCCGCCGGCCGCCAATTCGCCCAACAGGCAGCAAATCTACGATCACCGGCATGACCCAGCACGCGTTCAGCCGCGACGAACGCCAGGCGGTGTATCGCGTGCTCTTCGAACGCCGCGACATGCGCCGGTTCACGCCGAACAGTCACATACCTCCAGATGCGTTGGCCCGAATGCTCCACGCCGCGCACGCCGCGCCGAGCGTCGGGTTGATGCAGCCGTGGCGATTCATCCGGATCACTGACGCCGGGCTTCGCCTAAAGATCCATGCTCTCGTCGACGACGAACGCCACCGCACAGCGGAAGCGCTCGGCGAGCGCAGCCGAGAGTTCTTGGCGCTCAAGGTCGAAGGCGTGCTGGAGTGCGCCGAGCTTCTGGTGGTCGCATTGTGCGATCAGCGCGACCACCATGTCTTCGGCCGACGCACGATGCCGCAGATGGACTTGGCGTCCGTCGCGTGCGCGATCCAGAACCTCTGGCTCGCCGCGCGCGCCGAAGGCTTTGGCATGGGCTGGGTTTCGATTTTCGAACCTGCCGCATTGGCACGGCTCCTCGAGATGCCCGACGACGCCGACCCCGTCGCGATCCTGTGCCTCGGCCCCGTGCCCGATTTCCCCGACCGGCCCGCCCTCGAACTGGACAACTGGACCTTCGGCCGGCCGTTGGAAGAATTCGTCAGCCAGAACCGTTGGTGACGCCAGCCAGCAAATCGGAAACCCTGTCTTAACCGTGCTAGTACCATCGCAGAATGTCGGGGAAACACGACATCGATCACCGGTTCGACTACCTCTTCGAACCGTTAGCTGTCGACGCGATCGAGGACGTTCCGCCAGAACCGGTCGCGAATACCGAAAGCGCCGGTGAGAAGGCCGGCTTCGCTCACCGTCGAGGCGCCCTCACAGCGGTCCTCGTCACGATTGCTGTCTTGGCGATCGGTTGGCTGTTGTTGCAGCCGGGCAAGGCTGGCGACGGCGGAAACACTCAAGGCAATCCCACTCCGCCGCGTGCGCCCGCAGCAACTCTGCCCGCGGGCGTCGTTCCGCCCGCGCCGAGGCCGTTGACCATTACGACCGTTGAAGCACCCGTCGCATCGCCTGCACCGCCGCACGAATCAACGGCGAACACCGCGCCGGCACGGCCGTCGGCTGTCGCTCCCACATCGAACGTTCGCTTGCCTCCGTCATCGCCGACGCGCGCGCCGATCAGCGTCGCACCGGAAACCCGTGCGCCCGTGCCTTATCCGTACCCGCCGCAGGATTCGCACCGAGTGGGTTCCCACGGCATCTTGTGACGGGCGCAATGCCCGGCGCTGCCCCCGGTTGAGATAGCGTTTGGTGGTACATCGTCCGTCAAGGCAAGGAGGGACAGTGGATTTCGGCCTCTGGGGTTCGCTGACGATACTGACCGCCGTCCTGGAATTGATGTTCGTCGCAGGTGCAGTTGTCTTTGTGAAGCGGTTGGAGGGTCGAACACCCGCTCCCCTGAGCGAGCAAGTCGGTGCGCACAAAACTGTGCTGCACAAGCTGCGCAACCGCGAACCACTGTCGCAGGATGAGGTGGATTACGCGAGGCAAGTCATTTCCGATAGCCGCTCAATTTTCGCGTACTCGATACCTGCCGCCATCTTCACGCTCGGATGCTTTTATGTGTTCGGCTGTCTTCAACAGTTGCATGGCGGCACGCCCACCGAACGAACCTTCATCGGGCTGATCCCCATGTTTACGTCCACGAACCTCGCGGTCCAGCTGCTCAGGGTCGCGCGGTTGAAGGGGCGGCTCGAGAAACCCCCGTTGAAGGTGCCCGAGACCTCGGACGCGGTCAGGTAACCGCTGAGTCGTCGTCTTCCCACAGAAGCAGTTGACGCACTGCCCTGCGCGATCCGTACGGCTGAAGCATTTCGCTCGCAGGCCGGGGTCGCACTCGTTGAGGCCACCAGAACCAGCGACCGAGCAGTGTTGCGATCGACGGCGTCATGAACGAGCGCACGATCAGCGTGTCGAACAACAGACCCAACGCGATCGTGGTTCCGATCTGGCCGAGCACCCGCAAATCGGCGAACACGAAAGACGCCATCGTCGCGGCGAACACCAATCCGGCCGCGGTTACCACCGAACCGGAGCCGGCCATCGCGCGGATGATCCCGGTTTTCAGTCCGGCGCCGATCTCCTCCTTGAACCGCGATATCAGCAGCAGGTTGTAGTCCGACCCCACCGCCAACAACAGAATGATGGCTAGCGCCAACACAATCCAATACAACTGAACACCGAGAAGGTCCTGCCAAATCAGCACCGACAGTCCGAACGAGGCGCCCAACGACAGCGCGACGGTGCCGACGATGACGACGGCGGCGACCAGACTTCGGGTGATGATCATCATGATCAACAAGATGAGGCTGAGGGCGGCGATCCCGGCGATCATCAAGTCGTACTTGGCGCCGTCGGCGATGTCTTTGTACGTCGATGCCGTGCCGCCGATGTAGATGTGGGCTCCGGCGAGCGGAGTGCCCTTCACCGCTTCTTCGGCGGCGTCGCGGATCTTGTCGATGTGTGAAATGCCTTCAGGGGTGGCCGGATCGCCGTCGTGGGTGATGATCATCCGCGCCGCGTGACCATCCGGCGACAGGAACAGTTTCAGACCGCGCAAAAATTCGGAGTTGCTGAACGCCTC
>Ga0070741_10012148_pt1 | contig 15656 bp, 16 predicted proteins | sample Coa_R1_4_FD_66440 | JGI IMG/M metagenome (GOLD analysis project Ga0070741, IMG submission 66440) | Surface soil microbial communities from Centralia Pennsylvania, which are recovering from an underground coalmine fire - Coalmine... | ecosystem: Environmental > Terrestrial > Soil > Unclassified ...
GATCGGTTGGCGCTACTCCGGCTACTTACCACTGCAAAGAACTAACGTACGAAACCGATGCCAACCGTGGGGGGCCTCGCCGTAACCAGGCCGATCGCTTTTTCCCAAAGGAGCCCTAAACCAAATGCTACCGAGTAGAGTGCTGTCATTGCGCAAGGCCCTCTTCCAGTTCGCTGCGTGCCCGCTAGTGCTTGTGATGTGGTTTGTTACGGCAGGAATTCAGGAATTAATGGTGGCTTCGGCCTTTTGGGCATACTGATCGTTCCCGCCATGCTGCTGGCTTGGAATGATCTGGCGCGCGAACTCCGTAAGGCTTCGTACACGCCGTTGCAGTACGCCGGCATGCGGCAGGACTTCCGCAGCACTGCTAGCTTTGTTTTCGCTGCTAGGCGGAATTGTGATTGGAGCCGCGTACTTTTTTGGCCACAGCGCGGCGAACCGGGTAACTGGATCGTCCTTCTCGTAGTCCCCGCTCTGATCGCTTTTGGTGTCCGGTGGCTTCGCGACTTGCGCAAAGGCGGCAAGCGCACCGGCCTAACTCCAGGTGGAACGGACGGGCGATGAATGCTCTACCGCACCGGTTGCAGTCGGCAAGCGCCCGCCGTTCATACCGTCCAGCCGAGGGCATTCGTCATCTGGCGGCGGACGTCATCACGAACGTGGAGGTTGAAGGTGTCGTTCTGACCTTCAAATCCTATGGCCGAAGTTAAAGCTGAACGGCCTGGTTCCGAGCGGCCAGCGGCGAAGTGACGAAGGAACTGCGCGCGGAAAACCGATTCAGAACACGCCGTGCAAAAACCACCGGCGTGTATGAAGTTCGCGAAACACCCAAAAACATTGGCCGCTAGAATTGCGCGCGACGAAATAATCGCGCGCCACTTGCTCGTCATCCCACCAACCGCTTTCGATGCGCTCGCGCTCGGGCTCGAGCGCGAGCGCGCCGTTCCAACACGGCCGGCCGTCGCGCTCGGAAAGCGCCACCGGGGCCGGCAACAGCCATAACGGCCGGGAGCCATGCCGAACAACGCCGAAGGGCATCCTGTCACGCGGAAGTGTTAGCGTGCCCGGTTCGGCATGGCGCCACGCACACTCGGGCCGATGCTCGGGATGGCTCGCCACACCGCAGACGGCATCGCGCCCGAGCCGCGCCTGCAACTGCTCCACCATCTCGGCCCGCCGCGTTTCCGCGGTTTTGGCGCCGGCGAAGAAATCCACCGCCTGCGGCGCGAGCGGCCGCATGGAATCCACTTCGAGGATGATTTCTTCCGCCGGCGCCGCGAGCGTCAGCCGCTCCAGCCGCTCGCGCGCCAAGCCGGTCAGATGCGCCGCGTCCCGCGACGGGGCGACCAAGCGGAGCGACACCGGCGTCGACTGCGACCGCGTGGAATGAAAAACAATCCTGAGCGCGGTGGCGCCCATCCCGCGCGCCACGAGAAAACCGCCGAGCTCGAGCAGCAACCGGTGCAGCGGAAACAACAACGCCTCGCGGGTGGCGATCGGGGCGGGCAGCCCCAGGCGCGCGCGAAAATACTCGGGCGGCACGAACGGCGCGCGCGGATCGGGGAGCCGGCCGAAAGCCCGATCCAGCAATTGGAGAATTTTCGGGCCGACGCGCCGCGCGATCCCGTCGCGCGGCAGACGCAAACAATCGACGAGCGTAACGAGCCCGAGTCCTTTCAGCAGCATTTCCCGTTCCGGATCGAGATCGAGACAGGTCAACGGCAGCTCGCCCAAGGCGCTAAAGAGCGCGGAATAAGCGCTGATCCGTGTTTCTCGGCCGGCCCGCGCCAGCCACGTCGCGCCCAAGGGCGTCGGAGCTATCGACACCCGCGCCGTATAACCGAGCTCGCGCAATCCTTGCCGTAAGCCGTGAACGATGGGATCGAAACCGCCGTATACCTTCCGGCTGCCTGCGATTTCCAGCAACAAAGCGTCGGGGTGAACCAAACTTACACAGGAGGTATAGCGCCCGCTCCATGCCGCAAGACGGGCAAGCGCTTCCCGCTCCGCTGCCGCATCGCGCGCCTTCACGCGCAGCGCGCCCGCCAGCGCATGGGCTTCGCTCACGCGCATGCCCGGCCGCACGCCGAGACGGTAGGCGCGCTCGCTCGCCGCTACGACCTGCTGTCCACGCCCCTGCCCCTCGCTGATAACGAGCGGCTCATCGGCGCGCGGCGTGCCGCGGCTGTAAATCTCGAGCGGAAGATCCGGCAGATGCACGCATAGCCAAAGCACGATCGATCTCCAGACGCACGGGGCCGATCGGCCAGCCGCCGCGGCGCTTTAAAATGTGTAAATCGATGGAATTTTTTCCGGCGGCGGCGAGCCGCAGACGTAAGGCCGCGGGCGAATCGGCGATTGCGCGTCGCGGAAATAAAACCCCGACCGCGTCGCTCGCCTCCGCCCCCAGTTGCCATCGCCGCACATAGGCCGCGGTAACTCCCTCGGGCCAGGCGAGCACGGCGGCGCAGGCGCCCGATCGCAAGCTGCTCTCGACCGCCCACAGATGGTCGGCGCGCGTCTTGGGATGAACGAGCAACAGCCGCGAGAGCTCGACGCCGCCGGCGGCCAACGCGGGCGCGTAGGGAATGTAGGGCGGCGCGATAAAAACGATCCAGCGATCCTCCCGGCTTAAACGCGCGAGCGCCGGCAGCAACAACCGCAGCTCGCCGATTCCCTCGAGCGGCAAGTGGATTTCGGTGAGCACCCCGCGCGGCCAGCCGCCGCCCGGCAGTAAGCGATCGAGATCGGGGAATCCGCTGGCTACGGCGTCCGCCGCAGGAGCGCGACTCCCGCGCCACACGTCGCGACGCTGCAAGATCGGCTCGAGGCTCATCGTGAAAGACCATTGCGCAGCACGCCGACGCCGATGCCTTCGATGGCAAATGTTCCCCGGCGCGGATCGACATCGATAGGCTTGAAATCCGGATTGGCGGGCAACAGCCGGATACGGTTGCCGCGACGCTGCAGGCGCTTCACGGTCACCTCGTCGTCCAGCCGCGCGACCACGATCTGGCCGCTCTCGGCCGTGGTGGCGCGATGCACGGCGAGCAAATCTCCATCGAGAATGCCGGCGTCGCGCATGCTCATCCCCTTGACCCGCAGCAGGTAATCCGCGCGCGGGCGAAACCACCCGGTATCGAAACGCACGTACGCCTCGATATGCTCCTGCGCGAGGATGGGGCTTCCCGCCGCCACGCGTCCGATCACCGGCACACCCGACTCTTTCAACCGTATGCCGCGCGCCTCACCGGGCACCAACTCGATCGCGCCTTTGCGGGCCAGCGCGCGCAGATGCTCCTCGGCGGCATTGGGCGAGCGAAAACCGAAATGCTCGGCGAGCTCCGCGCGCGTGGGCGGCCGATGATGCCGCTCCGTAAAGGAACGCAGCAGCGCGAGAATTTCAGCTTGACGAGGCGTGAGCGGGTCCATGGCGAAAAATTTCGATGGCTGTACATTTATACAGTATCGATAAAAGGCAGGCAAGCGAGCGGAAAATATGGAAAAATGGCCGCGGATTAACTATGGGGATTGCTAAATGTTTTACCGTTTCGTTCTCGCCCTCGGTCTACTCGCATTAGGAGTTCATCTCGGCCGCGAAATCACCCGCACGAAACCGGTACGCGCTCAGCTCAAGCAGACGCGCCTCGCCCGCCCCGACCGCCTCATCGCTCCGCGCACGAGCAAGGTCTCGCTGCACTAAGTAAATTTCACCGAGGCGTCGCCTTCGCCGGCGACGCCTTTCTCCAGAGAAACTCGGATTACTTCACGGTGCGCCGCGCGCCGACCGAAAACAGGGTGCGTGAAGCCGTCCTCCCGTCGAATTAATCACGGCCCCCTAGCGATAAGGCGCGTCGGCGGCTCGGTCGGCGGCGATTTGCGCCTCCAGCCGATCGCCGATGCCGAGCAATTGCTCTTTATGGATGACGTTGTCGCCGCGCTTCTCGTAATGAAATTCGTAGATGCGCGTGAGCACGACGGCATCGACCGGACACGCTTCCTCGCAAAAGCCGCAGTAGATGCACTTGAATAAATCGATGTCGTAGAGGCTCGTGCGCCGCGTCCCATCCGGCCGCTCATAGGAATCGATGGTGATGCAGGCCGCGGGGCATACCGCCTCACAGAGCTTGCAGGCGATGCACCGTTCTTCGCCGTTCGGATAACGACGCAGCGCATGCAAGCCGCGGAACCGCGGCGATTGCGGCGTTTTCTCTTCCGGATAGCGCACGGTGATTTTGCGCGCGAACAGATGCCGGCTGGTGACGGCCAGGCCGCGTATCAGCTCGGTGAGCAGAAACGCGCGTAAATAGTGGCGGAAGTTTTGCGTGATTCGCATGTCGATCTCAGGCGTTGGACCGCGAGAGCGCGACAAGGTTGTACGCGCCGTCAACGCGCGAGCACGCGCTCCGGTTGGTTGTGTAAGGCGATTATCTCTTGATAGCAGTCGAGCACCTGCTCGACCGTCACCGACGCCGACCAGCGTTGCACATACTGCCGCCCGGCGGCCGCGAGTTGTCCGCGCCGTTCCGGTTCCCGCAGCACGTTTACTATCGCGGCGGCGAAATCCGCGGCGCGCTCTTCGGTGACGACGGCGTGACTGTCCTCCGACAGAATGTCGCGGGTCTGCAGCGACGTCGTGGCGACGACGGGGAGACCCGCCGCCATGGCCTCGAGCAACGCCATGCCTTGGTTTTCGGAGTGCCCCGGAAAAACAAAGCACTCGGCGGCGTTGTAGCAATCCAGCAGCTCGCTGAAGCGATCCATGTGACCGACAAAGGACACGTGATCGCGTAAATCGAGCTGCTCCGCCTTCGCACGCAGGCTCGGTTCGGCCGGGCCCTCGCCGGCGATGACGAGAAGCGCCTCCGGAATTTCCCGCCGCACTTCCTGCAGCGCTTGCAGTACAAATTCCACCGGCGCCGAACGATCCAACCGCCCGACATAGAGCAGCATCAGCTGCTCCGGACGAACATGATGCGCGGCGCGGAACCGATCGCCGTCGCCGCGCTGGAACAGCTGCGTTTCAACCGCGGCCGGTATCAGGGTAACCGGCGTTCGGACTCCGTACTCCTGCAGCCTGTTTCGCATCTCGGCTGACCGCACGATCAACCCGTCGACGCCGTGGCATTGGAAGCGGGACATGGCTTGCGCGACGGCGCGCACCCAGGAGCGGCGCACATAGGGCGCATAAGGACGGAGCTCTTCCTCGTAAAAGGTGTTCCACGTCTCCACGGCCGGAATGCGCAGGCGGCGGGACAACATGGCGCCCACGAAGTGGGCCACGAACGGCGTATGGATGTGAATAATGTCGTAGTTCCAGCTGCGCAGCCGCTCGGTGAGCTCGAGCACGCGATGCATTTTCATGAGGCGGCCGCCGGTACCGAGCGGAAGCGCGTGCGAGGAAACGCGAATGACGTCATCCTCGGGCGGATCGCCGGCGCCAGGGTAAGCCGGCGCGATGAGCGTCACGCTGTGGCCCTTCGCCTGCAACTCGTGCATCAACGCGCGCAGCGAGGTGGACGTTCCGCAAACGCGAGGAAAATAAACATCCGAAAGAGCGAGTATCTGCATACGATCGACGCGCCGCCTTTCTCGGGGAGGCACCTGCGATTGTAACGCACGTTTTTTGGATCGAACACGGCGCTCAATTGGCGCGCCGGCGCGGGGGCTATGAATCCACACTCGCTACGCGCATTCGAACGAACAAAAGCTACGGCTGTTTCGAACGTTGCGGGGAACCGTCGAGGTTGTCGAGCGTCAGATCGCGCGCCAGGATGATCGCGTCTTCACGGCCATAACGCGCCGGATAATAGTCCTTGCGAATGCCGATCTCGTCGAAACCCATCTGCGTATAAAGCCGATAAGCGCTGGTATTCGATACGCGTACTTCGAGCAGGGCCACTTGCGCGCCCTTGCGGCGCGCGAGTGTCAAGAGGAAGCGGATCAAAGCTCGGCCGAGGCCACGGCGCTGGAATTCCGGATGAATACAGATATTGAGCAAGTGGCATTCGTCCGCGCCGACCGACATGATTCCATGTCCGGCGAGACCGACGCCCGTTTCGTAAACAAAGCAGTGATAACCGACGCGCAAGCAATCGCGAAAAATCGAACGCGTCCACGGAAATTCATAGGCCGCGCGCTCGACCTCGAGCACCGCGTTCAAATCCACCTCGCGCATCGGCCGCAGCCGCGGGCGATCGGGCGAAACGACGGCCGCGCTCATGACGGCGATGACTCCACGACGTTGCGCGCCAAGCACAAATCGTCCCACGCGCGGCGTTTGTCCGCCGGATTGCGCAACAGATACGCCGGGTGAAAGGTGACGATAAGCGGCGTGCCGCGATAAGAAAGCCGCTGCCCGCGCAGCCGCGACAACGGCGCTTCGGTCTTCAGCAGGCTATGCGCGGCGTGCCGGCCGAGCGCCACGATCAGTCGCGGCGCGATCAGCTCGATCTGCCGCATGAGAAACGGTTCGCAGCATTCCACTTCGTTCGGCTGCGGATCGCGGTTGCCGGGCGGCCGGCATTTGAGCACGTTGGCGATGTAGACCTCCTCGCGCTTGAGCCCGAGCGCCTCGAGCATGGCGTTCAGCAACTGCCCGGCGCGGCCCACGAACGGCTCGCCTTGGCGGTCTTCATCCGCTCCCGGCGCTTCTCCGACGAACAGCCATTGCGCCCGGCGGTTGCCGACGCCGAACACCGTTTGCGTTCGGGTCGAATGCAATACGCAGCGCTTGCAGGTCGCGACCGCTTCTTGCAGCGACTCCCATCCCATCGCCGCCACGGCGGCGCCGCTGTTCGGCGCGGGTGTGCCAAGGCGTTTCGTATCGGCGCTTACGGTTGACGCTTCGAGCGCAAGCGTCGTGTCGCTCGCGATGCTTTGCTTCGCGCGCGGCTCCCAGAGCGTTATGCCGAGCGCATCGAGATAGGCGCGCCGGATGGGTTCGGAGGACTTCATAGAGAATTACAATATCAGATTGGCACCGCTGGAGTGCAGTGCCCATTCCAGCGCATCCGGTCCGTCGAACCGAAGATCCGCGGTTTCGCGCATGCGTTGCGATCCGCGGCGGCGTCGCTATGCTTGATTAGGACAGCTGGAGCAGGGAGATAACGTATGACGGCGCGGCTTAAGAGCTTTTTTGCCGGACTGATTCTCGGCGGGTTGATCGCGTTCTTTCTCGGCATGAATTTTGGCAAGGGGGCGCCGCTCCTGAGCAACCCGTTCGCCAAGCGCGATCTTGCGAGTGCGCTGAAAGACAAGGCGGAACACCTGGCGGAAGGCGCGCGCGAAAAACTCCACGAGGCCACCAAACCGGAAGCGCCCAGAAAATAAATCGCCGAGCGGCGGCCTCCCCGGCCGCCGACCCGACGGGCTGACGTTCAAACCGGTTGCTCCACCTGCGGGTGGGTTCGCACCGACGGCGCGATGAGCTTATTGAGCGCGTTCAGATAAGCCTTCGCCGACGCGATAACGATATCGGTGTCCGCGCCGTGGCCGTTCACGATGCGGCCGCCTTTCTCCAGCCGCACCGTCACTTCACCCTGCGAATCCGTGCCGCTCGTGATGTTGTTGACCGAATAAAGCTGCAACTGCGTGCCGCTCTGCACCACGCTGTCGATGGCCTTGAAAGCCGCATCGACCGGCCCGCTGCCCGGCGCGCGCGCCGGATGCTCGACGCCGTCCACCACGATCGTGACCTCGGCGAGCGGCGTCGTCCCGGTCTGGGAGCACACTTTGAGCGCGGCCAACCGGTAACGCTCGTTTCCGTGCTCGAGCCCTTCTTCGGTGACGAGCGCCTGCAAGTCTTCATCGAAGATGTCGTGCTTCTTGTCGGCGAGTTCCTTGAACCGGTCGAAGGCCGAGTTGAATTCGAAATTCGACTTGAACTCGATGCCCAATTCCTTCAGGCGCTGCCGAAACGCGTTGCGACCCGAGTGCTTGCCGAGGACGATGCGATTCGCGCTCCAGCCGACGTCTTCCGCGCGCATGATTTCATAGGTCTCGCGCATCTTGATGACGCCGTCCTGATGGATGCCGGACTCGTGCGCGAACGCGTTGGCGCCGACGATGGCCTTGTTCGGCTGCACCGGAAAACCGGTGATGTTCGACACCAGCCGCGACGCGGGGACGATGTGCGTGGTGTCGAGGCGCGTGTCGCAGGGGAACACGTCGCGGCGCGTGCGCACCGCCATGGCGATCTCCTCGAGCGACGCGTTCCCGGCGCGCTCGCCGAGGCCGTTGATCGTACACTCGACTTGGCGCGCTCCGTTCAATACGGCGGACAGCGAGTTCGCGACGGCGAGACCGAGATCGTTATGGCAATGCACCGAAAACACCGCCTGGTCGGAATTCGGCACCCGTTCGCGCAGCACGCGGATCAACTCGCCGAACTGATGCGGCATGGTGTAACCGACGGTGTCCGGAATGTTCACGGTGCGCGCCCCCGCACGAATGACCGCCTCGAGCACGCGGCAAAGAAAATCGATTTCCGAACGTCCCGCGTCCTCGGGCGAAAATTCGACGTCATCGGTGTGGTTGCGCGCCCGCTGCACCGCCCACACCGCGCGCTCCAGCACTTCCTCCGGCGTCAAGCGCAACTTGTTCTGCATATGGATGGGCGAGGTCGCAATGAAGGTGTGGATACGGCCGCGTTGCGCCGGCCGCACGGCTTCGGCGGCGCGGTCGATGTCCACTTCGGTGGTGCGGGCCAACCCGCACACGGTGCTTTCGGTCACCGCGCGCGCGACCGCCTGCACCGACTCGAAGTCGCCGTTGCTCGCCGCCGGGAAACCCGCTTCGATCACGTCGACGCGCATCCGTTCCAGCACCTTGGCGATGCGGACTTTCTCGTCGCGCGTCATCGAGGCGCCCGGGCTTTGCTCGCCGTCGCGCAAGGTGGTATCGAAAATAATGAGATGGTCTTTCATGGCTATGGTCTCTGCTTGAGCGATTAAGCACGACCTCTCGCGGAGATCATGCAGGTTCGGTTTTTCTGGGGTGCGTATTGTTTCCTCGCCAGGAATTGGTGGTTGCGCCTAGGGGCGCAGCAGCAGAGCAAGCAGGAAGGATGCGCCCCGGCGACGAGCCGGGAGAGCGGTCGAACCAAGAACATGGGCATTGCCGCAACGCATGAGCAAACTATAAATCAACTTCCGGGCAATTTGAACCCCGCTCCGATATAGAAGCACGAAGCAAGCTAGGCCCGGGTCGATTTGTCTTCCGGATGCTCGCCCGGATGGCCGGGATGTTGCAGAAAACGCAGCACGACGACGGCCGGGCCCGAAATCGCGTAAGCCAGGAAGATCGCGAACAGCACTTGCGGCGGATCGAGGAACACCAGGACGAACACCAGCGGAACGGCCAGTATCGTCACAAAGGGCACGCGGCCGCGGAGATCCAGATCCTTGAAGCTGCGATAACGAATGTTGCTCACCATCAGCACGCCGGCCAGAACCGTGATCAACAGCGCGAGAATGCTGATGTCCCGTCCCGGGATTCCCGTAGCGTTGAGCACCCATACGAAACCGGCGACGAGTCCCGCGCCGGAAGGGCTGGGCAGCCCGCGAAAATAGCGCTTGTCGCTGATCGCCATGCCGGCTTGGGTGTTGAACCGCGCGAGCCGCAACCCGGCGCCGGCGACATATATGAAGGCGGCGAGCCAACCGAGCTTGCCCATGCCGGCGAGGGCCCATTCATACATGACGAGCGCGGGCGCGAGCCCGAACGACACCATGTCGACGAGGCTGTCGTAGTGAAAACCGAACTCGCTTTCGGTGTGCGTGAGGCGGGCGACGCGGCCGTCGAGCGCGTCGAGCAGCATCGCGATGAATATGGCGAGCGGCGCATGATCGAAGTTGCCGTTCATGGCCTGCACGATGGCGTAAAAGCCGGCGAAGAGGCTGGCCGTGGTGAAGAGGCTCGGCAGAACGTAAATGCCCTTCGGGCGCTGGCGCTCTCCCGGTAGCGGAGGTCCGGCTTCGTTGCACTGCTGCTGGCGGTAACGCTTCATCGAACAACCTCCGTGTGATTCAAAGCAAGGGGACTATTGCTCCCCCGGCCGGAAAACGCGCTGCTAATTCACGAACTCGGCGATGACGCCCGATCCGCCCTTTACCTTGTCCCCCAGCGCCACCCGCGAACGGGCATCCGGCGGCAGGTAGACATCGACGCGTGAACCGAAACGGATGAAGCCGTAGCGTTGACCGCGTTCCACGCGGTCGTTCGGACGAACATAACAGAGTATACGCCGCGCGATGAGACCGGCAACCTGCACGACGACCACGTCCCGGCCTTCATCCGTGCGGATGGAGAGGGCATTGCGCTCGTTGGCCTCGGAGGCCTTGTCCAGCGCCGCGTTCACGAACTTGCCCTTGTGATACCACGCCTGCGTTATTCGCCCGCTCACGGGAATGCGGTTCGAGTGCACGTTGAACACGTTCATAAAGATGCTGACCCGCAGGGACCGGCGCTTGAGAAAAGGATCTTCCACCTCGGAAAGCGCGATCACCTGGCCGTCGGCCGGACAGACCACGGCCTTCGGGTCGCTCGGCACCGCGCGCACCGGATCGCGAAAGAAATTGAGGACGAACAGCAGGGCGAGCCAGAACGGAATCGCAATCAACCCGCCGGCGAAGATATGCACGAGCAGTGCGATCGCGCCGGCGATGAGGATATGCGGCCAGCCTTCGCGGGCAAGCAGCGGATGTTTGCCGTTCGGCATGGAAGGATGCGCTCGCGTCAGGCCGACGCCGGGCGCACGCGGCGCTCAGTTCTTGGTGCGGTCAACGACGCGGTTCGCCTTGATCCACGGCATCATGTCGCGCAGCTTGGCGCCGATCTCCTCGATCGGATGCTTGGCGCCCTTGGCGCGCATTTCGAGGAAGCGCTTGCCGCCCGCCTCGTTTTCGCCGATCCATTCGCGCGCGAACTGGCCCGATTGGATCTCCTTCAGGATCTTCCTCATTTCGGCCTTGGTCTGCTCGTTCACGATGCGCGGGCCGCGCGTGTAGTCGCCGTACTCGGCGGTGTTCGAGATCGAGTAGCGCATGTTCGCGATGCCGCCCTCGTACATGAGATCGACGATGAGTTTCAGCTCGTGCAGGCACTCGAAGTACGCCATCTCGGGCGGGTAGCCGGCTTCGACGAGCGTTTCGAACGCCGCCTGCACCAGATGGCTCGTGCCGCCGCACAGCACCACCTGCTCCCCGAAGAGGTCGGTCTCGGTTTCGTCCTTGAACGTCGTTTCGATGACGCCCGCGCGGCCGCCGCCGATCGCGGCGGCGTACGACAGCGCCGTTGCGCGCGCCTTCCCCGAGGCGTCCTGCTTCAGCGCGATCAAGCACGGTACGCCCCCGCCCTGGGTGAAGGTGGTGCGCACCAAATGCCCCGGGCCTTTCGGTGCGACCATGAAGACGTCGAGGTCGGGTCGCGGCTTGACGAAACCGAAATGAATGCTGAAACCGTGCGCCACGGCGAGCGCCGCCCCTTTCTTGAGGTTCGGCGCGATATCGGTTTCGTAGATCTTTTGATGATTTTGGTCCGGCGCCACGACCATGACGACGTCCACGCCCTTCACCGCCTCGGCGACGGTCTTGACCGACAAGCCGGCGTTCTTCGCCTTGGTCGCCGAGGGCGAGCCCTCGCGCAGCCCCACCACCACATCGACGCCGCTGTCCTTGAGATTGAGCGCGTGCGCGTGGCCCTGCGAGCCATAGCCTACGATGGCGACCTTCTTGCCTTGAATGATGGAAAGGTCGGCGTCTTTGTCGTAAAAAACTTTCATTGCTCTCTCCGGCTTACCCCTAAATTAATTTTCTTCAGCCCGCCGCTTTCGCCATGGCGCCCGGCTTCTCCTCGACGCGCAATCCCTTTTCGCCGCGCGCGATGCCGAGCACGCCCGACCGCACCACCTCGACGATGCCGGCGGCGCGCACCGCCTCGATGAAGGCGTCGAGCTTGTCGGCGTTGCCCGTGAGCTCGATGGTATACGCGCGGTCGGTGACGTCGATGATGTGCCCGCGGAAGATATCCACGAGCCGTTTCACTTCCTCGCGCATATCGCCCGCGGCATTGACCTTGATAAGCAGCATTTCGCGCTCGATATGCCGCCCTTCGGTGAGATCCATCAATTTGACGACGTCGACGAGCTTGTTCAGCTGCTTCGTGATCTGCTCGATGATCTCGTCGGAGCCGACGGTGACCAGCGTCAGACGCGACAGCGTCGGGTCTTCCGTCGGCGCGACGCTCAACGATTCGATATTGTAGCCGCGCGCGGAAAAGAGCCCGGCGACGCGCGACAGCGCGCCCGACTCGTTTTCGAGCAGCATGGAAATGATATGGCGCATCAGGCGAGTTCCCGGTCGGTCGATACCACCGTCATCCGCGGCGCGAGCGCCATCTCATTGTGGCCGCGGCCGGCTTCGATCATGGGATACACGTTCTCCGTCTGATCGGTCATGAAATCGAGGAACACCAGGCGGTCCTTGGCGCGCAGCGCTTCTTTCAGCGCCCCTTCGACATCGCCGGGCTTGTCGATGCGGATACCGACGTGGCCGTAGGCTTGCGCGAGCTGCACGAAATCCGGCAGCGCATCCATATAAGAGTGCGAATAGCGGCGGTCGTAGAAGAACTCCTGCCACTGACGCACCATGCCCATGTAGCGGTTGTTCAGGTTGACGATCTTGATCGGCAGGTCGTACTGCTTGCAGGTCGACAATTCCTGAATGCACATCTGGACCGACGCCTCGCCGGTGATGCAGCACACCGTGCTCTTCGGATAAGCGAGTTGCACGCCCATCGCCGCGGGTAGACCGAAGCCCATGGTGCCGAGACCGCCCGAATTGATCCAGCGGCGCGGCTTGTCGAATTTATAAAACTGCGCCGCCCACATCTGGTGCTGGCCGACGTCGGACGTCACGAACGCGTCGCCCTTGGTCAACGCGTACAATTTTTCCAGCACGAATTGCGGCTTGATCAGCTCGCTCTTGCGGTCGTACTCGAGACAGTTGAGCGAGCGCCAGGCGTTGATTTGCGCCCACCACGTGGCGAGCGCCGCGGCATCCGGACGCTTCTTGGCAGCCTTGATCGCCTTGATCATGTCCACGAGCACCGACTTGGCGCCGCCGACGATCGGAACCTCCGCGGGCACGTTCTTCGCGATCGAGGTCGGATCGACGTCCACGTGCACGATATGCGCATGCGGGCAAAACTTGTCGAGATCCCCGGTCACGCGGTCGTCGAAGCGCGCGCCGATCGCGACGAGCACGTCGCACTCGTGCATCGCCATGTTCGCCTCGTAGGTGCCGTGCATGCCGAGCATGCCGACGAAGAGCGGATCGGTCGCGGGGAAGCCGCCGAGGCCCATGAGCGTGTTGGTGCAGGGAAACCCGAGCAGGCGCACGAAGTCGGTGAGCTCCTCGGCCGCGTCGTCCATGATGATGCCGCCGCCCGTATAAATCATCGGACGCTTCGCCGAAAGAATCAGCTCGACCGCCTTCTTGATCTGAACCGGGTGGCCTTTGGTGACCGGATTGTACGAGCGCATGGTGACGCTCTTCGGATAACGGTACTCGGTCCGGTTCGCCGTCACGTCTTTGGGAATATCAACGAGCACGGGGCCCGGGCGACCGGTGGTGGCGATGTAAAACGCCTTCTTGATCGTCTCCGCCAGATCGCGGACATCTTTCACCAGAAAATTGTGCTTCACGCACGGGCGCGTGATGCCGACCGCGTCGCACTCCTGGAACGCGTCCTGCCCGATGTATTTCGTCGATACCTGCCCGCTGAACACCACGAGCGGGCTCGAGTCCATATAAGCGGTGGCGATGCCGGTAACCGTGTTCGTCACGCCGGGACCCGACGTCACGAGCACGCAGCCGGGTCGACCGGTCGCGCGCGCGTAGCCATCGGCCGCATGCGCCGCGCCTTGTTCATGGCGGACCAGGATGTGCTTTACCTTGTCCTGCTTGTAAAGCGCGTCGTAAATGTGGAGCGCAGCCCCGCCCGGGTAGCCGAAGATATATTCGACTCCTTCGTCGTGCAGACAACGGATAAAAATTTCGGCGCCGGTCAGTTCCACGGTTGCCTCAAAGCGGGCACACAGTGGCGGCCCTGCTGGTTGGGGTAATAAAGAGAAGTTACTTAATAAGTATGGGCAGGGTCAATAGGTGAGCCGGGGTCTTAACGTGCATTCGCCCCGGCGAACGCCCGTACGGCTGTGGCGTAGCGAAACCACTGACGTTGCGCCAGGACGGCGTGTGCTCGGGAGCGTAATGACCGATTCCATACACATGCAGATTCTACGCGCGCCGCCACGTAGTGCCAGTGGCATTATCCTCGAGAATGATGCCGGCGTCTTTGAGCTCATCGCGAATGCGGTCGGATTCGGCCCAATTTCTCTGCCGCCGGGCTTCCATGCGACGGGCGACCAGCCGGTCGATGTCCTGGTCGCCGTATCGGGCCGCCGGGGTCGTGGCGCGCGCTCCGTCCGCCCCCCGGAGATATTCATCGGCGTCCGCCTGGAACAGCCCCAGTATTCCTCCCAACTGACGTAATACGGCAGCCAAGCGTTGCGCCGTTTGCGTCTGTCCCGCCGTCTTGGCGCGGTTGATCTCGGTCGCGAGCGCGGAAAGCTCGGCGAATGCTTTCGGCGTGTTGAAGTTATCCTCCATCGCCGCGTGAAAACGGGCGACGAATTCTTCGCCCTCCTTTCCTTCGGGCAACGCTTGAAGGCCACGCAGGGCCAAGTAATACCCATCCAACGCCCGCTTCGCGGTTCGCAGGTTCTCATCCGAGTAGTCGAGCGGGCTGCGGTAATGGCTGGCGAGGATGAAGTAGCGCACGACCTCGGCCGGAAACTTGGCCAGCACTTCGCGCACGGTGAAGAAGTTGCCGAGCGACTTCGACATCTTCTCGTGGTTCACGCGCACGAAGCCGACATGTATCCAGTAGTTGACGAACTTTCGGCCGGTCGCGGCTTCGCTCTGCGCGATTTCGTTTTCGTGGTGCGGAAACGTGAGATCCATGCCGCCGCCGTGAATATCGAATTGCTCACCGAGGCACGCGGTCGACATCGCCGAGCATTCGATATGCCATCCGGGGCGGCCGGCGCCCCACGGCGACGGCCAGCTCGGCTCGCCGGGCTTCGCGGCTTTCCACAACACGAAATCGAGCGGGTCTTCCTTGGCTTCGCCGACCTCGACACGCGCGCCGGCTTCGAGATCGTCTATCGACTTGCCCGACAGCGCGCCGTAGGAGGGGAATTTTCGCACCCGATAGTACACGTCGCCATTCGCGGCGTGGTACGCGTAACCGCCGCGCACCAATGTCTCGATCATCGCCACGATTTCATCGATATGGAGAGTCGCCCGCGGCTCGCCGTTCGGCGGCAAAATGCCGAGCGCGCGCTCGTCCTCGTGCATCGCCGCGATGAAGCGGTCGGTCAGCGCGCGCAACTCCTCGCCTCGCTCCGCCGCGCGCCTGATGATCTTGTCGTCGATGTCGGTGATATTGCGCACGTAATGCACGTCGTAGCCCCGCGCGCGCAGATACCGCGCGACCACGTCGAACACGATCATCACGCGCGCATGGCCGAGATGCGTATAGTCGTACACGGTCATGCCGCAGACGTACATGCGCACCTTGCCGGGCTCGATCGG
>Ga0070741_10012149_pt1 | contig 15654 bp, 12 predicted proteins | sample Coa_R1_4_FD_66440 | JGI IMG/M metagenome (GOLD analysis project Ga0070741, IMG submission 66440) | Surface soil microbial communities from Centralia Pennsylvania, which are recovering from an underground coalmine fire - Coalmine... | ecosystem: Environmental > Terrestrial > Soil > Unclassified ...
CCACGCGAGATGCGGCACTGACGTACGGAATCCGTACGTCAGTGCCGCATCTTCGCGTCACCAGAGCTCGTCGACGTACTTGTCGGTGCCGATGACGGTCCGGAAGAACGGCGCCACGAGGTGGACGTCGCCGAGGCCCTGCTTGCCGATGCCGTCGGTGTAGCGGTGGAACCGGTCGAGGGTGTCGCGCACGTCGCCGGACACGAAGAACAGCTGGCACGCGCGCTCGGGCCCGCCGGCGCGTGAGCCGAGGTCCATGGGAACATCCTTCTCGTCGTTCTCGCCCGCCGACGGTGTCCACGTGCTCGCGATCTCGATGCCGGACCCCTGCATCAGCTCGGGCAGCAGCTCCTTCGACACCTTCTCGTGGAACCCGCGCGCGTCCGTGCCGCGCGCGTCGAACCACGCGGCGACGAGCCCGTCGTAGCCGTGGTCGAGCGCGAGCTCGACCGGCACCGCGACGTCGTCGGGATCGCGGTAGACCGCCCCGAGGTGGTCGAACAGCACGGTGTGCACGTGCTTGCGCTCCGCGAAGCCGCGGCCCTGCGCGTAGAGGTCGCGCACCTGCGGGCGGGCCCATTCGCCGAAGTGCTCCTCGTGATGGCCCTTCTCGACCCAGTAGATCGCGACGTACGAGCCGGTGTCGGTCGGGTTCGCGATCGTCGTGTCGCCCTTCGGCCAGCGCAGGTCCTTGAGCTCGCGTGTCGCCACCCACCGGCTCCCCGCGAAGAGGAACGGGCCGATCATGCAGCCCGCGTAGAAGTGGTCCCGCTCGTACCACCGGTTGTACGCGCGCTCGTAGCCCTTCGACGGGTCCACGAGCGTGAGCAGCATGCTCCCGACCTTGATCGCGTAGTCGTCGACACCACCGACGTCGAGCGGGTAGTTCACGGTTGCCTCCGGCAGCTCGGTCCGACGGGTCCGGCGGCGACGCTATCTGACACGCCCTCAGGTGCGCGCCGCGCCTCGCCGAGCAGGCTCGGGTACCGTCCGCCGCCCGCGCCGAACGCGCAGCAGCGGGACGACAGGAGGTCGCGCCATGCCCACCGTCGAGACGGTCCGCGGGCCCGTCGACACCGCCGCGCTCGGGCCGACGTTGATGCACGAGCACGTCTTCGTCCTCAACACCGAGATCCAGCAGAACTACCCGGGCGACTGGGACGAGGAGGAGCGCGTCGCGGACGCCATCGCGAAGCTGAACGAGCTGAAGGCCCTGGGCATCGACACGATCGTCGACCCGACCGTCATCGGCCTCGGTCGCTACATCCCGCGCGTGCAGCGCGTCGCCGCGCAGACCGAGCTCAACATCGTTGCCGCGACGGGTGTCTACACGTACAACGACGTCCCGTTCTGGTTCCACTACCGGTTCCCGCAGCTGCAGCCCGACGGGATCGACGTGATGGTGAAGATGTTCGTGCGCGACATCACGCAGGGCATCGCCGACACGGGCGTGAAGGCCGCGATCCTCAAGTGCGTCACCGAGGAGGCGGGCCTGACACCGGGCGTCGAGCGGGTGCTGCGGGCGACGGCGCGCGCGCACCGCGAGACCGGTGTGCCGATCACGACGCACACGAACGTCCAGCACTACCGCGGTCGTGACCAGCAGCGCGTCTTCAAGGAGGAGGGCGTCGACCTCGAGCGTGTGATCGTCGGCCACTCGGGTGACAGCACCGACCTCGACTACCTGCGCGAGCTGATGGACAACGGCTCGTACATCGGGATGGACCGCTTCGGCGTGGACGTGATCCTGCCGTTCGAGGACCGGGTGAACACGGTCGTGAAGCTGTGCGAGCAGGGCTACGCCGAGAAGATGGTCCTCTCGCACGACGCGTCGTGCTTCATCGACTGGTTCGACCTCGAGGTCCTGCACGTCGGCGCGCCGAACTGGAACTTCACGCACATCTCGGACGAGGTCCTCCCGGCGTTGCGCGACCGCGGCGTCACGGACGCGCAGATCGACGCGATGCTCGTCGGGAACCCCCGCCGGATCTTCGAGAACGTCGGCGCGTACTGACGGCGGGTGGGCTTTGGCCCGCCTGCGAGACCCGCCGCTACTGTCTGACACCGACGTCAGCAACCCGCCACGTGAGCACGACAGGAGTGAGCATGGGCCTGTTCGACGGGAAGGTCGCGATCGTCACCGGCGCGGGTCGCGGCATCGGGCGCGCCGAGGCGATGCTGCTCGCGGCCGAGGGCGCGTCGGTCGTCGTGAACGACCTCGGCGGCGACTTCAGCGGCGAGGGCAAGGACGACCGGCCCGCGCAGCTCGTGGTCGACGAGATCACGGGCGCGGGCGGCACGGCGGTCGCCAACTACGACGACATCGCGTCGTGGAAGGGCGGCGAGGCCGTCGTGCAGCAGGCGATCGACACGTTCGGCGGGCTCGACGTGGTCGTGAACAACGCCGGGATCCTGCGCGACAAGATGAGCTTCAACATGGACGAGTCCGACTGGGACGCCGTCATCAAGGTCCACCTGAAGGGCCACTTCGCACCGAGCAAGTTCGCCGCCGCGTACTGGCGTCAGCAGAGCAAGGCGAGCGGCGGGCCCGTGAACGCGAAGATCGTCAACACCGCGAGCGAGTCCGGCCTCTACGGCAACGCCGGCCAGGCCAACTACGCGGCCGCGAAGGCAGGCATCGCGGCGTTGACGATCGTCATGGCGCGCGAGCTCGAGCGGATCGGTGTCCGCGTGAACGCGATCGCACCGGTCGCGCGCACTCGCCTCACCGAGACCGTCGCGAGCGGGTTCATGAACGCGAAGGAGGGCGAGTTCGACAAGTTCGCACCCGAGAACGTGGCCGCCGGGGTCGCGTGGCTCGCGTCCGACCTCTCGGCCGGCGTCACCGGCCAGGTGCTGAAGATCCAAGGCGGGCTCGCGCAGATCGTGCAGGGCTGGCGGCCGATCACCGAGATCACGTCCGACAAGCCGTGGACGATCGCCGACATCGAGTCGGGCCGCGACACGCTGTTCGCCAAGTCCGACCCCGGCGTGCCACCGTTCATGTTCGGCCCGCAGGGCTGAGCGCGAGGGCCGTCCGCCGATGCACCTCGCGTGGGGTCCCGAGGAGGAGGCGTTCCGCGCCGAGCTCGTCGCGTTCCTCGACGAGCACCTTCCACCCGAGGCGCACCGGTTCCACGACTTCGCGGCCGCCGAGGACGAGGCGGGCGACGTCATCCCGCAGTGGGCCCGTGACTGGCAGGCGACGCTGTTCGACCACGGGTGGATGGTGCCCGGCTACCCGCCCGAGCTCGGCGGCCGGAACGCGACACCCGTCCAGACGCTCGTGTACCTCGAGGAGATGGCGTCGCGCGGGATCCCGCGCGCGGTGCACTTCCCCGGGTACGCGATCGTCGGTCCGAGCCTGCTCGAGTTCGGCAACGACGCGCAGAAGCAGCTCGTCCCCGCGGCCATACGCGGCGACACGGTCTGGTGCATCGGGATGAGCGAGCCCAACGCGGGCTCGGACCTCGCAGGACTGCAGACGCGCGCGGAGCTCGACGGCGACCGGTTCGTCGTCAACGGGCAGAAGGTGTGGACGAGCTACGCGATGCACGCGCAGAAGTGCTTCTGCTACGTGCGCACCGACCCGGACGCTCCGAAGCACAAGGGCATCAGCGTGCTCATCATCGACATGGACACGCCCGGCATCGACATCCGCCCCCTCCGTCACATCAACGGGCTCGCCGGCTTCGCCGAGGTGTTCTTCACCGACGTCGTCGTCCCGCGCGAGAACCTCGTCGGCACGCTGAACGACGGCTGGCGCATCACCCAGGGCTCGCTGGCCCACGAGCGGGGCGGCCTGTGGGTCGAGGGCGTCGCCCGTCTCGAGCAAGGCGTGCGCGCGCTCGTGGATCTCGCGCACCGCGTCGGGGTCGCCGACGACCCGACCGTGCGACGGCGCATCGCGGAGTCCTACAGCAAGGCCGCCAGCCTGCGCGCGCTGGGCTACAAGGGCTTCACGAGCTTCGCGCAGGGCAGCTCGGCACCCGAGCACTCCTACATGAAGATGGCGACGTCCGAGGCGAGCAAGGCGGTGTTCGAGCTCGGGATGGAGATCCAGGGCGCATACGGACCGGTGGTCGACCCCGAGCGCGGGCAGGAGGACGGCCGCTGGGCACGCGGGTTCATGACGAGCTTCGCGGGGACCATCGCGGGAGGCAGCGCCGAGATCCAGCGCAACATCATCGCCCAGCGCATCCTGGGACTCCCTCGGGGGTGACGGTGACGACGGCGCGTTGGGTCGCTTTGTCGGCCATACGACGACTTTCTGTCCCAACACACGACCGGTAGATGGATTTCGCACTCACGCCCGAGCAGGAGCTGCTGCGCGACACCGCGCGCGCGCTGCTCGCGCGCGAGTGCCCGACGTCGTTGCTGCGCGCGCACATGGACGACCCGTCGGTCGCGCGGCCGCTGTGGGAGCACCTGCGCGAGTTCTGCGCGCTCGGCACGGGGTCGGCCGTCGACCTGTGCCTCTTCGTGGAGGAGACCGGCTACGTCGCCGCGCCCGGACCGTTCTTCGCGACGGTCGCGCTGTTCGCACCGCTGCTGGACGCGATCGGCTCGGACCTCCTCGAGAAGGTGCTCGCAGGCGAGGTGACCGGAACGGTGGCGGTCGCGGGGCCCGACGGCGTGTGGCGCGCGAACGGCGACCCGGCGAAGACGTTCGTGCCCGAGGTGGCCCGCGTCGAGCACGTCGCCGTCGTCGACGCCGGACCGGTCGTCACGATCGTCGACACACCGCCCGCGCGACTCATCGAGACGATCGACACGACTCGCCGCCTGTTCGACGTCGACACCTCGTCGCTGCGAGCGTCGCCCGCCACTCCCGTCGACGAAGGCGCGCTCACGCGCGTCCTCGAGCGCGCGACCGTCGCGCTGGCGGCGGAGCAGGTCGGCACGTGCCGGCGCCTGTTCGACATGTCGCTCGCGTACGCCAAGGAGCGCGTGCAGTTCGACCGGCCGATCGGCTCGTTCCAGGCCGTCCAGCACAAGCTCGCGGACATGGCCCTCGACCTCGAGCGCGCGTGGGCGGCCGTCTACTACGCGGCGATGACGCTCGACGCCGACGACCGTGAACGGCACCGCGCGACGCACGCGGCCAAGGCGACGGCGGGCGTCGCGGTCCGCCGCATCGGCAAGGACTCGGTGCAGATCCACGGCGGCATCGGCTACACGTGGGAGCACGACCTTCACCTGTTCGTCCGCCGGGCGTTCGCGTCGGAGGCATGGTTGGGCAACGCCGACTGGCACCATGACCGGCTCGCGGAGCTGATCACGTAGCGGCGCGAGCCGGTCTCCGGACCGGTCGTCACGGAGGGGGCACATGGCACGGATGCGCACGCTCGTCGTCGTGCTCGCCGTCGTCGCGACGATCGTCGCGGGGACGGGGATCGCGCTGGCCGACTTCCCGCAGACCGCGCCCAACGACCCGGGCTACGCGCCGGCCGAGGGCAGCCCGGCGAACTGCCTGACGCACTCCGTCAACGAGGACCAGTACCACCTGTACTCGTTCATCCCGCAGTGCGCGAAGGCGACCGCGCACGACCCGGAGAACGCCGCCGGCATGTCGGCCGACGCGGCGTGGCGCGACTACACGACGGGGCGTCCCGACACGGTCATCGCGTACGTCGAGGGCGGCATCAACTGGCACTCGCCCGACGCCCGCGACCTCGTCGACAAGGTCTACCTGAACAAGGGCGAGCTCCCGCTGCCGTACGGGTCGACGACCTACGACGCCAACCACGACGGCGTGTTCAACGTCGAGGACTATGCGCACGACCCGCGCGTGCACGACACGAACGGCAACGGCTACCTCGACCCCGAGGACCTGATCGTCGCGTTCTCGAACGGCAAGGACGACGACCACGACGGCTACGTCGACGACATCTCCGGGTGGGACTTCTACGACAACCAGAACGACCCCGCGACGTACGACAGCGCCTACGGCCACTCCGACAACCAGATGCGGCAGGCGGCCGCGCAGACGAACAACGGCTTCGAAGGCGCGGGTGTCTGCCCCGGCTGCATGATCCTGCCGATCAAGGCCGGCGCCGAGGCGCTCGACCGCACCGACGACCTCGCCCAGGCGTGGTGGTTCGCGGCGGACTCCGGCGCGTCCGTGATCGTCTCGGTCACCGCGGACCTCGGCTACTCGAGCTTCATGCGCCAGACCGTCGAGGCGCTGTGGCGCAAGGGCGTGATCATGGCCGAGTCGTCGAACGACTTCGACTCGACCGACCATCAGGGCGGCATGTTCTGGCCGCACGTGCTGCCCGGCAACGGCATCCTGTCGAGCTCGGCGGGCGTGCCGGGCACCGCGGCGAACGCGCTCACGACGAACTTCCGCGAACGCTCCGACCTCACGTCGTTCGGGACGCACAACATGTTCTCGGTGCCGACCCAGGGCGGGAGCACGTCGGAGTCGACACCGACGATCGGCGGCGCGGCCGCGCTCGTGTCGTCGTACGGACGCGTCGCGTCCGACCAGGGTCTGATCCACGGCGCGCTGAGCGGTCCCGAGGTCGTGCAGGTGCTGCGCGCGACGGCGTCCGACATCGACGACCCGACGCTGCGGTGGCCGGGCGCGCCCGGATGGGACCTCCAGTACGGCTACGGCCGGCCCAACGTCCACCGCGCGATGCAGGCGATCTCGACGGACGACATCCCGCCCGTCGGCTGGATCACGTCGCCCGACTGGTACTCGATCTACGACCCGACGGTGACGTCCCGCGTCCCGGTGCAGGGCCACGTGGAGGCGAAACGTTCCACCGGCTACTCGTGGACGCTGCAGTTCGCGCCGGGCGCGCAACCAACCGAGTCACAGTTCGTCACCGCCGGGACGGGTACGGGCACGACGCCGCGCGACACGACCCTCGGCACGCTCGACCTGTCGAAGATCCCGCCGTCGTTCTGGAACGCCCCGTACCAGGAGTCGCACACCAAGTCGCTGGAGGCCACCGAGCAGTACACGGTGACGATCCGTCTCCGCGTGACGGACGCGCACGGTCGTGTCGGCGAGGACCGGCGCACGATCGCGGTGCACCACGACCCCGCGCTGCGGACGGGGGCGCCCCTCCGGTTCGGCATCGGAGGCGAATCGCAGACTGCGCTCGTCGACCTCCAGGGAACCGGTCACCTGGCCGCGGTGTTCGGTGACGCCGACGGACGGGTCCACGCGATCGACCCGACGACGGGACACGAGCTCCCCGGCTGGCCCGCGCGCACGGACCCGACCGTCGTGACGAAGACCCACGCGGGCATCGACCCGGGCCACGAGTCGATCGTCGCCAGCGTCGCGGTCGGCGACCTCGACCACGACGGACACCTCTGGGTCGTCGCGACGTCGACGGCGGGCAAGGTCTACGTCTTCGACTCCACCGGCCATCGACGACCGGGGTGGCCGCTGACGATGAACCACGGCGTCGTACCGCCGCCGATCCCGCGTCCCGCGCTCCCGCACACGCGCCTGCCCGTGCAGGGCGCGACCGCGTCGCCCGTGCTGGACGACCTCAACGGCGACGGGCACCTCGACGTCGTGCAGGCCGGTTGGGACGGCTACCTGCACGCGTGGGACGCGAACGCGAAGCCGCTGCCCGGATGGCCGGTGCACGTGACGTTGCCCGCGGGCTTCACCCCGCCCGCCGGGACGACGATCGTGAACGACAACAAGCTCGACGCGACCGCGACGATCGCGGACCTCGACGGCAACCACCGTCCCGAGATCGTCGTGCGCAGCCAGTACAGCGCGATCACCGGTGACGGCATCCAACCCGGCGGCACGTCGTACCTCTTCGCCTACCACGCCAACGGCACGCCCGTCGCGGGATGGCAGCCGCTCGCGATGCCCGGGCTGCTCGAGTACTACGGCTCCGCGCAGGAGTTCATCACCGAGGGCTCCGACGTCCCCGTCGCCGCCGACGTGAACGGGGACGGCCGCGACGAGATCGAGTCCGCGCCCGTCTTCACCCCGCCGCGCCTGTTCGGCGGGAACGGCACGCTGATGACGACATACGGTTCGGACGCCGCCGCGACGAGCGCGTTCCTCTCGATCCTCGGCAACCGCGCGGGCCTGTTGACCGGCTCGGTCACGCCGGTCGACATACCGATCAGCTTCACGACGAGCGGCGTGTTCGGCCGCGTCGGCGGCGGGCCGTTGTCGTTCGTCGCACCCGCGACCAGTGCGGGCTCGATGGCCGCCGCGCTGCTCGTGCCGTCGTCGGGGTTCGGGATCCACAACCTCGACACGGCGTACGACGCCGCGACCGGCGCGCCACGTGCCGGCTACCCGACCACCTTGCAGGGCCTCGACTTCCTCGGCGCCGCGCTCGTGACCGACGTGAACGGCGACGGCAAGCCCGACGTCGTCGACACGACCGACTCGTCGGCGCTGTCCGCGCACGACGGCGCGGGCGCGCTCGTGACCGGGTTCCCCCGCTTCACGGGTGGCTGGGCACTGTGGTCCGCGAGCGCGGGTGACGTCGCGGCGAGCGGGACGAACGACGTGGTGGTCGTGACACGCGAGGGATACCTGTTCGACTGGAAGACGGCCGGCCGGGCGAGCGCGAACTCCGAATGGTGGACGTACCACCACGACGAGCACCGCACCGGCCGCTACGGCGTCGACACGCGCCCGCCCGGGACGCTGCGCGACCTGCGCCGCGCCGGCAGGACGGTGACCTTCACCGCGCCCGGTGACGACTGGTACGACGGGCGCGCGCTCGGATACCTCGTGCTGTCGTCGAAGGGGTTCTTCGGCGTGCTGTCGTCCGGACCGGCGGGGACCACGCAGACGATCACGCTGCCGGCCGGCGCGCAGCACGTCGGCGTCGTGGCGGTCGACGCGGCAGGGAACTTCGGCCCGCTCGTCCTCGCACCCGGCCCCTGAGAGAGACCTCATCGGTACTGTCGAGATAGCTGATAGGCTATCGGCATGGCAGCAGACCGTCCCGGACGCCAGGTCCTCAGCAGGGTCGACACCGGCGCGCTGGTCCGCGACGCGCGCCGGTACGCGGGCATCACCCAGGCGGAGCTGGCCCGCCGCCTGGGGACCAAGCAGTCGGTGATCTCACGGTGGGAGCGCGGCGCCGACATCCCGCGCGTCGACACGCTCGGGCGCATCCTCCAGGCGTGCGGCTTCGAGGCCGACCTCACCTTCCGGCGCCACGACGACGAGGACCGCACCCAGCTCGCGCTCAACCTCGCGATGACGCCCGCGCAACGTCTCCGGACCGTCGAGCACGTGTCGCGGTTCGCCGCGAGCGCCCGACGGCACGACCGAGCCAGTGCCTGAGCCGCTCCAGCCCGAGGCAATGCTGCGCGTGCTCGCCGAGCACGACGTCCGCTACGTCTTGATCGGCGGGCTCGCCGGCGTGCTCTACGGATCTTCGGCGCTGACGAACGACGCCGACATCTGCCCCGAGCGGTCGCACGAGAACCTGGTACGGCTCGCCGCGGCGTTGCGGCAGATGGACGCGCGAGTGCGCGCGCACACAGAGCCCGACGGACTGGCCTTCGCCTGCGACGCCGAGCTCCTCGCGCGTATGGCGATGGTGAACTGCACTACGCGCTACGGCGACTTCGACATCTCGTTCGTCCCGGCGGGGACGAACGGCTACGACGACCTCGTCGAACACGCGGTGCACTTCGACATCGACGGCGTTGCCGTGAAGGTCGCCTCGCTCGCCGACATCATCCGGTCGAAGGAGACCGCGAACCGGCCGAAGGATCACCGGACCCTGCCGATCCTCTACGCACTGCAGGACGAGATCGAGGGTCGTAGGGGCGGGCGATAGCACGCGCGACGCCTCGACGTCCGCGCCGCGCGTCAGCCCCGCAGCGCGCCCGGTTCGTCGAGCCAGCGGTTGAGCGCGACCGTGCGCGCGTTGCGGCACACGAGCACGTGCTCCACCGCGCGTCGGATGCGGCGCTGCTGCCCGGCCGTGATCGCGACCTGCCGGAGCAGGTAGTCCGCGGCCGCGCCGTGATCCTCCTCGGCGTACGCGTGGACCTTGAAGTTCTCGACGTCGATGCCGTAGTGCTCGCGCATCCCCTCGTACATCTTCTTCGCGTACCCGGTCGACGCGGCGAAGCGCTCCCCCGCCCAGCCGAACGCGGCGAGGCCCTCCTCGTACGAGCGACGCATGTAGAAGAGCGTCGTGAACACCGAGCCGATCGACTCCGGCATCGCGCGGTACGACAGCAGCTCGTCGTCGCTGATGCCGAGCTGCCGGGCCCACTCGATCTTCATGTCGACATGGTTCCGGTCGCCCGCGAAGCCGGTCTCGTCGGCGAGGTTCTGCAGCCAGTGCTGGAAGTGCTCGCTCGTGCCGAGGTCGAGCGCGTCGACGTCCGGCGCGTTCGACACGATCGAGCCGAACTCGGTCGTGTACCACTTGCCGAGGAAGTAGTACTCCTTGGCGAGCCGCTTCAGGAGCTCCATCGACAGGGTCCCGTCGGCGACGCGCTCCCACACGAGGTTCTTCTCGGTCGCGATCTCGGCCTGCAGCGCCTCGAGCCCGGCCATGAACTCGTCGACGGGCAACGCGCCCTCCGTCTCGGCACGAGACCCGCGAACGTCGACGAACTCCCGGTGCTCGGACACGGCACACCTCCGGTTGCTCCCCGCGGCCGCTTCGAATGTACGGCGGCCCGACGGCCGTGTCAGCCGGGGACCGGCCCACCGGGCCGGTGTACGCTTGAGGTGACGCACGTGTCAGCTTCAGCCGTGACCCGCGTGACCCGGAGGCAGCGATGACCCACGTCGACCTCGTCCAGCTCGCCGGCCACCGGGGTCGCCTGAGCGAGCGCCCCACCGTCGACCAGGTGACCGCCGAGGTCGTGCGCGGCGCGATGGAGACCATCTGCTTCGAGATGGCGACCTACGTCAGCCGCACCGCGACCACACCGATCCTCAACCAGAGCAACGAGCGCAACGCGACGATCCTCGACGCCAAGGGACGGCTCGCGGCGCTGTCGGTCGGCATCCCGCAGTTCATGCTGACGTCGACGTTGCCCGTGCGCTTCGCGCTCGAGTTCCTCGGCGCGGACGAGTTCCGCGAGGGCGACGTGTTCGTCGCCAACGACCCGTACCACGGCGGCGGGCACCTCCCCGACTACAACGTCTTCGCACCCGTCTTCGCGGACGACGCCGACGGCAACCGGCGCATGGTGCTCATCGCGAGCATCCAGTGCCACCACGGCGACACCGGCGGTGGTGTGCCCGGCGGTTACAACGTCACCGCGGGCGACATCTGGGGCGAGGGCGTCCGGTGGCCGGCCGTGAAGGTGATCGACCGCGGCGTCGAGCGGCGCGACGTGCTGTACGCGCTGCAGGCGAACAACCGCCTCCCCGACTACATCGGCGACCTGCGCGCGCAGATCGGCGCGGCGCAGCTCGGCGTCCGTCGCCTGAGCGAGGTGATCGACGCGTACGGCAGGCAGGGCGTCGAGGAGTCCGTCGACCACATGATCGACTACGCCGCGAAGCGCTTCCGCGAGGAGGTCGCCGAGTGGCCCGACGGCGTGTACGAAGCCGACGCGTACGTCGACCACGACCCGCTCGGCAATCCCGACATCCACCTGCACGTGAAGATCACGGTCGACGGCGACGACCTGACGATCGACTACACGGGCAGCGACACGCGCCAGGAGATCCAGGCGTGGTCGACGTTCGGCAACACGCGCGGCTACACGATCGGGCAGATCGCCTCGATGATGGACCCCGAGATCCCGAAGAACGAGGGCTTCTTCGACCAGATCAAGCTCGTCGTGCCGAAGGGGTGCGTGCTCAACCCGCACCCGAACAAGCCGGTGAGCGCGGGCACGCACCACCCGGGCGCGGACGTCGGCGAGGTGATCGCGGTCGCGATGCAGCACGTCCTGCCGGACAAGGCCGTGCCCCAGACCTACAAGACGGGCATCCCGACGATCATCGTCGGCCAGGACCCGCGCACCGGCGCGACGTTCACCGACCATTCGGCCGAGGTCTACGCGGGCTGGTGCAATGCGGCGAAGGGCATGGACGCGTGGGGTGCGCAGAACGCGAGCTTCGGCAACCTGTGGAAGGCGACCGCCGAGATCAACGAGAGCCTCTACCCGCACGTCCAGTGGAGCCGGGACTACCGCACGGACTCGGGCGGTGCGGGCCAGTGGCGCGGCCTGTGCGGCAGCCACTACGAGAAGGAGGTGCTCGTCGACGCGAAGGTCTACACGTACGTCGTCGGCATGAAGTACCCGATGCCTGGGATCTGCGGCGGCGACCCCGGCGAGCCGAACAAGATGGTGATCCGCTACGGCTCCGACGACCCGTTCGTCGTGCAGCACACCGCGGACTGGGTGCCGATCAGCGCCGGCCAGCGGATCATGTACGACTACGGCGGCGGCGGCGGTTGGGGCGATCCGCTCGACCGCGACCCGCAGGCCGTGCTCGACGACGTCCTCGACGAGTACGTGAGCGTCGAGGGCGCCACGCGCGACTACGGCGTCGTGCTGACCGGCTCGCTCGACGACCTCACGCTCGCGGTCGACGAGGACGCGACTCGGGAGGTCCGAACACAGCGGCGGACACATTCGTGAGCCGGATCGGAGCGGCGAGCGACCGCGGCCCGGGTATCCCGGGCCGCAGCGAGCGCGACCATGGATATCGCGTTGGCATCGACGTCGGCGGGACGTTCACCGACCTCATCTGCGTGACTCCCGCGGGTGAGGTCGTGCTCGACAAGACGCCGACGACGCCCGAGGACCAGTCGATCGGCGTCATGAACGGGCTGACGCAGCTGGCGGAGCGATTCGGCGTGTCGCTCACCGAGCTGTGCCGGGAGCTCGACATCGTCGTGCACGGGACGACGACGGCCGACAACACGATGATCGAGATGAACGGTGCGCCCACCGGGCTGCTCGTCACCGAGGGTCACCGCGACGAGATCGAGATGCGCCGGGTCCACAAGGAGGAGATCTGGGACCCGACGTACCCGCCGCCCGAGCCGATCGCGCGCCGCCGCGCGCGGATCCCGATCCCGGAGCGAATGAGCTTCGAGGGCGAGGTCCTCATGCCGCTCGACGAGGACGCCGTGCGCCGCGGGGTCCAGCGGCTCCAGCGGCTCGGCGTGCGCTCGATCGCGGTGATGTTCCTGTTCAGCTTCGTCAACCCCGCGCACGAGCGCCGCGCCGCGGAGATCATCCGCGAGGAGTTCCCCGACGTCGAGCACGTCTCGCTCTCGCACGAGGTGATGCCGCGCGGGCCCGAGTTCGAGCGGACGTCGACGACGCTCGTCAACGCGTATGTGGCGCCGCGCATCCAGTCGTACGTGCAGCGCCTGACCGAGAAGCTGCGTGCCGCGGGCTACGCGGGGCAGCTGCTCATCATGCAGTCGACCGGTGGTGTGATGCCGCCCGACTACGTCTCGCGGCGCGCGGTGTCGTTGCTCGCGTCGGGTCCGACCGGTGGCGTGATGGGTGCGACGCTCGCGGCGTCGAAGGTCGGCGTCGACCGGTTCGTCGCGGTCGACATGGGCGGCACGAGCTTCGATCTCTGCCTCGTCCGCCACGGCAAGCCCGAGATCAAGACCGACTGGAACTGGCGGTACCGCTACTACATCGGGATGCCGATGGTCGACGTGCAGAGCGTCGGCGCAGGCGGCGGTTCGATCGCGCGGGTGCGGCAGGGCGCGCTGCTCGTCGGCCCCGAGAGCGCGGGATCGCAGCCCGGGCCCGTCTGCTACGGCCGCGGTGGCACGCGCCCGACGGTGACCGACGCCGACGCCGTGCTCGGGTACCTCCCGGTCGACGGGTTCGCCGGCGGACGGATGCGTCTCGACGTCGACGGGGCGCGTGAGGCGATCCGGCGTGACGTCGCGGAGCCGCTCGCGCTCGACGTCGTCGAGGCCGCGTGGGGCATCGAGCGGATCGTCAACGCGAACATGGCCAACGCGACGCGCAAGGTCCTCGCGGGGCACGGCGCCGACCCGCGCGACCTCGCCGTCATCGCGTACGGCGGCAACGGCGCGGTGCACGCGTGGGCGATCGCGAACGAGCTCGGCGTGGACCGCATCCTCGTGCCGAAGGCGGCACCCGCGTTCTCGGCGCTCGGCGTGCTCGTCGCCGACTACGTCGTCGACATCGTGCGCGCGTACGTCGTGCCGCTGTCGCAGGTCGACCTGGGCCGGCTGCGCGGGTTGATGACGGAGCTGAGCGACGAGGCCCGCAAGGAGCTCGAACCGACCGGTTTGCCGGAGAGCCAGGTCGAGGTCGCGCTGTACGCGCAGATGTGCTACCCGGGCCAGAACTTCGACATGAGCGTGCCGGTCCCCGAGGGCACCTCGCTCGACGAGCCCGGCCTGCTCGACCTGATGGAGCGCTTCCACGACGAGCACGAGGCCGACCGCGGGTTCTGCTTCCGCAACCAGCAGCCGGTCCTGCGGGGCGTGCGCCTGGTCGCGCGAGGTGCGACGCCGAAGCCGTCGCACCTCGGCGAGACCGGTGACGTCGCCGATGTCGAGCGCGCGCGTCGCGGGACGCGACCTGCGTACTTCGGCGTCGAGTTCGTCGACACCCCCGTGTACGACGGCGCCGCGCTCGGTCCCGGTGCGGAGGTGCACGGCCCGGCGCTCGTCGAGGAGCCGTTCACGGTCGTCGTCGTGCCGCCCGCGTGGCGGGCCCGTCTCGACGAGCTCGGCAACTACGAGCTGCGCGCCGAGTAGTGCCTGTCTGGTTCGACGAGCAGTCGTACGCGGTCGTCCGCGCCGCGCTCGACCGGCTGATCCCCGCCGAAGGCGAGCACCCGGGCGCGGTCGCGGCCGGCGTGACCGACTACGTCGACGGGCTGCTCGGCGCGTTCACGTTCGACCCGCCCCGCATCTTCGCGGGCGGCCCGTTCTCGGGCCGACACGGCGGCGAACCGTCGTTCGCGCGCTTCACGCCGCTCACGCGGCTGCAGGAGCTCGCGTGGCGGACACGCATCGAGGGCTCGAACGGGATCGCGGAGCGCGAGTTCAACGGACCCGTCGTCGGGTGGCAGCAGCGCTACCGAGACGGGATCGCCGCGCTCGGCGACGACTTCTGCGAGGTCGACGGCGACGAGCAGGACCGCCGTCTCGCCGCGGTGCCCGGATTCCGTCACCTGCTGTACGAGCACGCGTGCGAGGGCGCGTACGGCGCGCCCGAGTACGGGGGAAACCGCGACGGGTCGGTGTGGGCGGCGATCGGCTTCCCGGGCGACGTGCAACCGCGCGGCTACACCGACGAGGAGGTCTCGGGCCGTGAGTGATCACGACTGCGACGCGGTCATCGTCGGGTCGGGTCCTGCGGGGTCGACGGTCGCCGACGTGTTGACGTCGGCGGGGTGGTCCGTCGTGATGCTCGAGAAGGGCGCCAACCACCTGTTGCACCTCGATCCGCCGTTCGGCGGCAAGGGCGAGATCACGAACGACGAGATCAAGTTCACGCGCCGCTGGTTCCTCGGACCCGACCCCCTGCTCGAGCCGCGCACGTACCGCCGCGCCGACGACGACGGCGATCGGCTGATGGTCGGCGAGGTCAACAACCTCCCGTCCACGCTCGGCGGCGGCGGCTTCCACGCCGACGGGAAGCTGCCCCGCTTCCGCGAGGTCGACTTCCACGCGCGGTCGGAGCTCGGCCCGATCGACGGTGCCG
>Ga0070741_10012150_pt1 | contig 15654 bp, 17 predicted proteins | sample Coa_R1_4_FD_66440 | JGI IMG/M metagenome (GOLD analysis project Ga0070741, IMG submission 66440) | Surface soil microbial communities from Centralia Pennsylvania, which are recovering from an underground coalmine fire - Coalmine... | ecosystem: Environmental > Terrestrial > Soil > Unclassified ...
CAGGCCGAGCGCGCGGGCCAGATCATCCAGCGCATCCGCGACATGGTCGCCAAGCGCGAGCCGACCCGCACCGCGCTCGACGTGAACGCGGTCATCCGCGAGCTCGCGCGGCTGGTCGAGCTGGACGCCGCGAAGAAGGGCGTGCGCCTGGTTCTCGACCTCGCGCCGGGCCTGCCCCTGGTGCGGGCCGACAAGGTTATGATCGAGCAGGTGATCCTGAATCTCGTCAAGAACGCCGTGGAGGCCATGGAGCAAACCGATCCGGAGCAGCGCCAGGTGACCATGCGGTCGGCCGTGAACGGCGGCCGCGCGGTCGAGATCGCGCTCACCGATCGCGGCATCGGCGTGCCGCAGGAGCTCTGCGACGGGCAGTTCACGCCGTTCTTCACGACCAAGCGCGACGGCATGGGACTGGGCCTCTCGATCTGCCGCTCGATCATCGAGTTCCACGACGGCCGCCTCGCCGCGAACCGCAATCCGCAGGGCGGCAGTACCTTCCGTTTCACACTACCGATGGCATGAACATGAGCAAACCGCTGATCTACATCGTCGACGACGACGACACTTTCCGCAAATCGCTGCAATGGCTGCTCGAATCGGTGGGCCTCGCGGTCCGCACGTTCACGAACGCGGCCGAGTTCCTCGACAACTACGTGCCCGGCTCGCCCGGCTGCCTCGTGCTCGACATCCGCATGCCGGGCATGAGCGGCCTGCAGCTGCAGGACCTGCTAGCAGGGCGCGGGATCGGCCTGCCCGTGATCTTCCTCACGGGCCACGGCGACGTGCCGATGGCGGTAGCCGCGGTGAAGAAGGGCGCGCTCGACTTCATCCAGAAGCCCTACAACGACCAGCAGCTGCTCGACCTCGTGAACTCGGCGCTCAAGCGCGACGCCGAGCTGCGCGAGCAGGAGGCGCGCAGCCACCAGATCGCGAGCCTGGTCGGCTCCATGACGCCGCGCGAGCGCGAGGTGATGGACGCGGTCGTCTCCGGGAAGTCGAACAAGATCATCGCCGAGGAGCTCGGCGTGACCATCAAGACGGTCGAGGCGCATCGCGCCCGCGTCATGGAGAAGATGGGCGCGGATTCGCTCGCGCATCTCGTGCATCTCGTGATGACCGCCCGCGGAGCACGCGTCACGACCTGAGCCGCGGAGGGCTCCGGAGCGTCCGGTATAATCGCCGGCGTGCCGGGTTAGCTCAGCTGGTAGAGCAGCTGATTTGTAATCAGAAGGTCGGGGGTTCGACTCCTCTACCCGGCACCATCGGGCGCTACTCCAGGTTGATGCCCGCGCTCAGCTTCTTCCAGTACTCGGTGTGGAACCCGTACCACTTCTGCAGGTCCTCGTAGGCGGTCTGCGCCGGGACGCAGAAGTCGACCGCGTACGCGTCGCGCACGGTCTTGCGCTTCGCGGCCTCGCTGAAGATGCCGTAGATCTCGCGCGCCTTCTCCTCCGGGAACCGGCCGACCGGCACGACCAGGTGGTGCCCGACGTCCATCTGGGCGAACGCCTGCGGGAAGCCTTCGCTCACGAGCGTGCGATAGCCGCTCACGGTCTTGGGTCCGGTGATGCCCAGGATGTTGACCGCGCCCTTGTCCTTCTTCTTGGTCCATTGCTCGGCTTCGCTGATGAAGCCGATGTGGAAGTCGGTATTGCCGCCGACCATGGAGAACATCGAGTCCGTGGTGGACTTGAAGGGGATGATATTGAGGTTCGGGAACTTCTTCTGCAGCTGCAGCGCGGCGAGATGCGTGGTGACGCCGAGCCCGCTCACGCCCACCGTGACCGGCTTGCCCGTGACTTCCTTCCAGTCGGTGTACTTGACGCTCGTCACGGCCATCGACGCCGTGCAGTGGTTGAACAGCTCCTGGAACCGGCCGAGGTCGTAGCTCTCCTTCGGATACACGTTGGGGCGGATGAAGAACGCGGTGCTGTGCGCGAGGATGGTGTTCGGCGTGTTCAGCACGTAGTTGCTGGCGATGGCGCCGCCCGCTCCGGGCCGCGCGTCGAAGACGAACTGGTACTTGTCCTGGATCGCGTTCGCCTCGACGGTCAGCGCGCGGTGATAGTTCGCGACGCTGTCCGCGATGTTGTACGCGTAGATGATGGTGATGGTCTCCCTGGCCTGCGCCGCGGCCGCGGCGCACAGCAGGACGAACGCGAAGAGCGCTCTCGACATCGTTTTCTCCCTTGGTTGTGAATGATCAGGATCGCGGCGGCTTGCGGACCTGGAACTTCGCGAGCACCTGCATCAGGTTGCGTCCGTCGCCGGTCTGCATCGAGCCGAGGATCGTGCGCACGAGCTGGCCGGCCGCCTGCTCGCGTCCGCCCCGGCGCAGTAGCAGGCTCTGCGCGAAGCGCGCCGAGAAGCACTCGTCGTTCAGCCCGAGCGCGCGCCGGATGCGTTCCTTGGCCGCCTCGACCTGGCCCTGCATGGCGGCGACCACGGCGAGGCCCCCGTGCGTCTCGGCGAAGTTGCGGTCGAGCTCGAGCGCCCGGGCGAAGCTCGCCTCGGCGGCAATCGTGTCCTGCCGCAGGATCTGGCACCACGCGAGCGCGTGCCAGGAGCCGACGTGCGTCGGCATGTTCTGGACGCCCGCGGCGAGGCTGGTCTCGGCGGCCGCGAGATCGAGCCCCAGCATCTGCGCGAGGCCCTGGCCGACCCAGGCGCGGCCGCTGCGCGGGTTCTTCTCGAGCGCGCGGCGGAAATAGCCGGTGGCCTGCTCGACGTCCTCCTCGCCCAGCGCGGCCGTTCCCATCGTCACGAGCGCGTCGGGCACCTCCACGCCGAGGTCCATCGATTTGCGCGCGGCTTCCTTCGCCTGGACCATCTTGTCGGCGTCGACGTAGAGCGTCGAGAGCGCCGCGAGCACCGGGGCCTGCCGCGGATCCTTCTCGAGCTGGGCCTCGGCGTACGCGATCGCGGCGTCGATCTGGCCGAGGTAGTGCAGCGCGCGCAGGTAGAGCGCGCGGATCTCGGGCACGCGATCGGCGTGCACGAGGACGAGCTCCAGCTCCTGCTTCGCCTCCGCGTACTTGCCCTGCGCGAGCAGGCAGTAGGCGAGCCGCACGCGCGGCTCCGGCTCGCTCACCCTTTCGACGAGCGAGCGGAACGTGCGCTCGCCCTCGGCGGCGTCGCCCGCGGCGAGCTCGAGGCAGCCCCTGCGATAGATGAAGTAGGGATCCGAGGGCAAGGTCGACAGCGCGCGCCCCACCCATTTCATGCCGCGCTGGATCTCGCCGACCTCGAGCGAAAGGTCGATCGCCCGCGCCAGCAGCTGCGGATTGTCGGGATCGGCGTCGAGGAAAGCGGCGCAGCGATCGAGCGCGTCTCGCGGATTGTTCGCCATAGCGACGGTCACCATAGTCGGCGGCGCCTTTCCCAGGAGACGGCGCTCGCCTCAAGCGCCGATGCTACCAAACGTTCTGCCGGCTGGAACATGTATCGCCCGGATCCGGTCCGGCTAAGCAACGTCAGAAAAATGAAAGTCGCGCCGCGCGCCCGCTTCCGACTCACGCCATTCCGCGTAAGCGCAGACGCGACAAAGAAAAACCCGGTCTTCACGCGAACCGCGCGCACGCACATGCGCCTGTCATTTTCGACAGTAGACACGCAAATCCCATGTTGTGAAAAATATCCGTGCGGCCAGAAAAATGTTTAGCCAGGCGAAAAGCCGTCAGCATTCCGCCCCTGCAGGGCGCGACAGAACAAAGGGAGCAGAAGCAGTGACCGGCGATTTCGCAGCGCAGCTGCTCGCGCAGATGCTTTGGACGGCCGTGCTCATCTCCGCGCCGCTGCTCGGCCTGACCCTGATCGTCGGCCTCGTCATCAGCATCTTCCAGGTCGTCACGCAGGTCCAGGAAGTCTCGCTCGTCTTCGTTCCCAAGATCCTCGCGGCGGTGCTCGCGCTCGCGGTGTTCGGCCCGTGGATGCTGAGGAAGCTCGTCGGCTTCGCCGCGAACCTCATCGGCAGCATCCCCGGCTACTTCTGAGACGCGCAATGTCGCTCACCCTGGACACCGGCTGGCTCGTGGTCGTCTTCCTGATCTCGCTGCGGCTCGGCGCCCTGTTCGTGCTCGCGCCGGGACTCGGGGCGATACAGGCGCCGGGCCCCTTCCGCGTGTTCCTCGTGGTCGCGCTCGCGGCGGCGCTCGTGCCGCTCGTGCAGATCCCGGCGTCCGCGCAGGCGATCGCGGGCTCCCCGGGCGCGCTGCTCTCGTCGGCGCTGAACGAGCTCGTCGTCGGGGCTCTGCTCGCGTTCGGCCTGTTCGCCGCGTTCGGCGCCTTCATGATCGCGGGGCGCGCAATCGACGTGCAGATCGGCTTCGGCGTCGCGAGCCTGCTCGACCCGGTGTCGCGCACGCACGGGCCCTTGCTCGGCACGGCGCTCAACCTCGCGGGCCTCGCCGTGTTCCTCGCGGCGGACGGGCACCATCTGCTGCTGCGCGGGCTCGCGCTGTCCTTCGAGCGGGTGCCGCCCGGGGGCGGGCTGCCCGGCTTCGACCTCGGCGCGATCGCGGCGCAGTTCGGCGTCGCGTTCTCGCTCGGCCTCGCGATCGCCGCGCCGGTGCTGGCGCTGCTGCTGATGATCGACCTCGGGCTGTCGGTGATGTCGCGCACCATGCCCCAATGGAACGTCTTCTTCGTATCGATGCCGGCGAAGATCTTCGCCGGTCTCGCGGTGCTGGCGCTCTCGATCCCGCACCTGGGACCGGTGATGAACCGGCTGTTCGCTTCCGTCTTCCGGTTCTGGGACCAGGTGTTGCCCTGACATGGCCGAGCAGCAGGAACAGGGATCGGAAGAGGCGACGCCGTTCAAGCTGCGCGAGGCGCAGAAGCGCGGCTCCGTGGCGAAGAGCATGGACGTCAACTCGCTCGCCGCGATCGCCGTGCTCGCGGCGGTGATCGGCATCTGGGGCAAGTCGCTCGCGCGCGACCACCTGGTGCTGTCGCGGCACGTGATCGAGTTCGCCGGCCGGCTCGAGTTCTCGCCGTCGAACGTCCTCGCCTGGCTCGGGACCGTCGGGTGGGCGGCGCTCGCGGGGCTGCTGCCGCTGTTCGTGCTGCTCATGGCGCTCGGCGTGCTCGCGAGCCTGCTGCAGACCGGACCCGTGTTCAGCACCCAGCCGCTCAAGCCCGACTTCAACCGACTGAATCCCGTCGAGGGCCTGAAGCGGCTGCTCTCTAAGAAGCTGCTGTTCGAGTCGATCAAGGGCGTGCTGAAGATGGCGCTCCTCGGCACGGCGCTCTACCTGGTGATCTCGCGCACGCTGGAGTCCTTCAGCCTGATGACGCAGGTCGACCCGCGCGGCCTGCTGCCGGTGCTCATCCACGAGGCGATGCGCGTGATCGCGGCGCTGCTGCCGCTCGTGGCGCTCATCGCCTTCGCCGACTTCGCCTGGACGCGCTGGGACTTCCGCGGCCGCATGCGCATGAGCCGGCGCGAGCTGCGCGACGAGGTGAAGCAGCGCGAGGGCGACCCGCGCATCAAGTCGCGCATCAAGGAGCTGCGCCAGGAGATGCTCAAGCGCGGCAAGGCGCTGAAGCGGGTGAAGGACGCCGACGTCCTGATCACCAACCCGACGCGCCTCGCGGTCGCGCTCGTCTACCGCAAGGGCGAGATGAGCGCGCCGCGCATCGTCGCCAAGGGCGCGGGCGACCTCGCCGCGGCGATGCGCGCGCTGGCGCGCAGGAGCGGCGTACCGATCGTCGAGAACCGGCTGCTCGCGCGCCGGCTGTTCCGCGCGGCGAGCCTCGAGAAGCCGATCCCGGAGGACACCTACCCGGAGGTCGCGCGCGTGCTCGCCTGGATCTACGCGGCGCGCGGTCCCGCGGCCGCCGCGGCCGGGGGCGCCCCGTGCTGAACACGCTGCACCGCATCGTCGGACGCCACGCCGACCTGGTGCTGGTCGTGCTGATGGTCTGCATCCTGATCGTCCTGTTCACGCCGATCCCGCCGCAGCTGCTCGATTTCCTGATCCTCGCGAACTTCTGCTTCGCGCTGCTGCTGCTGCTCCTCACGTTCTACATGGAGAAGCCGGTCGAGTTCTCCACCTTCCCGTCGCTGCTGCTGATCGCGACCCTGTTCCGCCTGTCGCTCAACATCGCGGCCTCGCGCCTCATCTTCTCGAGCGCCGACGCCGGCAAGGTGATCGCCGCGATCGGCTCGTACGTGGTCGGCGGCAACTACATCGTCGGCCTGATCGTGTTCGTGATCCTGGTGGTGGTGCAGTACGTCGTCGTGACCAACGGCGCGCAGCGCGTGGCCGAGGTCGCCGCCCGCTTCACCCTGGACAGCATGCCCGGTCAGCAGATGAGCATCGACGCCGACCTCAACATGGGCTTCATCGACCAGGCCGAGGCGCAGCGCCGGCGCAAGAACCTCGAGAAGGAGGCGAACTTCTACGGCGCCATGGACGGCGCGAGCAAGTTCGTGAAGGGCGACGCGATCGCCGGCATCATCATCCTGCTCGTCGACATCGTCGGCGGCCTCGCGATCGGCATCGCGCAGCTCGGCATGCGCTGGGACGAGGCGCTGCAGACCTTCACGCTGCTCACCATCGGCGACGGCATCGTCACGCAGGTTCCCGCCCTGGTGATCGCGATCGGCACCGGCATCATCGTCACGCGCTCGGCGTCGGACGACCGCCTCAGCGCCGAGATCACCAGGCAGGTGCTGTCGTACCCGAAGACGCTCGGGCTCGTCGGCTTCGCGCTCTTCGGCCTGATGGTGCTGCCGGGCATCCCGGTGGTCCCGGTACTGCTGCTCATGGCCATCGCGTCGATCGTGGGCTACTTCGCGATGCGCGGGGCGGCGGCCCGCGCGCCGGCCGCGAAGGCCGAGGCGAAGGCGCCGAAGGGCGAGGGCGACGAGCTCTACGACATGCTCGCCATCGAGCCGATCGAGGCGCGGGTCGGGCAGAACCTGGTCCCGCTGCTCGGCGGCGACGACCACCTGCTGATCGAGAGGATCTCGGCGTTCCGCAAGCAGTACGCGCTCGACTTCGGCTTCGTCGTTCCCAAGGTGCGCATCAAGGACGAGAAGAAGCTGAACCCGAACGCGTACCAGATCTGCATCTTCGGCGTGAGCTTCGCGCAGGGCGAGCTGCTCGCCGACCGCACGCTCGCCATCCACCCCGGCGCCGAGCGGCGCAAGCTCCCCGGCGTCGAGACCAAGGACCCGACCTACGGCTTGCCCGCCGTGTGGATCACCGAGGAGCATCGCGGCGCGGCGCGCTCGGCGGGGTACACGCTGGTCGACCCGACCACCGTGTTCATCACGCACCTCTCCGAGGTCGTGCGCCAGAACGCGGCCGAGCTGCTCACGCGCTCGGAGACCGAGCGCCTGATCGCCCGCGTGCGCCAGTCGCAGCCCGGGCTCGTCGACGAGCTGGTGCCGACGATCCTCACGCTGTCGGAGGTGCAGAAGGTGCTGCAGAACCTGCTGCGCGAGAAAGTCCCCGTGCGCAACCTCGAGGCGGTGCTCGAGGTGCTCGCCGACTACGGCCGGCAGAAGAAGGACGCGGACGTGCTCACCGAGCTGGTGCGCCAGAAGCTCGGCTCGGTGATCTGCCAGTCGCTCGCCACCGGCGGCTCCGAGCTGCACGTGCTCACCTTCGATCCGGCGGTGGAGAACGCGATCGCCTCGAGTCTCAAGTCGGTCGAGGAGCGCACCACGCTCGTGCTCGAGCCCAAGTTCGCCGAGCAGATCGTCGGGCGCATGGCGGCGCAGGTCGAGCGCATGATGAAGAGCAACATGCTGCCGGTGCTGCTGTGCGCGCCGGAGCTGCGCCGGCACGTGCGGCAGGTCACGCAGCGCGTGATCCCGCACCTCTCGATCGTGGCGCTCACCGAGGTGCCGAACAACGTGAGCCTGCGCTCCTTCGGCGTGGTGACGGTATGACGCAGCCCGATCTCATCGCGCTCGTCGGCTCCGCGCTCTCCGGGGCCGGAGCCCAGGGCGGCTCCGAGGCCGACTCCTTCCGCGCGACGCTCAAGCTCGGCGAGATCATCCGCGGGCGCGTGATGCGCAGCCTGGGCGAGGGGCGCTACGCCGTCAACTTCCAGGGGCACGAGCGCGTGGTCGACAGCGCGATCCCGCTGCGCACGCAGGACATCCTGCACGGGCGCGTCGTGGCGGTCGGCGACCGCGTCGAGCTGCAGCACGTGCGCACCGAGGCGATGGCGCGCGCCGGCGCGCCCCAACAACCGGCCGCCCAGGCGGGCGCCGGCGGCCACGCCGAGCTGCGCGCGCTCGTCGCGTCGTGGCCCGCGGCCGAGCAGGCCGCGCTCGCGCTGCTCTTCGTCGGCGCGCAGAGCGAGGACGCCGCGCTGCTCGCCGCCCGCGCGGTCGCGAGGTCCGGGCTGCCGGGCTCGGCGGCGCTGGTGCAGCTCGTCCAGGCGGCGCTCGCGCCGCGCGGCGCCGAAGGCATCTTCGCGCCGCGCTCCGAGGCGGTCGCGCTCGCGACGGCGGCGCCGGCGCCTGAGCGCCCGGGTTCGGAGTCGCCCGCGGCCGCCGCCGCTCTCGCCGGGATGCTGAAGTCGAGCTTCGACGCGAGCCGCGCGGGCGCGGGCCGCCCCGCGGACGAGCGCGCGCGGGCCGCGGCGCCCGAGGACGAAGCCTCCGATTCGACGGCCGACTCGGCGCTCGCGCGCGAAGGCTCCGGCGCGGCGACGCAGGACGACGTCGCCCGCGCCTTCTTCAACGCCCAGAGCGGCGGCTCGGTCTCGCATGCCGTGACCACCATCCCGCTGATCGTCGACGGGCGGCTGGTCGAGCTCGACATCGCGATGTTCGGCGAGCCCGGCCGCGGCGCCGGCGCCATGCCGCACGGGCACGTCGTGATCGAGCTCGACACCGAGCGGCTCGGGCACCTGCACATCGACGCGCAGCTCGTGGGCGCGCGCGTTCAGGTCGGGATCGCGAGCGACCGAGCCGAGGCCGCCGATTTCATCGCGCAGCACGCGCCGGCGCTGCGCTCGCGCATCGAGGAAGACGGCTGGGCGGTCGACGGACTTCGCTACGAGGTGCGCGAGCCGGGCGCCATGAACGCGGCTGCGAAGGTCGTGCTCGAGCACCGGCTCTCGGCCGATTCCCTGAGTCGCCTGATATGAGCGCGGCCGCGAGCGACCTCACCCGCGTGGTCGGCCTGGCGTACGAGCCCGGCGAGGGCCTGCCGCACATCGTGCTGAAGGGCGCGGGCCCGCTCGCCGACGAGGTGCTCGAGCGGGGCCGCAGGATCGGCGCGCCGGTCGTCCACGACCGCGAGCTGCTCGACCGATTGTTCCGCCTGCCCACCGACAGCGAGATCGGCCCGGAGCTGTTCCGCGTCGTCGCCGTCATCCTCGCGCACGTATTCGCGCTCAACGAGAAGAGAAAGGAAGCCCCCCATGGTTGACGCGATCGGCGCGGCAGTCGCCGCGATGACCAACGACCTGTCGCGCATGAACGTGATCGGACAGAACCTCGCCAACGCCTCGACCACGGGGTACCGCCGCGAGCTGGCGGTCGCGGCGCCGTTCCAGGACGTGCTCGCGACCGGCGCAGGACACGCGATGACGACCGCGATGCCGGGCCGCATCGACCGCATCGCGGACTTCAAGCCCGGCATGCTGCAGCCGACGCGCAACCCGCTCGACCTTGCCATCGAGGGCGAGGGCTTCTTCGAGATCATGACCGACGCCGGACCGCGGTATACGCGCCAGGGCAACTTCCGGCTGGACGCGGTAGGGCGCCTCGTGACCGAGAGCGGCTCGCCGGTGATGGGCGACTCGGGCGAGGTCGTGCTCAAGTCGACCCAGGTCAGCATCGACGGCCAGGGACGCATGCTCGAGGGCGACCGTCCCGCGGGACAGCTGCGCATCGCGCGCTTCGCCGATCCGCAGACGCTCACCCACGTCGGCTCCGGGATGTACGCGATGGGCGACGGCTCGACCCTGAAGACCGACGGCTACGCGCGCGTGCGCCAGGGCTTCCTCGAGGGCTCCAACGTCAACTCGACGCAGGAGATGGTGAAGATGATCGAGACCGTGCGGCACTTCGAGACGGGACAGAAGGTGATCCAGGCCTACGACGACATCCTGTCGCAGGCGCTCAACAAGCTCGGCGAATTCTAGGAGGAGACCATGATCGATTCTTTGTACATCGGAGCCACCGGGATGGCGGCGCAGCAGACCAACGTCGACACCATCTCGAACAACCTCGCCAACGCCAACACGCCCACGTACAAGAAGTCGCGCGTCGTGTTCGAGGACCTTCTCATGCAGCAGGCCGCCGCCGCGGGCCAGGCGCCCGGCACGACGGGGCTCGGCACGGCGCTCGCCGCCTCGGGCAAGATCTTCACCGACGGCGAGCTGGTGAAATCGCAGAACGCGCTCGACGTCGCGATCCGCGGGCGCGGCTTCCTCGAGGTCGTCCTGGCCGACGGCTCGTCGGGCTATACGCGGAGCGGCACGCTCCAGGTCAACCGCGACGGCGTGCTCACGACCGCCGACGGCAACGCGCTCAAGGCGTCGATCCAGATCCCGCCCGACGCGAAGGACGTCGTGATCGACGCGAACGGCAACGTCAGCGTCAGCCTGCCCAACCAGACCGACCGCGAGCAGGTCGGGCAGCTCGAGCTCGTGAACTTCATGAACCCCACCGGGCTGAACCCGATCGGCGACAACCTCTACGCGGCGACCGACAAGTCGGGCGATCCGGTCCAGGGCAAGGCCGGGGACGACGGCTTCGGCACGATCGCCCAGGGCTTCCTCGAGGCGTCGAACGTGAACTACGTCGACGAGCTGGTGAATCTCGTCGTGGCCCAGCGCGCCTACCAGGTGAACGCCAAGGTGATCCAGGCCTCCGACGACATGCTCAACATCACCAACAACCTGAGGCGCTGAGGCGGATCGATCGTGCGCACCGCCGCCCTCCTCGCGCTGCTCGCGCTCGCCGCGCCCGCCGTGTCCGCGGCCGACGCGCTGACCGCGGCCGCGCGCGCGCACCTCGAGCGCGCGCTCGCCCCGGGCCACGAGGAGCTCGTGATCGAGCCCGTCCCGGGCCGCGGCCTTCCCGCGCTGCCCGAGGGCGACGTGACGCTGAAGACGCGCGGCTGCGGACGCGAGACGCCCGCGCGGCGCATGTGCGTCTGGGTCGACGTGCTGGCCGGCGGCGCGCGGCGCAGCTCGGTCGCCGTGTGGTTCCAGGTCGAGGCGCGCCGCAAGGTCCAGGTGGCGCTCGAGGCGGTGCCCGCGGGCGCCGCGTACGACCCGGCCGCGTTCGCGCTCGAGCTGCGCGACGTCGCCGTGCTGCGCGGAGCGCCGTTCTCGCCGGCCGCGCACGCCGGCCCGCTGCGCGTGCGGCGCCCGCTCGAGCCCGGCGAAGTGCTGCTCGATCACGACGTCGCGGCCATGCCCGCGGTGACGCGCAACCAGGAGGTGACCATCCGGCTGCAGACCGGAGGCATCCTGGTCGAGGCGCCCGGCGTCGCGCTCTCGGAAGGCGGGCTCGGCGCGATGGTGCGCGTGCGCAATCCGAAGAGCGGCGAGATCTACCAGGCGCGCGTCGTCGACAGCGGCGTGCTCGCCGTGACCTATTAGGAAGGAGGGCAACCATGCGTATCCGCGTTCCCCTGGCCGTCGCCCTGGCGGCCTTCGCTCTCACCGCAGCGGCGGAGAGCCTGTACCAGCCCGGCCGCTACCAGTCGCTGGTCTCGGACCGGCGCGCGTACCGCACCGGCGACGTGCTCACGGTGCAGGTGTACGAGAACTCGAGCGCGCAGAGCACCGCCGACACGACCACGAAGAAGGACGGCGCGCTCAACCTGTCGCTGAAGACGCCGGCGATCAACAAGGCCGCGGGCGCGCAGATCACCGAGGACTTCAGCGGCACCGGCCGCACGCAGCGCAGCGGGCGCCTGCTCGCGCAGTTCACCGTGACGGTGCAGGGCATCGACCCGGGCGGGCTGCTGATCGTGAAGGGCCAGCAGGTGATCGACGTCAACGACGAGAAGCAGGAGATCAAGCTCGAGGGCAAGGTGCGGCCGATCGACATCGCCGACAACAACACCATCCTGTCGACGCGCATCGCCGACGCCAAGATCAGCTACATGGGCGACGGCGTGCTCGGCGAGAAGGCGCGGCCGGGGATCCTGACCCGCATCCTCACCTGGCTGGGGATCCTGTGAGAGCCGCGTTTTCGATTCTGGCCGCGCTCGCGCTGCTTGCCGGCGCCTCGGCCTGGGCGCAGCGGGGCGACGGCGTGCGCATCAAGGACCTCGGCCGCATCGACGGCGTGCGCGAGAACCAGCTGGTGGGCTACGGACTGGTCACCGGCCTCGCCGGCTCGGGCGACTCGCTGCGCAACCGCGCGACGCGCCAGTCGATCGCGAACCTGCTGTCGCAGTTCGAGCTGTACGTGCCGAACGACCAGGTGCAGAGCCGCAATGTCGCCGCGGTCATCGTGATCGCGAAGCTCCCGGCGTTCGCCTCGCCGGGCGAGCGCGTGGACGCGACGGTCACCTCGATCGGCGACGCGCGCAGCCTGCTCGGCGGCACGCTGCTGCTCACGCCGCTCAAGGGCGCAGACGGCGTCGTGCACGCGCTCGCGCAGGGGCCGCTCTCGGTCGGCGGCTACAAGTACGACCTGAACGGCAACGTGGTGCAGAAGAACCATCCCACGGTGGGCGCGATCCCGGGCGGCGCGACGGTCGAGCTCGCGGCCGCGACCGAGGTGCTCAAGGGCGACCACCTCAGCTTCATGCTCGCCGAGCCCGATTACACCACCGCGAGCCGCGTCGCCGACTCGCTGAACGCGACCCTCGGCGCCGGGAGGATCGCGCAGGCGGTCGACGCCGGCCGCATCGACGTCGAGGTGCCGGCTCCCGATCGCGCGCGCCTGGTCGCGTTCATGACGCGCATCGAGAACGCGACCATCGAGCCCGACCACCGCGCGAAGGTCATCGTGAACGAGCGCACCGGCACCGTGGTGTCGGGCGGCGACGTGCGCATCTCGCGCGTGATCGTCTCGCACGGCGACCTGAAGGTCTCGATCACGACCGATTACCTGGTGTCGCAGCCGGCGCTCGTCAGCTTCACCGGGCCGGGCGTGCGCACCGCGGTGGTGCCCAAGACCCGCATCGAAGTGCAGGAGTCGGAGGGCGAGGGCGGCGGGGTGGTCGAGGCGAGCAACACTGTCGCCGACCTGGTGCGCGCGCTCGCCCGCGTCAAGACGCACCCGCGCGACATGATCTCGATCCTGCAGGGCATCAAGGCGGCCGGCGCCTTGCACGCCGACCTCATCATCCAGTGAAGAAGGAAAGGACCCAGGGATGGATACCGCACTCACCGGCGTGACCGGCTCGCTCGTCCGCATGGCGCTCGACGGCCTCGGCGTGCGCCAGCTCGCGACCGCCAGCAACATCGCCAACGCGGGCACGCCCGATTACGCGCCGCTGCGCGTCGATTTCGACGGGCAGCTCGCCGACGCCATGCGCGAGGCCGCGCGCGGCCGCAGCCCCGACGCGGCGCGCCTGCTGCCGACGGTGACTTCGGATCCGACGCCCGGCGCCAAGGTGCAGCTCGACCTCGAGGCGGCGCAGATGGCGCAGGACGTGCTGCATTACCAGGCGCTGCTGCGCGCGCTGCGCGGGCAGATGGACCTGCTGCAAACCGCGATCAACGACGGGAGGAAATGATGGACTATCTGGCCGCATTCGCAATCAGCGGTTCCGGCATGGCGGTCGAGAAGCTGCGCCTCGACGTCACCGCCGTGAACCTCGCCAACGCCAACAGCTCGAAGAGCGCCGACGGCACGCTGTTCCGGCCGCTGCGCGTCGTGTCGGGCATGCGCGCCGACCCGCGCTTCGAGGCGGCGATGGCCGCCTGGGGCGTGCAGCTCGGCGGCGCGCAGGTGCAGGACGTGCGCCCGACCGACACGCCGCCGCGTCAGGTGCTCGAGCCCGGTAACCCGGACGCCGACGCCCGCGGCTTCGTCTCGTATCCCGGCATCAATCCCGTGTCCGAAATGACCAACCTCATCACGGCGGTCCGCAGCTACGAGGCGAACGTCGTCGCGCTGAACGCCGCGAAGGTCATGGCGCAGAAGGCGCTCGAGATCGGGGGCTCGCGATGAGCATCGAAGCGGTGAGCTTCATCCCCTCCGCGACCGCGCAGGCGATCGAGTCGAAGCTCCCGGGATCCGCGGGCGGGACCGGGACCGCGCCCGCCTCGGGCTTCGGCGACTGGCTCTCGCGCGAGATCGCGCAGGTCAACGACAAGATCCAGAGCACCGACAAGCAGGTGCAGGACCTCGCGCTCGGGAAGGCGGGCAACCTCCACGACGTGATGATCGCGCTCGAGGACACGAAGCTGTCGTTCCAGCTCATGGTCCAGGTCCGCACGCGCCTGCTCGAGGCGTACCAGGACATCCTGCGCATGCAGGTCTGAGGAGCCGACATGGCCAACGCAAGGGAACGCTGGAACGCGCTCGGCGCGGGCGCGCGGCTCGGGATCGCCGCCGCGCTGCTGGCGGTCGTGGCGCTGTTCGTGGTCGCGGGCCTGTGGATCATGCGCGACGACTACCAGGTGCTGTTCACCGACCTCGATCCGCAGGACGGCTCCGCGATCGTCGCCGAGCTCGACCGCATGAAGGTGGCCTACCGCCTCGCCGACAACGGCCGCACCGTCCTGGTCGACCGCGACTCCGTGCACAAGACCCGCCTGAAGATCATGGGCGGCAAGGGCGCCCCGGTGAAAGGCACGGTCGGCTTCGAGATCTTCAACAACAGCGACTTCGGCATGACCGAGTTCGCGCAGAAGATCAACTACCAGCGCGCGCTGCAGGGCGAGCTCGCGCGCACCATCATGAGCATCGACGAGGTGAAGCACGCGCGCGTGCACCTCGCCTTCCCCGAGGGCGGGCTGCTGAAGAAGAACACCGCGCAGCCGAAGGCCTCCGTGACGCTCGCGCTGCGCGGCGACGCCCGCCTGCGCCCCGAGCAGATCGTCGGCATCCAGCGCCTGGTCGCGGCGTCGGTGCCCGAGATGGATGCGCAGGCCGTCACCGTGCTCGACCACCAGGGCGTCGCGCTGAGCCGCCTCGCGGACGAGCGCGACGACGCCGGGGCCTTCAGCGGCCGACTCGAGCTGAAGAAGAGCATCGAGGTGTACCTCACGAAGAAGGCGATCGAGGTGCTCGACCGCGCGTTCGGTCCGGGCCAGGCGATCGTCAGCATCGACGTCACGCTCAGCCAGGACAGCGTGAAGACGACGCGCGAGGACGTCATCCCGTTCGCGCGCAAGGACGGCGAGTTCGCCGGCGCGGTCACGCGGCGCCGGACCAACGTCCAGGGCTCGCCCGCGCCGCGCGGATACGAGGTGCAGGCGACCGCCGATCTCGCGAAGCAGTCGCCGCAAGTCGGTTCGCAGCTCTCGACCGTCGAGGTCGAGTACGAGAACGGCAAGCAGGTGGAGCAGGTGGTCACCACGCCGGGCAGCATCAAGCGTCTGAGCGTCGGCGTCGTGCTCCCCGGGCGCGTCGACCCGCAGCGCATCCAACGCGTGTCGGACATCGTGTCGATGGCGGTCGGCCTGCACCGGCAGCGCGGCGACGCGATCGCGGTGCACGCGGTCGAGGACCTGCTGAGCGTGCGCGCGAACCCGGCCGCCGCC
>Ga0070741_10012151_pt1 | contig 15653 bp, 16 predicted proteins | sample Coa_R1_4_FD_66440 | JGI IMG/M metagenome (GOLD analysis project Ga0070741, IMG submission 66440) | Surface soil microbial communities from Centralia Pennsylvania, which are recovering from an underground coalmine fire - Coalmine... | ecosystem: Environmental > Terrestrial > Soil > Unclassified ...
CGAAGCGCGTCAGGTCGAGAAGCAGGGGAAGCCGACGATGAAGATGGTGGCGACGGAGTCGGACATCTCGTCGGACCAGGTGTTGCTGATCGAGCACGCGCGCGACCGGCTGCGCTCGAATTTCGACGAGGCGCAGAAGTGGTACAGCCGCGCCTATTTCGCGCTGCGCGACGGGCGGACAGGGATGGGAGCGGAGATCGCGCGTTATCCCGAGGACGTGCTGGCGATCTGGGAGTACCTCGAGCGCAGCGTGCCGCTGTCGACGATCAAGCGCGTCATCGATCAGGCGAACAGCCGAAACCAATGAAATCGGGTTCGGGCTGCAGTTCGATGCCGAACTTCTGGTGCACGCGGCCCTGAATCATCCGCGCCAGTTCGAGGACTTCGCGCGCGGTGGCGCCCCCGCGGTTGATGATCGCCAGCGTGTGCTTCGAGGAGGTCCCGGCCTTGCCGTGCGTGAATCCCTTCTGAAAGCCCGCGTGCTCGATCAGCCACGCCGCGGAGAGTTTCACCTGATCGCCGGCCGGGAAGTGCGGCATGTCCGGCAGCCTTGCCAGCGTCTCCGGCGGCACGATCGGATTCATGAAGAATGAGCCGTCGCTGCGCGTGTCGGGGTCGGCGGGATCGATGACCATCCCTTTTCCGCGCCGGATGGCGATCACCGCGTCGCGCATCTGCTGCAGGCTGACGGCCTGTCCGGCGACTCGCTGCAACTCGGGATAGCGCGCGGCCGGCGCGCCGCCGGGCGTCAGCCGGAAGGTGACGGAAAGGACAATCGCTCGCCCCTTCGACGCTCCCTTGAACACGCTCGTGCGATAGCCGAACCCGCATTCGGCGTTCGTCATCCAGCGCGTGCGGCCCGTCGCGCGGTCGAGCGTCTCGACGCGGACGATCGTCTCGCGAACTTCCTGTCCGTAGGCGCCGACGTTCTGGATCGGCGTCGCCCCCGCAGTTCCCGGGATCCCCGACAGACACTCGACGCCGGCCCACCCGTTCCGGACGGCCATGGCCACGAAGCCGTCCCACGGCTCGCCCGCGGCGACGTTGACCACGACCGAATGGCGATCCTCCGATTCCACGTTGATGCCGCGCAGGTCGACGTGAAGAACGATGCCGTTGAACCCCTCGTCGGAGATCACGACGTTGCTGCCGCCGGCGAGCACCAGCAGCGGCTCGCCGTTCGTCGCGGCCCACTCCACGGCTTCCCGGATGTCATCGACCCCGGTCGCGTGCACGAAGTATTTCGCCGGACCACCGACGCCGAGGGTGGTCATCGGCGCGAGGGGGATATCGCGCTGCAGCCGCATCAGCATCGCATTGTGCACCATGGCATGCCACAATACGCGCCCATGTCAGACATGGCGGCGGCCGAAAAACAGTGGTTTGGTCACCCGCGCGGACTGGCGACGCTTTTCCTCACCGAGATGTGGGAGCGCTTCAGCTACTACGGGATGCGCGCGCTGCTGATCCTCTACATGGTCGGCTCGACGCAGAAGCCGGGGCTCGGATTCGGGGAGAAAAACGCCGCCTCGATCTACGGCGCGTACACCATGCTGGTGTACCTGATGGGCATTCCCGGCGGATTCGCGGCCGACCGCTGGCTGGGACACAAACGCGCGGTACTCATCGGCGGGATCATCATTGCCTGTGGGCATTTCAGCATGGCCATTCCCGGCCTCCCGTTCTTCTTCGCCGGACTTGGATTGATCATCATCGGCACCGGGCTGCTGAAACCGAATGTCAGCACGATCGTCGGCACGCTCTACGCGCCCGAGGACACGCGCCGCGACGCCGGCTTCTCGATTTTCTACATGGGCATCAACCTCGGGGCGTTCATTGCGCCGCTGGTGACCGGATGGCTCGGACAGAAGATCAACTGGCACATCGGATTCGCGGCCGCGGGCGTCGGCATGACTCTTGGTCTGATTCAGTACGTCGCCGGATGGAAGTATCTCGTCGCGCAATCGGAAGGAAGGAGCGCGCAAAAAGCGGTGGTCGAGGACGTCGTCGCGCCGAGGGAACGGTTCACTGTTGCCGATTGGGCTCGGATCGGCGCGATCTGCATCCTCTCCTTCTTCGCCCTGATGTTCTGGGCCGGATTCGAACAGGCGGGATCGAGTTTGAATCTGTTCGCCGATCGCGCCACGCGCCTGACGATCTTCGGCTTCAACTATCCATCGAGCTGGTTCCAGTCGGTCGAGCCGCTTTTCGTCATCGTTTTCTCCCCGGTCTTCGCCTGGCTCTGGATCCGCCTCGGACGTCACGAGCCCTCCAGCCCGGTGAAATTCACCTTCGGCCTGATCCTGCTGAGCCTCTCCTTCGCGCTGATTGTTCCCGCCGCCCGTGCCTTCGAGCACAGCGGGCAGCGAGTCAGCCCATGGTGGCTGATCGGTTTGTATTTTCTGCAGATGACCGGCGAGCTTTGCCTCAGCCCCGTGGGACTGAGCATGGTGACCAAGTTGTCGCCCGCGCGCGTCGTCGGCCTGATGATGGGCATCTGGTTCCTGGCCTCCGCGCTGGGCAACTACGTGGCAGGTTGGGTGGCAGGCTTTCTCGAGAAACGGACGTTTTCGCAGGTCTTCATGGTCGCCACGCTGAGCGTCGCGGCGGCAGCCGTGGTTCTGCTGCTGCTGGTACCGGCGATCAAACGGATGATGGGCGGGGTGCGATAAGGGACGCCAGTTAGACCGCGTCACGCGCGCAAGGGAGCAAAGTCACTGCCCGGCGCTGCCGGCCGGCAAGTCAGTGCACCACAACCAGATCGCACCGCCCTCATGTCCCATAGCCCGGGAAACATGCGTGAACTTCGTTGTCCCGTGGACAGCCCTTTCGACGTCAATTGGATCGAACGCTTCATCTTCTTCATAACAAGCGGCATCCTTCGGCGATGGGTGACGAAGAGGTCAACGCGTTTCTCAGCAGCCTCGCGATCGATGACCACTGACGACGAAGCGCCACATGGGCTTCCGCGAGGGTGAAGGTGATGAGTCGTCGATGCCTGCAGCCCAACAATCAGCCGCGAGATGCGATCCGAGCTGTTCGCGACTGGCTGAGTAGTAACCGAACAACGATCCAGATGCCAGGTGGAAAAGCAATCTACGAACGTTACGAAGGATTTCGAGCCCAATTGCCGATCCAGGCCAGCGCTGTCCGCCTCGATTACAAAGAGCTTACCTTTGGGGACTACACCGCTGCTCACAACTCGCCGCCGCACCGGACGCGGCGCCGTACGCTGGATCCTTGCTACCGCCCGCGCCACACCGGCTTGCGCTTCTCGATGAAGGCGTTCAGCCCTTCGTTCGCGTCCTGCGTTTTCATCAGCTCTTCGAGGTAGAGGCGCTCGACGGCGGCGAGGCGATCGTCGAAGTCCGCATTCTGCGCGAGACGGAAGGCGCGCTTGGCCATGCGCAAGGATGAGGCGCTCTGCCTGTACAGCTTCTGCAGCCACTCGTTCGCGCGCTGGTCGAATTCGGCGGCGGGGAAGACGGCGTTGGCGATTTGCGTCGCGTCGACGCTCTCGCCGGTCAGCAACAGCTCGAGTCCCTTGCGCGGCGGGAGCTGGCGCGAGAGCTGATAGGCCGCCACCGGCGGGAAAACGCCGAGGTTGATCTCCGGCTGACCGAACTTCGCGCGGTCGGAGGCGAGGACGAAGTCGCAGGCCAGCGCGAGTTCGCATCCGCCGCCGAGCGCGGCTCCTTTCACCAGGGCGACGGTGATCACATCGAGCTTTGCCAGGATACGGAAGCAGGCGTGAAAGCGATCGAGCATGGTCGCCACGCGATCGCCGAGATGGTCCTGCACGCTCGCCCCGGCGGAGAAGGCCTTCTCGCCTGTCGCACCGATGATCAGGCAGTGGCGGTCGTTGTTGACGCGGCCCAGCGCGTCGCGAAGCTCCTCGAGCATGGCGATGTCGAGGATGTGCAGGGGCGGATCGTTCAGCGTGATGTGCCAGGCGTTCGCGTCGGAAATGAATTCGATTTTGGACATCGCCGCGAATCTTATCGTGCGGGATGCGGCCGCGGCGGTTTCGGCAGGGGCGAGGCTGACCAGATCTCGAGCGAGTGGTCGGTGAGGATATAGAACGAGCCTGCCACCGCGGTGACGAATCGGGCGGTCGAGGGCGTGGGGAAGGATGATGCCGGCGTCCATCCCGGAAGCGTGAATCGCTGCGGCGCGAACGTGCGGCCGGTGAACACTGCGCAATTGCCATCGACGCGCAGATGCTCATCGGCGAGCGTCACTGTCCCGTCGCTGCTGTATGGTCCGAGGATGTCGGCCCCTCTCACCAGTCCCGCCTCGCTGTATGGAGTGAGCGTGTTGCCGAGGACGTAGAGCGTGCCGTTCGCGTACGAGATCGCCAGCGGCGATTGCGCTGCGGCGCTGCTGACGATCGCCGGATGAAACGGATCGGAAACGTCAATCACCCGTACCTCGGAGGGGATGTCGGTGATCGCGTACGCCCGGTTGCCGCTGATCGCTACGTCGACGATCCCCCCGGTCATCGAGGTTGTTTGATTCGTGCCGTTGAACACCAGAGTCTTTTTCTCGCATGCGCCGCTCGTGCAGCCGCGGATGAGCGAGACCCACGCCGCGCCGTTGACCGCGTCGATCGTCAGCGCCTGCGCGTCGCTCCCCTCGTTGATCTGCGCTGTTCCGCGCAGAGATCCCTCCGGCGTCCACAGGCCCACGGTCATGTTGCTGCCGACCGTGAATACGCCGCTGTCGTCCGCCGCGAAGTCGACCAGTCCCGCCAGGCGGATCGATCCCCGGTAGCGCATCGAGGTGCTGAAAATGTCGATGCCGCGATCGTCGCCGAGATAGATCCGCGTCGATGTCGCCGCGATCTTCTTGTAGAACGCGTTTCCGTTCGGCGGAAGGTTGCGTGACGGCAATTGTGCGAGGCGGTCGAGCGCGATTGTGGCCACATCCGTCGATGTTGCAGCCACCGCCACGGTCGATCCCTCCGGTATGTGGACGGCGATGCCCTGCGAGGGGAGCGTCACGTCGGTGAACGTGCGCGCCCGGGTGTCCCAGACGCGCAACGTCGCGCCGGTCAGCTCGAGCAGTGTGTTTGCAGACAGGAGAAGCTGCCGCGCGAGGACGTCGTTCGATTGCGGCAACAGCGACGTGCTGCCGGCCGCGAAGTCGACGATGGAGATCCCTTGAAATGTCTGCAGCGCCGCGACGGTCCCGGAGAGCGTGACCGCGGTGGTGGGAAGACCGGGAAGACTCGCCGTCTGCGGACTGCCCGGAAACGACGCGTAGTAGGCAAGCTGTGTGGTGCCGTCGTCGCGCGCGTCGGCGAGGACGATCGCGTTTCCGGAGCGCGCGATCGACGATGGCCGGAGCGGGACCGCGACCGGCTGCGGGACAGGCGTCGCCTGCGCGAAGTCCGCGGAGGACAAGGTTCGATTCGCCAGCACCGCGTAGCCGGTTGTTCCGATCAGCACTCCGCCGCTTACCGCCGCGGGGAACGTCGCCGAAGCCACCGCCTGCGGAATCGTGGATGTGAGCGTCCAGAGCGTCATCGATGAGCCGGAGGAGGTGAGCAGGAATCCGTTCCGGCCGTCGAGGACGACGTCGGCGCGCCCGCCGTCCCACGAGCGCGCCTGCACCAGCGAGGCGTTGAACTCGGTCACGCCGGTGGCGCTGCCGGCGTAGAACTTGTCGCCGGTTGAAAGGATCGAAGTCGCGCCGGCGAACGCGGTTCCGCGCAGGGGCGGCTGCGTGAACGTGCTGAGATCGTACGTCGCCAGTCCGATGTCGCCGGCGGCCGCGTACAGCCGCGGACCGGCAATCGCGAGCGCGTTGATGCGGTTGATGGTCCCGCCGGTCGGAGGGAGATCGTCGCGGAAGATGTCGATCGGGTTTCCCGGCCTGGTCAGATCGAACCCGCGCAGCGTGCGATCGCCGCCGGCGACGAAGACGGTGCTGTCGGAGATCGAGGCGACCGCGGCGGCGCCGACAGGAAAACTCCCCGCGTTCGTGGTGCCGATGAAGATGGTCGTCTGCAGCGTCGATGAGACATAGAGCTTCCCGTTGACCGCGTGCACGGCGATCGCGTTTGCGGGAGCGGTGATCGTGGCCAGCGGCTGCAGCGTCGTCAGATCGAATGATTCGACCGACGTGTCGCCGTCGGCCGCGAACAGCGCCGATCCGACTATCGCCAGCGAGCTGACGGCCGTCTGCGACGTGTGGAAGACCGCAGGCGTCTTCGACAGATCGAGCAGGTCGTATTGCGCGATTCCGTTGCGCGTCGCGGCGAAAAGCGACAAGGCAGCAACGGCGATGTCGTTGAGCGGCGCTCCGGCGTCGACGGAGCGCACCACATTCAGCGTTTGTCCGTTCTTGCGAACGACGTAAAGCGTGTTCCCGCTGCCGACGTACGCGGTGCCGTTCGTCGCCCGGACGATGCGCGTCGTGCCGGCCAGCGCGAGCGATGTCGTCAGGCGCGGTGGATCGACGCTCCGGTCATACACCGCGATTCCGTAGGAGGTCGCCGCCCAGAGGTCGTTGCCGTCGACCGCCACGTCGAGCATCGACAGACGAAAGGGATCACTGAAAACCGGCGACTGACTGCATTGCGGGAGGGCGGGGAGGGCGAGGAAGATCGCGATGACGACCGCGATGCGGTTCATCGTTCCGAAGTCGCCCACACGTCCAATCGTACCGGAATGTCGTCGTTCACGGTGACCAGAAGATTCTTCGGAACATCGATCCCGAAATCGGGCATGTGCACGGTGAACAACGCCGTGGCGTGGACGCGCCCGTCGGGAATCAGGACCACGCGCACGGGAATGGTCATCCGCCTGGTCACGCCGTGCAGCGTGAAGTCGCCGGTGACGCTGATGTCCACCGGCTGGTTCGGCTCGATCGATGCCGGAGCGGCGACGCTCACCGATTTGAATCGCGAGGTCGGAAATTTCTGCGTCTCCAGGAATCGCTGCCGCATCTCGCGATTGCGCAGTGAATTCGCCGTGTCGAGCGAGCCCATGTCGACCGTGACGTCCACTGTCGATGACGCCGGATTCGCCGGATCGGCCACAATCGTCCCGCTCACCTTGTTCGTTTTGCCGTCGAAAGCGTCGTAGGTGTCCTCGGCGTGGAACTCCGCGACGCTCTTGCCGTCGGGCTTGATCTGGTAACTGCTCGAGTCCGCCAGGAGCGCGGAGGCGGTGAGAAGGCATCCCACGACGGCTGCAAGTCGCATTTTTACAAACTACAACAAGTCAGGCCTTGCCGATTCCAGCAAGCTGTAACGCTTTGCGAACGTAGGAGGGGTGGGGAAGGTCGCAGAGGCGATGCGGGTCGATCCATTCGTAGCCGTTGGCCCTTCGCCGTTGGCCGGTAACCGCGAAAACCGAGAAGGTGATCCGTCGATTCGTGACGCTGTGTCGAAACGAGCCGAGGTCACTCCGGGAAGGAGGAACCGGGAAACGGCAACTTCGCAACAGCAAACCATTCCCATGCGGCAGGTGAAACATCCCGCCCATCAGCCGCCCCGAATGGCGGCGCATCAGGATCCGTCCGCGGCGATCGGAAACGATGAACAGCGGGATGCGCAGCTCGCGAGTTGCCGGCTTCGCGCGCGGCGCGATCCGCGTGCGGCCGGTGGCGAAGGCGCGGCAGTCCTGACGCAGCGGGCATCGATCGCAGGCAGGTTCGGCCGGTTTACAGATCAGCGCGCCGATCTCCATCAGCGCCTGGTTGCACATCCGCGGAGATCTCGCATCGCGGACGAGACGCTCTGAGGCGCGCCAGGCGGCCTCAACTGTTCGTGCCCCGCAGAGCCTGGCGAGAAGACGAGCGATGTTGCCGTCGACGATCGGCGCGGGTTGATCGAAGGCGATCGAGGCGATCGCCCCCGCGGTGTAGCGTCCGATTCCCGGAATGGTACGCAGCGCGGCGGCCTCGGCCGGGAGCGAGCCGCCGAACCGATCGCGGACGGCGATCGCGCCGTCGCGCAGCATCCGCGCGCGCCGGTAATAGCCGAGGCCGGACCAGGCGGCGGCGACCTCATCTTGGGAGGCCCGTGCAAGGTCTTCGATGGTGGGGAATTGCCGGAGAAAACGTTGGTAGTAGCGCAGCACGACCTCCATACGCGTCTGCTGGAGCATCACCTCGGACAGCCACACATGGTATGGATCGTACATGGAGCGCCACGGAAGGGCGCGCTGATGTTTTCGGAACCAGCGTTCCGCGTTGCGGCTGATGGTCATGGAAGAGCCGGCCACCGGGGGCTATTGTAGTATTGAGGTTTCCGAGGAGACCGATGGAAGACCAGATGCAGCCGCCGCAGGCGGAGACGGAACAAGGCAAGTACGTTTACTGCATCATCAAGACGGAGACGCCGCGCGAATTCGGTTCGGTTGGGATCGGCGGGCGAGGCGACCGCGTGTATACCGTTCACTACAAGGAGTTCGCGGCGGTGGTGTCGAACTGCCCGCTGATCGTCTTCGATCCGACGCGCGAGAACGCCCTGGCGCACGAGCACGTCAACGAAGTGGTGATGAAGGACTTCACCGTTCTGCCGATGAGCTTCGGGACGGTGTTCCGCACGGAGAACGACATCAAGGAGTTCCTCAAGGGCACCTACGACGCGCTGAGCGACGTGCTGCAGAAGATGGACGGCAAGATCGAGTTCGGCCTGAAGGTGAACTGGGACAAGGACCAGGTCATCAAGGACATCGAGCAGGAGAACGAGGAGATCCGCAGGCTCAAGGAAGAGATTCAGTCGAACACATCGACATCGACGTATTTCTCGCGCATGCAGCTCGGGCGGGTGGTGGAGTCGGCGTTGCAGGCGAAAGCGGATGCGTTCGTGAGCGAGATCTACGAATCGCTGCGCGACGCGGCGATCGCCTCGCGGTCGAACAAACCGATCGGCGACAAGATGATCATGAACGCGGCGTTTCTGGTCGAGCGGGAGAAGACAAAAACGTTCGACGATCAGATCTCCGAGATTGCCAAGAAGTACGAGAACAAGCTGTCATTTCTCTACACCGGGCCGTGGCCGCCGTATAACTTCGTCAACATCCGGTTGAAGCTGGAGAGGACGGAACGGTAGTTGCCGGCCACCGGCAACCGGCAACATGCTTTTGATCGACGACATCCTCCTGGCCCCGATCAAGCTCCCGATCGCGGGGTTCAACTGGATCCTGCGTCAGATCCAGCGCATGGCCGACGAGGAGCTGCTCAACGACCAGCCGTGGAAGGAGCGGCTGATCGAGCTGCAGATGATGCTCGAGGTCGGCGATATCACCGAGGAGCAGTACGCGGAAGAGGAGAAGAAAGTGTTCGCCGCGCTGCGCGAGATCCGCGCGCGCCGGGAGGCGATCGCGCGGGAGATGTCGGGAGACGAGGGGGAGGGAGGGATCGGGGTGTATACGGGGTATGGCGAACGATGAACTGGCCGGCACCTTCAACGCGCTTTCGTCCCGCCGCGTTCTCCTGTTCGGAGGCAAAGGGGGCGTAGGAAAAACAACGCTCGCCGTCGCCGCGGCGCTGCACCTCAGCGCGTCGAGGAAGACGATCCTCTTCAGCACCGATCCGGCCTCCAATCTCGCCGACCTCTTCGACAAGCGACAAGCGACAAGCGGCAACCTGCAGATCGAGTCCCTGCAGGCGGAAGATCTCTACCGGAACTTCCTGAAAGAGAACCTGGCAAATCTCCTCGAGCTGGGCGATCGGGGGACGTATCTCGACAAGGAGGAGCTGCGGCGGTTCTTCGAGCTCTCGCTGCCGGGGATCGACGAGCTGATGGCCTGGATGCGCATCGGGGAGCTGGCGGAGAACAATCCCGACGCTATAGTAATCGTTGATACAGCGCCGACCGGCCACACGTTGCGCATGCTCGGCGCGGCGGAACACTTCCGGCAGTTCGGTGCGGCGCTCGACGCCATGCAGGAGAAGCACCGCGATCTGGTGCGCCAGCTCACGCGCCGCGAGGCGCGCGACGCGCTCGACGACTACATCCGCGACTTCGAAGAGCGCGCCCGGCGCCGCCGCGAGCTGCTGACCGATCCCGCCCGCGCCGCGTTCATTCCCGTGCTGCTATCCGAGCCTTGGGTCGTGGAGCAGACGAAACAGTTGATCGCCGCGATGGAGATCAATGTCCCGCTGGCCATTCTCAATCGCGCGATCACCGATCCCGATTGCGACCGCGATCGGATATTGACGAAGCGCGATGATGCCGCGCGCCAGGCGCTGGCCCCGCTTCCCGTCGTCGATGCGCCCCGATCGTGCGTGCCGCTGGATTCGCTCGAACGGATTCGGGGCCTTTGCGGTCCGGCGCCTCGGCAACGCTTGCAGGGTGGCGGCAAGCCGCCGCGCTCCGAAGGCCTCCTTCCCCCAAGGCGCCTCACCTTTCTCGCCGGCAAGGGTGGCGTCGGCAAAACGACCTGCGTCGCATCCATCGCCCTGCAGCTTGCTGCAAAACGCAGGGTCACGGCGCTCTCGGTCGACCCGGCGCACACGCTGCGCGACGTCTTCGCGCACGAGAAGCCTCCCGCGAACCTGACGGTCGAATTCATCGATACCCGCGAGAAGTGGCGCCGCTTCCGCGACTCCCTCGGCGAGGAGATCGAGCGCGCGGTCGGCGCGCTCGCACCCAAAGGAATGCGCATCGCCCACGACAGCGAGGCCATGCAGAAGCTGGTGGAGATTGCCCCTCCCGGCGCCGACGAGCTGTTTGCCATCACCCGCCTCGCCGATCTGATCGCCGACTCGTCGCGGGAAGCAATCATCGTCGACACCGCGCCGACCGGCCACTTCCTGCGGCTCATCGATCTGCCCCGCACCGCGGGAGAGTGGGTGAAGGAGTTCATGCGCATCCTTCTGCGCTATCGCGAACTGATCCCGCCCGGCTCGCTCGGCGAGGAGCTGATCCGCGCCTCGCGCGCGCTGCACTCGGTGGAAAATACGCTGCGATCGAAAGACTGCGGCGTCATCGTCGTCAGCCGTCCCGAACGCATCGTCGTCGCCGAGACGAAACGGCTGATCGGGGCCGTGCGCCGGCACGGGATGACCGTCACGGGTACGATCGTCAACTCCGTGACCCCGGAGAGCGACTGCGCCTGCGACCGCTCCATGCGCGCCGCCGAGCTGAAGGCCATCGCCGCACTCGGCTCCGCCACGCTGATCGAGCGCCGCGACGCCCCCCCGGTCAAACTCGCTGAACTCACGGCTCTGGTTCCGCTAGAGTAGTCGCGTGGCGGCGCAAGTCCTCTACGTCTATGCCATCGCCGGCGCGGATCATCCGATGCCGGTGCGCGCCGAGGCTGTGGACGGAACGGATCGGCTCGCGATGGTGCAGGGGAACGGGCTCGGGGCGTTTTATACCGCGGTCGATGGCGCCGGTTTCTCGCAGGCGGCGATCGACGCGCGCTCGAACGACGTCGAATGGCTCGGCGCGATCGGCTACCGGCACCAGGCGGTGATGTCCGCGCTCATGCGCGGCGGGACGATCATTCCCCTGCGCGCGTTTACGCTGTTCGCTGACGAGACGAGCCTCCGCCAGCACCTGCTCGATCATCGCGGCGAATACATGGCCATCCTGCAACGGCTCGGGGGAAAAGAGGAATGGACCTTGCGGATCGAGTTTCAGCCGGAGACGTGGAGCGAGGCAATCACGCGGCGCGTGGAGAGTCTGCGGAGATTGCGCGCCGAGATGGACGGCGCGGCGTCCGGAAAGGCGTACCTTTTGGGAAAGAAACTGGAGGAGGAGAAGAAGAAAGCGTCGCGCGAGGCCGAGCAGCAGCTCGTCTCCGAGGTCGAACAGGCGGTCATGAAGACACTGGTGTGCGAGACCATCTCGGAATCGCGCCTGCAGCGCGGCGGCGCGTTCCCGCAGATCAACATCCTCGCCAATCGCGACGAGGAGGCACGCCTCCAGGAACTGCGCGATGAGCTGAATCGGCGCTATTCCGGCGACGGAGTTGCAATCGTGCTGACCGGACCGTGGCCGCCGTACAGCTTCACTGGAACGATGAACTCGGACCGATGAACGATGAGCCAGGAAACTGAAGAGATCACCGTTCTCGAGACGCTCGACCACTTGCTCGATCGCGGTGTGGTCATCGCCGGTGAGGCGACAATTTCCATCGCCGACGTCGATCTGCTCTACCTCGGCCTGAACGTCGTTCTGGCCAATGTCGATGCGCTCAAGCGCACGGGAAGGCGATGAAATCGGTGATCATCGGAGCGCATCTGCATCGGACCGACATCGAGCCGGAAGCCGCCGCGATTCCGGTGGCCGGTCTTTTTCTGAGCGCGATCGAGGTAGCGGACGACCAGCCGCTCGGCGATCGCGATCTGCTCCTGCGCGTCGCCTCGGCGCGGGCGCGGCTGCTCGATCGCGCGACGTTCATCGCCATCCGCTACGGCTTCTCCGTGCACACCCAGCAGGAAGCCGCGACCAAGTGCGTGGACCGCATCGACAGGTGGCGCGAGTTATTGAGCGCGCATCGCGACGAGGTGGAGATGACCTTGAAGGTCGCCGCGTCCGCTCCCGCGACGCGCCCCGACCGCCACGCGTTCGCCAGTGGCGGCGATTACCTCCGCGCGCTTCAGCGGTCGGCGCGCGCGGTCGATGCCGACCCCTCGTTCCGCGCCGCGGTGGAGCGGCTGCTCGTGCCGCTCGCGGTGCGCTCGCGCTGGTTGCGCGAGACTTCGTCGGTCGAGCTGGCGATGCTGGTGCGTCGCGCCGATCTCAATCGCGTTCGCGACGCCGGGGAGCAGTTGCGCTCCGAATTTCCGGCCGTTCCGTTCCTTCTCTCCGGCCCCTGGCCGCTCGAGGTGTTCGCCGATGATGATCACCAATGAGGAAGGGCGGCTGCGCGAATCGCTGACATTTGCCGAGCCCGCCATCCCCGCGCGGATCTCCGCCGATCCGGAGGCTGTCGAGAACGGTCTGGCAAAGCTCGTGCTCTCCATCATCGAGCTGATCCGCCGGCTGCTGGAGAAGCAGGCCCTGCGCCGGATGGACGCCGGCAACCTCACCGAGGAGGAGATCGAACGCCTCGGGACGGCGCTGATGAAGCTCGAAGAGAAGATGGAGGAGCTGAAGGACGTGTTCGGGCTGACCGACGACGATTTGAATCTGCGGCTGGGGCCGGTTCGCACGTTGGAGTAAACGTCTTGACGCAACTCGTGCAAGACACTAAGGTTCGCGACACATGGCCATCGAGCAGCGGCAGCCACAGGGGCTTGTCGACATCCTTGACAAGATCCTCGACAAGGGACTGGTCGTTGCCGGAGACATCAAAGTCTCACTCGCCAATGTCGAGCTGCTGACGATTCAACTTCGGCTGGTGATCTGCTCGATCGACAAGGCCGAGGCCATCGGAATCAACTGGTGGCGCTCGGATCGGTTCTATTCGGGGGAAGCGAAGGGAATCAGTGCCGGAGAGTACGACGCGTTGAAACGGCGGATCGCCGATCTCGAACAGCAAATGAGCGTGCAACGCGCTCCGCAGCGAAGGCCGGAGCCGAGGAAAGGGAGGTAAGCGATGGCAGTCGAACGAGCACCCGGCGGCAGCAGCCTCATCGACGTACTCGATCGAATTCTGGACAAAGGCATCGTAGTCGACGCCTGGGTCAGGATCTCCCTGGTGGGCATCGATCTGATCACGGTCGAAGCGCGCGTGGTCATCGCCTCGATCGACACCTACCTGAAGTATGCCGAGGCGGTGGGCATCACGCCGATGGTTTCGCGTCCGGCGCTCGGGCCGGGCGAGGCGGAGACCGGAATTCCGTCGACGCCCTCTCCGGCGGGAGCGGTCCGGCGCTGAGCCGGATATCAGCGGACGTAGCCGAGCGATTTCAGGTTTCGGTAGTACTCCTCGTTCACCTTCAGGTTTTCCGTGCGACTCTGTCGCTGGCCGTACGTGGAGATGCGCGCCGCGGCGGTGGCCACCAGCGGCCGGCCCGGCATCTCCGACGATGCGGGGAAGCCGAGCAGCGCGCAAAGGGTCGGTGCGACGTCCCAGACCGATCGTGGCTCGGTCGTGAGGGGGAACGTCGCGGCCACGACTCCGCGGCCGCTCTGGCGATCGCCGGGCATGCCGGTCAGCACGACGTCATAGCCGCGGGCGCGGAGCGAATCGACCGCGGCGCGGATGCCGTCGAGCGCGCGCACCGATTCGGCCAGCTCACTGGATGGATCGAGCCTCAGCCGGTTGAGGATGATGTCGAGTGCCGGCAGGTACACGGTTGCAAACCGCGGATGCGTTCGCACGATCGCGCCGGTCATGCGCTGCAGCGCGCCGCTGTCGACCTGCAGCGGATCGCCGTGCGCCGCGGTGAAGATCGATGCCTGGGCGATCGACTCCAGCGTTCCGGCGCGCGCATCGTCGGCCGTCCACCAGTTGACCGCGAGCGACGGAACGCCGCGCGCGGCAAAGATCTCCCAGACGAAATCGCGGCGGCGGACCGTCGGCGGCAGCGGCTCGCGCCGCGCGAGGCCGATGGCCACGGCGAAGCTTCGAAGAGCGACATCGTCGCGCGACAGCGCCTGGATCACGTGCGCTCCACCGCGAATGTGCACCCCCTCGACCGAGTGCACGCCGTGGAGGCGCGGAGCAACGCCCGTCCCGAGCGACGCCCACCGCTCGGCGGTCGATCCGCCGCGAATCGGCTCGACCGCCGCGATCGTGGCGAACTCACGCGTCAGGTCCGAGCGCGCGCGAAGGATCTCGAACGTCAGCCCGTCGGCGGCGATGAGCGCGATCCGGCGCGATGTGGGAGTGGTGACCACCTGGATCGGCGGCTCGGGGGCGCGGTGTTCCTGCGCCGCGTACGCGGGAATGAAGAGGAGGGCCGTCAGAATCGCGGCGGCAATGGCCATCGGCATGCCACGCGATTTCTGATGAATGGCCGGTACGCGTTGAAATTCGTAAATCGAGAATGAAAGGAGCGCCGCGGAGACGGTGATGCTGGCGATGAGAAAAAAGAGGACCACCAGGGCGAGCCCGCTGAGGAACTCCGCGAGCGACGGCGGGACGTCGAAGCGATACCACCAGACCACGATCGGTGCGCTGAGCAGTGCCGCGGCGGCGAAGCCGATGCCGAGGAGCGCGCGCGGGGTGTCGATGACCAGGGCCGGGCGGAGTTTCAGGACCAGAGCCACGATGATCAGCAGAACGAAACCGGCAGCGAACGCCGTCGCGCCGTAACAGAAAGCGACGGCCAGCGTCTCCCACGCGCCGAGAGGGTGATTGCGAAACAGCATGATGGTCACCATCGGCAGGAGCGCGAAGGCTCCGATCAGCAGCGCGGCCTTCGCCGCCACCACGGCGAGCTCCATCCAGAACGTGCGCGAGCGCCATGGGTCGAGCGCGAACCACCGCTCGATGCCGTGGGACAGATAGCCGCGCTGTTTGAGCTGCTCCCTCAGGTCGTCGACCGGCACCGGGGGATCGTACCGCAAGCCGCCGCACTCCGAAGACAAGGAATATCAATACCTTAGGAACGTTCTAAGTTCCTGCGACGTCCCCGATGGAATCCTCCGCCTCGACACCCGTGTCCAATGCGCCCCCGAAAAAGGGCGGGATCTTCGCGCGTCTGTTCGCCGTGTTGCTGATCGCCGCGGGCGCGATCAAGGCCATCGCCTACTTCGTCGTGGAGTCGATGCGCGGTCTGGCCGTGAATCCGTT
>Ga0070741_10012152_pt1 | contig 15651 bp, 19 predicted proteins | sample Coa_R1_4_FD_66440 | JGI IMG/M metagenome (GOLD analysis project Ga0070741, IMG submission 66440) | Surface soil microbial communities from Centralia Pennsylvania, which are recovering from an underground coalmine fire - Coalmine... | ecosystem: Environmental > Terrestrial > Soil > Unclassified ...
GGAGAAGTCTTCGAACGCAATGTCGAACTTGGCGTGCAGCGACTTATAGAACGCAGCGGAGGTCGCCGCGTACGCGCGCACCGTCGCGTCCGGCGGATCCTCGTACGCGATGTCGTGCTTCGTGCCCCAGCCGCTCATGTGGTATGCGAGCACGACGTTCGGCGCGAGCTGGTTGCGCAGCGTGATCCACGTGTGCGCGAAGTTGCGTGCGAGCGCGACGTCACCCGCCTGCTCCAGATAGCCCCACAGATCGGGCTCGACGTGAACGACAACCGTCTTGTTCGAGCGCGCGCGCTCGAACATCAGACGCACGTCGCTCCAGTACGACTTCATCGTCGCCGGGTTCTGCAGGTTCGAGATGTCCTTGTGCAGCTCGTCGTTGCCGGCTGCGGGCTGCGACTGCAGCAGCATGTAGTACGAGAAGACGGGAATCTCGCCTGCGGCCCACGTCTCGCGCTCGTAGCGCGTGACAAACGTGCCGTTCGGGTTCCACGTCGACCAGCCCTGGCCCGTGTTCACGCCGCCGGCGAGGTACTGGTAGCGGAAGCCGAGCGGCTTGAAAATCGCTCCCGGCGACTCGCTGAGGCCGATCTGCAACGTGTGCGGCCAGCGCGCCGGCAGCGGCGGCAGCTTCGGCGTCGCCGCCTGCGCGCTCCCGCCTAGAAGAAGAACTGCCGCCAGGCAGACCACCAGTCGTCCGCGCGGGAGACGATCTGGCGCGACTCGGTGATCTCGACGCCCGGCCGGAACCGGAGCTTCTCGACGTGATCCGACGTGTTGAAGTCGACGGTGATCTCGCATGGCTTGCCTGGGTCATACGGTGCCACGGCGGTCAGGTTTTCAAGCGCCTTGCGGGCACCCGCTTCGATCCGGTCGCGTGCCGCCTGCGCCGGCAGCTGCCGCGCGCTGAAGCGGCCCAGGCCCTTCTTGACGGAAACCGTGGTGAGACCGTCGCCGAGCAGCTCGCGCCCCTCGCGGCACGACGCCTCGTCGCCGGTGACGAGCAGCACCGGGCAGCCCCACGCGCCGCAGAGCGCGGCGTTGATGCCCGTCTCGCCGACCTCCACGCCGTTGAAGCGCAGCCGCCACCACGACGACCCGCTCACCGTGTGCGCGAGCACGCCGTCGCGCGTCCCGGCCATCGCATGCATGCCGACGAACAGCGCGGCGTCGACCCCGCCCTCGAGGAACTCGGTGTACTCGGTCCATTCGTTCTGGACGACGAACTCGCACGCGGGGTCGAGCTCCTCCGGGATCAGCGAGTTGAACGTCCACCCCTCGCCGGCCCCGTGGCAGTCCATGACGACGATCTCCGTCGCGCCGGCCGCCTTCGCGCCGCGCACGGCCGCGTTGATCTCGCCGGTGTACAGACGCCGCCCCTCGTCGTACATCGGGTGGCCGCCGGACGTCTGCTGCCACTTCACGATCCCGGCGACGCCCTCCATGTCGCTGACGATGAAAACCTTCACGCCACCGAGCCTACGACTTCTCCGAGACTGTTGTGGACGGGTGTCTCGAGAAACTCGTCGATGCCGAGCACGTGGCCGACGGCGGCGCGGATCGCGCGGTACGCACCGTCCTCCGCCTTGAACGCGAGGCCGAGCCCGTCTTCGTGCGCGCAGCAGAAGAGCCCCTCGGCGCCGCCCTTCGCGATCCAGCCGTCACGCAACCGCATCAGGTCGGTGTCGGTCGCGCCCTCGGAACCGCCGACCAGCTCGGGACGCGCGCGCATCGCGGCGCGAATGCGCGGCGGCGTGCGCGTGAGCAGCTCCGCCGCGTCGCGCAGCGACATCGCGAACGTCGGCACGCCGCAGCCGTCGACCGCGGTCGCGCCGCCGCCGATCAGCTCGGCGATCTGCCGCTGAAGCGGATGCGACGGGTCGCGGTACGGATGCAGCTCCCAGCCGTGCGCGCGGCACGCGGCAAGCATGCCGGCGTGCTTGCCGGAGCAGTTGTGGCCGAGCTTGCCGTCCGGCCGGCACTCCTGCAGCCCGTTCTCGAGGTCGTCGACCGTTGCGCCCGCGCGTGCGAGCACCTTGCGCGCAGCGTCGAGCTGCGCCGGCTCGGCGCGATGCGACGCGCAGGCGATCGCGATCTCGTCGTCGTCGAGGTCGTCGTAGCCCTCGACGAACGGGATCGCCTGGATCGGCTTCGACGACGAGCGCAGGAAGCAGACGAGTCCCGGCTCGCCGAAGCTGCGGCCGTCCGTCGCGGCGACGTGGACGCGGTGCAGCGCCTCCACGACGTCGCCGCGACGAACGGCTACGCGGATCGCGTCTATGGCAGCGCCACGAACTGGCCGAGGAACGCGCGCGCGGCCGGCGTGTCGAGCCGGTAGTCGACGTTCGTCGACTTGCACTGCGTGTCGCCGCTGATCGTCGTGCCCGCCTCGATGTTCGTGTCGCCGAGGAAGTTCGGCCCACCCGAGTCGCCGTAACAGGTGCCGCCGTTGCCGGTCGACGCGTTCTGGGAGATCTTCAGCCACGTCTTCGTCTCGCTGTTCAGCGTGCCGACGGCGACGTAGCGCACGTCCGCGTAGTGGTAGACGTGGCCGCCCTTCTCACTCGTCACCGACTGCGCGCCGTAGCCGACCGACGTGAACTGCTGAGACCCGGAGAGCCCGTCGAGCGAGTTCGCCTTCGGCAGCTGTGCGGGCACGATGCCCTTCACCGGCTTGTCGAGGACGACGACCGCCATGTCCTGCGGATCGCTCGCCGTCTGGTTGTAGTTCGGGTCGCCGTGCCAGGTTCCCCAGTACGTCGTGCCGGTGGACGCGTCGTACGAGGTGTCGAAGGTGACGGCAACACGACTGACACCTTCGTCGCAGTGCTCGGCCGTCAGGAACACGGTCGGCGAGATGAGCGTGCCGCTGCACTCCTCCCACGTGCCGTCCGAGAACGCCTGCTGCGCAAGCAGCGCACCGACCTCCGGGTGGCCGTTGCCGTCCGGCCCGCCGTTCGTGATCGCCATCGCCGCAGTTGCCGCACCGAGCGCTCCCAGCAGGGAGAGACACAACGCCAAACGCTTCATCGAGCCTCCTCGTTATGGACGTCCGCAGCGTACCCTGGGTTCCATGCCGGAACTGCCGGAAGTGGAGGCGTGGCGCCAGCAGCTCGACCCGCTCGTGAAGCGATCGCCGATCGAGTCGGCGGGACCCGCGCACATCGCGACGCTGAAGACGTTCGACCCGCCGCTCACGGCGCTCGCGGGCGAGGGCTTTCGCGGCGTCGAGCGCCGCGCGAAGCGCTTCCTGCTGCCGACGGACGACGACGCGCTGGTCGTGATGGTGCACCTGATGAGCGCGGGCCGCCTCAAGTACGTCGAGAAGGGCGCCAAGGGCGCGAAGACGCCGGTGTTCCGCGTGCGCTTCGCCGACGGCGGCGAGCTTCAGCTCACGGAGGCGGGCTCGAAGAAGCGCGCGGGCGTGTGGCTGCTGCGTCCCGACGCGGTGCGCGAGGAGCTGTCGCACCTCGGGCCCGAGGCGAACGAGCTCGAGCTCGACGACGTCGCGCGCATCCTCGCGTCCGACTCGCGCCGGCTGCATTCGATGCTCCGCGACCAGCGGCTGATCGCCGGGATCGGCCGCGCGTGGGCGAACGAGATTCTGTGGGTCGCGCAGCTGTCTCCGTACGCGCTGTCGACGCAGGTCGACGACGAGGCCGTCGCGCGTCTGCACGCTGCGATTCGCTCGGAGATGGACCGCGGGCTCGAGCTGCGCCTCGCCGGCGCAAACGACGCCAGGACGTACCGCGTGCACAACAAGCTGGGCGAGCCGTGCGAGCGCTGCGGCACCCCGCTCGCGCGCGTCGACTTCGAGGAGCACACGATCTTCTACTGCCCGACGTGCCAGACCGAGGGACGCGTGCTGAAGGACCGGCGGCTCTCGAAGCTGCTGAAGTGATTGATCGCGCCCCGACCCCGGAGTAGGGTCACCGCGCGGCGAATGCACGAGCTCGGGCCTTTCACATTCTGGGAGCTACTCGTCCTGATCGTGGGCGGGACGGCGCTGCTCGGCTGGGGCGGCACCCTGCTGGCGCATCGCGGCCTGACCGGCCGCATCCGCGACGGCCACAACGAAGTGCTCGTTCCGCTCTATGCGACGGCCGCCGTGATCTACGCGGTCCTGCTCGCGTTCATCGTGATCGCGGTCTGGGAGCAGTTCAGCGCCGCGACCGACAACGCCGCGGGCGAGGCGTCGACGCTGGCCACCATGTATCGCGAGACGCAGGCGATGCCGGTCGCCGAGCGGACGTCGCTGCGCCGGCTGATCCGCGGGTACACCGACGGCGTGATCGAGACGGAGTGGAAGGTCCAGGCGCACGGCGGTACGAGTGCGGCGGCGCGCGACGCGATCGTCCGGATGTACGACGTGATCGGCAAGGAGCCGCAGGAGGTGGCGTCCGACTCGATCAACACGCAGTTCGTGGGCGAGCTCTCCGCGATGACCTCCGACCGCACGAAACGGCTGCTCGCAACCCAGGATCGCCTGCCGTGGGTCATGTGGCTGGGCCTCATCCTCGGCGGGCTGGTGGTCGTCGTCGCCGGCTGCGTCCTCTACATGCAGTCGCTGCAACTGCACGCTGCCCTGTCGGGCGTCGTCGCGACGCTTATCGGAGTGCTGCTGTTCAGCACGCTCGTGCTCGACCGTCCGTTCCAGGGACGCTTCGGCATCAGGCCCGACCAGTTCGAGCATGCGATTGCGGTGTACAACGCGGTCGATCGCACGCCGGGCTAGGCTCGGCAGGAGTGAGGCTCGTCGCATTCCTGCTCGTGCTCGCGCTCGTCAGCTGCGGCACGCACAAGCGCGCGCAGCCGCCCGTCGCGCCTGCGTACCCCGGCGCGACCGGCGCGCAGACGACCACCAACGCGTCCTACTCCACGACGGACTGGACGCTGCCGTCCGGCGCGCGCGCGGCGACGGTCTACGACTGGTATGTCGCGCGGCTGACGAAGCTCGGCTGGAAGGTCACGCAGCGCAACGAGACCGGCCTGCACGCGGAGAAGGGCGAGCACACGCTCGACGTCGGTGTGCGCGGCACGACGCTGGAGATCAACAGGGGATGAGGATCGAGCGCGTTACCGAGGCGAGCGACGACGTGGTCGTCGCGCTCCGCGCGTTGATCCCGCAGCTGAGCGACACGGCCGACCTGCCGACGCACGAGGGGATCGCCGAAATGGTCGCGCGCGACGACACGTATCTGCTCGTCGCGCGCGACGACGAGGGCGCCGTCGTCGGCTCGCTGACACTCGTCCTCTACCGGATCCCCACGCGGCTCGAGGGCACGATCCAGGACGTCGTCGTCGACGAGGCGGCGCGCGGCCGGGGCGTCGGCGAGGCGCTCACGCGCGAGGCGCAGCGCATCGGCGCGGAAGCCGGCGTCGGCTCGATCCGGCTCAGCTCGCGTCCGCATCGCGAGGCCGCGAACCGTCTATACCGACGGCTGGGGTTCGAGCGACGCGAGACCAACGTGTACGTCTGGCGGCCCGGTTAACGTGCCGCGCGTGATCAGGACGCAGCCGACACGCGGGGGCTGGCTCGAAGTGGTGTGCGGGCCGATGTTCTCCGGCAAGAGCGAGGAGCTGATCCGCCGGCTGCGCCGTGCGGAGATCGCCGGACAGCGCGCGCTGGTCGTCAAGCCTGCGCTCGACAACCGCTACGACGTCGCGCACGTCGTGTCGCACGCGGGCGCGAAGATGCGCGCGGTCGCCGCCGAGTCGAGCGCGGACGTCCCGCGGCTCGCGACCGGCTACGACGCGGTCGGCATCGACGAGGTGCAGTTCTTCGACGTGGAGATCGTCGAGGCGATCGAGGAGCTCGTCGCGCGCGGCACGCGGGTCGTGGCCGCCGGGCTCGCGCAGGACTTTCGCGGGCAGCCGTTCGGCGCGATGCCGACGCTGCTCTGCGTCGCGGAGTTCGTCGACAAGCTCGAAGCCGTCTGCCACCGCTGCGGCGGACCGGCGACGATGACCCAGCGGCTCGTCGACGGCCGGCCGGCCCCGTTCGGCGGCGAGACGATCCAGGTCGGCGCGCTCGACTCCTACGAAGCCCGCTGCCGCGCCTGCTTCGAGCCCGGCGTGGACGTCCCGGACGCGACCCTCGTCGCCGTCGGCCACAGCCTCCGCGCGTAGGGCATCATCGGAGCATGGCCCGGCTGACGCCCAGCGCCAGGGCGAAGTTGCCCGACAGCGCGTTCGCATACATCGACGCGAGCGGCGCCCGCCGGCTGCCGATCAACGACGCGGCGCACGTCCGAGCAGCGCTGGCGCGCTTCAACCAGGTGAGCTTCGAGGACGAGGCGGCGCGCGACCGCGCGCGGCTGCGGCTCCTGCGCGCCGCGCAGAAGCACGGCGTCGCGCCGATCGGCTTCATCAGCGCGCAGCTCCAGCCTCAGCGGCGGCTGCCGACCGGCCGCGTGACCTTCCTGCTCACCGACATCGAAGGCTCGTCGACCCTGGTCGCGGAGCTCGGCGACGAGTACGCGGCCGTCGTCGCCGCCGTGCGCCGGATCATGCGCCGCGAGCTGCGCCGCCTCGGCGGGCACGAGATCGACGCGCGCGGCGACGAGTTCTTCGGCGTCTTCGCGCAGGCGCCGCCCGCGCTCGCCGCCGCGATCGCGATCCGGCAGGCGCTCGCCGCCGACACCCCGCACGTCCGCGTGCGCATGGGGCTGCACACCGGGCGCCCGACGCTGACCGACACCGGCTACGTCGGGCTCGCCGTCCACGCCACCGCTCGCATCTGTTACTGCGCCCACGGCGGCCAGATCGTGCTCTCGGCGCCGACCCGCGCCGCCCTCATGGACGAGCTCGCCGACGGCGTGACGCTGCGGGAGCTCGGCCGCTGGCGGTTCCAGGGACTGCGCGAGCCCGAGGAGCTCTTCCAGGTCGACGACGACGAGTTCCCGCCGCTCCGGGCGGCGGAGCCCGCCTGATGCCTCGATATCGAAAAGCTTGATCACAAGTATCTTGACATAGAGACACTCTCGTGATGGACTCGGCGCTCCACGACAGGAGGCAGCGCAATGAGCACGACAACGTCCTATTCGACGATCTCGCTGCACGACGCCGGACGCGAAGCGGCGGAGAACGCAGGCGGTCGCGCGCGCGTCGCCGTCCGCCACGACCTCGGGATCGGGTCGTTCGGCGTGAACGCCTTCTACCAGGCGGCCGCCGGCGAGCAGGTGATCGGCGAGCACGACGAGCTCGGCCCCGGCGCGGGCGGCCACGAAGAGCTGTACGTCGTCATCGCGGGGAGCGCAATGTTCACCGTCGACGGCGAGACCGTCGAGGCGACGAACGGCACGGCGGTCTTCGTCGCCGACCCGGCGTCGAAGCGGTCGGCGGTCGCGACCGAGGACGGAACGATCGTGCTCGTCGTCGGCGGGCGCCCCGGAGAGCCCTACCAGCTCAGTGCGGGCGAGGCGATGGGCCCGTTCTTCGAGCTCTACAACGCCAAGGACTACGCCGGCGCGCTCGAGGCGGTCGAGGCCGCATTCGCGACGCACCCGGGCAATGCGCTCGTCTTCTACAACGTCGCGTGCATGGAGAGCCTGCTCGGGCGCGCCGACGAGGCGATCGCCGCGCTCAACGAGTCGGTCGCCAAGTGGCCCGCGTACAAGGAGCTCGCCGTCGCCGACGACGACTTCGCGTCCCTTCGCGACGATCCCCGGTTCGAGGAGCTCGTCGCGTAGCATCGGCGGCATGGCCGCAGTCGACGACCGGACGCTCCCGTTCGCCTGGTACAGCGACGAGGAGACGCTCCGCCGCGAGCGCGCGAGGATCTTCGCGCGCTCGTGGCAGTACGGCGGCCGCGCCGAGCTGGTCGCGGAGCCGGGCTCGTTCCTGGCGACCGACGCGGGCGGCGTGCCGATCCTCGTCGTCCGCGGCAAGGACGGCGAGCTGCGCGCGTTCCTCAACGTCTGCCGCCACCGCGGCGCCGTGCTGACCGAGGGCTGCGGCAAGCGCGAGACGATCCAGTGCCACTATCACGCGTGGACGTACGACCTCGACGGCTCGCTGCGCGCCGCGCCGCGCTCCGACCGCGAGCCGGGGTTCGACAAGGCCGACTGGTCGCTGCTGCCGGCGCAGGCCGACACGTGGGGGCCGTTCCTGTTCGTCAACCCGGACCCCGACGCGCCCTCGCTCGCCGAGCACCTCGGCGACCTGCCGGAGATCCTCGCGCGCGACGTCGACCTCGACGGGATCGTGTTCCACTCGCGCGTCGAGTTCGGCTCGAACGCGAACTGGAAGATCGTCGTCGAGAACTTCCTCGAGTGCTACCACTGCCCGACCGCACACCCGTCGTTCAGCGACGCGGTCGACGTCCATCCGGACCGCTACCGGCTCGAGCCGCACGAGACGTTCTCGGCGCAGTTCTGCGAAGCGCGCAAGACCGGCGAGCACGGGCAGTTCCACCTGCTGTACCCGAACACCGGGATCAACGTCTTCCCCGGGCCGCCGAACCTGTCGATCGGCCCGATCGCGCCGAACGGGCCGCACCGTACCGAGCGCTACCTCGACTACTTCTTCGCGCCCGGCGTCGACGAGGACTGGCTGCGCGAGTTCTTCGCGTTCGACGACCAGGTCGGCAAGGAGGACACGGCACTCGTCGAATCGGTGCATCGCGGGATGGCGAGCGGGATGCTCGACCACGGGCGCCTGCTGCTCGGGTCGGAGCCGCTGCTTGCGGCGTTCCAGCGCTGGGTGGAAGCCCGGCTGAACGCTGACTAGACTCGAATCGCCCCCCGATCAACGCTAGAGGAGGTTCCTGTGAAGCGTCTCGTCGCGTTCGCCGCCGCATTGCTGGCGACGACCGCCCTGGCAGCCACGGCCGGCGCAAGTACCGCCGCCGCGCCGACCATGCATCCGGGCCAGCTCGTCGTCGCCTTCGGCGACCCGGCCGTGAACTTCGCGGACGGCAAGCTCCGCGGATCGACGTTCCTCAACCCGAAGGGCTACGAGGTCGACCTCGCGAAGGCCATCGCGAAGAACCTGCATCTCACGCCGAAGTGGGTCTACGCGCCGTGGGCGAAGCTGTTCGCTCCGGGCGCGAAGTCGTTCGACATCTCCTTCCAGGAGGCGACGATCACCGCGGCGCGCAAGCGCACGGTCGACTTCACGAGCTCGTACTTCGACGCCAACCAGGGCGTCCTGCTGTCGAAGAAGGCGAAGACGCCGCATTCGATCGCCGACCTGAAGAACCTGCAGACCTGCGCGCAGACCGACACGACCGGCCTGCTCTGGATCCAGCAGCACCTGCATCCGTCGAAGGCGCCGCTGGTCTACCAGTCGACGTCCGCCGCGTTCGTGGCCGTGCACGTCGGCCGCTGCGACGCGCTCATCCTCGACACGCCGATCGTCGCGTCCGAGAAGAAGGCACGCCCGAACAACTACGGCGCGGTCGCCGCGCAGATCATCACGCACGAGCAGTACGGCGCGGTGCTGCAGAAGGGCTCGAAGCTCACGCCGCTCGTGAACGCGCAGATCAAGAAGCTGTGGGCGAACGGCACGATCGCGAAGCTCCAGAAGAAGTGGTTCAACATCGACTTCGCGAAGATTCCGGTCCTTCACTAACAGCATGAACGCAGTCCTCCACACGTTCTTCTCGCCGTTCAACTTCCGCGTTGCGCTGCCGAACGTGTGGGCGGGCTTCCAGGTCAACCTGAAGCTGATGGTGGTCGCCGAGATCCTGGTGCTGATCCTGGCACTCGCGATCGCCGTCGTTCGTGGATTGCCGGGGCGTGGAGCGGCACCGTTCCGCGCCCTGGCAATCGTCTACACCGACTTCTTCCGCGGCACGCCGCTGATCCTGGTGGCGTTCCTCGTCGGCTTCGGCTTCCCGGCCCTGAGCCTCGGCTTCATCAGCACGCGGTCGAACTTCACCTACGGCGTCGTCGCGCTGACGCTCGTCTACACGGCGTACGTGACCGAGGTGTACCGCGCCGGGATCGAATCGGTGCACCCGTCGCAGCGCATGGCCGCGCGCTCGCTGGGCCTCTCGTACTGGCAGTCGATGCGCCACGTCGTCCTGCCGCAGGCGGTGCGCCGGGTCGTCCCGCCGCTGCTGAACGACTTCATCGGCCTGCAGAAGGACACTGCGCTGGTCACGGTGATCGGCGTCGGCGAAGCCGCGTACCAGGCACAGGCGTACTCGCAGAACTACGCGAACTTCACCTCGTACGTCGTCGCGGCGGTCTTCTTCGTGCTGCTGACGATCCCGCTCGCCCGCTTCACCGACCACCTGATCCTGCACCGCGAGCGCCGCGAGCGCGCAGCGGCCACATGAGCTTCGTCAGCGTCCAGAACATCTCGAAGTGCTTCGGCGAGAACCAGGTTCTCACCGACGTCTGCCTCGACGTCGACGAGCACAACGTCGTCTGCCTGATCGGTGCGTCGGGCTCCGGCAAGTCGACGCTGCTGCGCTGCCTCAACTTGCTCGAGAAGGTCGACCAGGGCGAGATCTCCGTCGACGGCCAGCTTTTGACGAACGGCAAGGTCGACGTCAACGCGCTGCGCCGGAAGATCGGCATCGTCTTCCAGGCGTACAACCTGTTCCCGCACATGACGGTGCTCGAGAACGTGACGCTCGCGCCGCGGAAGGCGCGCGGCATGTCGGGCGGCGCCGCGCGTGAGCGCGCGTACGAGCTGCTGCGCCGCATCGGGCTCGAGGACAAGGCCGACGACTTTCCCGACCGTCTCTCCGGCGGCCAGCAGCAGCGTGTCGCGATCGTGCGCGCGCTGGCGATGGAGCCGAAGCTCATGCTGCTCGACGAGATCACGAGCGCGCTCGACCCGCAGCTCGTCTCCGAGGTGCTGAACCTCGTGCGCGAGCTCGCCGAGAGCGGGATGACGATGATCCTCGCCACGCACGAGATGTCGTTCGCCCGGGAGGTCGCCGACAAGGTGTGCTTCCTCGACGCCGGCCGCATCCTCGAGGAAGGCCCGCCGGCGCAGATCTTCAGCGACCCGCGCGAGCCGCGGACGCGCGCGTTCCTGTCGCGCGTGATCGAAGCGGGCCGCCTGTGAGCGACGTCCGCATCGACGCGATCGAGGCGCGCCAGCGGCGCGGCTTCCCGTGGGGCATCTCGAGCCGGCTCCCCAGCGTCCGCGCACCGGTCGCGCTCGGCGCGTTCTTCGCGCTGCCGATCTTCTTCGGCTCGCTGATGGCGGTCTCGCTGGCGATCGAGAGCCCGCGGGAGATCGCCTGGAAGCGCGCCGGCGGCCATCTCGCACGGACGTTCCACGACCCGACGGGGACGAACGAGTGGCACATCTGGCTGCTCGCGCTCGTGCTGCCGGTTCTCCTCGTGCTGTGGAGCCTGGTCGCGTCGTATCTCCCGTTCGCGATCTACCTCACGTGCATCGGGGCGTGCGTCGAGGCGGTCGCCATGACGCAGCGGCTGCACCGCTGGCAGGTGCACCACACGGCGCGCTTCCCGTACGGCGAGGACAACATCCCCGACTTCTCCAACTCGAGCCTCTACGCGCGCGGCGAGTGGGAGCACGACGCGGTGCAGACCGTGCGCAGCTTCGCCCACTACACGATCGGCCTCGCGATCGCCGCGGCGGTGATCACGCTCGCGCTGTCGCTGCGCCGCCGCCGCTCGCCGGTGCTCGGCGTGCCGTCTGCCATGCAGCAGACCGGCGGCGCGCCGACCTCGACTGAGCTCTAAGCGCGACCCCCTTCGCCAAACCAGCGCGAAAAGAGTGCGCCAAAAGTGTCACGTGAGTGACGCACGACGACGGCGGATTCTCGCTCTCAGCGTACGCCGTCGCCAAACCACGGTGTCAATTGAGCGACGAAAGCGCAACGACTTTGCGCGCAGTCGATCGTCGATTCTCGACGTGTCTAAAGAGCGACGATCAACCGCTCGCCCTCGAGGGTGAGCGAGCCGCCGAGCTCCTCGACCACGAGCCGCGCGACGAGTGCGCCGAGGTCGCGCGGGTCGTCGCCGGTGACGATCGAGCGGGCGTCGGGCGCGACGGGGGCCAACGCGAGCTGCCGGCCGCGCACCTCCCAGGTCACGCGCTCGACGCCGCCGTACCGCGCCGCGGCGACCGCGAGCGAGCGCAGCGCGAGCGCGAGCGTGTCCGGCTCGGTCTCGATCGTCTCGCCGTCGCCGGTCGCGTCGATGCGCTCGTCGTCGGACGACGCCAGCGCCAGCGTGTCCGCCTCGCTCAGCCCCGGCTCCCAGCGCTTCGCCTCGATGCGCGCCGCGACCCCGAGGAGGTCGAGCAGCTCGGTCATCTGCCCCGACGCCTCCTCGATCATCCCGACGAAGCGCTGGCTGCGCTCGTCGAGATCCGCCGTTCGCGTGAGCGTGCGCGCGAAGCCGTAGACGGTCGCGAGCGGCGTGCGCAGGTCGTGGCACGCGAGGGAGACGAGGCGGGGAAACGGCTGTGAAGGCATGGGCGCTAACGTTTGTACCCCAATGGCGAAGGTTCGTGACGCATCCATCGTCGACGTCCAGGCATCCGCCCCCGACGTCCGGCTCGGCCTGACCCGGGCGGGCGTCACCGGCGTCCAGAAGGCGATCCGGATCCGGCATCAGGGCCACGAGAAGACATTCGCGGCCGGGATCTCGTGCACGGTCGACCTCGATCCGGCGCACAAGGGCGTCCATATGTCGCGGTTCCCGGAGATCTTCGGCGAGGCGATCGACGAGGTCGTGATCGGCGAGGCGTTCCTCGTCGAGACGCTCGCCGAGCACATCGCCCGCCACATCGTGGCCCGGCAGGACGCGCTGCGGGCGGAGGTGCGCATCGAGGCGCAGTACCCGCTCGAGCGCCGGACGCCCGTGTCCGGCCTGCCGACGCAGGAGATCGCCACGCTGATCGGCATCGCCGCCGCGTCACCGACGCGCGTGCGCCGCGTCGTCGGCGTCGAGGCGTCGGGCATCAACGCATGCCCGTGTGCGCAGGGGCTCGTGCGCAACGCGGCGACCGAGCGCCTGCTCGAGGCCGGCTTTGCCGACGGCGACATCGAGCGGATCCTCGACCTCGTCCCGCTCGCCACGCACAACCAGCGCGGCCGCGGCACGCTCCTGATCGGGACGGAGGCACAGGTCAACGCCGAGCATCTCGTCGACCTCGTCGAGCAGTCCATGAGCTCCCCGGTGTACGAGCTGATGAAGCGGCCGGACGAGCTGTTCGTCGTCGAGCACGCGCACCTGCAGCCGCGGTTCGTCGAGGACTCGGTGCGCTTCTCGCTGAAGAGCGCGCTCGACCGCTACCCGGAGCTCGCGGACAGCGACTTCCTCTTCGCGCGCCAGGTGAACCTGGAGACCATCCACCGCCACGACGTGCTCGCCGAGCGCACCGGCACGGTGGGCGAGCTCCGCGCCGAGCTCGCCGGCGCGGTCGCGCCGCGCCACACCGAGCTCAGCGACTGGCTGGCTTCTTAGCGAAGCTCGCGCGCACCGACAACGCGAAGTCGGTCTTCGGCCGGCAGACCGCGCGCGTGCCCTTGCACGCTCCACTCCAGCGGGAGAAGCGCCACCCCTTCGCCGGCACCGCACGCAGGGTCAGCGGCGTGCCCGCGTGGAACGACAGCGAGCATCGCGGCGTGCAGGCGATCCGGCCCTTCCCCTTTACCGCGGTCTTCACCGGGATGCGCGCCGGCCCGAACACCGCGGTCGTCGCCTCCGGCGTGGTCAGCGTGACCGAGCAATAGTCGCTGATCCCGGTGCACGCGCCCCGCCAGCCGACGAAGCGCTGCCCGACCGACGGCGTCGCCGTGACGGCGAACTCGGAGCCCGTGTCCCACTGCGTGACGCAGGTGAGGACGCACGCGATTCCCGGCACGTCGCTCGTGACGGTGCCGGAGCCGACGAACGCGACCTTGAACGCGAGCTGCGGCTGGTCGAGATGGCTCAGCCAGAGCGAGTCCTGGATGTCGGGCCACGCGCCCGAGTGCGCGTAGTAGTCGTCGTGGTTGTAGTCGAGCACCTTCTGCGACAGCGGCTCGCCGTGGGTCGTCGGGTAGAGGACGTCGGTGGGCGAGTCGCAGACGTGGGCGGCGTCGCCCGGGCAGGCATGTGGGTCGCCGGGCGGGACGGCGCCGAGCGCGTGCAGCAGCTCGTGCGCGAGCACGGTGTCGGAGGGCACCGTCGGGCAGCCCGTCGGGATGACGATCGCGACACCCGGCCCGTCGAAGTCGCCGCCGCCGACGCCGCACACGTTCGTCTCGATCGACGGCCCGCTGTAGTAGACGAGGCTCTTCTTGTACGGGCTGTTGAAGCCGTCTGCGGCGAGCTCGGACGTGATCGTGTCGAACGCGTCGTCGGCGCTCGCGAACCCGGTCTCCTTGAGCCGCATGATCGAGATGTCGAGGCACGTCGTCGTCCCGCCGAAGTTGGCAAGGTCGAACCGCGGCCTGCGCGTCGCGTCCTGGCCGACCCACCAGGCGTCCACGGAGTCGACGTCCGTCTGCAGCTGGTCGGCCGTCACGGCGAACGTGTCCGGCGCGCCGGCCGGGATCGCGACGACCGTGTGGATCTGGCGGCCGGTGACGATGTCCGTGCGGTCGGCCGCGAGCTCGCCGTTCCCGCACCACGTCGACGCCAGCGCGCCGGGCGCGAGCCAGAACGCGCAGCCGACGACCGCGAGGACGAGCGCCTTACGCACGAGCCGTGCGCCGGAACTCGAAGCGGTGCTCGGTGCCGGCGCGCAGTCGGCCGAGGTTGGCTCGATGCAGGTAGACGATGGCCAGTGCCGCGAAGACGCCGAAGACGATCACCGGCGGTGGGTAGTCGTACAGCGCAGCCGTCACCGGCAGCGCGATCCCGGCGACGATCGACGCCAGCGATGCATATCGCAGGAGCACGACCGCGACGATCCACACGCCGAGCGCGGTGAGCGCGACCCAGATCGCGACGCCGAAGAAGACGCCGCCGCACGTCGCCACCATCTTCCCGCCCTTCGCGAAGCGCAGGAACAACGGACGCCAGTGGCCGAGCATCGCAGCCGCGCCGGCGACGATCCCCGCGAGGTGGGAGACGAAGAGCATGCCGAGCAGCGCCGGCACGAAGCCCTTCATGACGTCGAGCAGCATGACGGTCACGCCGAGCGTCCGCCCGTAGGTGCGCAAGACGTTCGTCGCCCCGATGTTGCCGGAGCCCACGTTCCGAATGTCCTCGTGCTTGATCAGCCGCACGAGCCAGTACCCCCACGGGCACGACCCGAGCAGGTAGCCCAGCACGACGACGCCCGCGAACGCCACGGCTGAAAAGTATCGCCGCTAGTGGATCACGGCCGGATCGCGTACTGCGAGCACCAGCTGTTCACGACGTCGAAGTCAAGGTTGTTGAAGAACGCGTCGATGTACGAGCCCCGGTCGGTGCTGAAGTCCAGGAAGTAGGCGTGCTCGTAGACATCGAGGGCGACCAGCGGGGTCGCGTTCCAGACCGGGAACGTGTTCTGGGCGTCGCCGATGTAGTTGAACAGCCGGCCTTCGTCCCAGTCGTACGCCGTCCACGCCCAGCCGCGCCCGGCCAGGCCGGTCGCCCGCAGGTCGGCGCGCCACGCCTCGACCGAGCCGAAGTCGCGCTTGACGAGCTTTCCGAACGCGCCGTCGGGCTCGCCTCCCCCGCCGCCGAGGTGGCCGAAGTAGAGCTCGTGGTTCTTGATCCCGCCGATCGCGAAGGTCAGGTC
>Ga0070741_10012153_pt1 | contig 15651 bp, 11 predicted proteins | sample Coa_R1_4_FD_66440 | JGI IMG/M metagenome (GOLD analysis project Ga0070741, IMG submission 66440) | Surface soil microbial communities from Centralia Pennsylvania, which are recovering from an underground coalmine fire - Coalmine... | ecosystem: Environmental > Terrestrial > Soil > Unclassified ...
CACGTTATGGGCGGAGCGGCTTCACGGAGAGCACGCCTGGGGCATGGCTGTTGATATGAATGCCTGCACGGGATGCTCCGCGTGCGTGGTTGCCTGCCAAGCCGAAAATAATGTTCCCGTTGTAGGAAAAGACCAGGTGGAACGAAACCGGATCATGCACTGGATACGCATTGACCGATATTACAACGGCCCGGAAGAGGCCCCAGCCAGCGTTCACCAGCCGATGATGTGTCAGCATTGCCAGAACGCGCCGTGCGAGACGGTTTGCCCGGTGCTGGCAACCACAACGAGTTCAGAGGGATTGAATCAGCAGGTTTACAACCGCTGCATTGGCACCCGGTATTGTGCGAATAACTGTCCATACAAAGTGCGGCGCTTTAACTGGTACAACTACACCGAAAATCAGGTTTTCGATTTCAATATGGCGTCTCCACTGGGGCGCATGGTGCTAAATCCCGATGTAGCAGTGCGCTCGCGCGGGGTGATGGAAAAGTGCAGCATGTGCGTGCAACGAATCCAGCTTGCAAAGAATATTGCCCTGCAAGGGAAGCGCGAGCTGGTAGACGGAGATATTCAGACAGCGTGCCAGCAGGCGTGTCCTACGCAAGCTATTGTCTTTGGCGACCTTAAAGAACCCAATAGCCGGGTCTCACAACTGCAACGAAACCAGCGGCGCTACCAGGTGTTGGAAGACCTGGGAGTGAGGCCTAACGTCAGCTATCTGAAAAAAGTCCGCAACCCACTGGAAACGGCATAAGGAGAGTGAATGAGCATCGCAGCAAACGCGAAAATCATATCAACCGGCATCAACAAGGCAGATGTCCTCCCGATGCCGAGATGGGTGGATGGAGATCCTTCGCTGGGGGAGATTACCGATGATATTGTCCGCCCGCTCGAAGGCAAGCCGGGAAGGGGCTGGTGGATTTGTCTGGGCATAGCCGGGGCTGCCGTGCTGAATCTCGGCGCGATGGTCACCTGGCTCATCTCGCACGGCATCGGCATCTGGGGAGAAAACAATAGCGTCGGCTGGGCTTTTGATATTACGAACTTTGTCTTTTGGATTGGAATTGGCCACGCAGGCACGCTGATTTCGGCGATCCTGCTGCTATTTCGCCAGCAGTGGCGGACCTCGATCAACCGCTCCGCCGAGGCGATGACGATCTTCGCGGTGCTATGCGCGGCAATGTTTCCGGGAATTCACATGGGGAGACCCTGGTTGGCATACTTTATCTTTCCTTACTTTCCCAACCAGCGCGGTCCGCTGTGGGTTAATTTCCGCTCACCTCTCGTCTGGGACGTGGTCGCGATCAATACCTATCTGACGATTTCTCTGGTCTTCTGGTATTTGGGAATGGTCCCCGATCTGGCTACATTACGCGACCGGGCGTTCGGCGGTATTAAGAAATTTATTTTTCGCCTTGTGAGCCTGGGATGGAACGGTTCACACCGGACATGGGCGCGTTACGAAGTCGTTTGCCTGATTCTGGCCGGCCTGGCTACGCCGCTGGTTCTTTCGGTGCACTCCATCGTGAGCATGGACTTTGCGACTTCGGTGTTGCCGGGATGGCATACCACGATCTTTCCCCCGTACTTTGTGGCAGGAGCGATATATTCCGGCTTTGGCATGGTGCTGACGCTGCTAATTATCACGCGGCAAACCATGCACCTGGAGCGCTATATCACCTTGCGCCACCTGGATAAGATGGCCAAGATCACCATGCTCACCGGCATGATCGTAAGTTATGCCTATGCTACCGAGTTCTTTAGCGCCTGGTACAGCGGCAATCTCTATGAGAGATATCACTTCATCAACCGCGCGACTGGCCCTTATGCCTGGTGCTTCTATCTCATGGTCTTGTGCAACGTCGTCACGCCACATCTGCTCTGGACAAAGAAAGCAAGAGCCAGCGTTGCGCCACTTTTTGTTGTCTCGATTTTAGTCAACATAGGAATGTGGTTTGAACGTTTTGTCATCATCGTGGTTTCGTTACATCGCGCTTTTCTGCCTTCGGGCTGGGGCATGTTCTATCCGACGGTCTTCGATGTTGGCATTCTGATAGGCAGCTTCGGACTCTTCTTTACCTGCTTCCTGCTGTTCATCCGATTCCTGCCGATGATTGCAATGTGGGAAATCAAAGGAGTTGTTGCGCATGGGGCTCATAAGATGGCCCTCAGCAGCGACGAGATTGAAGATCAACCGGTGGCCGCCAATGCCTAAGAGTTTTCTGGTCGCAACTTTCTCCGATGCTGAAGACCTGCTGAGGGCGGTGCAAGCCCTGCGTGAGAAGGATTTCAGGATCTACGATGTTTATGCGCCCTATCCGATTCATGGGCTTGATCGTGCAATGGGCATCCGCCGGACGCGCCTGCCCTGGGTCACATTTATTGCCGGAGGGTGCGCAGCGGTGTTTGCGATTGCTTTCCAGTTCTATACCACGGTTTTGGACTGGCCGTTGAACGTTGGAGGCAAACCCGATAATTCGGCGCTCGCGTTTGTGCCCATCACCTTCGAACTCACTGTGCTGGCGGGAGGTTTGGCGACGGCAGCCGCGCTTTTATTTCGCACGCGGCTCTATCCTGGAAAAAGAGAGCAACTGGTTGCCGAAGGCATCACCAATGACAGCTTGGCTCTGGTGCTACGGAAACGTGATGCATTTTTCAATTCCGGATATGCCTGCGAACTTCTGGAAAACTGCGGTGCCTGTGAAATCGAAGAAAAAGAGGCTGAGCTATGACGCGTATCGTCTGCAGCGCTGCATCGCTGGTGTTATTGTCCGTACTGGTCGGTTGCGGCGCGAGCTCGCAGCAACGCGCTTTCGAATATATCCCTGATATGGCGCGCGGTCCGGCATACAAGGCCTTTGCTCCAAACTCGGTTACCCGTGATGGTTTGACATTGCAGCATCCTGTGGCCGGCACCATTCCTCGAGGCTACCATCCGTTCCATTATGGGCCTGGTGAAGAAGAAGCAGCCCGCGCAGGACGTGAGCTGCAGAACCCATATCGCGCGACCGCGCAAACGCTAGAAGAAGGCAAGGCGCTTTACCAGACTTACTGCATGGTCTGCCATGGAGAGCAAGGCAGAGGAGATGGGCCAATCTCAGGCAAAATTCCACCTCCGCCGTCATATGTCTCTGATCGTCTTATGCAATTTCCTGCCGGCCGCATTTTCCATGTAATCAGCATGGGCGCGAACAAGATGCCTTCTTATGCCGCGCAGCTCAGCGTGGATGAGCGCTGGAAGGTTGCGACCTATGTGAACACCTCGCTGCAGGGCTTTGGAAGCCGTCCTGGCGCCAACCAACAAGGAGGAATTCGTTAATGAGCAGCCCGCGATTTGAGATTTCCATACGCAGCCGCAGCCGGGCGCAAGGATTGGTGTTTGTGGCGGCGATGACTGCTTGCCTGGGTGTGTATTTCGCGCCGGAACGCGCCTGGCCCAATCTCCTGCTGAATGGTTTTTACATAGCTTCACTTGCAGTTTCCGCTATCTTTTTCATCGCTACGCAGCGGCTCGCGGGGGCGCGTTGGTCTGCCAGCCTGCGTAGAATTCCAGAAGCTTTCATGCTGACGATGCCGGCAGCCGCCGCGTTAATGCTGGTTCTTTTCTTTGGACGGCAAACTCTCTATTCATGGAGCCACCCGGGCGCACTCGCTGACGCACCCGCCATCGCAGGCAAAGTGCGCTACCTGCAAATTCCGTGGATGATGGTGCGCGTAATTGGGGCGCTGGCATCATGGGCAATTTTCGCCCGGCTCTTTCGTAGAGCTTCGCTCGAGCAGGACAGGAAACCAAGGCAAAGCCTGTTGCTTCACTACCGCATGACACGCTATGCCACATTCTTTGTTCCGATCTTCGCGGTAACGTTCTCTGTGAGCGCTTTCGACTGGTTGATTTCTCTCGACAGCCAGTGGTTCAGCACCATGTTCGCCGTCTATGTGTTTGCCGGAACGTTTGTTCAGGGGATCGCAGCCACCACGCTGGCGGCCATTTTGCTGAAAGAGCGCGGCCCTTTGGCTCACTCGGTGAGTGAGCATCAACTCCATGATTTGGGCAAGATGCTTTTTGCCTTTTCCACTTTTTGGGCCTACATCTGGACTTGCCAGTACCTGCTTATCTGGTATGGCAACATTCCGGAAGAAACGACGCATTATCTGAAGCGCACCAGCGGACCCTGGCTTTACCTGTTCGCATTGAACCTCATCGTGAATTGGGTGGCGCCTTTTATCATGCTGCTTTCGGCCCGGGCGAAGTGCACTCCACGAGTGCTCAAAACAGTCTGCGTAGTTCTTCTTTGCGGGCATTGGCTTGACCTCTATCTTCTGATTACGCCCTCCCTTTGGAGTATGCCTAAAATTGGGCCGTTTGAAATTACGATTGCGGCAGGCTATATGGCGCTTGCTTACCTGCTGTTTGTACACAATCTCTCCCGTGCACCACTTGTGCCGATGAACGATCCTATTCTGGCGTCGGAAAGCCTCACGCTCGTTCATCGTAGCGTTCCTACCACAGCGAGATTGTCTGGAGCGGAGCAATGATCAACGGAAAAGCTCTCAAATTGCTGGTGCTGACGGTAACGACGCTGGGCACGAGCGCCCTGGTTTATTTCCAGCCAGAGCAAAGCAAGCTGAATGACATCCCAAACCGGATTCCGGAAGCAGCCCCGTACGTTCTCGCCGAAGCCCAGGCCTTCCCGCCTCCTTACCATGAACATTGGGAGCAAGAGGATAGTCCCGCACAGTGCAAGACTTGCCACCAGAAGATTTTCGATGAGTGGAATGGGTCTATGATGTCGAACGCGTGGCGAGACCCGGTCTGGCGCGCGGCTTTTCTGGCGCTGGCGCGTGCGACCTCAGCCAATGGAGAATGCGATACACCTAAACCCCCGGATGGCACGCCCAAAGCAACGCACAATCCTTTCGCTAATAAAGATGAATGTTCGTCTACGTTCAATCTGGGTACGGAGAAATACACGGTGTCCCGTCCAGGTTCACTTCTGGATTTCTTCTGCTCGCGTTGCCACATGCCTACAGATTACGTAGATAACGTTCCTCTCAAGAACGTGAAATTTGACCCGTTAACTCACCTGGAATCGGCTACGGGAGATCCGAATTTCAATCCGACTTCGGATAATGGAACGGGCATTGCATTCGCTACGCTCGATCCGCAATACCGCAATACCGAAGCTGGTAAGAGTGGGGTGATTTGTGCTGTCTGCCACACAACGGCAGAGACTCGAGACACGCCGTTTCATAATTTTGAACGGAGCAACAGCCAGTATATTCCTGCTTCGGGAACATCATCTCGATCTGAGCTGTTAGCCAGCAACCAGCAGGATACGTTCAGGGTGGCCGACCAAAACAAGCTCAACCTGGGATACAGCATCGGCGCCGGCTCATACCGGTTATCGCCGCACGCGATTGGTTTTCCGGAACGATTTGGGCCACTGGCGGCCAATGCTCCGCCCAGCCCTACAGATCTCAATACCAGCACGGTATTCGGCCAGAACATTCCTTATCAGCATATGGATCCCGCAAAGCACAAGGGGTACTACCAGGCAATGACAGTCCGCGCCGAGATGTGTGCGGCGTGCCATGATGTGACCAATGCGCTGCCCATCAAGAATCCCCTGGGAAAATGGGTTGGCGGTTTTCCGATTGAGCGCACCTACACCGAATGGGCCAATAGCGCATATGCAGACCGGCCCGGCAACACGAACTTTGATCCGCATTTCAAGCGCGATTGCCAAAGTTGCCACATGCAGCAGGATTATGGGCAGCCGGGCACGGCCCAGACCTTATATAAGGATGGCAGTCCGCTTCCGCCGCCGGTTGATCATGTGGCCAATGAAGGAGGCTCACCACATCCTTTCTTTACTCACCACTTCGTCGGCGGCAATGCTTACGTTACCGGATTAGTCGGGAAAGATGTAGACCCGAGCGGGAGTGTGGCGCCTTACCCGGAACTCTCGACATTCAGCTTTTCTTCGGCAGACGAAAAGAGTGTGTACTCCAGAGGTTTCTGGATGCATACGGAAAGACGCGGAGCATATTCCCAGCAGGCGCGGCTCGCCTGGGACCGCCTGCGCCACGTGCTCAGCATGAATCTTTCAGGTCCAGGCGCCGCATCCGCGAATACAACCGTACCTGTTTCGGTTGAGATCGCTAATACTGGCAGCGGTCATAACTTCCCCACAGGTTTTCCAGAGGGCCGCACAGCATGGCTGGCGATCCATGCATATGATCTGGCCACTGGGCGGGAGCTGCCTATCTATGACAGTGTTTGGAAACGTACCTCCATCGGCGTCGGGAACCTTACTACAGAGGACATGATTGATCCTAATTTTCCCGGTTGTAACTGGAAAATTCCGGCGGGTTCAGCCGATCCTTACGCGATGCAGTTCAAGGCAGTGGCCTCGCTTGGCGATGGCTGCCCAACGCTAGATCTTCCTTACGCCACACCGCTAAATCTGCTAACCAACAAAGATGGCCTCCCCATTGATAAAAGCGGACGCGTCATCAATGCCGCCAATCCTGCGGGACTTCCGCAGTTCAAAGACAGCAACGGAAATAACGACTACTTTGACGATTCATTTCTCAGGGACACACGCCTTAAGCCCCGAGGCCACTCCGAGTCTCAAATCAAAATAGACCGTTATTCTGTTGTTATCCCGGCAGGCACGCAGGGGCCAGTCGCAGTCTCATCGGCTGTTTATTATCAATCTGTCGAAGCCGTGGTGGCATTGCATTTTCTGGGCAATCTGGCAGACACCAACAACAATTTTGTGCTGGAACCGTGCGTTCTGGAAGGTTTGTGTGATGGCCGCACACCCCGGACGGAGCCGCCCGTCGTAGAAGGAGCGCCACCGGTTCCCATGGTGGTGCGCAACTGGGTGATTTCGATTAATGGCGTCCCAGACCGCAAAGCGATGCCCCGTGTTGCTACGTATCCTGTGCCCGGAGCAGACCATGTTTATCAGGACGCTGTGGTGAAGGCGTTCTTCTCCGCGCCGGTGCGCGGTGTGGATGCACGCACCTTCACGGTTATCGATTCTCATGGGGTTCCCCTACCTGGCTGGGTTGATCAAATTGGGGAAGGAACCTGGGGATTTTTTCCCAATCAGGTCATCTTGAAAAGCGGCGAGAGTTACACCGCGCGGCTGAAAGCGGGAATTTGCGATTCTTCTAATAACTGCACACGGCAGGACGTAGTCTGGAAATTTACAGTGAGCAAAGAGCCCGAGGATGGGAGAGGTAATACCAGCATCCCTATGGGCTTTCATCTTCCAAATCAGGTTCCGGTGCGGCAGACAACGACCGTGCAGACAATATTGGCGCATGGCAAGCGCTGGAACGCTGTGCGAATGACGATTCGATAGAAGTATGAAACCAAAACTGTCTCACAGATTTCAATACAAAAGGATGTAGTTCGTGGATTAAACCGATTGCAACTCTGAAAAGTCTAAAAAGGAGAAAACCAAGATGGTGAAGGTAAAAGAAGGGCAGATAACCTCGGGGCAAATCGGGCGGCTCGCAGCAATTCTGATGTTTGTATGCATCGTGGCGCCAGCGGGACGTGCTCAAGACAACATCGGTGGGCATATCGGCTTTGTGGTACCGTGGGTCACTCATTCCGGTGGCCAGACGACCAGCATTGCTGATAATTTTTCAATTGGCTTCCCCATCGGAATTACCTTCAAGGGAAAAGGCCGCATGAACCTTGATCTGGAAATGGTTCCGTCCGTGTCAGGACATCCACGAGAAGTTAATCTTACCGTTGATCCGGGCCTTGTCTGGAGCCTGGATCATGGCGTGGGAGTCGGGCTTCGCGCTGCTTTCGACGTCAATTCTTCGCAGTTTGGATTCATTCCCCTGGTGAACAAAAGTTGGAAATTCAAAAATCAGAATGGTTTTTTCAAGGCCTACTTTGTTGAGGCCGATCTGCCCGTAAAGTTCAGCCGGCCAACTGGCGGCAGGGCCACGAATTCGGTGACTTTCGCTACACACTTCGGCTTAGGGTTCTGATTTTTCCGCCGTTTGCATCATAAAACATCAAAGGCCCAGAGAAACCCACTCTCTGGGCCGAGTTTTTGCCGTGCCGGAATTTAACCGGACAAATCCTGGCCACAGCATCTTGCGCGTGCACTTACCAACCGGGCAGTTCAGGGGCCGCGATATGTTTTTTTGGCCACCGCTTCCACACACGTAATATCGCCATCGCGAAACTGGATGGTGATTGAGCCTGGATTCTTCCGCGTTTTCATAAAATCCTGGAGCGCAACGAACAGCTCTTTGGGAATCTGTACATGCGCGCCGGTAGGAGATACGGCAACATACTTTCCTTCCTCAGTACGGGATGTTTTATCCCTGTTCAAGGTGGAGGGAGGTGGTGCATCGTCACGCTTCTGCAATTGCAGATTTGCGTTTGCAAAGTGTATTGGGGTGTCTGTCATAAGTCCTAGTTTCTCTTCTTGGTGATTGCGCGTTCCGTGGGGAGGAGCGCACAAGAGAGAGTTCACCCGCATGCGGTCTTCAGCAGAACGGCCCGCGCGCGGAAAGATAGAGTAACGTTCCAAGACTGTCTTGATAGACAGCATGCCAAGGCATACTGTATCTTGCACGCTCACGCCAAAGCCAAACTGCACTTCGACATGAACAGGCACTCCCCATAAGCATGGCTGCTCAACCATCTGAGCTGCCAAGTTTTTGGGAAAGACAAAGTTTTTGTGGGAACCCAATTTGGCCGAAAAATTGTGGGACCCATTACCAACCACATGGCGCTGGATTATTGTGAATGCTACATGCTGCCAATCATGGACCTTACATTCTTGCAGCGCCGACCCCTAGAACGGTGTAGTTTCCCTATGTGCCCGACGCCCCACTACTTGTCTTGCGGGTGCAAGACTCAAATTGACTACTGTCGGATAGGGTCCTTTGTTGCACCGTTATTCGGCGTTTAACATTGGGCAGCAATCTATGAGATTCAGCAAGAGATGTCAAACAAATTCTCTACTTAGATACTTTTTTGTACACGACAAAGATCTTACTGTATGAAATCGGGCAGGAAAGATTCGTTCCATTTTGGTCGCTGATTCCCGATTTGAACTTGGACTAGCCTGCACCTGCTTTTCAATGCACAAGCTTTATGGATCCCCAACGGGGAATTCACTTGTAAACCGTCTTGACTTGCGCCTCCAAGCCCGCAACCCCACCATTTCTGAACTGGATCACCACAGAACCTGTAGGTTTATTGCCATGTACAAATTCACACAAAGCCGCAAACAATTCTTTGGGAATTTCAATCTGTGTTCCTTGGGGAGAAACAACTAAATATTGCTGCGCTTTCTGCTCAAATGGTACGAACAATGACATACATGCTCCTTGGTGCTTATTTGCTTACGCAGTCATGATTGAATGGCAGAATTTGAGTCAAAAGTCGGGGAACCATTCACAACCAAACCACAAAAGCGAAGTAGTTTAAAAAATACGAACGTTTCACTTTCTAAAACAAACCGCAAAAGAAACTACAGGAGGACCATTCAGAAAAACTAAACTTCTTCCTATTATATTTCCTTTTAATTATTTATCAGTTTTTTGAAATCCAGGATTTAGGCCCTGTCGCGCACTTGACCTAAAGGCATTCCTGCCTCTGTACCAATGCGTATTTGTGGTAACGGATCTCCATTAGGTTGTTCAAAACGCAAAACCTTTTGAGGCAACCCTTTCTTTTTACATCTGGCTCAACATCCAGGAACTCTGGAGCAACCTGCGAGGGGCCGAGTCGAAATTAGAAGCACTCATTACCTTGATGGGCTGCGGCTCATCCGCAACAGCTCTAGCGCGGCATCTCGCTAAAAAAAGCTTCCACGGTTTTAATTTCATACGGCCCCGTGGAGACCAGCAACTCACGCCCGTTCGCTTCGAGCGAAAGCTGATGCTCCTGCTTTTCCATAAGATTTGTCTCAAATGCGCGGAGAGCCTTGCCGGGCAAGTACACTCGCGCCTGGCTTTGTTTTCCCGCGAACTCATAAAAACGGAAGATCAAGGCGTCTTCGTCCTCCGCTTTTTTTACAACCGTCATGATCATGTTGGCCGGTTCGACGCGAGCGAAGGAGTGCTGTGCCGGCAAGGCTCCGGCGTGCGCACCGACCGTAACTGCAATCATGGGATAGTTCAACTCATAAGCCTGTTGCATGGTGTTGCCCGATTCCCAACCGCCGTGGTGCGGATACAAGGCATAGGTGAACTCATGCATGCCCTGATCTGTGACGGCATCAGGATCATCTTCGCGGCCATTAGGATAAGTGGCCGACCGCAACAGCGACAATCGGATAACGTTTGCTTTGGCGTCATATCCATACTTGCTCGCGTTCAGCAGGCTGAATCCGCGTGTGTCATCGGACAAGTCTCCCCAACGCAGAGCGGGAACCTCAAACTTCGCGCGTTCGGCTGGAGTGTTACGCGTGGTTGGGCGACGTATCGTACCATAGGGAATTTCATATGTAGCAAAATTAGATCGCACGTCCGCAGCAAATGCAGCCTTGAGCAGAATGTGGTGTTCATGCCAGTCCACCTGCATGCCAATATCAACGCGTGGCACACCCGCATAGAGGATGATGTTCTGTATGAGGGTGGAGTTTTGAAATTTGTGCTTTATCCGTATCATCGCCCGTACCGGGCCGTGCTCAACCAGTTTCACTTCCCCTGGCTGTTTCAAATCCCAAAATTGTTCGTCAAACTTGATCTCCCAAGCGTCCTGTCTGGGCGGTTTATCCACAAAGGTCTGGAGCAGATTGCCGCAGCCGCCGGCAGCGAGCGCCTCTTTGCCATCGGCTTTATTGACCAGACTGGTAATACATCCTGTTTTAGGATCAATCTTGATTCGCAGGAACTCGTTTTCCAGCGAGGTCGCGCTTGCTTTGAGCGAAGAGGCCAGAGGAGGAGCGCTTGCCGCCGCGACCACATGAACTACTTTGTATCCAAGGGACGGCACATTGGGCGCGAGCAGCCGCAGCTTGACCTGGTGAGTGGCATGGTCCATGGAAATTATCTGCGATAGCAGCGGCTTGCCTGAAGCATCCCGGATTTCTATATGCGACGTTGGACTGGGCAACTGTGCTTCCACTACGACTGGTTCGGTCCTGTTCCAGGAAAGTGGGTTATAGATGATGACGGGGATGCCGGCTCCCTGTGTGTTCACGTGCGCAGCTATCTCGTTCAGTGAACTCTGAAGAATTGTTTCTGCCTGCAGTTGAACTTCATTCAAGTTGCGGGCGGCATCCGCGTAGTTCACCGCAATACCCGAACCGGGCATGATGTCGTGGAAGTGGTCAAACAGCACTTTCTTCCAGGAGTCTTCGAGTTCAGGGTGGGGATACGAATGCTGATTCAGATAAGAGAGAGAAGCGAACTTCTCGGCATTTTGCAGCAGCTCTTCGCTTTGGCGGATCAGCTTCTTGGTCTCAGACTGGGTAGTATAGCAGCCTCGATGATATTCAAGGTACAGCTCATCATTCCAGACCGGCGGCTTCAGTTCGCCCTGCTGCACGCTTTTGTGCAAGTCGTCGAAGAAGGCGTGCGATGTGCTGAAAGAAAGTTTCGGGAAAGCTACCGAGGGCTGCTGCAACGCAACAATGTCATCGAGCATGGCGCGGGTGGGGCCTCCACCATGATCGCCCACGCCATAGAGGTGCAGCATTTCGGGGAACTTGGTCGCCGGAACGTAATGGGCCACGTCGCCCGCGATGGCGACCGGATCAATGCCGCTGTTGGGCGTATGCGGATTATCGTAGTCGTGAGGAAAGTATGTCAGCACGCGGCTGCCGTCAGGAGATTGCCACCAAAACAGCTTGTAGGGGAACTCTGTGGTTTCATTCCACGAGATCTTTTGCGTAACGAAGTAGTCCACGCCTGATTTTTTATAAATCTGGGGAAGCTGCCAGTTATAGCCGAATGAATCCGGGTTCCAGCCCAGGTTAACGTCGACGCCGAACCTGCTCTTGAAATATCGTTTTCCCACAAGAAGCTGGCGCACAATTGACTCGCCATCGGGCATGTTCAAGTCGGGCTCGACCCACATGCCGCCAACAATCTCCCAGCGCCCCTCTTTGACTCTCTGCTGGATCTGATGAAATAGATCGGGATATTTTTCTTCCATCCAAGCGAACATCTGCGCACTGGATTGCGCGTAGGTGAAGTCAGGATATTCGCGTGTCAACTGCAGGGCTGTTGTCCATGTATCGCGCACGACTTCCACGGTTTCAGTCCAAGGCCATAACCAAGCCAGATCAATGTGCGAGTTTCCCACTGCCCGCACCGTGTATTGGCCCATCCATTGATGGAGAGGCTCAAAATTGCGAATGGCTGTTTCTACAGAATGTTGAAATGCCTGCTGGTCGCCACGATCGAGCGCAGCAAAGTCCAGCGATTGCACAACGGCATCAAGTTGCTTCTCGCGCTCCGCGTTCCCATCCGGGAACCCGGCCATGATGGCCGAGGCAGAGAGTATCTCGCGGCGCAGCATCCAGGGATCGGCTTCGCCGGGATATTGAATAACGAGCCGTGCATCCAATAAGCGGTTTGTGCTCACTGCGACGAACATGCGTTGTCCGGGAGCCGCGTTTTCGGTAATAAGAATGGGTTGCAAGAGCCGTCCGCTACCCTGGGCGGCCATAGAGCCGTTAAAGAAGACACGCGCCAAAGAGGGAACGCGCAGCGCCAGGTGCACGCGGGCGCCGTGAATATCTTTTCCTGCTGCAGTGGGGGGAATTTCAATCCAGCTGCGATACCAGCCGGGTTCGCTCGTCGAAGTGGGACGGGTTCCGCCCGCGCCGCTCAAAGTTATCGTCGTCCAGCTCGAATCATCCAAGGAAGGATCTTCGGGATGGGGTAGATCGGCGCTGTGATATCGCCACGAATTCACCGGCAGGGATGTCATGGATTCCAGCCGGTTCAATGCATTTTTATATCGCTCTTGTGGCGGAGCCGGTGTCGGCTGGGGAAGCGGCTGGCTCACCAGACGCAAACTAATGAAAAGGCCTAAGAGTACTTTTTTCGGCCAATCCTTGATTCTTGAAGATTGCATTCGTACGAACCCTTTCTGAGGAAGCCTGATCTGAATTTCTCCAGCCCTACCGTTTGCTAACCACCCCAATATTGGTGGCAGCGATACTTGCCCCGCCCAGGATGCCGGAATCGGCGCCGTGGCGAGCTCTCAGGAGGGGAATTTCGCGGCAGCGGGAGTTGATGCAGTATGCAGGCAGACGATTACGAATCTCATCGAAGAACGGAGAGAGCATGGAAGCCACGCCACCACCAATAATCATGACATCGGGTTCCAGCAGGTCCACAATATTACCCAGCCACACGCACAGGAATTCAATCGTCTCCTGGATCGTTTCCTGGGCGATCGGGTCGCCGTCAGCGCGGGCCCTGTTAACAATCTCGCTGGTCACAGCCCCAGGATCGCCGTTGGCAAGATCGAGAATTGCTGAGGAGATGCCATTCTGGGCCATCAATTTGGCTTGCGCTCTTTTTGCAATAGCGGGGCCAGAGGCCAGTATTTCGATGCAACCTCGCTTGCCGCACCGGCAGAGCGGGCCGCGATAATCAATACTGAGGTGCCCGCCTTCAGCGGCAGCGCCGGTGCGGCCATGATAAATGCGTCCATCGAGCACGATTCCTGTTCCAATTCCCGTGCCGATGGTTGCGTAGAAAACATTGCGGTGGCCGCGTCCAGCGCCCCATTGCGCCTCGGCCAGGGCCGCTCCGTTCGCGTCATTGTCAACCTTGACGGGGACGCCATAAATTTGTGAAATCTTCGTGGCCAGCGGGAAATTGCGCCAGCAGGGAAGGTTTGGCGGATTGATCACAATACCGGTTGCCGGATCCAGGGGCCCGGGCGAGCAGATTCCAATCCCATGGATCAGGCTGTCAATTCCGTTATTGGGAAATCTGACGGAAAGAGAATCTATCGCCGCAATTACAGCGGCAAGACCGGCGGCAGCGTCGCTGTCAGGAACCATGGGGGAACGCGTCTGATACTTGATCTCAGCGTTGCCGTCTACGAGCCCCGCGGCTATTTTGGTGCCTCCGATATCAATCCCAATGACCAAGCCGTCTTGCATTGCGACCTGCACCATTACCCAATTCCTCCAAAACTCATTACGAACCGCCCAAATATTTGTCTAAAGGAGGATGCAAAAGTCGCTGGGCGTCGGGAGTATCCATGTTTTCCGGCGTGACCATGGTTGCCCCGGTATCCACGCGCTTTTCGACCGATTTTCCCTGAAGATGATCCACGATTGTCGTGACGCCCAACTCACCCATGCGGAATGGGTCTTGCACCACAATCCCCTGAAGCTGCTTGTTTCGCATTGCCTCAATAAATGTTTCGCTGGAGTCAAAGCCGATAAACACAATTTTACCGGCCTTTTGAATGTCCTGAAGCGCAAGCAACATTCCCGCAGTGGATGACTCATTAGGGGTGAAGATGCCTTGCACCTGCTCCGCATAGCGCGTCAGCAGATTTTCGGAGGCGCGTTTGGCGGTATCACGAGTAGGGCCTGCATACTGATTCGATGAAATGAGCTGAATGCCAGGATAGCTCTGCTTGAGCTCTTCCACAAAGCCTTGCTCGCGCGCCTCGGTGCTGGCCGATCCCTCCTGGTAGCGCAGAAGAAGAACCTTACCTTTTCCGTGGAGCAATTCGCCCATCCTATCAGCGGCCAGCGCTCCGCCTTTTTTATTGTCAGTGGCGATGAAGCTTACAATCTGAGGAGACTCAAGCCCTGAATCTATTACCACAGTGGGAATTCCAGATTGAGCCGCCTCTTCCACCGGACGAACGAGCGCGTGGCTGTCAAAAGGCGCCAGCACAATGCCCTGTATTCCCTGGCTGATGAAGCCCTCGACCACCTGGGTCTGCTGCTCGCGGTCGTCTTCGCGCAAAGGACCTTTCCAAATGATGTTTACGTGAACTCCTTTTCCAGCCAAATCCTGCGTTGCTTTCATCGCGCCGGCGTGAATTGATTTCCAGTACTCATGCGTGGAACCCTGAGGAATGACCGCGATAGTCATGCTCTTTTCGCCGGTGTTGTGCCGGCTGCACGCGCAGAGAGTGATTCCGAGCAAGAATGCCACTACAACCTGAAACAAGCGATGGATTTTCACTGTGTGCTCCTCGCAGAAGAACGATGACTGAACGACTGTTTGGCTTGTGCCGTCTTCATCGCCGACGGGTTGGCAAACTTGATCTTCACCGTTTTGATCTCATAGGGTTTGGTATGGATGCTGACAGCTCCATCCTGTACCGCAAGATTATCAATAGGTTTTTCCATCAGGTCAGTCTCCCACGCCAGCTCTACAGCCGCGGGAAGCTGCAATTTCACGTCACCTTCGTTGCCTGCCCATTCGTAGAAACGCAAGATGGTGGAATCATCATCCTCCGCCTTCTTGATCGCGGTGAGCACAACGTTCTCAGCCTGCACCCGCACAAACGAATATTCCGGGGAAAGTACACCTTGATGTTTTTCCACCTCTCGGGCAATCAGCTTGTAATTCAGCTCATAACCGCGCCGTATTGTTTGCGCCTCGCGCCAATTGCCGCCGTGGGGGTAGAGCGAGTAGGTGAAATCGTGCTCGCCCTCGTCG